>Ga0210401_10003711_pt1 | contig 16199 bp, 12 predicted proteins | sample IncBWH32MmetaG_FD_150866 | JGI IMG/M metagenome (GOLD analysis project Ga0210401, IMG submission 150866) | Forest soil microbial communities from Barre Woods Harvard Forest LTER site, Petersham, Massachusetts, United States - Inc-BW-H-32-M | ecosystem: Environmental > Terrestrial > Soil >... | reverse complement strand
ACACCCTAATGATTTTGGAAATCATATTGCGCAAGGAATTCAATATAGAATTATGCAGGGCGAATTTAAATTTACTTATTTTATAATACGAGGCCTGAATTTACGTTTAGAAGCTGGGGTAATTGAACGTTATACACATGCGCTTGGTTATTCAAACTCAACACCTTATATATATGCGGGTATAAAAACATCTATGTATAATTTTTACAGAGATTATTAATTGAATTAAAAGAAAAATATAAACATGAAATTATTTTCAGTTTTTAAATACATAAAGGGCTATTGGAATCATGCGTGGATGAACATTATTTGTAATGTGTTGTTCTCGGTATTTTCTTTATTCTCATTGGTGCTGGTAAAACCATTTTTAGATTTATTGTTTCTACACGATGAGGCTTTTTACAAAGAAGTTCTTCAAAAAGGCGCACCTATTTTTCATCCAAACTCTGCTTATTTAAATGATGCGTTTACGTATCATCTGTCGGGTTTAATTTCTAATCACGGTAAGTTAAGCGCTTTGTTTTTTATTTGTGTAGTAATTGTACTGCTAACGTTTTTTAAAAACCTTTTCAGGTATATGGCTATGTATGCGCTGGCACCTATACGCAATGGTGTGGTGCGCGATTTGCGAAACCGTTTAATGGATAAAGTGCTGCATCTTCAACTCTCATATTTCAGTAATGAAAAAAAGGGAGACATCATGTCGCGTATAACATCAGATGTTAGCGAAATTGAATGGAGCATTATGCAATCCTTAGAACTTGTTTTTAGAGAACCTTTATTGGTTATAATGTCTTTGGGTTTGTTAATTGCAATTAGCCCTTACTTAACATTATATGTTTTTTTATTATTGCCCATTGCAGGTTTATTAGTTGCCTTAATTGGTAAAAGTCTTAAACGCAACGCAACTAAAGGTAAACATGTGTTAGGTCAACTGTTTATTGCTATGGAAGAAACCCTTGGTGGTTTAAAAATTATTAAAGCCTTTACAGGTGAACGTTTTGTATCAGATAAATTTAAAAAAATAAACGAAGATTATACAAAAATATCAGTACGCATTTATCGAAAAACCGATTTGTCTTCGCCTTTAACCGAAGTAATTGTTACCGCAATCCTAATGCTTATTATGTACATAGGTGGTAAAATGGTTATGGGTGCCGATAGCAGTTTATCTGCATCTTCATTCATCACCTATATAATTGTGGCTTCGCAAATAATTCCACCGGTAAAACAAATAACACAGGCCTATAATAGCATTCAAAAAGGTGTTGCTTCAGAAGAGCGCATCAATAAAATTTTACATGCCGAAAACACCATTACTGAAATTGTTAACCCAAGCGAAATAAAATCATTCAACCAAAAAATAGAATTTAAAAATGTTTCGTTTGCTTATAATAGAGGAGATGCCGGGCATGTGTTGCAACACGTTAACTTAATTATACCAAAAGGAAAAACCATTGCCTTGGTGGGTCAGTCTGGTTCGGGTAAAACAACGTTGACCGATATGATTGCGCGTTTTTACGATAGCGATGAAGGTGAGATTTTATTTGACGATGTAAATATTAAAAATGCGACGTTAAAAAGCGTGCGTAATTTATTAGGCATGGTATCGCAAGAACCAATTTTATTTAACGATAGCGTTTTTAATAACATTGCCTTTGGCTTAGAAAACATTACCGAGCAACAGGTAATGGAAGCCGCTCGCATAGCTAATGCCCATGATTTTATTATGCAAATGCCCGAAGGTTATCAAACCAATGTAGGTGATAGAGGAACAAAACTAAGTGGCGGGCAAAGACAACGCATTAGCATTGCGCGTGCTGTTTTGAAAAATCCGCCTATTTTAATCTTAGATGAAGCCACCTCGGCACTTGATAGTGAGAACGAGCGTGCCGTGCAGGATGCTTTGCAAAAACTAATGCAAAATCGTACAACGGTTGTTATTGCACATCGCTTATCTACTATTGTGCATGCCGATGAAATTGTAGTACTTGAAAAAGGAAAAATTATTGAGCGCGGTACCCATAAAGACTTGCTTGCCCAAGCAGGTACTTATTTAAGGTTGTACGAAATGCAGACTATAAAATAAAAAATCCCCTTCATAAAATATGGAGAGGATTTTTTTATAAAGAGATAAAAAACTATTTGTCTAAAGTTCCGCGTAAGGCTTGTTCTCTTTCAATCGATTCAAACAACGATTTAAAATTGCCTGCACCAAAACCTTTAGCGCCGTGGCGCTCAATTATTTCAAAAAATAAAGTCGGGCGGTCTTCAATTGGTTTAGTAAATATTTGTAATAAATATCCGTCCTCGTCACAATCAATTAAAATCCCTTCAGATGCTAATAAATCAATGTCTTCTTTTACATTAGGAATGCGCACTTTAACATCATCATAATATGCTTTTGGTGGAGCCGATAAAAACTCAACACCACGAGATTTTAAATCGCGAACCGTATGTAAAATGTCATCTGTTGCTACCGCAATATGTTGGCAGCCGGCACCTTCGTAAAATTGTATGTACTCTTCAATCTGCGATTTCTTTTTTCCTTCAGCCGGCTCGTTTATCGGGAATTTAATTCTACCGTTACCGTTAGCCATTACTTTACTCATTAAGGCGCTGTATTCAGTATGTATTTGTTTGTCATCAAAAGTAAGCAGGTTAATAAAACCCATTGTTTTTTGATACCAATCAACCCACACATTCATTTGGTTCCAATCAACATTACCCACCATATGGTCAATGTATTTTAAACCTGCTGATTTTGGATTATACTCGTTTTTTAATTCTTTATAACCTGGTAAAAATAAGCCTTCGTAGTTTTTACGTTCAACAAACATGTGTACGGTTTCGCCATACGTATAAATGCCACTACGAATAACATGTCCGTTTTCATCTTCCTCTTTAGTAGGCTGCATAAAAGGCTTAGCGCCACGTTTTACGGTTTCGTTAAAAGCAGATGTAGCATCATCAACCCAAAGCGCAATTACTTTAACACCATCGCCATGTTTTACAATGTGTTGGTTAATGGGATGTTTTGAGTTTAATGGCGATGTAAGCACCAAACGAATTTTACCTTGTTGTAAAACGTACGATGCGGTTTCTTTGTTTCCGGTTTCTAAACCGCTGTAAGCCAGGTTTTGAAAACCAAAAGCTGTTTTATAATAATGTGCCGCCTGTTTAGCGTTACCTACATAAAACTCAACGTAATCGGTTCCGTTAAGTGGTAAAAAATCACCGGCTTCTTTGTATATTTTTTCTAAAGTTGGTGCAATGTTTTTTGTTTCCATGAGTTTATAATTTTTTTGTGAATTTTAAATTTATTGAATTACTGATTATCAATTTATCAGAATATAAGGCACGATAAATTAATAGTTTTTAGTGAAATTTAATTCCACATAGCCATAGCCGAAGGGCGTGTATTTATTTGGCTAAAAATCATCCGCATAAAAATACGAAATTTTATACAAAAGACCTGTTTTTGAATGTTAAAGTGAATTAAACAGGCTTTTATAAGCCTCAATAGCCCCACTATCTATGCAGTTGGTGAGCGCATATTGTTGCACCGCTTTAGATTTTAGCTCAAAATCAGCCTGAGATAGTTGTAAAACCTCATTAATGGTCGTTGCAAATTTTTCTTTTTCGTTTAAAGCAATGTCCCATCCTATATTTTTTGCCTTCAAATTACGCCAAGGCGTCGCATTACTAATTAAAGGAATACAGCCATTCAGCATAGCCTCTACAATGGCATGGCCAAAGTTTTCGTTTAACGTTGGCAGAAAAAATAAATGGTAGTTTTTTAGAGTTTGCTCTACCTCATCACCCTGTAAATCTCCTTTAAAATTTACGCTAATGTTGTTTGGTAATTTTTTGGCAAGTTCAATACATTGTGCGTAGTAATTTCCTTCTTCGGCAGGGCCATATACATCAAATACAATTTTTCCTGCATTAATAGTTTGTAAAACCTCTAAAGCAAACAGTAAATTTTTTTTCTGCGCAATGCGCGACACAAAACAAATTTTCAGCTCATTTATCGTTTTACTATAATCTGTACGGTTTTTTACAGGAGGCAAAATTAAATTTGAAATTGTTTTAATGTGGTGAGTAAACAGTTGTTTTATCTCTTTTTCTTCTTGTAACGAAGTAGCGTGCCAAATAATGTGCTTATATAAACCTGTTGCTTTAGCCAACTTAATAAACATGTTTTTTTTACCGGCCTTTAACGATAAAGCTCCGCCGCCTAACATGCCTCTGGGTGCAAGTAGTATGGGTGTTTTTATGATGTTTAATTTTTTTAGTAATAAGGGGTAAATGGTAAATCGTTTCGAAAAAAAACTGTTTAAATAAACACAGTTGTACTCAATTTTTTCAATTACTGTTCGCAGGTTTTTAAACGAAAGAAAATCGTCCGAAAAATAAAAAACTTGCTCGCCATTTGGTAAAATATTCCACTCGTTACTTTTAATGCCTTTATGAGATTCTGAAGAAAAAAGGTCTTTATTACTCGTAATAATGTAAAAGTTAAAATCATCTTTAAGGTAAAAAACTAATGCGGCTATTGATTTTACTGGCCCCCCGGCTTTATATGCGGGCAAGTACCAATCAGCAAAAATGAGTATGTTTTTTTTGGTTTTCACAATTTAACAGGCCAAAGTTAAATAAGTTTTAGGTTAATGTTTTTTTAATTATTTTTACATAAATGAAGTTCCAGTACTACTGCGTTTTCGCTATCATAGTTTTATTTTTTTCTTGTAAAAAAGATACAATTATTGCTCCGCCCGATTTGGGTTATAATTACTATCCGGGTACCATAAAATCGTATGTAATTTATGATGTAGATTCTATTGTATACGATCAGGTTAAAGGAGATACACTTAAATTTAAATTTCAGATAAAAGAAGTAATGGACTCGCTTATTACTGATAACGAAAACCGACCAACCATTAAATTAATTCGCTATAGAAAAAATTATAGCCCAACGGCGGCTTATAGTGCCATGACCTGGACTTTGCAGGATGTTTGGGTTGCTAACATAACAAAAACTGATGTTGAGGTGGTAGAAGAAAATTTACGCTATACAAAACTTGCTTTTCCGGCTAAATTAGCGGCAACATGGAACGGTACTGCGCATATTGATACTACAGAGCAGGATTACAGTTATACTTCGTTTGATAACCCGCTAACGCTTAACGGAAATCCTTTTAGTAAAACCCTAACGGTTCTTCAGCATCTAGACACAAACGCGCTTTATTATCAAAATTATTATGAGCAATATGCTCGTGGGGTTGGACTTATTTATAAGCAAATTGTAAATTATAATTACAAACAGGACTCCCAAGGCGCACACCGAGGTGTAATTATTGGAGGCCTTTATTACGTTATGACTGTGAACACATACGGAACAGAATAAAAAAATTAGCATGAACAGATTGGGGTTTAAAAGTGTAAGGTTGTTTTTATTGCAATTATTTTGCTTTGTACTGTTAGCAGCAAATAGTTACGCGCAAACCGTTTACACACGTTATTTTGTAGCTTTTACCGATAAAAATAATTCTAATTATAGTACAAGTAATCCTCAGCAATTTTTATCACAGCGTGCTATAAATCGTAGGACAAATCAAAGCATAGCCATTACAACCCAAGATATACCGGTAGATACTGCCTATATTAGACAAATTGCAAACACAGGTGCTTTGGTTATGTGTCGTACACGTTGGTTTAATGGAGTAGTGGTTAAACTTACCAATCAAGCGCAGTTAACCAGTATTAATGCACTTCCGTTTGTTGTTAGTAGCAAACCGTTGGCGAGAGTAAGAGCACCCAAAAAATTAGCTCCTGTGGCCGAAAATATAGCGTCTAATCGAAAAACAACGTCTACGCAAAGCGATGTGTTTGATTATGGAGCAAGTAAAAATCAAATTTATTTGCTAAATGGAGAATGTCTTCATAATCAGGGGTATAACGGAACAGGCATGCAAATTGGCATTATTGATGATGGTTTTCTAAATGCTAAAACAGCAACTGTATTTGATACGCTATGGCATAATAACCAGGTAATTGCCACACACGATTTTTTAAATGATGATAGTTTAGTATATAATGAAGGGGGGCATGGGTGCGAGGTTTTATCATGTATGGCTGCTTATACACCCGGACAAATGATTGGAACTGCACCTTATGCAAAATTTTATTTATTGCGAAGTGAAATTGATTCTACCGAAAAAATATTAGAAGAGTATCAGTGGGTTGCTGCTATTGAATATGCTGATAGCGCAGGAGCAGATGTTATAAATTCTTCTTTAGGTTATACAACGTTTAATGACCCTACCCAAAATCACACTTGGGCCGATTTAAACGGAAGAACATCAGTTGCCAGTATTTCGGCTACTATGGCAGCACGCAGAGGGATGATTGTTTGTGTTGCAGCAGGTAACGAAGGTGGAACCACATGGCAAAAAATTTCAGTACCGGCTGATGCAGATAGCATATTGGCTGTTGGCGCAGTTGATGGAAGTGGCAATTATGCTTCTTTTAGTTCAACCGGTAACACAGCTGATGGACGCATAAAGCCTGATGTTGTAGCACAAGGAGAAAATACAACTATTTATAGTTATAGTTCAACTTCGATAAGTTCAGGTAATGGCACTTCTTTTGCTTCGCCAACTATGGCTGGTATGGCAGCTTGTTTGTGGCAAGGCAATCCTACCAAAACAAACATGCAGGTTATTCAGGCTATTAAGCAAAGTGCTTCGCAGTACACCGCTCCCGATTCGTTATTAGGCTATGGAATTCCTGATTTTTGTGTAGCCGACCAAATTTTAAAAGGTACTTTCGGAATTAAATCACTTACATCTAATCTTATAAATACACTTTGCGGAAGTAATGATTGCCAGCTTACGATAAATCTTTACGATGTTGCAGGGAGATTAGTGTTAAGCACCCAAACCAAATCTTCTCAAACCAATACTACCGATAAAATTATTCAGTCGTTAGATTTATCATCTGTTTCAGGAGGAATTTATGTGGTAAAAATTTCTTCGTCAAACGGAAACTCCTATACTAAGAAATTAGTAAAACAGTAATAAATTACTATTTTATTTATGCAGTTAAAACAAAAAATACATGCTGTATGTCTTCAGGTAGTAAATAAAAAAATAGAGGCTTTACAAAACACTTTGCAGGAATTAGGCGAAGGCGCTCTAAGCGATGGTAAAAGCTCGGCAGGAGACAAGCATGAAACTGCCCGAGCTATGATGCAATTAGAGCAGGAAAAAATCAGCAGGCAGTTAGATGAATTGTTGATACAAAAAGCTGCTTTGCAAAAAATTGATATCACACTAATATCAACCCAAATAACAAAAGGAAGTTTGGTTAAAACCAATAAAGGTTATTTGTTTTTAAGTATTGCCTTGGGCAAGTTAATGGTTGATAGTGTAGGTATAATTGTGCTTTCTCCTCAATCACCCTTAGGATTAAAGTTAATGGGCTTACAGGCAAAATCTTCAGTTGAAATAAATACAGTTACTTATCTTATTGAAGAAGTATTTTAATTAATACTTATAAAAACAAAAAAGGCTTACCGTTTGGCAAGCCTTCTTATAATAATTTTTTATTTTCTAGTACTGAGAAAAACCTACTCTGTCTGATACTTTATTTTCAATTAAAAGACCCACACAAGCTGCATTTTCTGCTTTACCTTTTTCTTCTTTCACATCGCCGGCAGGCACAGTAGCTTCAATAATTAATTGGCGGGTACTTGATGCCTGAAATTCAAACTGTTGTGTGTTATCATTTTTTGTGTTATCAAAAAGTAACTCATTAGTGCGGGCATCATAAATTTTAAAATTTACTTTATCGCCAATAATAGTTTCGCAGCAAACGCTAATGCGGTAATCATTGCCCTTATATACTACACAGCGCATTTTAGATGTAGAACCCTGTGCAAACAAACCACTTTTTGATTGGGCATTATACATAAACTCACGCTTGTCTTTACGTGTACCCTCCATATAACATGCTTTTTTATGGAAATCGCCACAAACACTTGCTTGGGCAATGGCATGGTTTATTGTTAAACCTAAACAAATTACTAATGCAAAAAATATTCTTTTCATAATTGATATTCTAAAATTAATTATTTCCCTATAAATGAATTTCTGATAGAGGCTACTTTATCCGAAAGTGCTTTGTATTGTGCTTCTGTTATTTGCGATTCGCTGCCACCACCTAATACTTTAACACCACCTTTTTCTTCTTTAACGGTAACTGCACCTTCTTGTTTTTCGGTTACCTGATTAAATGTAGTTCTTAAATCTTCAAGCTTTGCAATAGTTTCTTTAACACCGGCATCGCTTTCGTATTTTTTCATAAAATCAATAATGTTATCAAGTGTATATTTTTCATCAGCTATACGTTCTACGGCCTGACTTTTTTTGTCGTATTTTACTAATCCGCAAGCAATGCTTAACCCTTCAATATAACCACCTGCAACCGATAAAGCCAATGTAGCACCTTGCTGTGAGTTTTGCATGGTTTCGAAAGAAGAGAAATACAAATTATCTGCTATTTCAACTAAAGAGTCGGGGTTACCCATGTTTTTTTCTAAGCTTTTAAGCATGCTTGGGTTAATCGAGCTTGATACACCAATAGCATCACCTAATTGTTTTACCGTTTTAAAATATTTAAGCACATCAGTGCCAATTTCAAAAATTGAACAGTAAGTTAAATCGCAGCTATAAATGCCAAAATTTAAGGCTTGCGATTTTGCATCGGCATAATTTTTAGCGTTATCAGGACTATTTAAAACATCAGTACGTTTGTTATTTTTACTGGCTACTTGCTTAATAAAAACAAACATTTCTTTAGGAGATGGTATCTGGTACGTCATTTCAGTACTTGAAGTAGCACTTGGTTTAACAGCAGTAGCTGTATCAACTTTTGTGCTGTCCGAAACCATATTGTCTGCATCAGTTTTATTGCCGCCTCCGCACGAAGTTAGTATACACGTACCGCTTATGGCTGCAATTGAAAGTGTTGTGATAAATATTTTTTTCATACTTATATTTAAAATTGTAAGCAAATCTAATTAATTATTTATAACCTTTTTAACTAAATCAGCAGCTTCTTGTAATTGTATGGCCGAAAACACTTTCAAGCCTGATGCTTCAATTAGTTTTTTAGCTTCTTCGGCATTTGTACCCTGTAAACGCACAATAATGGGTACAGGTATACTGCCCATGTTTTTGTAAGCATCAACCACACCTTGCGCCACACGATCGCAACGTACAATGCCTCCAAAAATGTTTACTAAAATAGCTTTTACGTTTTTATCTTTTAAGATGATACGGAAAGCTTTCTCTACACGTTCTGCGTTAGCAGTACCACCTACATCTAAAAAGTTAGCAGGCTCTCCACCCGATAATTTAATAATGTCCATAGTAGCCATAGCTAAACCAGCACCATTAACCATGCAACCTACGTTACCATCTAATTTAACATAGTTAAGTTCTGCTTTGCGGGCTTCAACATCAATAGGGTTTTCCTCTAATTCATCGCGCATGGCTTCAATGTCTTTATGACGGAATAATGCGTTATCATCCATGGTTACTTTAGCATCTACGGCAATAATTTTATCGTCGGATGTTTTAAGTACCGGATTAATTTCAAATAAAGAAGCATCAATAGAATCGTATGCTTTGTATAAAGAAGCCACGAACTTGGTCATTTCTTTAAATGCAGTGCCGCTTAAGCCTAGGTTAAATGCTACTTTACGGCACTGGAAATCGCGTAAACCAACTTTTGGATCAATTTCTTCTTTCCAAATTAAATGTGGAGTAGTTTCTGCTACGTGCTCAATGTCCATGCCGCCTTCGGTACTATACATAATAATGTTACGACCCGTAGCGCGGTTTAATAAAATACTAATATAAAACTCCTTAGTTGGCGATGCACCCGGATAGTAAACATCCTGTGCAATTAACACCTTATGTACTTTTTTACCTTCGGCACTTGTTTGTGGGGTAATTAATTGCATGCCAATAATATCGGTTGCCCTTTGCTTTACCTCATCTAAGTTTTTCGCTAATTTAACTCCACCACCTTTACCACGGCCACCTGCGTGAATTTGAGCTTTTACAACAACCCAATCGCTGTTGTATTTCACTTTCATTTCTTTAGCGGCTTCAACTGCCTGCTCAGGTGTTTCGGCAACTATTCCTTCTTGCACAGCAACGCCAAAACCCTTTAAAATACTTTTACCTTGATACTCGTGAATGTTCATATGATGAAAAATTTAAATTACAAATACTAAACTCAAATTACTTTGCCAAAAATAATTGTTTTTATGAAGCAGACTATATTTTATTGATTTAATTATTTAATATATTGTAAGCTTGTTTTTAACCATGACCCACCCCAAAATTATATACGAAGATGATGTGCTGCTGGTTTGTAACAAGCCTGCCGGTTTAATGGTAGAACCTGATAGGAACAATTTCCATAATTTACTGCAACAGGTAAAAAATTATTTGAAGGAAAAAACAGGCGAAAAAATGCCTTATGTACAGCATTTGCACCGTTTAGACAGACCTGTAAGCGGCGTGGTGTTATTTACTAAAAATAAAGATTATTTAAGGCATTTAAGCGAGCAGTTTGCTAATCGTACGATAACTAAGCATTATTTAGCTTTAACTACATCTGCACCTACAAATATGGCAGATACATTGGAGCAATGGCACCGTAAAGAAAAAAAGAAAGCTGTACTTGTACCTGAAGGAACTGAGTATGCTGAAAAAATAAAACTATCCTATACGGTTAAGCCTTATAACAAATTCTTTTTATGGGATATTGAGTTGTATACAGGTAAATTTCATCAAATAAGAGTGCAATTAGCCGGCTTAAATTGTCCTATTGTCGGTGATGCAATGTATGGTTCTAGTGTTTTGTATAAACTAGATGCCATTGCTTTACATGCTGCTAAACTTGTTATTGAGCATCCTGTAACACATAAACAAATGGAGTTTGTTACTGATAGCACCAATTTTTTGAGTTTATAAAAAGGGACCGAGGTAAAGGGCGAACAAAAAGCAATAATAGGGCGAGTTATAACCCTTATAAAATAAGGCGTTTCTATAGTTTTAATTTTAAATAGGGCAAGCAAACAGAATAATTAAAGGGCGAGGAAAGAGGCAACAAACAAAAGAACATAATGATATAAAGGATAAAGAGGTCTTTCCTTTTTTAATTAATAATTGCTTTTAAAATAAATGCAGTTTTCCTTTAAAATAAGTGGATAGTTTTTTTAAAAGATAAGATACTAGTAAGCCTAAAATAAAACCGCAAACCAAACCAAAAGCTGCGCCTGTTAAAAGAGCGGTTGAAGTTTTAAACCAGTGCATAATATGGTTTATAGCCCAAAAAATTATAGCAAAAAGCAAGGTGCCTGCAAAAGTTGAGGTTGAAACAATAAAAATTTTGAAACCTTTTTCGAACGATTTTTTTTGCAAACCAATGATAATGGAAGTGGATAAAATGCCTACTGAAACAAATGTAAATAGCAGGAAAAATCCAATAAGGGCAACAATAATGCCTGCACCAACTGAAATGATGATAAGCCCTAATCCGGTTAAACCTATTAGAAAAAGTCCTGAGTCGTAATCATTGCTTTCATCATACTCTTTTTCAATGGTAGTAGCTGTTGTTTTTAAAGTATCTCTTATTGGTGTGGCAACTATTTGTGCTGTTGTATCGCGTGTTTGTGCAAGCGAAGTAAAATGACTAACGCAAAACAAAAAAGTTAAAACAAGAAAAAGCTGTTTCATGTTACTTGGTTTTTTTGTTTGCTTAGTTCCATTAAAAATAAACTAATCAAAAGGTAATTTACCCTGACCATCTTCACCTTTCATAAAATCTTGCGCGGCTTTACGGCTAATTTTTTCCATAGCGCGGCGGTGCAATTCCATAGGCGATAAGCCATTATCACCGGGCGCCTCAGGCTCTTCATCTAACTCCATCTCTTCAGCTTCACGTAAATTTATCTCTTTTACTTTAAGCGGAGTTAGTTTTTTGCCTTTAGCTTTCATGTTTACCATTGGGGCAAATTCAGCCAAATTAATTACTTCGGGTTTAGGTTGTTTGTCTTTTTCTTTGCCAAACACCACATCAATTACAGCAATGGGGTTGCTTGTTACCAACTCTACCAATGAGTTTTCATGTTCGGTAATAATAGATGTTTTGGTAGAAATATTTTCAGGAATAAATCGTTTTGCCAAGTATGATTTACTTTCTCCGTCAAAATAAACCAATGTAATTACTTGCTTAGGCAAGAATTTTTCAATCATTACAATATCCTCATCAAAATGGTTCAGTAAATCGTAGTTATACAATTTGTACTGCCCTTTTGATGTGATGGTAAGTATTTTATCCTCACCGGCAAATTTACCTAAGTAAGTGCCGCGTTCTTCTTTATTTAAACGATGTGTAGTATCGTCAAACCAATAATCTTCGGCACCTAAAGTTGATGCACCTTTCGATTTAAAAATTACTTTTTTAACTGCATATTTGGTTACAATATTACCAACCGATGATCTTCCTTTAACCGGAATTTCGGCAAAATCAATATCAATTTCTAACTTACGTACACCGGTAACAGGTTTTAAATTAACCACTACTTTTTCAGCTTCGCCATTAGGGTTAATGGTAAACCAATGGGTGTTAGAACCTGCTGTGCCTTTGGTTAAATCATATTCTTTGTCACGCGTAACACCGGTAACATTAAATCGTTTTATAAAGGTTATGCCTTTTGGTCCGTCAGTATAAATCATATTATACGTAGTGCGCTCGTCATTCTTTTTAAACACAGCTACATAAATAATGTCTTTACCAACAAACACCTTATCAGCCACCTTAAATATTTTCATTTTACCCTCTTTGGTAAAGGCAATAATATCGTCAATGTCTGAACAATCGCAAACAAATTCGTCTTTCTTTAAACCTGTACCCACAAAGCCTTCGGCCTTGTTTACATACAGCTTTTCATTAGCCATAACAACCTGTGTAGCCACAATGGTATCAAGTTGTTTTATTTCGGTTTTGCGTTCTTTTCCTTCGCCGTATTTTTTCTTTAAGGTTTTAAAATACTCAACCGCATAATCAGTAAGATTTACTAAATGATTTTTTACGGTTGCAATTTTATCATCCAAATCCTTCATGTGGTCTTCAGCTTTTATGCTGTCGAAACGCGTGATACGAATCATTGGGATTTGCGTTAAACGTTGTAAATCATCATCGTTTATATCGCGAATTAATTTCTTTTTATGTGGTGCAAATGCGGTATATAAATATTTGAATAAAGTTTCTTTATCAGAGTATTTTTTAAAGTCGATGTACATTTCTTCTTTAATAAAAATCTTTTCTAAAGAAGCAAAGTGCCATTTTTCTTCCAGATCTTGTTTTTCTAATTCAAGTTCACGGCGCAGTTGTTCAAGCGTTTGCAGGGTAGATAACCTCAACATTTCGCTGGCACCTAAAAACCTTGGTTTATCGTTTTCAATCACGCAAGAATTGGGCGATATGCTCATTTCACAATTAGTGAAAGCATAAAGTGCGTCAATGGTTTTATCAGGAGAAATACCCGGTTGCAGGTGAATTAAAATCTCTACGTTTTCGGCTGTGTTATCCTCTACCTTTTTTACTTTTATTTTACCCTTATCGTTAGCTGCAAGTATAGAATCAATTAAAGAGCCTGTTGTAGTGCCAAACGGAATCTCAGTAATAACAAGGGTTTTTGAGTTTAATTCTTTTATGCGGGCACGTATTTTGATTTTTCCACCACGTAAACCATCATTATAATCGCTGCAATCAGCAATGCCTCCCGTAACAAAATCAGGATAAATAACTGCTTTTCTGCCACGTAAAACTTGTATAGATGCGTCAATTAACTCATTAAAGTTGTGAGGCAGCATTTTGCAGGCCAAACCAACCGCAATACCCTCAACACCATGGGCTAATAATAATGGAAATTTTACCGGAAGTGTTATCGGTTCTTTATTTCTACCATCGTAACTTAATTGCCAGTTGGTAGTTTTTGGGTTGTAAAGTACATCTAATGCAAATTTAGAAAGGCGGGCTTCTATATAACGAGGGGCAGCAGCGCTATCACCGGTTAAAATATTACCCCAGTTGCCCTGCATGTCAATTAAAAGGTCTTTTTGCCCTATAGCCACCAAAGCATCACCAATACTGGCGTCGCCATGCGGGTGGTACTTCATGGTGTTACCAATAAGGTTGGCAACTTTGTTGTAACGCCCATCTTCAAGCTCCCACATACTATGCAGAATACGACGTTGCACGGGCTTTAAACCATCTTCTAAGGCTGGTACGGCACGTTCTAAAATTACATAAGAGGCATAATCTATAAACCAGTTTTTAAACATACCCGATACATGGGTAACGCTGTCTAATTCGTGATGATTTTCGGAATTTATATCGTTGTTTTCGCTCATTTTTCAGTTAAAAAGTATTCTAAAAAGCTGCAAATCTATTAAAACAAGGTAAATTATTTGGGGTAGGGGGCATATTTTTATCCACAGCAAAAAAATAAGTTTAACAACCTAGTATTTTGTGCATTTTATTTTTGGATATGTCAATAATTATCTATATTTGTGTATAAATAAAACTTTATGAAATTGTTAAAACTACTACTATTTTTTGGATTTTTTGTGGGGTCTTTAGGGATGAATGCCCAAATAGAGAAGACCATAACTCCATCTGGGGCTATTAAGTTTAAGGGAATTATCATGCACAAAGGTGATGCTGCCCCTAAAGCTTTAATGCTAGCTGATGTACCTAAAGAGCAGGTGGTAAAAGATTGCCAGTTTTTTGGTGGAGACACATTAAACGGGTTTGATTTTAAAGCTGCTGAAAAAGGAGCGCAAATGCAAAACGCTAAAATGTATAAGGAGTATAAATCATATATACACCAACAACAAGCGGCATTTGTAAAACAAAAATATAATATACAAACATTGCCGGGCGAACTTGCTGGAAACCGCAATGGTGCACCGCACACTTTAGTAAGTGCTTGTAGTAATATGGATTTTGAGAATGGAGATTTTTCAAGTTGGACTATAACCTACGGTATAAATCAAAACTCAAACGGAGCACTTACCGTTGCAGGAACAACCCCTGTTTATGACATTAACCAAAATATATATGATTGTTGGCCGGCTAACCAAATAACAGCTGCTTACGGAAACGACCCGGTTAGTGCGCTTCCGGGTCTTGATCCGGCTGGTGGGACTTATTCTGCTAGATTAGGAGGCTACTTTTTTAATGAGGCAGTAGGTTACGATGGTGGTTATTGTGGTAACCAATTAAGTAATACTTATGCCGATGGTGAAATATTTTCTCAATCTTTTGTGGTTACGGCTGCTAATGCTTTAATATCTTTCGATTATCAAATTGTTTTAAATGATGGAGCACATGCAAATGGTTCGCAGCCATATTTCCATGCCATTGTTACAAATGCCGGAGGTACGGTTTTATCTTCCTGTACAGATTATTCGGTTCAGGTAAATGGTGGTGGTGGTGTACCCCCAGGCTTTATAAATAATGGGTGGGTAAACGGAAATGATAACAGTCCTATTTACAATGGCCCTTGGATATCAAATAGTATAAATTTAACACCTTACATAGGGCAAACAATTATTTTAAAATTTTCTGCTGCGGGCTGTACACTAGGAGGACACTGGGCATATGCCTATATTGATGCTACCTGTGGGCCAGCTGCCTTATCTGTCTCTAATGCCAGTCCATGTGCCGGTTCAACAAGTGTGTTAACGGCTCCTGCAATTTACGGGGGCTCTTATAGTTGGAGTGGCCCTGGTATAGTTGGAAGCACAACAGGTCAAAGCATTACCGTAAATGCAACAGGTACTTATTTTTGTACAATTACTCCAATTCAGGGTGCAGGATGTGCTTATACATTATCTCAATCCCTTACATTTACTTCACCTCCAACAGTAAGTTCAATTTCTTCTGGCTCGCAAATAGTATGTAGCGGTTCAGCAGTAGCAGCAGAAGGGTTTACCTCATCTCCTGCCGGAGGAACTTTTGCTTGGACTAATAATAACACCAACATAGGTTTAGCTGCTAGTGGTAGTGGTAACATTGCGGGTTATACAGCTCCAGTTGTAGCAAGT
>Ga0210401_10003708_pt1 | contig 16201 bp, 22 predicted proteins | sample IncBWH32MmetaG_FD_150866 | JGI IMG/M metagenome (GOLD analysis project Ga0210401, IMG submission 150866) | Forest soil microbial communities from Barre Woods Harvard Forest LTER site, Petersham, Massachusetts, United States - Inc-BW-H-32-M | ecosystem: Environmental > Terrestrial > Soil >... | reverse complement strand
CTCAACAACGGTGTCGTTTGGTCCCTATACCCAGACCTTTGTTCTCCTCAGCGGTGACGATAGCACTGGCATTGTGACAAATCAATTGGTGACTGTCTCATCCCCGACCACGACCTTTCTGACCTTCACGAGCAACACACCGGGGAACATTGGCAATCTGCTCGACGACGTGCTCATTACGTCCAGCGCGGCGAATTCGGTTCCCGAACCGTCGGGTACGATTTTGGTAGCATCGGGTCTGTTGCTTGGCTGGGCGTTTTTGGCGTTCAGACGTCGGAAAACGATGTTTCAGTAAGAGTTTAGTGCCGCACGAGCAAGCCGCACTGGGTACGTCAAAGTCCCAGCTTCACCGCACTATGCCCCTGTTATCACGAATATACCGTCGCACTCTCTGCACCGATCGATGCGCCGTTTGGTTCATGATCGACCGTTCCAATGCGCCAGCTATCGCCGGGTTCGTGGCGTGACCAGCGACTGAATGTTGCTGGAGGCTACCCGCGAGACGAGGTGCTCGGTTACAATCCCCCGTGGTCCGCGATCATCACAACCTCACGCACAGCAAGTACCGGCTCAGTCTCAGGTTTCCACGCTTCGCTTATCGCTTGCACAGAAGCCAGTAGCAACCAAGCCAAGGTGTAGGCGATGCGCCTCTGTGTCCGGGTGGTCACGGCTGAACCTCGCCTGCCGTGTGGCACAACTGGTCGGTATCGCCACAGCCCGACATCGCGGAGGAAGTGGTGTCGTTGGTGTCTAGACGAACGCTGTTTTCGGCGACGGTTTCGCCATACTCAGCGATGGCGCGGCGGATGGTCTTGACGGGCACACCTCCGACTTCGGCTGAGATCCGATTCCAGGACCAACCTTCAGACCGCAGGGCGACTGCCAATGCGCGATTAAAGACCTTCTTGGGTCGTCCGCAGTGCTTGCCGGAACGTCGGGCGCGTTCCAGACCTGCCTTCGTGCGATCGGATATTCGCTGGCGCTCTTGACGGGCTATCCACGCACTGACTGCCAGCATAAGCTCACCGGCTGGTCCCGTGGTACGGAAGTGCTATTCGGTGTACGATTCGAAAGCTACACCGTAGTTAGTGAGTCTGCGGATATGCTCAAACGTTTCGAGCACACCCTCGCGGGTAAAACGGTCTAGGGACCATACCAGCACTGTATCGAATGCCTTCCGAGATGCGCCATCAAACATCGCCTTGAAAGCGTCGCGGTCGGAGTGCTTGCCGGTCGCGTGGCCGATGTATTCCTGAACAACCTGGTAACCCTGACGCTGGCAGTATTCGCGGAGCTGAAGCAGTTGGTTTTCTGTGCCCTGACCCTTGGTATCTGTGCTGACCCTCGCATACAGGGCTACACAGGGTGGGCGTCGCGTGGGATTCACCGGTCATGCGGTCCTCCCAGCACGGAGAATCTCATCCGCTGCATGAAAGATCCACTGCGCTGATCGCTCCGGCACCTCGTTCCCTTTGAACCATCCCTGAATGTAACCACGGCTCAGTTCGGCACCCGGCAATCCCAGCGATTCGCAGCAGATCAGGGCAGTAGCTTCCGCCTCAAGTTCCCTGATATCGCGCGGTGTGCGGTCGGTGCTGTCGCTGTTAAGCGTACCTTCTGCGGTGTGACCGAGTAAGATATGCGCCAGCTCGTGAAACAAAGTAGACTCTGTTCTGCTACGGGATTGATTGAAACCGTTCGCTGTTTGGCGTATCCCTGTACGTTTCCGTCCATCATCGTGAACGGTGCGCGTTCGATGTTCAGGTTGGATAACGCGGTGTCCGCATTCCAACACGGTACCGGCTCCGGTTCGTATTCCGCCCCATCCGTTTGCGACAGCACGAACCAATTGTTCTTGTACACAAACCGCGTGAATCCGATCTCGACCTGTTCATCCTGGCCGGTTTCATCGTTGTGTTTTTCAGCAGTTCGTTTACCTGTCACCGGCATACAAAGCGTGATCGCTTTCTCGCCCTTCTTGACGTAGCGTGATAATTCTTTCCATCGCGGATACGTTGCTATCGGTCCGGGTGCTATACCGCGACGTTCGCACTGGATGAACGCGAGGAGTTGATTCCCAAGACTGTACTGGTGAAATCTGCTAAATGCCGTGGATACGACGCCAGGTTCTGTTACCGCCTTGTGCAACAGATCTGCCCAGCGTGGATTAGACTCAGAGTAGCTTTGCATTGAAAGTGTACCTTTCGATGTGAAGTTAGCTGCGATGGGTGTTGATAGCACTCGTCGCAGCGTTCCATAATCCTACGCGTTCTACTTGTATTGGTCAATAGTACAGATGCGCTGGAAAGCCTGTATTTATCGGCATTCCGTGAGAGTACGTGCGTTAGGTGCGTCGATAGTTTTACGCTGCGAATCGTGCGATTGATACCGCGATGTCAAGAGCGTTTCGTGCGATTGTCACGAACATCGGCTCAACGATGATCTTCGTGTCAAGAATTCTCCATGGGACTCCCGATGGTACCGGAAGGATGCCGGGGCGGGGTCGTTTCATAACAGGAATTCTGGCACCGGGGCACGGGCGCTAGCACAGTGTGTGTGGCGAACAAACAAAAACACGAATCCCAAAAATAAAGAATAACTTCGAGCACCGGCCCGATCGTGGAAGGTACCCAAGATTGTCGAATCCGAATACGGGCTGACGAAAAAGTTTGAAAAACGGAAAAACCAACGCAGCGAACAAGTACGAGTCGCAAGGAATAAGTAATGCGCTATAAAATGGGATTACTTGCTCATGGACGCTTTGACACTGCTGGGGCACGTATCGAACGCATATCGGAGTCTGAAAAACCTCGCAATTGAGGCGACCATTATCACGGAATCTGGTGACGAGAATTCCAATCAGCGCAATGAACAGCTCGTGCGTTTCTTCTACGCAACCCCAGACTGTATCCGCTATGAACGGGGTGGGAAGAAGGGAACCGTTCAGGTCGCCGATGGCAAGCAGTTGCACACCAGTTTCAGCGGCCACCGTGGGTTGGGAGGCGGTCCCCGATACAGCAGCGTTCCACTTTCGCTAATGCCTCGACTACCGCATTTTTTCCGGTCTCAATTTCCGTTGGGCGGCGGTGATGAGGCGTTTCTGTTTCAGGGCATCGATGAACACGTCGTAGCGGCGCAGATTCTACGCGAAGAGGAAGGTTGCCACGTACTCTCGGTCACCTTCGAGGCACCCCCATACGCCAATCTCATCGTCAGTGGGTCTGCAATCTTGTTCTGGGTGAATGCGGAGAACTACATCGTGATGCGACTGGAGGGTGAAGTGGGGCACCGCGTTCCGACCGAGGACGAAATAACATGGAGCCGACACATCGTGACGATCCAAAAGATGCGCTTGAACGAACAACTCCCAGAGGATACTTTCCATTTCACGCCGCCAGCGGACGCGACCTTGGAAGCGGGGGGACAATGCGGCATGGGCGGCGGTGGTGGCGGCTTCGTACAGCACAGCTCGGACGGCCAGCGGCGGCTGGAGCATCACGGCTCCCACAAATGGGACGGGGACACATTAGTGGAGCATTCGAAATGGAAGATTCGCGGCGTGAGCCTGACCTTTGAACGCCGCTTGACGTTTTCAGCTGACGAGAAAGAATTACACGTTGCCGAGCGCATCATGGGACCAAAGGGAGAAGTGGAAAGCAGTTGTGATCTGCCGGTGGATTGACGGAAGGATGCTCCCCGCCGCTGCGCTCGATTGGTGCCACCACTCTTGGTCCATCACATATGCGCTTCGAAACATCGTGGTCTCTTTTTAAGCGCCGCGCCCGTGGTAGACAGGCCGCTTTGGAGTAGGGTAATTGTTCAGTCTGAAGGCGAGTTCCTTAATTTAAGTAGCGCATACCACTCATCACGTAAAGGTACGCATCTTCTGTCCTGATCGCGAATCTGACTCAAGACGAGCTTCAAATTGTTGTAACCCGTGAGCACCGTGTTTATAGCGAACGATAACGTTAGCTCCCGTTGAATGATCGTGCTATCGTCGTTCTCAATACGTTCTAATACGCGCTCTCTCGCTTCTTGAATTTCTATTAAGAGCGGATTAGCTGAAAACAATTGAATGAGCTTGCGTTCTTCGGCCAAGAGACTGGCCTTCGCTCTTTGGTAGTTATGCTCGGAATCGGTCATCCCTTACTTCCAACCAATCGCGCATTCGGCCAGTTCGAAGGCCGACTCTACTGTAAAGCGAAATTGTCCCTGCTAGGCTCAACTGAACGGGTTTGCTGCGGAAAGGAATGCCGAACCGCTTTGCAGGCGGTAGCGTTCACGTCCTGCGGGCTGGTAGCCGCATTCGCGCAAGCCCCAACTTCGAAACCCGTCGCGACCAACTAAAACTTACTTAGCCCATTCAACACCCTGTTTAGCCATTCGGTTTCAGCTGCGTAAACCTGCGGGATGCCCTGCGCGAATTTGTGCCGAGCATCTCCGGTAAGCTGTTTCATTTGACTAAGCCGGTGAACAGCGGTTTGCTTCGCTGCATCAAGACCGGTATAGAAACGAAACTGAACCCTTCCATCTTTCTTCACCGAAGGAGCCGCTACCAGCGCCTGAATCCTTGTGTCGATCGAGAGCGGTGGTCTGGTGTCCAGGGTGTTGAGTCGTTCGACAACGCCGTCGATAGCCTGATCCGAGTCGTCTGCGGTTAAGAGCTTCATCAGCTCGACGATGTTCTGGTTTTGAATCGACTCCCCGAGCCACGAGGCGAGCGCAGCGGCGGATTCGGTCGGATCACCATCGGTGTCGCCGTCGACCGTTACAGTGGAGAGTATCCGAACCGGTTCTTTTGGTTGGAACCCGATTCGTATCGCGAAGGTCGCGCCGGGTGCAAGGCTAGTGGCGAATGCGTTCTGCGAGTCCTGAAAACCGAGACCTTGAGAACCGCCCGTATATCCGCTCACGGTAATGTAGAACAGCGGCGCATCGGATATGTTTCGGATAGTGAGGAACCAAGCGGTATCGGGTGGGCGTTTTTCGCATGAGATAACGGCGACGGTGTGGAAAGCGAAGTTCCTCACATCCGGCGCGAGCGGTACGGGTGATTGCCTGGCAGGTGGTGGCGCTTGCGAGAACAGCGCGGCGCACAGCGCGAGGAACAGTGGAAGACGAAAGCGCATGAAAACCATCCGATGCGTGCAACGTTAACATCGTTATGCCGAAAATGCAAAGGGCCGGATGCAATCGTAGCAATACCGATCTGTCAGTCAAGCTAGGCGAAATCGGCGTGGGACCTGAGAAACTGCGCTAGACTATCTAACGCTGGCCTTGGTCTCACTCCAGGTGACTAGCAGTGGAGCGTGCTATCGCTCCACACCCCATCCCAAGCAGATCTGCCGCCGATTCCCTCCTACCGTATTCGTTCCTAGTTTCTATCCATCGGTATAGGATAGAAAGACATGACCGCCGACGAACGCCGAATCGCAAACGCGGCACTGGGCGCTGGACCGTGGGACAACCACGATGAGATCGTCATTGCTGTGGCGCATCTACTGGGGCTTGAACCTCAGCATGTGGAATCCGCCCTGCAACGGCTCAGGATTCGGATGGTGCTAGTCTGTGTTAGCGCGGCGAGTGCGGGGAGCGAAAACGCCTACGTTCGGTACGAGCGCGGGATGGATTGGACGGAGGAGGAGTGAGAATGTGGGGTTCCGCCGTTGTGCTCGGTTGTGCCGCACCACCGACCACAACCCGAAGGACGCCGGGAATGTTCGAGCGATAACATGCGGTAGGCGTAGGGTGATTGGGCTACCCGTGGCAAAATCCGCCGCCGACGCCGCTCCGACCTGAGGATTTCGTATATTCAAAAGACCCGAGGAACACCCCGATGAAGCTCATGCTGTGGACGATCGTTACCCATAGGCAACCACGGCGATATCATGCCGAGGAGGCCACAGCAGTGACAACGATGCGCGGTCACAGGCAATGAGCAAAATACTGGACCCGACGATTCGAAACGTCGTCAAAAAGTAAATGTCTCCCGACCCAACCCCGGCCCCGCTGTCTCAATCGCAAGCTTTGAATGCTGCCGCGAACGACGCCGATACGAACTTTGGGACGGGAGATGTAGGCGACGCCGCCACGTCATGTCCCGCCCCCACTCCGACTCCCGCCCCAACTCCGACACCCGCCCCCACTCCGACTCCCTTACCGACGCCTACGCCTACTCCGACGCCAACTCCTACTCCAACTCCGACTCCAACCCCAACCCCACCTCCCAAAGCTTCACTATGGGTCCGCCTCGATATAAGCGGCGATGAAGCGCAAAATGAGCTTGGAAGCCTACGGCTTCAAGGTGCTTCGAGCGGGTACAACCAAACGCTCCCGATCGCCAGTAATTTCTACGCCAACGCTCCTCCCGCCGAAACGGTGGATGTGCTCTTCAAGGACGTTCCCACGACCGACACCTACACGCTCACATACATTGCATCGGACGGGAGCGAGACGACACTCGTCCAGAGCGCATTCCAGAGTCTTAATGATGACGAGTCACTTCCTACGGCTTGAATTTGAGATAAGATGCTCTAAAACACACTTGAGGAGCAGCAGCCATGAACGATTTATTTTCTCGATCTCCCGTGAGATTGGCTGGAGACCAGCGCCCGAAGAGTGACGCGACCGTACATGCCGCGCCTCTCAAGAGAATCGAGGTAGACCTCCCGTCCCAAACGGTAACGGCATACGAGGGGAACCAGGTCTTCCTTCAGTGCGACTGCGTTAGTGGCGACTCGGATCATCCAACGCCCAAAGGCAAGTTCACAATCTCCCATAAGCAAAATCCCTGCGTAAGCCTTACGTATCACGTGTCAATGGATTATGCTATGTTTTTCACGCCCGACGGCGTAGCCCTTCATCAATATTGTGGCCCCGTGCCATGGGAGTTGTTGAAGGCTGGCAAGTCCGCAACTGACTGGGTGGGTTCGCACGGGTGCGTGCGGCTCCAAGAATCCGACGCGAAGTCATTATTCAACTGGGTACCCGATCCGCAAAAAACACCGTTCCACACGACGGTCATTGTTCGAGGAATGGAAGGCGAGGTGACAAGCGGTAAGAATCTGATTAGTCAAGGCGGGAAACATTTGTTAGGTCACTAAGTTAAAATATGCAAAAAGGCCCTGTTTCGCTTTCGGCTTTTTCAGCTTGCCGTCGTATCCGTACGACCAACCCAGGTTAGTTTCGGGAGGCGGCCCAGCGAGCAGGCGTGAGTGTTGCGAGCTGCGAGAGGGTGCGTTGTGACATGCCGGGCAGCACGGCGAGCAGGTAGTCCTTCACGGAGACACCCAAGCGGCGGCAGGATTCGACCACCGAGAGAATCGCCGCGACCTTTGGTCCGGACTGAGCGCTGCCCACGTGCAGCCAGTTTTTGCGGCCCAACGCGACTGGGCGCATGGAGTTCTCCGCCAGATTGTTGGACAACTCCACTTCGGCGTAGTCGAAACAGCGCCGCAGTTTCGGCCACATATTTAAGGCGTAGTTTACCGCCTGGCCCAGGGCGCTTTTTGGCAGCGCCGTTTTCCGCAGGGACACGCACTGGTCATGAATCTCGATGGCCCAAGAATCGGCGTGCTCACGGCGCAAGGCCAGACGCTCGTCGACGCTCGACTGCTGCTGGCGTGCGTGACGATCCACGAGGAACAAGGCGTCCATGCGCGTGACCATCTTGATCGCCTCTGGATCTTTTGGATTTACCTTCACGGCATCGACAAACTTGCGGCGCGCGTGCGCCCAACAACCCACGTGTACCAGCTTCTCTCCGCCAACATCGTCGTAGGCCTGATATCCGTCGGTTTGCAGAATCCCTTCCCACTCACCCAGGAACTTGCGTGGACCCTCGCGTCCGCGGCCCAACTGAAATTCGAACACCGTTTCCCCGCCCGGCTGGCCGTATTGCCATAGGTAGGCCTGATGATCGGCACCGCGTTTGTCGTGCATTTGAACCGGCACGGTTGTTTCGTCGGCCTGTAAGTAGGATGCGCGCAGAAGATCCTGCCGCATCACGGCCACCACCGGTTGAAGTAACTCACCCACCCGCATCACCCAACCGTCAAGGGTTGCGCGGCTGATTTCGACGCCCGCTTCGCGTTCCAGCATCGCTTGTTGCCGGTACAACGGAAGGTGATCGCAGTACTTCGCGATCACCGTTTGGATCACCACCGCGTCGCTGGCCAAGCCCTTTTCCACGATGCGCGGGGCCAGTTCCGGCATCGCGATGGTGGCGCACTTTTCACATGCACGTTTTTCGCGCTTGGTGACCCGCACGAAGTAACGCGCCGGTTCGACGTCCAGCGCTTCGCTTTCGTCGTAACCGATGATCGAGGTTTCCGCACCGCACCTTCTGCAGTTCTGCTCTGCACACCGAACCACCTGCTCCATGCGTGGCAGATTCTCCGGCAACGAGCGGCGGCCCGGATGCGGTTTGCGTTCGGGCGCGGGCTTTTGTCGAAGTGGTTCGCGGCGCGCTTCGGCTTCGACTTCCTCGCCCGTGGCGCTGGGTTCCACTTCGGCCAATAGCTCCAGCTGCAGATCGCTCAGCGTCTCACTTTGCGGGCCCAACACCTGAACGCGCCGTTGCCTCAGCCGCTCTTCGAGCACTTGAATCTTCAGGTGTGCCCATTGCAACTCGCGTTCCAGCATCGCGATATGCACCTGTGGATCGAAGACCGTCATGGGGGAGAAGCCCCATATTACGCGAACTCGCGAAAATGTTCCAGAGCTTTTTCAAATCTTTTCAAACGCTCTGGCGATACCAGGCGCGCGGCTTCGTTTGCTTCCAGTCCAGCCCGTTCACCAGCATCGCCAACTCTTCGGTCCGTATCGTCACACTGCGCACGTGGTCCGATTCCGGCCAGCGAAAACGACCCTTTTCCAGACGTTTCGCGCACACCCATAATCCGCTGCCGTCCCACACCAAGGCTTTCAATCGCGTTTTCGTTTTATTGGTGAACAAGAACAAGTGTCCGCTCAACGGATCTTGTCCCAGATGATCGCGCACCAACCCGTGCAAACCTTCGAACCCCTTGCGCATGTCGATCGCTTCCACCGCGATGTAGATCTTGGTCGCCAGCCCCAATCCAAATAGCATGGCGAGAACATCACGCGCTTTCGGCAATGCGAATCAGACGCGCCAGCTCCGCATCGGCGAACCGCCACGAGCATTCGAGACGCCGTCCGTTCGCCAGGCTTAGCGTGAACTGCGGTGCCGGTTCCGGGTTGACCACTTTGACCGCCACCATGCGCGGCCGCCGCTCTTGTTTCCGCGGCTTGACGGCATGTTTCCGCCGCCAGTAATCAAACGTCGTCAAGGCAATGCCACGCTGCTGGCAAAACTCCCGCCGCCTCAGCCCACTGGCCGCGTACTCCTCCAGCACTCGTCGCATCTCGGCAGATCGTTCTGTCTCTTTACCCATGCCCCATCTTGGGCTATCTCTGCCACCAACTCAAGATGGGTTGCTCAAACGCTTACGATTAAACGTTAGCACGTGGAGGCGGTGCTGTACCAGCTTCCTATGCGGCGGGTTCTCGTCTTCATCGCGCTGCCTTCGAGGAAGGGCAGCTAATTTCGCCTTCCTCTGTCGGGTACGGAAGCGTGTGGCCGAGGGCACCAAGGAGTGAGAACTACATCCGCCGCTGTGCTCAATTGTGCCTACTCCTGATTCCCACGTACTGCGACCGTTTAGACTAAACGAACCTACCTCAGTCGCCGACCGCTGCGGTGCGTACCAAATTTCCCCGAACCTTGAGATCCCGCTCGAACACTTCGAAGCGTTGATGCTCCCATGCGACTTAGATCAGCCAGGTCCGATGGACGGTGGATTTCAACAAGGGCTTCCGTAGTCTGCGCCCAGGACTAATAGTACTTTCGATGCTTGGACAGATTGCAGCGAAGACAGTTTTTGTTATATGATTCTGCGGGGCGGAAGCTAAGATAGACTCCCGGCATCAAATCTCATAACGAGGTACTCACATGAAGCAAACTTCCCGTATTCTGATCGCAGTCTGCGTAACGCTCCTTTCAGTTGCAACCGCTAAGATCGAAGCCGCGACGATATACGTTGGGCTTGGAGGACAACACGGCATTTCGACCGACAACGGTGCGCTCGGTACTCTTAATCCAGCGACCGGAGCGGTCACTGTAATTGGCACACCTGCTGGGGTCACCGCGATCAGCGGTTTGACGTTTACTTCAAACGGCAATCTGTGGGGATCTACGCAAAATGGCGGTGGTATGTTTCCACCGCCTGGTCCAAACACCACCAGCGATCTCATCCAGATCAACCCTCAGACCGGAGCGCTCATCTCCAGCGATTTGATCGAGACGGGCACTGGCACACCGGTTAGCATTGCCGACCTAGCAACCCAGCCGGGTACAAACACGATCTTTGGGATTCAAAGCCCGAACGACGTGAACTTTACCGGTACGGCTAAGCTCTACACGATCTCGACTACCGGTGCAGCGACGCTCGTTGGAAACACGGATGTCTTCTTCGGATCTATCGCCTTCGCGCCGAACGGGACGCTTTACATGACTTCGGCAAATTTGAATGTAACGGGTCAACCAACAAACTGTGGCGGTCCTGACCAAATCAACTGCGCTTTGGACACTCTGAACCCGGCTACCGCAGCCATCCTGACATCCGTGCCGGTACCTGACTTCTATTCTGCTCTTGGCATTAGCGGCACGGGCGTGATCTGGGCAGGTAATGGCGGTGGCGATCTTGGTCCCGGCACGGGGCAATTCTTCGCCGGAGTTTCTATTCTCAATCCGACAACGGGTGCCGCAACTTTCATCGGAAACACGGGGACAGACTTTGCGGGAGACATCGCTTTTCAGTCGACGCCCGAGCCTTCGTCGGTTGTGTTGTTTGGCATCGGACTTGCTTTCATTGCGGCTCGAAGCTTTGCATTCCTCCGTGGTTAGGAGTATGCTTCCAGCCGGAAGGAAACAGCACTTATGGCAACACCGTCGCGACCAAAACCAAAGGGAAAAGACCCTGTAAAGGTAGACGCAAAACACTACAAAGTAGAGTTCGAAAATGAGAAGGTGCGAGTGTTACGGATCAAGTATGGTCCACATTCAAAATCGGTGATGCACGGGCATCCTGAACTCGTCGGAGTTTTTCTTACCGATGGAAACCTGCGCTTCACGTATCCAGATGGAAAAAAGGAAGACATCACAGCCACCACAGGGCAGGTATTGCACTTCGATGCTTTCGAGCACGACCCGGAAAATCTCAGCGACAAGCCGTTTGAAGTTATTGCGGTTGAGCTGAAGGTCTAACGCGTTTCTCCAAGCAACTTCTTCTCAACACCAGGATCGGAGCCGCGCCACGCTCACGACGTGCGACATCTTCGGCTGACGCACCTTCACGGTCGATTTCTGTCGCTAGTCCGATTCCTGGCGTTCGTCCACCATCGATCAGAACCTTTAGCCACTAGTTTCAGTTGTCTCCAAAGATTGCGATGGTGAACGCCTCACTGCTCGCCTGTCCTTTGCCCCAAACCGCAGCACTACCCCAAATCGCAGTGTCCCCCTGGGCATCGCCTGTGCCCCATGCAACTGATGAACCCCATGCTACGGACACACCCCAGACCACGCCTGTCCCCCATACCGCCGCAGTGCCATTGACGAATACAGACGTGCCCCACACTGCAGCAGTGCCCCAGACTGCTGCGGTGCCCCAATCTGTTTCCGTGCCCCAGACTGCTGCGGTCGCCGTTGGCTGCATGAAGACTTCACCGGTGCGTACGTCATACCTCGCCGTTGGAGACAGGGCACTTCCGGTGAACGAGTCACCATTTGCAAGCGCGGCGGGTATGTTGAGATAACCGGCTCCGATAGTGAAGACATCGTATTCGTCAACATATGTCACGCCAGTATCAGGATCAGTCGCACTGCTGTATCCCGGCGCAAACTTAGTTGCCGCCTTCATCAACCTAGCTTTAACTGCATCCGGGGTCAGCGACGGATCTTTCTGGATCAACAAAGCTGCCGCTCCGCTGACCATCGGCGCTGCCATGCTGGTGCCACTGAGCATGTAGTAATCCGGCGCGGAGGTGTCCGAAGTATTGCTGTACACCGATTTGGCAACGCCATTTCCAGGGTACGTCTTCTGCAACCACGAACCTCCATGATTCAGCGAGATGATGCGATTGCCTGGTGCCATCAGATCGGGCTTGACGATATGGTCAATCGACGTGGGACCTTTCGATGAATAACTGGCAATCTTGTCATCGGTGCTCGTGGGCGTGCAAATCGTGTTCATCGCTCCGACGGTAATCACGTATGGACTGTTGCCCGGTGCGGTGATCGTCCCATAGCCGTTCGTTCCAAGCAAGTTGTTCCGTCCCTCGTTCCCCGCTGCAACAACTACGACGATCCCCGCTTGCCACGCTTGCTGCACCGCTTGACAGAGAGGATCGTTAGCGTACGATGTTGTCACGGGACGCCCTAGCGAGAGATTGATGACGCGGATGTTGTACTTGGTTTTAAGCGCAATAGCCTGCTCAATGGCGGCAATAACCGCACTGTCGGTGCCAGTGCCATTCCCATCAAGCACGCGCAGGCTTATGATGTTCGCGTTTGGTGCGATGCCACGTATCAGGTAATCGAATCCGTTGCCGGTTGATTTGTGTCCATTGCCAGCTAGAATACCCGAGACATGAGTACCGTGCCCATAGTCGTCGTCTTGACTAAGACCCTGAATGAAGCTGGATTTGTATACGATGCGGTTGTGCCCTGACGCGTCTTTCAGATCATCACTATCATTGACACCGCTATCGATGAGCGCGATGCCGATGCCAGTTCCGTCAACACCGAAAACACTCGTTGCAAGATCAGCTCCAGCAGTTCTCCAGCCATAGTCAGGCTTACCAGTATAAACAGGCGCAGCAGTCCCGTGAACGGCGCGATCAGGTGCAACCAACTCCACGTCCGGATCTTGCGAAAGCGCCTTGAGCTGGTCGCCGGAAACTGTATAGTGAGCTGCGCGAATTATTTGAAGAGTTCGCTTTAGTTGCCCGCCCCGTCGAGATACTCGCTGGTACTGCGCTTCAGTTGGTAGCTCCCGATATTGAACGATGACATCGACGGTCGCATCGGAAGCAACCTGCTGCAACTCCGGCGCAAGTCTGTCAGAAGCCAAAACGATATTAGCAACCGAGAACGTGACGAGAACGGGCAGTATAAGTCGCATCTGTAAAACGCTCGCTTCAGTGCTTTCTAGGGCAACGGTAATGCCAAAGTCGTAGCACGACTAAACCTAAGTGCAAAGAAGACTTCTTAGTGTTATGAGGAGACAACGGAACGAAGAAGCGGACAAAATGTGGAGTTTGGCATGACAGGTTGTCGCGGTACTACGACAGTGGTAGTCCTAGCGATTACGCATGGAGCAGGCGTTATCGGCGGGTAAAGTCGACTCATCGTGTAAAGCGTGACGAATCACTTCCGCATCGCCATGCCGCTCATCAAGTTGACGCGTGATCTGGGTTTAGAAAAAACTTCGTGGACGGAAGTAGTACTTCATGTACGATCGGAACACGCTTGTCTACGCGAGCCGTTTCAACTCCGCGTGCTAACCCTTAACCAACCGGCGCAGGCAATTCACGCCCTGCTTGGTGTGCTTCGCCGATTGCGAGGCTGGAAGGCGTCGGAGCGAGGTTAGAACAAGCGGGCGCAAGGGCATTGCGTTGCACTCTCGCTTGTGCCATAGTTGAAGCCTCCTCGATCCTAGAGTCTCGCCGTAATCGCAAGCGATGGGGATCTCCTCTTCCTTCGTGCTTAGAAAGGAACCCACAGTGAAAAAACTTCATCTAAAGCGCAACGCAACGGACCGATTCGCGCTCTGCGGAATCTTACCCGACCACAATTTTGTACTGATAGACGCACTATCCCGTCAGTCGCGCGGGGCAGTGTGCCGAAACTGCATCAGCATCACCACCGTCGCACGGGACGATGCTGGTACTGCCGTGCGGGTCGCCGAAGCAATTTCAAAGTAGTCGGCTTACCGGCTCCCCCACACCTCGCCACCCGCCGTATCGCACGCCACGATCCGCTCATTGATGGTTTAGCCTTGAGCATCGTCGAACAAGCGCGAATCGTTGATGTCATCCTCACAGCGACTACGAAGGTCTTTCGCGTATATCGCCAGGGTTTGATCCATGTATCGGATCTTGACAAAACCAGTGCCATTGATATCCCCATCCACGATGACTACTACCGCGTTGGCTGGGATAGTAACGATTCTCGGGTGCTCGTTCTCGGATTGAATAGCCAGAGTAGGCGTATTGAGTTTGACAACACGTTCAGCCATTTTGAGGATCGTTCGGAGCAAGCTCGATGCACTCTCTTCGGTGCAGGATTCAAAAAGTTTAGCAGTACAAAAAGGGTGGGAAGCCCATTACGTCCAGTACCGACGTCGATCCGCGAAAATCCCGGTACCGCTCATCCTCCGAGTTCCTCGCGACAGTGTAAGCGTGGTAGTGGGTCCAGGGCTTTGATTATGAGATCAAGATCGTCGTCGGGGATCTCAAGTTTCATAAATTCCTGAGCGCTACCCCTTCTTCGCCTCTGCTTTGCGTCGTCGTACCCACACCGCTTTCGCCCGACGCTTTGCGGCTAAGCGCATCGCGGGTGTCCATACACGTTTGGGCGCGTGATTCGGCGCAGGCGTGGCGTCGGTCACAGGCGTCGCTTTCTTAGGTTGCGTCGCGGTTCGTGGAGTACCTTGGAGTACTTCGATAGCGCGGGTAAGTTTGTCACGTTCTTCGATAAGTAATGCGAGTATGTTGTCGGTTGGCATTCGAAACCCATCGTATCACGAGCCAGGGACTTAGAGAGTCTGCGAACCCAAGCTATCGGCAGGGTAGGTGAAACGAACATCGGAGTTATGAGCGGAGGGGTTGTGGAAGTGACCTGGTTTTTGGTGACATCAGCGGAACGTCCTGGAGGATAGATTTCTCCACCCTCCAGGTTCGCTATCTACCTACTTCTTAGCTTTGTTGCAGCAGGCTTGTTTGTTGCAGCAAGACGAGCCATCACAGCAGGTCTTCGCACCGAACGCGCCGGTTGTCAAAGCCAACATCAAAGCAACGCCCGCTAGGGCTGTGCTAAGTCTGTTCATATTTATTCTCCTTCTAAACTAATCAGGTTGTTTGGCGATGAATCGCCGAGTGTAGGAAGCAGCGCTGATCTCAGATCAGAAGGACACATATGCGGATGTGGAGATCGGTTAGCGATGGGGTCCAGACGGTTGGTTCACCTTCGAAGCGCGGTGCCGGAACGAGCGCCACCGTGAATCCGATAGCCGGAGGTGGCGTACCAAGCGTCCTGATCTCGGTCTGTTCGATCTTGCTATCACGCGCAACGTACGGGCACGTGTCGAAGCTGGGCGATAGCGGACACCTCGTCGGCGTGGTCGGCGCAGTGGGGGTGTGGCAGCATGGATGTTCCACCGCCACCAGAAACGGGCAGTGGAGTAGCGCAAGTTCCGAAGCTATACCCAAGAGCGATATCGCAACAAGGTATGCTACTGCCGCACGCACGATCTCAGGGTAACACTACCGCCCCCGCCTTCAAAGAAAATCGCGCTAACCCACTCCATGCGAGCCGGGTGTATAATCCCCTGATCCGGGTGCAAGATCGAGTCCCGGCTCAACACCACCAACGAAAGGACACGTGACACGCTATGACAACCAACCAGGCATTGATTCACCAGCCCAACCTCACCACTCAACAACCAACCCGCCCGCACCGACGGACTTTCCTCGGCGGGGCGATGGCAGCGCTGCTCGCATCCCCTCGGCGCGTGCGGGGCGAGGACACGGATGTGCCCAATGATCCTTTCATCCTTCTGCTGCATGGTCTTTATCAGCCCGTGGTTCATGCGCCCAACCTCGGTCTGTTTTCGGTAAACCTGAACGATGGCTCGTATTCGACGACGAAGATCTACCCCGTTTTCGGCGTCCCGGATAGCAAGAGCGAGGACAAGGAAGGCGATGGTGCGATCGGCAACTTTTTCGTGTCGCTCACAACGCATTTGTGTGCCTACCAGCTCCCCGGAGGTGCGATTGCGATGCAATTCACAGGCGGCGGCTTCCCGCTGATTATTCCTGACGGGAGCGGCGGGCAGTTCGACGAAGGAACATTCGAACTAACGATACTAGAGGCAACCGGGATTTATTCAGCTTTCAAAGG
>Ga0210401_10003707_pt1 | contig 16202 bp, 14 predicted proteins | sample IncBWH32MmetaG_FD_150866 | JGI IMG/M metagenome (GOLD analysis project Ga0210401, IMG submission 150866) | Forest soil microbial communities from Barre Woods Harvard Forest LTER site, Petersham, Massachusetts, United States - Inc-BW-H-32-M | ecosystem: Environmental > Terrestrial > Soil >... | reverse complement strand
CAACGCGGCCTTTACGACGATCGCGGAATCGCGATGATTTTCGCGGCTCTGAAGCCGCACGGCGTGCTGGCCGTATGGTCGGCGCATGAGGACCGGAAATTCGAGCAGCGATTGCGGCACGGGAGATTTGCCGTAGAGGTAGAGCGGGTGCGCGGACGGAACAACAAGGGCGGCCCGCGGCATATGATTTTTCTGGGGCACAAATCTCCCGGTAGATGAGGCAGCAGGGGGAAACTTGGCTACAACGGAAGTTTCCCGTTGTAGACGACGCGAGGTTTGCCGCGCGGACCTTCTTCGATGCGGCCAATCATGTAGAACTTTTCGCGGCGGCGGCGAAGTTCGCTTTCGACGCGAGCCACGCTTTTCGCCGGAACGACCAGGATCATGCCGACGCCTAGATTGAACGTCTGGAGCAATTCGTCACGCTCGATTTTGCCGACTTTGGCTAGATATTTGAAAATCGGCAGGACGGGCCAGCTACCCAGCTCGACGACCGCCTGCACGTTGCGCGGGAGCGCGCGTGGCAGATTGCCGGTGATGCCGCCACCGGTGATGTGAGCCATCGACGACACCCATCCGCGCGACAAGACGTTTTTCAGCAGCGGCCAGTAGGCGCGATGCGGTTTGAGAAGCTCGGCGCCGATTTTTCCGCCGACGTCAGGCACATAAGCGTCCGGTTCGTGGCCTGCAACCTCGAAGGCGAGCTTGCGAGCGAGCGAATAGCCATTGGTGTGAAGCCCTGTGGACGGAAGCGCGATGAGCGCATCGCCCGGGCGAACTTTTCGCGGGTCGAGTTGTTTGTTTTTTTCGACCGCGCCGACTATAAATCCGGCCAGATCGTATTCGCCCTCCGCGTAAAAATCCGGCATCTCGGCCGTTTCGCCGCCAATCAGGGAGCACCCCGCTTGCTTGGCCGCGCGGCTCATCCCTTCGATGACCTGCTCGACGATGCGCGTATCGATTTTGCCCATCGCGAGGTAGTCTAGAAAAAAGAGAGGCTCGGCACCCTGGGTGAGAATGTCGTTGACGCAATGATTGAGGACGTCGGCGCCAACCGAAGAGTGAATGCCGGTGGCAAAGGCGATTTTCAGCTTCGTGCCGACACCATCGGCGCTGGCCACCAGGACCGGCTCTTTCCAACGGCCGTCCAGTTGAAAAAGGGATCCGAATCCCCCGATCGGCGCGAGGACACCGCGCCGAAACGTCTTTCCCGCCATCGCGGCGATGCGTCGCTTTGCTTCATCCGCAACTGTGATATTTACGCCTGCATCGGCGTAGCGCATGTGTGCTCGTTTTCTCGAGGGGGTGGGCGGCCTTCGCTTTTTAGAAGAACAAAATTTAAGAAAAATGGCTACCAGAAAATGTGGAAGAGCCGGCTCCAGCGAATCTTGCTGGGATGAATGATGGCATTGCCGTAAGCCGCGAAGCGATCAGAAAGATGACCGGGCTCCCAGGCACCGTCCGGCGCCCTAATCGACATGTAGATCATCACCGGCGTGCCGATGATATTTTCGCGAGGCACGAACCCCCAGAAGCGGCTGTCGTTCGAATTGTCGCGATTGTCGCCCATCATGAAATATTCGCCCGACGGAACGACGAGTTCGCCGTTGACCGTATTTTTTGCCAGTTCATCGGCCCATTCCGGACGATCGACAAAATCCGACGAAAAATCCGCAGCTTGGGCAGGGAAATTTTCACGCGCATTGGTTTCAAATCCGGGCGAGTGCAGCGCGTAGGGCTCGACGAGCGCCTTGCCGTTCACATAAACGACTGAATCAATGATCTTGATATGGTCGCCGGGAACGCCGATGCAGCGCTTGATAAAGTCCGGGTAGCCCTGGTCGGCAAGCGGCGCTTTAAAGACGATGATCTGCTGCCGTTTCGGATTGCGCCAGAGCGGTGTGTGAATCGAGGTAAACGGAACACCGACGTCGTAACCGATGCGGCTGACGATGAGATGGTCGCCGATGAGGACCGTGTTCTCCATTGAGCCGCTGGGAATCACGCGCGCTTGCACGAGGCAAGCTTCAATAAAGAGGAATGCAACGATTACCCAGAACCACGAGACAACCTCGACCCAGACCTTTTCAGCGGTCGTGGGGTGATGGAGATGTACATCCTGGGGTTCGACCGGCAGCGCCTGGTCCACTTCGGTACTCACGATGAGCTCCTCGGTGAGGCAGCCGGCAGCGGCCGGAACATGCGGCTCCAGCGAATTCGTGTGGGATGAATCAGGGCGTTCAAATATGTCTCAAAGCGGTCGCCCATGTGGCCCGGTTCCCAAACATCGCCAGGGCCCTTGATCGACATATATACAAACGCGGGAGTGCCGATGATCGCTTGGCGCGGGACGAAACCCCAGAAGCGACTGTCATTCGAGTCGTCGCGATTATCGCCCATCATGAAATAGTTGCCGGCGGGAACGACGAGTTCGCCATTGACGATGTGCTTGGCCATTTCATCTTTCCAGCCGGGAACGTCTGAAAAGAACATTTCCGACGCCCGCGCCGGGAAATTTTCCCACGGCACATTTTGCGCGCCGTCGGTATGGAGCGCGTAAGGCTCATCGAGCGGAGCGCCGTTCAGATACACCTTTCCGGCGACGATCTTGATGCGGTCTCCGGGAACGCCGATGCAGCGCTTGATAAGGTCGGGATAATTCTGGTCGGCAAGCGGCGCGCGGAACACGATGATCTGTCCGCGCTGCGGACTGCGCCAGAGCGTGACGTGATGGTCGGTGAAGGGAATGCTGGCCTGATAGCCAACGCTGCTGATGATAAGGTGATCGCCGATCAGCACCGTGTTTTCCATCGAGCCACTGGGGATTACACGCGCCTGCGCGACGCCGCCTTCAATCAAAACGAGCGCGCCGACGACCCAGCACCAGGAAACGATTTCGCGCCAGACGCGGTTGTCTCTCAATCCGCGGCCCTTTGAGACAGGCGCATGCGACTCCTGAACGTCAAGCATCGCGGTGCGCCTCCACTTCAAGCTGCACCAATTCGGTGGGATAGACGCCCGTATAGCAGGACGTGCAGTATTTGCCCTCGCGATCTCTGACCGCCGCTCGCAACGCTTCGAGCGAAAGATAGCCGAGTGAATCGGCGCCGAGGAACTGGCGAATCTCTTCGGTCGAATGGCGCGAGGCAATGAGCTCGTCGCGGCGAGGCGTATCGACGCCGTAGTAGCACGGAGAAATCGTCGGCGGACAGCTGATGCGCATGTGAACTTCGGTCGCGCCCGCTTCGCGGACGAGGCGAACGATTTTGCGGCTGGTAGTGCCGCGGACGAGCGAATCGTCGACCAGAATCACGCGCTTCCCCTCCAGCATTCGACGCACGGGGTTCAGTTTCAGCTTTACGCCGAAGTCGCGGATGGCTTGCTCGGGTTCGATGAACGTGCGGCCGACGTAGTGATTCCGGATGAGCGCCATGCGAAACGGAATTCCCGACTCGGCTGAGTAGCCGATCGCGGCCGGAACACCGGAATCAGGAACGGGCGCGACGATGTCGGCTTCGACGCCGTGTTCGCGGGCAAGGAGGCGACCAAGCTGTTCGCGACTTTCGCTGACTTGCTGGCCGAAGACAAGGCTATCGGGGCGCGAAAAATAGACGTGCTCGAAAATACAGTATTGACGCGGCTTTTCGGGAGCGAAACGGATCGACTCGATGCCGCTGCGCGAGATGCGCACCATCTCCCCGGGTTCGACGTCGCGAACGTATTCAGCATCGATCAAATCGAATGCGCACGTTTCCGAGCCAGCGACCCAAGTGCCGTCGATGCGCCCGAGAGCGAGCGGCCGGAAGCCGCGCGGGTCGCGGATCGCGTACATTTCATCGCGTGTAAGGAGCAAAAGGGAGTAGGCACCTTCGACCTGACTGAGCGCATCAGCAATTGCTCCGGGAAGATTCCGCGCGGCGCTGCGCGCGATCAGATGAACGATCACTTCTGTGTCACTGGTTGTTTGAAAGATCGAGCCGCGATGTTCGAGACGCCGGCGAATTTCGGTTGCGTTGGTCAGGTTGCCGTTGTGGCCGAGCGCGAGCTTGCCCTTGTTGCAATCGATGACGATGGGCTGCGCGTTGGTGAGCGTCGTGTCGCCAGCCGTCGAATAACGGGTGTGGCCGATGGCGAGATCACCCGGCAGGCGCTGGAGAACGTCGGGCGTGAAAATTTCCTGCACGTGACCGAGCGACTTGTGGACGTGAATGTCGAGCCCATCGGACGAGGCGATGCCGGCCGATTCCTGGCCGCGATGCTGGAGCGCGTAGAGACCGAGGTAGGTAAGTTTCGACGCTTCCGTGTGGCCGAATACGCCGAACACGCCACAATGATCGTGGAAATGATCGTCTTCGAGGATGTGGAGCTTTGACATTAAGCGCTTTCGAGTTCCTTGGCCAACGAATCGCTCCACACCTTACGGAATGAATCGATCTGCCCCTGGATCGCCGGGCCGTCTTCATATCTGATGCGAAACACGCCGCGCGTGACACTGCCGATGCGCAAAGCACGCACATTATATTGTGCCGCAATCGAGCTGACGCGAGCAAGCAACGCGGGATCGACCGAGACGATGGCGCGTGCACCGCGTTCGCTGAAGAGCGCGTATTCGGCGGGCTCATCCGGCGACTCTCGCGGGATTTTTGTGTCGGCCGCGAGACCCTCGGTACCGAAGCAGCATTCAGCGAGCGTAACGGCCAGGCCGCCGTCGCTCAGGTCATGCGCGGAACGAATCACTTTTTCGGCGGCGAGTTCGACGAGCGCGTCGATCAGGTTTTTTTCTGCGGCCAGATCGGCTTTGGGCGGTTCGCCCGCCGCAATTCCGTGAATTGCTTTCGCGTATTCGGACGACGAAAATTCCGTTTGCTGTTCTTCGCGCGATGGCGCAGCTTTCCCGGCATCGAGCAGGACGATCCCATCGCCTTCGCTCCGAAACGCCGATCCCATCGCGCATTCGGCGTTCTCGATCAGGCCGAGGACACCGAGAATCGGCGTGGGATAGATCGGCTTTCCCAGCGTTTCATTGTAAAAGCTCACGTTGCCGCCGGTGATCGGCGTTTCGAGCGCCGCGCACGCTTCGGAAATTCCTTCGATCGCTTCGATGAATTGCCACATTACTTCGGGCTTTTCCGGATTGCCGAAATTCAAGCAGTTCGTGGCGGCCACGGGACGAGCTCCGGTGCATGCTACGTTGCGCGCGGCTTCGGCAACTGCGTGAATCGCACCGGTGCGCGGCGCAAGCGAACCCCAGCGACCGTTGCCGTCGGTTTTGATCGCCAGCGCGCGATGCGATTCCTTCAAGCGAAGCACAGCGGCGTCACCTTGTCCGGGCCCCACACGAGTATTGGTACGGACCATGGAGTCGTATTGTTCCGTGATCCAGTTTTTCGATGCGATCGAAGGCGAAGCAAGTATGCGCTGGAAATTCCCGGTGAGATCGGCACCTGCGTCTGCAAATTCCACAAGTCTTTGCGGAACGGTTTGCGCCGGAGGTCTCGCGATAGGGCGCTCGTAGCGCGGACCCTCCTCTGCAAGCGCATGAGCCGGAATCTCGGCGGCAATTTGTCCGTGATGCAGGATGCGCAACAAGCCGTCGTCGGTGACGACACCGGCTTCGACGGCGTCAAGACCCCATTTTTTGAAAACGTCCAAAACTTCCTTTTCTCGGCCACGCTGCGCGACCAGAAGCATGCGCTCCTGCGATTCGCTGAGCATCATTTCGTATGGCGTCATATTCGTTTCGCGCTGTGGGATCCGCGCGAGTTCCAGTTCGATGCCGACGCCCCCACGCGAAGCCATCTCGCAGCTCGAACTGGTAAGGCCCGCCGCGCCCATATCCTGGATTGCCACGACTGCGCCGGTTTTCATGGCCTCAAGGCACGCCTCAAGCAGCAGCTTTTCCATGAACGGATCGCCGACCTGCACGTTGGGGCGCTTCTGTTCGGACGCTTCGCTGAATTCGGCTGAAGCAAGCAGCGATGCGCCGTGAATGCCATCACGCCCGGTCTTCGCTCCCACGTAAATCACCGGGTTGCCCGGGCCTTGCGCGCGCGCAAAAAACAGCTCTTCGCGCCGCGCCACCCCGAGCGCAAGCGCATTCACAAGAGGATTATTCGAGTAACAGGATTCAAAAAGAACTTCGCCGCCTACCGTGGGTACGCCGAAGCAGTTTCCGTAATGCGCAATGCCGCGGACGACGCCGTCAAGAATACGGCGATTTTGCGCGGACGCTCCGTTGCCATTAATTTCGCCAAAGCGCAACGAATCAAGGACTGCTATCGGGCGCGCGCCCATCGTAAAAATGTCGCGGAGGATTCCGCCGACGCCGGTCGCTGCGCCCTGAAACGGTTCGACAAAGCTCGGATGATTGTGCGATTCGATTTTGAAGACGGCAACCAGACCATCGCCGATGTCGACGACGCCCGCATTTTCTCCCGGGCCTTGCACAACGTGCTTGCCGCGCGTCGGCAGCTTCCGCAAATGGACGCGCGAGGATTTATAGGAGCAGTGTTCGCTCCAGCTGACGCTGAAAATACCGAGCTCTGTGAAATTCGGATCGCGCCCCAGAATTTTTTGGATGCGCGCGTATTCGTCGGCGGTGAGGCCATGCTCGGCCGCGAGCTGCCCAGTGACTGTGATTTCGTTAATCGACATTCTGAGTGAGGTACATCACGACACAAGACCGTGCGCTGATCAAGCCGAGACTCGCACGGCGGCACGATCTTTCGAAAGATATTCAACCATCGAGCGCAAAATGACTCGCCCATCGACCGAGCCGAGCCCGGCTTCAACGGCGCGCTCCGGATGCGGCATCAGCCCGGCGACGTTTCCTTCGCGATTGCAGATGCCGGCAATCGCGGCGAGTGAACCGTTCGGGTTGGCTTCGAAATCGTTTTCTCCGGCGTCGCGCCCATCGGGATGAACGTAGCGAAACAAAATCTGCCGGCTGCGTTCCAGATCGTCGAGCGTCGCCGGATCACAGAAATAACTCCCTTCACCGTGTGCGATCGGCAGCTGGAGTATTTCGCCCTGCCGGGCGGCGCCGGTAAAAGGAGTGTCCGTGTTCTCGACCCGGATATGAACCTGACGACACAGAAAACGCAGGCGCCGATTGCGCATTAGCGCGCCGGGAAGAAGTCCCGCTTCAACCAGGATTTGGAAGCCGTTGCAAACGCCGAGAACAAGGCCTCCGGAACGCGCGAATTTTTCGACCGCGCGCATCACGGGAGAAAACTTTGCAATCGCGCCAGTGCGCAGGTAGTCGCCGTAAGAAAATCCACCCGGTAGGAGGACGGCGTCCAGGCCGGAAAGATGCTCGCTCTGGTGCCAGATGAACTCGACCGGCTGCCCGACGATTTCGCCGATCGCATAGTGCGCGTCGTCATCGCAGTTTGAGCCGGGAAAGACCACAACGCCGAATTTCATCGCACGCTCCGATGACATTCTATCATGCGCGCGTTGTGGCACCGCAACGCGGGGGCTAGCTGCTCTTTTTGGTCTTTGGTCTCTTGGTGGGTTTTGATTTGCCGGCTTTGGCGCGAGCCATTTCGGCGCGCTTCGCCTTCGCCCAGCCCTTTTTGTTGACCTGGCGGCCGCGCGCGACGGCCAGAGCATCGGGCGGGACATTTTCCGTGATGATTGAGCCCGCGGCGACATAGGCGCCTTTGCCGATTCGCACAGGAGCAACGAGAGCAGAGTCACTGCCGACGAAAACGTTTTCGCCGATGGTGGTTTTGTGCTTCATGACGCCGTCGTAATTACAGGTGATCGTGCCCGCGCCGATATTCGTGCCTCGGCCGACCGACGCGTCTCCCAGGTAAGTGAGGTGATTCGCCTTCACGCCTTCGTGCAGCACGGAATTTTTGACTTCGACGAAATTTCCGACGTGCGCAGTCGCGCGAAGCTCGGTGCCGGGACGCAGGCGCGCGAGCGGTCCGACGATCGCGTCGGGTCCCACGCGGCTCGATTCGAGAATGGAGTGCGAATTGATCTGCACGCCGTCGTCGATACGCACATCGTTCAAGATGCTGCCGGTTCGAATCACACAGCGCGCGCCGATGGCGGTCTTGCCAAGAAGCTGCACGTTGGGTTCGATCAAGGTATCGGTGCCAACGGTGACGTCGGGGTCGATCGTAACCGTGTGCGGAAAATAGATCGTCGCGCCGGCTTCCATGATTTGCGCCGCCTTGCGGGCGCGGAGAAGTTGGTCGATCTCTGCAAGCTGCGCGCGCGTATTGCAGCCGAAAATCTCGCGCGGATCGGGCGCGACGACGGCCAGCACGCGCTCGTTCTTTTCGCGCAGCAAGCCGATCGCGTCGGTGAGGTAGAGTTCGCGATGCGCGTTTTCGGGCCGAAGCTGATTTAGAACGGGCCACAGCTTGGCGAGCGTGAAACAATAAATGCTGGCGTTGACTTCGCGAACCGCCTTCTGCTCCGGCGTCGCGCTCTTTTCTTCGACAATGGCTTGAACGCGGCCTTCCGAATCGCGAATGACGCGCCCGTATTCGCGAGGATCATCGAGTTCGGCGCTGAGGAGCGTAGCCGCAGCCTCGCCGCGACGGTGCGTATCGATCAGCGATTTGAGCGTCTCGGTGCGAAGCATCGGCGCGTCGCCCGGCGTGACGAGGGCAAGTTTCGCTCCGCTGCGAATCGCGCGGCGCGCGATCTGCACTGCATGGCCGGTGCCGCGCTGCGGCTTTTGGAGCACAGTTTGCGCCCCGAGACTGGCGGCGACCGTGGCCACTTCCTCGGCCTGATGTCCGACGACGGCGACGATCTGCGCCGGCTTCAGGCGGCGGCAGGCGCGGACGACATGTTCGAGCAGGGGCAGACCGCCGGCGCGATGAAGCACTTTGGCCTGTTCGGAACGCATGCGCGTTCCTTTGCCGGCGGCGAGAATAATGACTACGGTGTCTGAGGCGGGCATGCGCATAAATATTGTGGCCTGAGCGAGGGGCTTTCGCAACGGTGCGGAGCGATTCGTTGACATTGCGGCACGGAAGCGATAACTAGGCTTTCACCGTCTAGAAATACGGTCGGAGGAATGTGATGGTCTGCAACCAGTGCGGGACGCTGAATGCCGACAACGGAAAGTTTTGTTCGCGGTGCGGAACGGCGCTGCCGTTGGCTGCGACCCTTCCTCCGGCGGCGCCAGCTGGCGGCGTTGCGCCGGCTCCGGTAGCGCCGGGCGGATTCGTGCCGCCTCCAACGACCAGCGGAAAAGCCGTAGCCAGCCTGCTTTTCAGCTTTCTTTTCTTCTTCTTCATCCCAGCAATCATCGCGATCGTGCTCGGCCACCTGGCGCTTTCCGATATCAAGAAATCAGCGGGGCGGCTGAAAGGCCACGGAATCGCGGTGACCGGTCTGATACTCGGCTACCTCGGCGTGGTTTCGCTACCCTTTATCCTGATCATCGCGGCGATTGCGATTCCGAATCTTGTCGATTCCCGGCTGAAAGCGAATCAGGCCTCGGCCGTCGGTTCCCTGCGCGAGATCGATATGGCGGCCGTTTCGTACAACACCGCCTACGGAAACGGGTTTCCGCCGAGCCTCGACACTTTGGGCGGCCTCGGCACAACAGGCTGCGATCACGCGGGATTGATCGACGGCGAGCTCGCTTCGGGGCAAAAGAATGGGTACGTCTTTACCTATCGACTGATCGCGAGCGATTCCACTTCGTCTCCGCCGAAAGCGCCTGCTTCAGGCTGCAGCGTCGCGGGAGGCTCAGCGGGATTCACCGTGACCGCAACTCCTGTCACGCCGGGCGTGACGGGGAGGTCGAGCTACTTCACCGACGCCTCGGGCGTGATTCGCTATGAGCCGAATGCCGGCGCGCCGGGCGCCGACAGCCGGCCGATCGAGTAAATCTGGCGAGCTGAAAAATGGCCAGCTAGACGGTGCAGTCGAGCACGGCCGAACCGTTGATGCGGTCGGCCTTCAGGTCATTGAGCGCGCGATTGGCTTCACCCAGCGGAAACACCTGGACCTGCGAACGAATGGGAATTTCCTCGGCGACGCGCAAAAAATCCTCCCCGTCTTGCCGAGTGTTGTTGGCCACGCTGCGAATCACTCTTTCCTGATACAGCAGATCGTAATCGAACGTCGGAATCGGGCTCATGTGAATGCCGCCGAGTACCAGGACCCCGCCCTTTTTCAAAGCTTTGAGCGCGGGCGGGACCAGTTCGCCGGCCGGGGCGAAAATAATCGCCGCGTCGAGTTTTGCCGGCGGTTCGGCTGTCGCTTCGCCAGCCCAGACGGCGCCGAGTTTGCGCGCAAGCCCTTGGTGCTTTTCGCCGCGCGTGGCGGCATACACTTCCACGCCCCAATGCCGCGCGACCTGGATCGCGACGTGCGCGGCCGAACCAAAGCCGTAGAAAGCAAGCCGCGAGCCTTTGCGGACGCCTGAAAGACGCAGCGAACGAAAGCCGATAATCCCGGCGCACAGCAGCGGCGCGGCTTGTTCGTTGGCAAAACTGTCTGGAATTGCGTAGACGAAATCCTCCGGCGCGAGCGCGTATTCGGCATAGCCACCGTCAACCGTCCAGCCGGTGAAGGAAAGGTTGTCGCAAAGATTTTCCGCACCAGCGCGGCAGTATTCGCAAGTGCCGTCTGCGTGATGCAGCCACGGAACGCCGACGCGCGTGCCAAGTGGAAAACGAAGCGCTCCTTCGCCGAGCTCCGCGATGTCACCGACGATCTGATGTCCCGGAATGACAGGCGACTTGCGCGGCGTGAGTTCGCCTTCGATCACGTGAAGATCGGTGCGGCATACGCCGCAGGTCTTCACGCGGACAAGCACTTCGCCGCGACCGGGCACGGGATCGGGCGCGTCGGCGTAGACGAGCGGATTCGAGCGAATGTCGGCGGGCGCGCGCAGCAGGCAGGCTTTCATTTTGTTGCGACCTCTATCGAGCTAGCGCGCTGCGGCCTTGCGCAAGCCGGAATTTTCGGCCACATCCAGCGCGAGAGCGGTCCAATCCCAATCGGCGCGTCCTTTGGCGGTCGACGCAAGCAAGCGATCGCGGACCAAGCTCACCAGCGGCATGGGCATATTGCTGGCCGCCGCGGTTTGCGCCACAAGACTCATGTCTTTCAGGCCGAGCGCGAGGCGGAATTTCGCGTCTTCGAATTGGCCGTCGACGATGAGCTTGCTGTAAATCTGATAGATCGGACACGCAAAGAGCGTTTCGCCCATCATTTGCGAGACGGCCGCCGGGTCGACACCGTTCTTTTCGGCGAGCGCGAACGTTTCGGCCAGCGCTTCGAGTGCTGCCGCGATCATGAAGTTGCCGCAGAGCTTCACGACGTGCGCGGCTGCGGGATCATCGCCAAATTCGTAAGTACGCTGGCCGATCGCGGCGAGCAACGGACGAACGCGTTCGCGCGCCGCGGCGGGGCCGGAGTCGCAAATCCACAGGCGCTTTGCGGCCGCGGCTTCCGGGCGGCCGAACACGGGCGAGCCGACGTAATCGACGCCATGCTTGCGGTGATGCTCCGCGAGGTGCTTGGCCGTCGCGGGCGCGATGGTGCTGAGCGAGACGTGAACGCCGCCATGGCCGAGTGTTTCGACGAAGGAGGCTTCCGCGGTGCAGACTTGGTCGAGCGCGCGATCATCGGCAAGCATCGTAAAGACGATGCCGCCGGGAGTTGCGACCTCAGCCGCGGTCGCGACGATAGTCGCCCCCTTGGCCTTCAGCGGCTCGGCTTTCGATGCGGTGCGATTGTAGACTTTCAACGAGTGGCCCGCGGCGATCAGGTTTGCTGCGATAGGTTCGCCCATATTGCCCAAACCGATGAAGCCGATGTTTTCCTGCATTTTCTCTCCTGGGGCTTCTCTGCTTATTCTCGAAGACAGAACGACAACGTCGGGACTCCCAAAGTAAGAAGAATCAAGAGCGCCGGGTACGCGAACACGCCCCCAATTCGGCGCTGCGACGCTATAATCAGCAATCTGACGCGCTCTTCAGGGAGGATACTCGGAACGATGCCCAAAAAGAACTTCAAAGACCTCACCGAACGCGAAATCCTCGCATTGGCCGTCCAGCTGGAGGAGGAAGACAGCCGCATTTACGGCGATTTTGCCGACGGATTGCGCGAAAGCTATCCCTCGACGGCAAAAATTTTCGAAGAGATGCAAATCGAGGAGCGCAGGCACAGCCAGAGCCTGCTCGACATGTACCAGAAGCGCTTCGGCGATCATCTGCCGCTCGTGCGTGCGCAGGACGTGCGCGGATTTGTCGAGCGCAAGCCCGTGTGGCTGGTGCGCCCTTTGGGAATCAAAACGGTGCGGAAGCAGGTGAGCATCATGGAACTGGAGACGCGCCGGTTTTACGAACGCGCGCTCAGCCGCATCACCGACGCGCCGACGCGTAAACTTTTAAGCGATCTGGTGGAAATCGAAAGGCAGCATTCGGCGTTTGCCGAGACGCTTGAGGAAAAACACCTGACCGGTGAAGCGCGCGTCCAAGAGGAGAATTCGCAGCGTCGGCTTTTCATGCTGCAGGTGATCCAGCCCGGCCTCGCGGGCTTGATGGACGGATCGGTCTCGACGCTCGCGCCGATTTTTGCGGCGGCGTTTGCCACGCGCCAAACCCACGCGGCGTTTTTGGTGGGACTTGCCGCGTCACTCGGCGCGGGAATTTCGATGGCGTTTGCCGAGGCGCTCTCCGACGACGGTTCGCTGACCGGCCGCGGCAAGCCGCTCTTTCGCGGGCTCGTTACCGGTGCGATGACCGCCGCGGGCGGCCTGGGACACACGCTGCCGTTCTTGATTTCGAGTTTTCACGTTGCCTTTATCGTAGCAGTGCTCGTGGTCGCGGTTGAGCTCGCAATTATCAGCTACGTCCGGCACCGCTATATGGATACGCCGCTGCTTTCATCGGCGATGCAGGTGATCGTGGGCGGAACCGCGGTCTTTATTATTGGGATTTGGATTGGGAGTTCGTAGACGACCGTTTCGACTAGTCATCGGTGAAGCGCTGCTCTTTGAACGGGTCGCCGTAGATGTGATAGCCGTTTTCTTCCCAAAACCCGGGCACGGCTTCGGCCATGAAGCGCACGCCGCGCACCCACTTCACACTCTTCCAGGCATACAGATGAGGCACAACGAGCCGAAGCGGATAGCCGTGGTCGCCGGGCAGCGGCTCTCCGTTGTGTTTCAGCGCGAAAAGCGTTGTGGGGCGCATCAGGTCTTCGAGCGGGACATTTGATGTGTAGCCATGATCGGCAAGAATCAGCGCGTGCTTCGCTTCGGGCTTCAGCTTCACGAGCTTGGACACTTCAAGAAACGGCACGCCCTCCCAGTCGACATCGAAGCGGCTCCAGCGCGTGACGCAGTGCATGTCCGCCGTAATTCCCACCATCGGCAGGTGCATCAACTGCACCCACGTGAGCCGCGCGGGCTCTTCGACCAGGCCTTCGATCTTGAAATCCCAGCGCTCGGCATCAAAGCGCGGAACGTCGCCAACGTGTAGAACGGGCCACTTCAGCGTGAGGGACTGGCCGGGAGGCAAACGGCCGGCGTCACGCATGGCGCGTTCGAGTTGCTTGCGTTCCGTGAATTCGCCAAAGATCATCGATGCACCTGGGAAAAACCAAAACCCAGTATACGCCCGCTCAAGGGGCTGCCCAGAGCGCGTGCTATGATGGCGGTTTCGCAGCGCGCTCGTGCAAATCGGGAGGCGATTTTGTCCGCACGGATTCTGAACGGCAACGTGATTCGCGACCAAATTTACGGCGAACTCGCCGGTGAAATCGCCGCGCTCGCAGCGCAGGGCGTGCGGCCGGGACTGGCGGCTGTGCGCGTGGGAGACGATCCGGCCTCGAAGCTCTATGTGACGAGCAAGATCGCCGCATGCGAAAAACTGGGCCTCGCCAGCTTTCACATCACACCACCAGCCACAATATCGACCGAAGAATTGCTCGCGTTGGTGGGCGAGTTGAATGAGCGCGAAGAAGTGGACGGCATCCTGGTGCAGATGCCTTTGCCGCGCGGTATCGACTCGAAAAAAATTCTCGAAGCTGTTTCGCCCGCGAAGGATGTGGACGGGTTCCATCCGGTGAACGTAGGCAATCTTGTCGCCGGGAAGCCGGGACTTGTGGCCTGCACTCCGGCCGGTGTGATGGAGATTCTGGGGCGCAGCGGAATTCCCATCGAGGGCGCCAACGCAGTGGTGATCGGGCGCAGCGATATCGTCGGCAAGCCGATGGCGCTGCTTCTGCTGCACGCGAATGCAACCGTCACGGTCTGCCACTCGAAGAGCCGCGATTTGCCCGCGATCGCGCGCCGCGCGGATATTTTGGTGGCTGCGATTGGACGCGCTGCGATGGTAACTCCGGATTTCGTACGTCCCGGCGCCGCTGTGATCGACGTCGGTCAGATCGTCGTGAAAGACGCTGCGGAAGCCGAAAAAATCTTCGCGAATTTCCCCACAAAGCTCGAGTCGTTTCGCACCAAAGGCTCCGTGCTGGTCGGGGACGTTCATCCGGAAGTCGCCGAAGTGGCCGGCGCGATCACGCCAGTGCCGGGAGGTGTCGGTCCGCTGACGATCGCGATGCTCATGAGCAACACCGTGCGTGCCGCGCGGATGCGACGGAAAATTCAGCTGGCCGGGGCTGCCGGAAAGAACTGATGCTGCGCGTCGGCCTTACGGGCGGAATCGCTTCGGGCAAATCGACCGTCGCGGCGCTGCTGGGAGACCGCGGATGCGCGGTGCTCGATGCCGATTCGCTGGGGCACGATCTGATGCGGCCAGGGGAAGCCGCCTACCACGAAATCGTGCGAGAGTTCGGCGACGCGGTGCTTGCGCCGGATGCCGTCGTCGATCGCAAGAAACTGGGGGCGATCGTGTTTCGCGAACCGCAAAAGCTCGCGGCGCTGAACCACATTCTTCATCCGAAAATTCTCGATGCCGTGCAACGCTGGTTTGCTTCACTCGACCGCGCTGGCGGCCCGGATTTCGCGTTTGTCGAAGCAGCCCTGCTTGTTGAGGCGGGCTACCGGCCCACGCTTGACCGGCTGGTGGTCTGCTGGAGCACGCCGGAACAGCAAGTCGAGCGTCTAATGGCCCGAGGACTTTCCCGCGAGCAGGCCCGGCAACGGCTGGCGGCGCAGATGCCGGCCGACGAGAAGCGGCGCGCTGCCGACGACACAATTGACTGTTCCGGGACGTTGTCAGAAACTGAACAGCAGGTGGACAGGCTGCTCGAGACGCTCCGGCACGCGGCTGGCTCCGGCCGCAACATTTCCTGAAGCAAATACGTACAACTATTCAAGCAGCCGTTACCGTCGGGCAGCCTTCGTTAGGACGAGAAGGGAAGGATGGGCCATATGTTGCAGCCGCATAATGGGCGCAATGCGCTGCGCCTGGTCGTGATCGGATTGATCATAGGACTCGGTTCGTATTGGGTTGGCTCGCGTTACGGCCAGAAGCCACCGACGACGGTCGAGGCGCTGCGCACGCCTGCCGAGGCGACGGCCGCGAACCTCGAACCGATCGAAGCCGAGAATGTGCGTATCTATCGGCAGGCAGCGCCGGCCGTGGCGAATATCGTGACCCGCGCGGTCGAGTACGACTTCTTTTACGGCGCCGTACCGACCGAAGGCGCCGGCTCCGGATTTCTGATCGACACCGACGGTCACATCCTCACGAACAATCACGTGGTCGATGGCGCACAGACGATTGAAGTCACGTTCGGCGGCGCGGACCAAACGCGTTACAAAGCCAAATTCATCGGCGCCGATACGCGCAACGATATCGCGCTGATCAAAATCGATCCCGCGGGACACAAACTCACACCGCTGACGCTGGGCGATTCGACCGGCTTGCAAGTCGGGCAGCGCGTCCTCGCGATCGGTAATCCCTTTGGTTTTCAGAGTACGCTGACAACGGGCGTCGTGAGCGCACTCGGCCGCACGGTGCAGACCGGTGATACCACGTTCATTGATCAGGCGATCCAGACCGACGCGGCGATCAATCGCGGCAATTCGGGCGGACCGCTGCTCGATTCACGCGGGCAAGTGATCGGCATCGATAGCGCGATCTTTTCGCCCACCGAAACGTCGGCCGGAATCGGTTTCGCGATTCCGGTCAACACGGCCCGCCGCGTGGCGGAAGATTTGATCACGCAGGGGCATGTCCGACTTGCGACGTTCGGCGTGGAGGGGCGCGCCTTGTGGCCGGAACTTTCTGACGCGTTGAATC
>Ga0210401_10003705_pt1 | contig 16206 bp, 17 predicted proteins | sample IncBWH32MmetaG_FD_150866 | JGI IMG/M metagenome (GOLD analysis project Ga0210401, IMG submission 150866) | Forest soil microbial communities from Barre Woods Harvard Forest LTER site, Petersham, Massachusetts, United States - Inc-BW-H-32-M | ecosystem: Environmental > Terrestrial > Soil >... | reverse complement strand
TGGCGATGACTACGTCTTCCACGAAGGCTACTGGGGAACGCAAGTGGGCTTCTACGGCGGAATCAGTTATGGCTATGGCTATTTCGGCCACGGCTACGAAGGCGGCCGGTGGGACAACGGCCACTTCTTCTACAACCAGTCTGTAAGCCATGTAAACGTCTCGATCAATCGCAACGTTTACAACACACGAGTCGAAGACAACAACAGGGGTAATCGCGTCAGCTTCAACGGTGGCAACGGTGGCGTGCAGGTTCGTGCCACAAGCCAGGAAGACGCTGCCGGACGCGAGCGCCACATCGCTCCTGTCGCCGCGCAAACTCAGCATGTTCAGTCTGCCCGCGCCAATCCCGAGCTACGCGCTTCCGCCAATCAGGGCAAGCCTCCCATCGCTGCTACCGCCAAGCCCGGTGCCTTCAAAGACAGCGGCGCAGTAGCAGCCAAAGAAGGTGGCGCAGTTCATACCGCCCCGGCCGCTTCCACGAACAACAACTCTCGCCCCAGCCCCGAGACCAATCGTCCGGCCACTGAAACTGCTCGTCCAGCCGCCGAGACCGCCCGCCCAGGGACAGAGGCAACTCGCCCAGCCGCCGAGACCCGTCCAGTAACAGAGACGGCTCGTCCAGCTGCTGAGACCGCTCGCCCGAGCCCCACTGTTCACGCAAAGGACCTACCCCCGGCCGAGCGTGCCGCCGCTCCAAATACTGGCAACGCTAAACAAGACCAGAAATACCAGCAGCAACAGCAGAGGCTTCAAGTGCAGCAAGTTAAGGAACGCCAGACTCTGCAGACCAAACAGGAGCAGGATCACCAGCGCCTCCCGCAAAAGCCCGCGAATGAACCGAAACAACAGCAGTTGGAGCAGCAACACCAACAACAGACCCAGCAACTCGCGCAAAAACACACCCAGCAGCAACAACAGTTGCAGCAGCGCCAACAACCTGCTCCAGCCAAGGCTGCTCCCAAACCAGCCGAGAAAGAAAAGCCGGCGGCCTAGCTCCATGGAACCATGCAAGCCGCACCTGCTTATCGTCTCTGATAGTGGTCGTGGGCCAGCTGTTATCCGTTCCGACAATCAGGGTCCCTACCCTTTCGCGTTAAGTGTTTTGCAAGGGTAGGAGACCCTCTGGCGATTCATCTTCAATCGACTCAACTGCGTGGAGAGCGCTGTTGGAGTATGATTTGAGTATGAGCAGAAGCGGTTTCGCTCACTTTACTATGCAGAAGCTATGCCTGATCGCGGGGACGCTTTTGTGCGCCACACTATTTGTGCAGCACGCCAATTCTCAACTACGGAATCCGCAGGACGGCCCTAAACCCTCTCTTGTCGAATTGCCAGCGTTTGTCCACTCCAATGCTCCCGATGACCAGACTCCCCCGGAGAGCAACCCTGTCATTCCACGCGGAACGATACTGCCTGTCCGCTTGAACTCAAACCTTTCCTCCGCGAAATGCAGAAAGGACCAGGTGGTCACCGGCAGGATTATGCAGGACGTTCCCCTTTCTACAGGGGTGAAGATAAAGGAAGGAAGTAAGGTTTTAGGTCACATCGTCGAAGTGACCCCGGCAACCGTCGGCGCCCCGGCACGCATCTCCCTCCAATTTGACAAACTGGTCTCCTCGCATCAGACATTCTCCATTACCACAAACCTGCGAGCTATCGCTGGTTTCATGCGAATAATGGAAGCGCAGACACCCACGATGGGTCCGGGAGAGAGCGACGTCTATCGCTGGTTGACGACAGTGCAGGTGGGGGGCGATGTTGTTTACGGTGAAGGCGGACCTGTCACGACCGGCGACAACGCAAACCAAGTTGTGGGAAACAAGGTCAATGGCGGTGTCCTGGGCCAAGTCAGGGCTAAAGAAGGAACAAAGTGCCGAGGCGCTATTGACGGCAATGACAGTCCCCAGGCACTCTGGGTATTCTCCTCCGACGCTTGCGGGACCTACGGCCTCGAACACATTAGCATTGCGCACGCTGGCAGGACCGACCCCACTGGGGTGATCGTCCTGGTTTCTGCCCGTGGTGGCCTCAGTTTACCAAGTGGCACAGGAATGCTCTTGCGGGTCAATGCGAGCAGCCACAACTAATGCGCGTCCTGCTGACCAGTTCGTCGCTCACGAGCTGGCCCGCGCACGATGGGGTCGCCCTAACCCCGGATGGTCTATTAAGCAATCAATAGGCTCCCACAGCTAGAACTCTTCCTGCGCCCACTCTTCTACCCGGAACTTTCTGGCTCGGACCATCATCCAACCCTCATGACCTGAGTTAATATGTCGGCGTGGGGAGGTCGATATGAGCATGGATCGTAATCGCGGCGAGTCCTTGGAACTCTTGGGGTGGCGAACGATTGGGGCGTCTTGGGCATGGTCATTAACCATTATGTTTCTTGTCCTTGTTTCTCCCGCTCGCTCTCAAGAGCCACCGCTTCCGGCGGGGGCGATCGCGCAGGCTGCGCGAAACCTTCGCGAGCAAAAGCCAAATTCCACGAAGCATTCGAAAACCATCACCAATGACGACCTCCCCATGCAGTATTCGGCACCAAGCGCTTCAGCCTCTCCCGCAGAACCCCCCTCTACGAAAACTGATGAACCACCAAAACCAGCGGCAGCGGGATGCGATAATGCGGACGCCGACAGACTCAAGGCGGACCTGCTGGCCACCCAGGACGAACAGGACCAGCTTCGTCGCGAACTTTCCTATCACCCCAAGGTTATCTCCGACGGCGATGTTGATATGACCAATTTTAAACCTGGCTCCTCGGGGTTTAACGTCGGATCGCCAGCACTGCTGCAATCGCAGCCGCAGGCACCTGCGCGCGTGACGGAAGTCATGGTCGACGAGAAGATTGCGTCCTTGAAGAGATCCTTACTCATTAGCTGCCAGTCTCCTAAAGATGCGGAAGTCCAGGCGAGCCTCGATCAGGCGGAGCAAAACCTGAAACTTCTGCAGCGCCAGTTTGCTCTGGATCAAAACGCATTCTATTCCAGCCCTAGCTACTCCGGAGACACCGCGGGCAAGGTGAGGCTCGATGCCGAACAGCAGCAGATCCAGTCCCTGCAGGCAGAGGTCGAGCGTATGAAGGCCGAGCTTGAGGCCTCGAAAGCAAATCCAACCGTGAAGTAAGTAATCAGCGCCGGACGGCCCCTGACTTGGTCCCCCCGGGCATGGAGTCAATCCAACTGATGGGGAACTACGCTACCCCGACAAATGTGTTTGCGCTGAGCGTTCGTATGCCAGTACCCACAGTACGCCAATTATTCCTTTTCTTTGCAATTCTTGCTCCGAGTAAACCTTCGAAGGAAATGTAATGCGTTCGAATCAAGAGGCTTAGCAAACGGATGGCTGGCAGAGGTATTGCTCGATGGAGGAAGGTACAGTTCTGTCCCGTCGATGAAGAGTTCAGATCCGGAAGAAAACCCGCTTCTTCCCATCCAAGGAGTAACAATGAAAGTTTCGAGGATTTTCTCACGCAGAAATCGGGCCGTGGGGGTCCTGTGGGTTGCGGGGTTTCTTGCGGGTACAGTGATCGTGGTGGGCTGTGGGGGAGGAAGTTCTTCTTCCATGCCGATGAACGCGGTGGGCACAGTCACGGTGACCATCAGCGATCCCCCCAGCTGTAAGAAGCCGAACGGTAGTTTTGAGCACGTTTATGTCACAGTCCGATCCGTGCAGGCGCATATCGATCCGCACGCTGACGACAGCAGCTCCGGTTGGCAAGAGCTTGCGCCGCAACTCGGGAACCAGCCGATGCAAATCGACCTGTTCTCCCCGGCACAAACAAATTGTGTACTGGCGCAGTTGGGATCGGCAAGTCTTCCGGTGGGCAGCTACCAGCAAATCCGTCTCTTGCTCGTGTCGAACAACCCGTCAGCGGGATCTCCGGTTCCTGCGGCGAATGCTTGCGCAGCGAATGGGTTTAACTGCGCAGTCCTCAGCGACGGCTCAATTCATGAACTGGAACTTAGCAGCCAGGCCAACACCGGCTTGAAGATACCGCCAGGACAGATTGTGGGAGGACCGATTCAAGTCGTGGCGGGACAGAGCGTAGATCTGAACATTGATTTCAACGCGTGCGCCTCCATTGTGCAGCAAGGGAATGGAAAGTTTCGTCTGAAACCGACGCTCACTGCGGGACAAGTGAGTCCCAATAACTCCGGGATCGGAGGACAGGTGGTGGATTCTGTCACCAAAGCTCCGATTGTTGGCAGCGTTCTCGTGGCTGTCGAGCAACCGGATACCAGGGGAATCGATAGGATCGTGATGGAAGCGAGCGCCGACGGGAACGGGAATTTCCGGTTCTGCCCGCTCCCGGCGGGCCCATTTGACGTCGTGATTGTCGCCGTAGGACCGAACAATCTGCCGTATAACGCCACGGCCGTCATGAATGTGCCGAACGGTACGAATTTGAGTGCGATTGCGCTGGTTGCGGAAACTGGCGCGACATCGCCAGCAGTTCTGCAGGGATTCGTTACTGCAAGCGGAGCATCCAGTGGCCCGACTGCCGATGTGAGCCTTGCAGCTCTCCAAACCATCACTTTCGGAACCAACCCGCTGATAACGCGCGACCTGACGATTCCATTGGAATCGATTCAGGCGACAGCAACGACACAACCGATTTTCTCCACGGGACTGATATCCGTTGAATCCAACGCGAACTGCCCAACGGGCAGCCCAGCAAATGCGAATTGCGCCCCGTACACGCTGGTCGTTCCGGGGAGCAATCCGAGCGTTGGAGTGTTCTCTGCATCGGGGTTTGGCTATGCAGGACCCGTTAGCGGGGACGTGTTGTTCACTGTTGATGCGATAGCTGCGGTACCCGCCAGCGGCGGAACGCCTAACTGCTCGCCTTCAGAGATGATGACGTCCAAGGACGCGAACAATCAGCCGCTAAGGGTTACAGCAGCTGTGACAACGAATGTTGCGCGCATTGATTTCACGGGATGCTCCTGAGTTTGCAAAGCGCCGAGCCCAGGACTCGGGAAATGGCAGCGGCTGAGCAAAGAGACGCCGCGGAACCTAACTGTACCAAGGGCCATGTCACCTACCCGACACGGCCTTATCCGGACAAATTGTGAACGGCCGTTTTCGTGGCTAAGCTTGTCTAGATGCGTTTTTTTCTTCGGGAGGGAAGAATGAAAGCGAGAAAATGGATACTTGCCAGCGGGTTGGGAATACTCATGCTGACGGGGAGTTCTGCGTTTGCCCAGGGAAACGGTAAGGGGCATGGCAAGGGCAACAACAAACATGGAGATGCGGACGATCAAGGAACTTATTATTACGAGCACCACGATCAGGAGGCCATTTGGGGATGGTATGACCAGAATCAGAAACACCTTCCGCCCGGGCTGGCCAAGAAAGACAAGCTGCCCCCGGGATTGGAAAAACAACTCGTGCGACGAGGTACGCTGCCTCCCGGTTTGCAGAAACGAATCCAGCCGTGCCCGGAAGCACTTGAACGCCAGTTACCGCCCCCGCCACCGGATTGCGCAAATGTCCTGATAGGAGGTCACATTGTCCTGCTGAACAGGCAGACCAACATTGTGGTCGACATTTTCCACTTCGAAGTTCACTAGCCTGGATTGGCAGCGGGTCCCGCGTGGCGGTTTTCCACCCGGGGTCTTCAATTTTCCTCTATCTTTTTTCTTGCACCTTCTTCCCAATTTTCCGATTTCGATTTTCAAATTTCCAAGCCTCGGCTGGCGGCGGAACCGGCCCTTGGGTGTCCATGGTTGGAACCCCTCTTTTTTGTTTCTTCGCCAGTACATATGTCAGTTGTTCAGGGTACTTCTGCGTCGGAGTTCCGCCTCATATTCTGTGGCGAACTCTGGATGCTCTTGGCGGTACTTCTCGCGTGCTTCGTGGTCGTCAGAGCCGCATCGCTCCCTGAGCATCTGACGTTCAATGCGGCCGTAGGGATCGCGGTCGTCGCGCTTCGGATGCGGGAAGCTTGTGAAGTCCACGCCGCCCGGATCTTCTACGGTTTTCTGCTCCTGGGGGATGGCGAAGACAACGAGGGTCTCGGAGGGCTGGAGTTCGATGGGTCCTTCGGCCTCCAGCGCCTTTCGGATCGCCGCTACTTGATTGTCCGCCGTGATTTCATGCTCGCGGCTCTCGATGAGTTCATCGTAAGCAACCAGCATGACTTTGACGGTGAACTTCATGAGGCGTGCCATCCTGCTTTGCGTGCATAGGAGTGTAGTCCCTGCAGCGGTCTCCGGCGAAGCGGCAAGTGTTAGTGATATGGTCCGGTTTGCCACGTTCCCCGTACCGGGCTTGCACCTTCTCCCCAGGTTTCTGATTTCTGCCTTCGAATTTCCAACCCTCTGCTTTTTCAACACTTTGCAACCCCATTCGAATGCTAACAAGAAAGTAATTGACAGCCAGTGTACTTTTGTGCTAATCTCCCCCGTGTATCCCAGCTCAAATCCCTGCCTGCCACTTCTCCACCATGTTCCAGTTTCGCATTTCCATTTCCTCTTCTCCCCTAACTCCTTTGCCCGCACATCCTTAGCAGCCCCCCACCCCATAAACCCCATCGAATCACATCCTTACAAAATTCATAGGGGGGGACGGGGCCTGCCTGATCGTTACCTGCTTCTCCAGGTACGATCTTCTGTCTTTTCTTATCGTTAACTCCTTACTTCCTTACTTTGTTACTTCCAACTCGGAAAGGTGCTCCTATGTCTGCCCAAAATCACTCTGACTCGCACTGTCATCACATCAACGCCCGCGGTCACCGTTGCCGCTCGCTCCTTGCCCAGGGGAACGATTCTCTCTGCTCCCATCACCTCGCTCAATGCAACGCCCAGTCTCTCCAGACCGACGAGGCCGTCGCCAACGAGCTCCTCAGTGGCGTCGAGGATTTCTCTACCGCCGCCTCCGTCAATCGCTACCTTGGCAATCTCCTCAAGCAGATCGCTCGCAAACGCATCCACCGCCGCGACGCCATCGCCCAGGCCTATGTCTGCCAGTTGCTCCTCAACAGCCTTCCCGCCCTCGACCGCCAGCGCGAGCGCGACAACCCCGAGCCAACGGTCGCGGAACGGCACGCCGAATTCCTCGCCCAACTCCGCGCCAACATGCTGCCCGGTCGTTACCCATCGCCCTCCGCTTCCACCGATCCGGGTCCCGAACCCGAATCGCATAACGACCCTCAACCCGCCTACGAGGGACACCGCTAGAAAAGGGACTGCCATGAGTATTTGTCTGGACAGTTCACTGAAGCTTAACCCGGCTCCGTCCGGGAGGCGGGCCGCTCCTCGCTCATCTCTGGTACCTTGGAAGGCGCTGCCAATCCGATGGACACCGCCACGAACCCATCCATGCTCCGAAGCATCCTCGAACAGCGCTGCCCACGGTGCCGCCTCGCAGGAATCTTCCGCGCTTCCATCTTTCGCGGCTTTCCGAAGATGCACCAGCGCTGCCCCGTCTGCGACCTCAAGTTCGAGCGCGAACCCGGCTACTTCCTCGGCGCCATGTATATCAGCTATCTCCTGGGAGTCGCCCTCATCGCAATCATGGCCGTGTTGTTGTGGGTCATCACCGGGTGGGGGCTCATTAAAGTCACCGTCTGTGCAATCGTTTTATTTTTGCCGCTGGCGCCGACACTCACACTTTTCGCACGTGTTCTGTGGATTTATCTGGATCAGTCCGTCGATCCCGAGCGTCTGCGTTAAGGAGTTTTTTGTGTGGGGAACGCTTTCGTGTCCGCTTGCGTGAACTCGAACCGGATGACCCATTCGCTGGGCACGCTGTGGCCGTCCACTTCCGGTGCCGTGAATTCCCAACGCCGCGCGGCCTGGATCGCCAGGTCGGCAAAATATTTGCTCGGCCCGGGCGCATCGAGTTCCGCTTGCGAAACATTTCCCGCGGGCTCCACGTGCACGCGCACGCTGACGCGCACTTTACCCTGAATCGTCCCGCGCGCTCTGCCGGAAACGTCCGGCAAGACCTGATCGAGCACTTCACCGTGAGCTGGTGAAACACTCGACGATTTCGGCGCGTTGGCCGACGGGAACGTGTCAGTGCGCAGAGCAGCCGTCGCCGGCGCGGCATTCACAGGTTGCGCAGGCGCTGCAACCAGTTTTTCCGGCGGCGCAGGCTTTTTCTCGGCGGCAGCTTTAGCGGAATTCTTTGCCGTCGGCTGCGTCGCCGGGGATGTTTCGCGATGCGCCGGCTGTTCCACGGCTTTTGGCTTTGACGCGGGCTGCGCTGCTGCATTCGCTGCAGAAGTCGAAGACTCCGCGCGATGCCCCAGTATTTTCGGCAGCGCGACAATGGCAACAAGCACCAGAAATACCGCGAACACGGGAATCGCGTAGTTGGGCAGAACCAGAGTTGGCTTCGCCGAAGTCGTTCCCGGCGCCCTAGGCGTGGGCGCCTTCGGCGCGGGCGCATCATACTTCGGCGTTTGCAGCTTGGCCGCGGGAACCGCGGGCACCGACGAAAGCGGCACCGCCAGCGGCGAAATCGATTGCCCCGCCGCGGCCGCGACCGCCGTGGGGTTCATGCGCGCCGCGATTTCCGCGATCGTCCAGCGGCGCTTCGGCTCGCGTACCAGAGCGTGGCGCGTGATGTCCAGGAACGGCTGCGGAATCGTATCCGGCGCCACCGGATCAGATGGCGCGTCCGCCGGCAAAACCGGCAGGCGCTGCGTGAGCACTTCGACGAGCGTCACGCCCAGCGACCACACATCGCTGGCCGTCGTGAGTCCGGAGACCGCGACTTCTGGCGCGGTATATAGGCTGGGCCGCGTCATCGGCGCTTGCGACTCCGCGATCGACGCGAGCGTGTCGCTCGAAAGCTTCAGTTGATCGGACGTAGCCTGAATGTTGGAAGGCTTTATATGCCCGTGAACGAGGCCTTTGGCGTGGAGATAAACCAGAACATCCAGAACCGGCCCCAGCATGTCCCGCGTTTCCGCCGCCGTCAGTGCCCGCTGCGGCAAGATTTGCGAAAGGTCCTCTTCCGCAAACTCCAGCACGACGTACAGAAAATTGGTGTCCTCCAGCCGGCCGCGCCCGTAATCAAAAATTTTCAGCAAATTGGGATGAGAGAGTTGTGCGGCAAGACGCCAGCGGGAAAGTTGCAGGTCCGCAGTCGCGGGATCCGCGGGAACCAGCTTGATCACCGCGTTTTGCGGCTGCGAATCACCGCGCTGCGTCAGAAATACCGCGCTGTGATCATCACCCGCCAGAAGCTGCTTCAGCGGGAACTCCTCGTCGACGATCTGCCCCTCGAACTGTCTCCATACATCCGACATGGTGCACCTCTGCTTGCGGATTCATGCGCGCCCGCGAATCGCGACAACCCCACGCTCGCGGTCTATGACCGTCAAATGACCACCAAGGCGTCTGTGGCAGGGCTGGCTCGTCGAACCGGGTGTATCGCAGGCGCCAGGGGCCGGGCGCTCGTCGCCCTCATTCTGGCACGAAATGGGGGCCCCCGGCGAGACCCGTTCCTATCGGTTATGGCGTGCCTTACCCTGGAAAGAGGTGGCACCCTTCGCCCGGCTCTTTTTCTGAGCCGCGCTACCGATCAGGGCCGCGCAAGCCGAAATGCAGGCTTGGCGGAATTCGCGATGGATTTTTGTGTGTGCTTTCGAGGAGTGCAACAGGATGGCGGTGCCGTTGACGAGCGCAACCAGCGCGAGAGCCAGTCGCATGTGCCGGTGGCGGGCTCCGCCGAGTTGCGCCGCAAGCCGCTGCTCGAGGAATTCAAACGATGGCAGCGGCTCCTTGCGGGCCAGGGCGACGGCCCAATCCTCCGAAACGAGCCGGTAATCATGGGGATGTGCGGTAAAAAAATCGAGCGCGCGCCGGCAGGCCTCCACGGTGGAACGCGAAGAACGGATGGCGGAAAAAAGATTGCGGCGCGCGCGCCGGCGCAGCAGCACGAGAAGATCGCTTTTATGCGAGAAGCGTTCGTAGAGAGTGGGCGTGGTGGTGCGCGCGGCGCGCGCAACCGCGCGCATGGTGAGCGCGTTTTCGCCGCGTTCGCTCCAGATTTTGTACGCGGCGTCGAGGATGCGACCTTCCAGGCGGGCATCCGCTTTGCGTGGCATTCGGAATTCTCCGGACCGTGCTTGGGCGAAATTATATCCTTTACAGCGTTAAACCAACAATGTATAAATAATCGAGCCCAGATCGACCCCCTCGCTGGTCCCCCAGCAAACTCCCAAGACTGGTACGCTCGAAGAGGATTCATGTTTCGATTTCAATATTCCGTGACCACCCGGGCCAGCCGCGCGCGCGCGTGGGAGATCTTCTCCAATTGGCGCCGCTGGAATGAGTTCGCGAATATCTACGGCGAACTGCACTGGCGCGAAGGAAGCCCGTGGACTGCGGGAAGCCGCCTGGAGATTGAAGTGCTGCAGCCGGTAAAAACGGTCGTCAGCCACGTGATCACCAACTGCCAGCCCGCGCATAAGGTGGGCTGGATCGACCACTCCCTGGGCGTGGTCCTGGCGCAGTGGGTCAGCTTCGAAGAAGCTGTAACAGGAGGTACGCGCGTACATACCTGGGGAGATGTCGTGCATTCCGGCGTAACGATCGCGGGGCAAACCGCGGAGCACCTGATTACGAAATTCACGGAGACGTGGTACGAAAATTTTCGTTCGGCTTGCGATGAAATGGCGGTAGCCGGCGGCGACTGACGAAAACGACAGTTGCAAATTTGTTCGGTGCAGTGAATTTTGAAATTTCCTCGGAGACGTTTTCCAGAATTTCGCGACTCCCTTTCTGTTTAATTTTTCTGATTTTCTTCCTCGAGTAGCAAGAAATCGGAAGCCACCCTGTTCCACTCCGGCACACACGTCCTTCATTCGGTAAACCCTCTAAATTGTCCCCGCAGTTTCGATTCAAAAAACGCTGATTGCAAACGAGTGAATCAGCTGTTGACGACGAGGCTATTGGAGAAAAGAGGCCACATCGTGGTGGTGGCCGGCAATGGGCGCGAGGCGCTGGCTGCCTGCGAAAGTGAAAGTTTTGACCTGATCCTGATGGACGTGCAGATGCCGGGAATGGATGGGCTCGAAGCGACGGCCGCGATTCGAACGAGAGAAAAAGGCGGCGTGAAACATCTGGCTATCGTGGCGCTAACGGCGCACGCCATGAAAGGCGACCGGGAGAAATGCCTGGCGGCGGGAATGGACGGATACCTGAGCAAGCCGATCCGAACGCAGGAACTCGATGCAGTGCTGGAGAAATACGCGAAGCACAAAGCGGAGAAAGCTCCGGAGGCAGAAGGAATTCTCAGCAAAAAATAGGCGACGGCGATTTCCTATCGAGTAAGGGGGCTTTTCTTGCGAGAGGAAACGGGAAGCAACAGTCGTTTTGGCCCGCTGACGAAAGGATTGCCACGTTCGTAGAAACGGAGGAGCCGATCGGCGGCGCGGGTGATGCCGATTCGAACGGATTTGCCGATGGGGCCAGTTCGATGGCGGGTGACGCCGAGCCAGAGCGACCCGGGGGCGCACAGATCCGAGCCATCATGACGGCGGTCGATTTGAAAAGCAGCGGCGAGACGGCCGGGACCGCGCGTGAGATCGAGAAGGCGAGTGGTCTTGCGATGGAGCTGCATCTGCTCGATTCCCTGGAGCGGTTCGAGAGCGCGAATGAGGACGGCCGCGGCGGTTCCGGCCGGTTCGCTGACGACGTTGAGCATGAAATGCGCGCCGTAATTAAAAAAGATGTATGCGTGGCCTCGGCTGAGATACATGGAGCGGATGCGCGGAGTGGGTCCGCGGAAATGGTGCCCGGCGGGATCGCCAGGCGGATAAGCTTCGGTTTCGACGATGCGTCCGGCGAGCCGCCCCCGGGGGAAATCGTGAACGATGACTTTTCCAATCAGAAAGCGCGCGAGAGCGATCGTGTCTTGCGGAAGTTCCGAACGACGCAGACGGCGGACGAAGAGTTTTGCGCTGGGTGTCTTCACGGTGACGAATCGTTATGGAGTGGCGGGCCCCCCGAGACGGACATCACGCTCTGCAGGTCTTCGGGGGAGAGGAGATCGTGGTATTCGGCGTGTTTGCGGAGGTAGTCTGCGACGTACGGGCAAAGCGGCACGACACGAAGCTGGTTGGCGTGAGCAAAATCGAGCGCTGTGCGCGCTAGTTTTCCGGCGAGGCCGTGGCCCTCAAGAGGCGGCGGAACTTCCGTATGAGTAATAACGATGCGATCGGGGAAGCGGCGATAGTTCATAAAAGAGCGGAGGCCGACGACCTGCGATTCGAATCGGTGCGCTTCTTCGTCGTGAATTGCGACAACCTTGCTGAGATCCAAGTCCACGAATCAACCCGCGGCTTTTTCAGATTTTTCATTCCGGAAATAACGGAGCGCACCGGAAGGGCACTGCTCGACTTGCTGAATAATGCGATCGGTGGATTCGCAGCCCATGTTGATCCAAGGGCGGGCCTGGACGTTGAAAACCTCGCCGAGGCCCTGGACGCATTTCGCGGAGTGGAGGCACAGGCCGGACTTCCAGACGACGGAGATTTCGCCGTTGGTGTAGGTCTTTTCGGAATCGCTCATGTGGACCTCCGGGTGACCGGCAAAGTCTATCAGGGAATTCTGAAATTACGCGCTGGTAGAATCGGGAGGTTCGTTGTTGAAGAGGCGGGCGAGCTCGGCGTGGTCGATGACGACCGCGGGGTCGCGTTGTATGGCGTCGAAGTATTTTTTCTGGAAGGCGTCGCCGGATTCCGTGGGGACGAACATCTTTCGAGCAAGAGCAATGGAAGTGCTGGTGTATTCCGGAGTGATGGGCTCCTTGGCGGCGAGAGTCTCGTCAATCCGCACGACGAATTCGGAAATGTTGTGAAGCCAGGCGAACTGGGCGTGGTCGATGACCAAGCGGAAAAGCTCGCCGGTGTTGACGTAGCCGTGCTCGCGTTCGTAATCACGGCGCTCCATGTTGAGAAGAGTTTTGTGAAGTTTGAGGAGCGCGAGCCGAAGGGAGATTAATTTCTCGCGGGGGGCGGAATCGTTGTTCGAAGGGGACAGATTGGAATTTGGAGAAGCCATTGTTGTGAGAACTACTCTATTGTGCGACAGGCGGGCGGGAAATTCAAAATGATTGGAGTGGGAAAAAATTAGCAGGAGGGTACGGAAAGATGTGAGAGATCAGAGAACAGAGATCAGAGAACGGAGAATCGAGAGGCGAAATGCGGTGAAGGAAGACTTTTCAATTGTGATAACGCTGCTCGCCGACGGGGAGGGCGATGGGGAGGCGGTTGCCGGGTGGGGGGAGCGGGCAGGTGGAGAAGGAAGTGTAGGCGCAAGGTGGATTTTCGAGGTGATTGAAATCGAGGATAAGTTCGCCAGGTTTGTCGAGGCCGTTGGTGGGGAAGCCGGTATAGAGGAAACGGCAAGCGCCGTAGGTGGTCGACGTGCTGGTGGTGTCACGAAGGATGAAGAAAAGTTTGGCGACGGCGGGGTCTTCCAGAACCGGCTCGAGGCGAAATGATTTTCCTTGCAATGTAAATTCAGCGGCGCCGGGCACGGGCTGATCGTAATTGGTGCCGACGAGAGTGGCAAGCGTGATGGTTTTTGGCGGAGAGTAGGGAATCCATCTGGCGGTGACGCGATAGGCGGGATCGGGCGGAAAAAATTTGAGGCCGTGAAATCCGACAATGCCGGGAGAATGGGAATCCTTGATTCGCAAAGCGAAGCGCGCTTCGCGGCGGATGACATACATGTTGAGAGTGCCGACGGTGAGATGAGGAGAGACTTTGTCGTTGTTGGCTTCGGCACGAAGAGGTTGCGGCTTGGCGGGTGCGCCGGAGACGAGAAAATCCTGAGGGAAGCCACCGGGCGGCGGGTTCAGTGCGACGATTTCGCCTTCGAGATGGAGGATTGCGAGATGCGCGGGGCTGCCGCCGGCGAGGTGGATCTTGTTGTCCGCGGCGGAGCCGATGGAGTTGTCGCCAGGCTGGAGCCACTCGAGGCCGGAGAGGGAGAGCCAGCCGTCAGGCTTCAAGAGATTTGCGACGTACTGTTCGCGCCAGGCGGCGAGATCTTTTTGCCAAGAAGTCTCTTGTGAAGCTGCGGGCGCAGGGAGCAACGCAAGTGTGATGAAAATCAGGCAGGCCGAACGGTCTCGGAAGCGCATGACGAAGTATAGCGTGGAAGGGAAAGCGCTGAAAATAAAGCTGCGAAAGAAAGAGCGTGCCTGATCCCTAGGAAAATGAAGGGTAGGCAGGATTTGCAGGGCGGCGAGCCGGTGGTGAGCGGCAGAATATTTATTCCCGGCATTGCGATTACCCATTGAGTATCCGCTAAGCCCTGAGCGATGTGTAAGATACAAAATCGATTTTCTAATGCATTCAAGCCGTATTTTTGTTGCCACAAATATAACTCCGGAGTTCCTTTCCTCATCCTATGAAAGGTAGTCAAATTAAGCCCTGCTTCGCGGGAATGAGGGAACGCGATTCGTTTCCATGCGGCAAGGACAAAAGGAAGAGAGTCAAATGAGGAATACAAAATTCACCGCACGTTTCCTGACACTATCTTTGTTGCTCGCAGCCTCGGCCTTCGCCGGCAACACCAACAAAGGTACGCTGAACATCGGCCAGACCGTTACAGTCGGCGGTAAGCAGCTCGCCGCCGGAAAGTATCAGCTGGAGTGGACTGGAAGCGGATCCGACGTTGAAGTGACCATTTCCGACGGCAAGGAGACGATCGCCAAAGTGCCGGCGCAGATTGTTCCGCTGCAGAAAGCCCAGGCCTCGAGCGGATATGGCACCAGCACCGACGCGGCTGGCAACGCGGCGCTGACGGAAATTTTCTTCGGCGGTAAGAAATATGAGCTGTCCTTGGGCGGAGGTTCCGCGGCGACGGCTCCTTCCGATCAGACGCGAGGGAGCAACTAACCTCGTCGTTCCTGTTCGCAGAGTTCGCAAGAGAGAGAAGGAGGGGCCGCGGAGCGGTCCCTTTTTTTTGTTTATGCGTGATAGAAGGTGCCATGAAATCCCAGAGAGAGCCCATTGGCAATCAGTGGGACTCCCGGCTCCGAACACGGTGAGCTCTCCTAACAGAACTGGCGCTTATGAGTGTATGATTTGAACCGTTTGAGCGGGCGGAGGTTGGTCTTTTCTTGAACTCGATTGAATTTATTTTCCCGACCGGTTGCAATTCCCAACAACAGCCGTGGTTTTCAGAAGCGGAGAAAGCTTTATGATCGTCGGAGTTCCGCGAGAGAGTTTTCCTGGAGAGCGGCGTGTGGCCCTGGTGCCCGCGGCAATTCCCAATCTTACAAAAGCAGGGCTGGAAGTGGTGGTGGAGGCGGGGGCGGGAATGGCGGCGGGCTATCCGGACGCCGAGTACACGGCCAAAGGCGCAAGGATTATTGCGGAGCGCGCGGAAGTGTTTCGCGCGGCCGATATCATGGTGCAGATCCTTTGTTATGGTTCGAATGACAAGACCGGCAAAGCGGACGTGCCATTTTTCAAACGCGATCAGGTGCTCATCGGATTTCTGAGGCCGCTGGGATCGCTGGAAACCATTCAGGAAATCGCCTCGAAAGGCGTGACTTCGTTTTCAGTGGAATTGATGCCGCGAACGACGCGCGCGCAGAGCATGGACGTCCTTTCCTCGATGGCGACCATCTGCGGTTACAAAGCGGTGGTGCTCGCGGCGGATACGTCGCCGCGGATTTTCCCGATGCTGACGACGGCGGCAGGAACGATCACGCCAGGACGCGTTCTGGTGATTGGCGCAGGCGTGGCGGGGTTGCAGGCGATTGCGACGGCGCGACGGCTGGGCGCGGTGGCTTCCGCTTACGATTTACGGCCCGCGGCGAAGGAGCAGGTGCAGAGCCTGGGCGGGCGGTTCGTTGAACTTCCGATTGAAGCCAAGGATGCGGAAGATGCTCGCGGTTACGCGCGGGCGCAGGATGAAACATTTTATAAACGGCAGCGAGATTTGCTCGGCAAAGTGGTTGCGGAAAGCGATGTGGTGATCAGCGCGGCGGTCATCCCCGGAAAGAAGCCGCCGATTCTGGTGACCAAGGAGATGGTCGCAAGCATGGCGCCGGGTTCCGTGATTGTGGACCTGGCGGGCGAGCGCGGAGGGAATTGCGAATTGACCCGGCCCGGAGAAATCGTGGTGGAGCACAGTGTGACGATTATCGGATGGTTCAATCTGGCGAGTACCGTGCCGTATCATGCGAGCCAGATGTATGCGCGGAACGTGACGGCGTTTCTGCTG
>Ga0210401_10003704_pt1 | contig 16217 bp, 10 predicted proteins | sample IncBWH32MmetaG_FD_150866 | JGI IMG/M metagenome (GOLD analysis project Ga0210401, IMG submission 150866) | Forest soil microbial communities from Barre Woods Harvard Forest LTER site, Petersham, Massachusetts, United States - Inc-BW-H-32-M | ecosystem: Environmental > Terrestrial > Soil >... | reverse complement strand
TTGAGAAGCGGGGTTCAGTTTTTCGGTGGAGAGCCGGCTCAAGGATGCGGATGCGCGCGCCCTGTTGCGCTTCAACGCCGGGCCTCCAGCGCCTCGACTACAGAGTCGTGGAACTTGGGACGAAGCTGCTTGATGGCTTGATTTGTGCAATCGGGCCAGGTGCGGTTGGTGAGCAAGGTCACGGAAAGCTGGCGTTCAGGGTCAATCCACAGAGAGGTGCCGGTGTAGCCCAAGTGTCCGAATGAACTTGCGGAAAAATACTTTCCCGACTGCGATGGTGACGAAGGTGTGTCCCACCCGAGGGCACGGGTGGTGCCGGCCGGAGAAGATTCCCGCCGCGTGAATACGGCCAGAGTCTCGGGGCGCAGAATGGGCCGCCCACCCTCGAGCATGGCGTTGGCAAAAACCGCGAGATCGCCTGCGGTAGCGAACAGCCCGGCGTGGCTGGCGACGCCATCCATGACGCTGGCGTTTTCGTCCTGCACTTCACCCTGGATGATGCGGTGTCTGAAAATCCGATCGTCCACGGTGGGGGGGATCGAATCTCGCCAAGCTGCAGGTGGACGAAACGCTGTGTGCAGCATGCCTAAAGGGCCGAAGACTTCACGGCGGCAGAAGCTGTCTAGAGCTTCCTCGGCGAGACGCTCGAGGGCGATTCCCAAGATGATGAAACCGATATCACTGTATTCGGCTCGTGAGCCGGGATCGGCGGTCAGATGAGTGGCAAAAGCTGCGGCTAGCAGCGCATCTTTACTCTTGGCCTGCAAGAACAGCTTTTCGTGCGCAGGCAGGCCGGAAGAATGCGTCAACAACATGCGAATGGTGACTTCCGGATTACCGGGATTGTCGGCAGCAAACTCCGGCACCATCGCGACCGCAGGCATATCCAAGTCAAGCAGGCCGAGTTCGTAAAGAATCATGGCCATACTGGTGGTGGCGACGATCTTGGTGATGGAACCGACATCGAAGATGCTGTCTGGGGTGGTTTCCGGAGCGTCAGGCTCGTAGGTGAACCGGCCAAATGCCTTGCACGCGACCAGCCTGCCTTTATGGGTGACGGCCAGGGATGCTGCCGGAAAGACGCGATCAGCGATGGCGTCCCGGACTAAGGAAAAGGCCGGAGCAAACACCGTATCCTGCTGTTCGCACGCGGGAATCAGCAATTGTGCGGACAGCCCGCCCGCCGCGCGTACTGGAAATGGATTCGCCAAGGGTTGCGTGTGCTCGATGTTCGGGTTATAGCAAAGATGGGGATGGCGGTAAAGTTACGGGGAGGGTGCCCGGGACAGACGGCACCCAGCAGTTTGCACTCCAAGCCGACGCTCGCCGCCCTTTAGCACAAACGGTACCCCTCACTTGAGTTTCTTGAGCAAGCGCCGTGCGCTTGTGTAAAGTCAAAGTATTCGATCCATCAGCATCAATTCGCAGCTCTGCCGGCTGACTTTCGGGATGGTGGCCGCGGCGCTTGTGTTGAGTTCCCAATGCGTGGCGGCGCGTACCAAGAAGCCGGCCAGTTCCACTCCGCGGTTTGCCTCACTCGATGCCATCATTGAAAGCGCCATCCAGGACCGGCAGGTTCCCGGCGCGGTATTACTAGTCTGGCATGACGGGCAGGTGGTGTATCGCAAGGCGTTCGGCAACCGCTCGATTGAGCCCCATCGCGAAGCCATGACTCTGGACACTGTGTTTGATATCGCCTCGCTCACAAAAGTCGTGGCGACTACGGTCGCAGTGATGCAATTGGTGCAGAAGGGGGACATTCGCGTCAATGAGCCAGTTGCAAAGTATTTGCCGGAGTTTGCGCAGAACGGCAAAGAAGACGTCACTATCCGGCAACTGCTGACGCATTTTTCCGGATTGCCCGAAGATCTGGACCTAACGCAGCCATGGGAGGGACGCGACACGGCGCTGCAAATGGCGTATGCGGAAAAACTGATTAATCCGCCGGGCGCGCGCTTTCTCTATACCGACATCGACTTTATCGTGCTGGGTGCGCTGGTAGAGCGGGTGTCGGAAACCTCGCTGGACCAGTACTGCCGGCAACACATTTTCGCGCCGCTGGTGATGACCGAGACACGTTTTCAACCACCGCCCGCATGGTTAATGAAAGTAGCTCCTACGCAGTTTGATGAACACGATCACATGCTGCGCGGAATCGTTCATGATCCCACGGCGCGTCGCATGGGTGGAGTGGCCGGCCACGCGGGATTGTTCTCGACCGCCGACGACCTTTCCAAATTCGCGCAGTTCCTGCTCGATGGCGGCCCCGTGCTCTCGCCGCTGATGATTGAGAAGATGACGACTCCGCAGCAGCCCCCGACCGCGCAAGTGCTGCGCGGATTCGGCTGGGACATCGATTCGCCTTTCTCCAGCAACCGCGGTGACCTGCTGCCAGTGGGAGGGTTCGGGCATACGGGGTTTACAGGCACTTCAATGTGGGTCGATCCCACCACCCGCACTTACATCATCCTGTTGACGAATTCGGTGCATCCGCGCGGGAAGGGAACTGCGGTGGCGCTGCGGTCGAAGATTGCGACAGCGGTAGCGGCAGAGTTGGCACTGACGGTGACGGAGAAAGACGAACTCCGTTGGAAGACTGTTACCGGCTACAACGAGACGCAGACCGCGGCACGGCGAGTCGCGGTGCGCAACGGTTTGGTCCGTAGCGGAATCGACGTACTCGAAGCGCATGACTTCGAGCAGATACGAGCAGCCCAAGGAAGGAAGAAAATCGGGTTGCTGACGAACCAGACGGGAGTGGATTCCCAGGGACGCCGCACCATCGATGTGCTCACCCAGGCTTCGGGGGTTTCTCTTGACGCGATTTTCAGCCCGGAGCACGGCGTCACGGGAACGCTCGACACTACCGACATCGCAAATTCAAAAGATGCGGTCACTGGGATTCCGGTGTACAGCGTTTACGGTGGCACAGACGCCGCGCGGCGGCCATCGCCTGAAATACTGAAGAACCTTGATGCCGTAGTGGTGGATATTCAAGATGCTGGCGCGCGTTTCTATACCTACGAAACCACGCTGGGATATTTTCTGGAAGCCGCGGCCAAGGCGGGGCTTGAAATCATCGTCCTCGACCGGCCTAATCCGATTACCGGATCTTTCGTTCAGGGTCCGGTCGCTGATGCCGGGCACGAGAGTTTTACCAATTATTTTGCGTTGCCCGTGCGTCACGGCATGACCATGGGCGAACTGGCAAAGCTGTTCAACCGCGAACGCAGCATCAATGCGCGTTTGACGGTTGTTCCCATGGAAGGATGGATGCGCGGCGACTGGTACGATTCCACCGGCCTGGCGTGGGTCAACCCTTCGCCCAACTTGCGCAGCCTGACGGAAGCCGCGTTGTACCCTGGCGTAGCGCTGGTTGAGGGCACAAATGTTTCCGTCGGCAGAGGCACTGACACGCCTTTCGAAGTGCTGGGCGCTCCGTGGGTCAAGGCACGTGACCTGGCGCAATATCTGAACGCTCGCGACATTTCTGGACTGCGCTTTTTGCCGGTCACCTTTACTCCCGGCGCGAGCACCCATTCCGGGGAAAAATGCGAAGGGGTGAACATCGCGCTGACCGAGCGCAATGCGCTGGATGCCCCGGAATTAGGGATTGAGCTGGCATCGGCGCTGCACAAACTCTATCCCGAGCAATTCCATATGGAGCGTATGAATGAGTTGCTGGTCATCCAGCCGGCGTATGACGCCATAGCGGCGGGTCAGGATCCGCGGCGCATCGCCGCCGATTGGCAGGAGCGCCTGGAAAAATTTCAACAGATGAGACAGAAGTATCTAATCTATCCGTGACCACTTGGGCTAGAATGGTTGACCTAAACCGGCGAACCTTGAGCCGGTTGGAGTTCTCATGGAACCGATCGTACGCTGTGCCGGACCCAACTGCGGACAACTGAAGCAATCAACCGACCGCTGGTGGCTGATGTGGACCTCTTTCGGCGAGTTTAACCGTCCCGTCCTTTACCTGGCGCCCTGGGATGAAGACATTGCCAAGCGTGAAGGGACTCTGTACGTGTGCGGCGAATTGTGCGCTCAAAGACTGCAATCGCACTTCATGGGCAATGTGCGGGCGAACGACGTGACCCGGCGGGTCGCGAGCTGAAGTAAGGTTTGGTGCTGGTTTTATCTTGATCGCATGTCGGTTTCGGCGGTGCTATGCGTTTTGTGGTGATTTCATGTTTACTGGTCGCTTCGGTCTGGGCGCAGAACAATCCAGGCCCAGCCCCGGTTGCGCTGGCAGCAGCTCCCGTGGCGGCTCCGGAACTGGTGATTCCTGCCGGCACCAAGGTGCCGGTGGAATTGAAGCATGCCATTTCAACCCACAGTACGCGTACTGGTGATGCTGTCTATGCGGAGACCACCTTCCCGGTGGTCTACAACAATCGAGTGCTGATTCCTGCCGGCACCTACGTGCAGGGGAGAATCAGCCAAATCCAACGAGGCGGACGGATCAAGGGAAGAGCACAGGTGTTGATGCACTTCACCACGTTGATCTATCCCAGCGGCTATACCGTGATTCTCCCCGGTACCGTGGAAAATGCACCGGGCGCTGACAAGACCGCGGTGAAGGACGGCGAAGGAACGCTCCAGAAAGATGGCCAGACCGGATCTAAGGTCGGCACCATCGCGACCACCACGGGAACCGGCGCAATGATTGGGGGGCTTAGCCAGGGAGGTAAAGGTGCGCTGATCGGGGCGGGAGTCGGCGGCGCTGTTGGCACGGCCATTGCCATGTTGACTCGTGGCGACGATGTGAAGCTGGATGCAGGCACCACCCTGGAGTTGGTGGTGCAACGTGATATTCCTGTGGACGCGTCGCGGGTACCGAATGTGACCAAGACGCCGTCATCCGCGCCGTGATTTTGATCCTTACTTCAAGTTAAAGACTGCATTGACGTGGGCAGTCACGGTTACGGTTTGCGGAGTGAATTCTTCGGTTGGGGCCTGCGGTGCAGAAATTTTATCGCCCTGAAACTTGGCCATCAACATGGGCTGCACACGGACGTTTTCGAAAGTATCGACTGAAGCGTAAGACAAATCACCCAGAGTGCGTCCACTGGCCTGTGCGACTGCAACCGCCGATAACCGCGCACGCCGGTAGGCATCTTCGACGGCTTTGATTTTGGCCGCGTCGATTTCTTCCAGCGTATAACTAACGGACTGGTTGCCGGCTACGTCCAGATCAGAAAACTGCTGCACGAGCGCAGCCACCTTGGAGAAATCCTTCAGCTTCAAAATCACTTCGGCAGTGACCCGATAGCCGACGAGCTTGGGTTTGGAGCCGGCGTAGTCGTAGATCGGCTGCGTGGAATAGGAGCTGATTTCAGCGGCCTTGGGCTCGATCCCGTTGGACCGCAGAATTTGCCGCACTTGCTCCGCCGCCTGGGAGGCACGGTCGTAAGCGTCGCGAGACTTGTTTTGCTGGGAAGAGATGCTGAATTGCACGGTCGCCGTATCCGGATTCGCTTCGAACTTTCCATCAGCTGAGACGTAAACCGTGTTGGGCTGCGCGGAAACTGTGGGGCGATCCTGTCCCAGAGCCGTGACTGCAAGTAGAACTATAAAAAGCGATAAACGGAGTTTCATAGATGCCTCCATAGGCGGATAAGGGAAGTGTATACGTCTCACCTGCGACGTAGTAAGAACGTGCGAACCTGCGGGAGTTGCAGGCAGTAACTAGGTTCCCTTGGCCGCCGAGTAGGCGAAACGATAGATTTGCGCGTCGATTTCCTTGCGCAGGTCGGTCCAGATGTGCTCTTTCATGGAGAGGAAGACCTTGACCACGTTGGGGTCGAACTGACGTCCGGACCAGCGCTCGATCTCGGCCCGCGCAGCCGCCACCGTCTGCGCCGCACGGTAGGGACGGTCGGAGGTGATGGCATCCAATGTGTCCGCCACAGAGAATATACGTGAACCTAGGGGAATCTCCTCACCTTTGAGCCCGCGAGGGTAGCCGGTGCCGTCGTAACGTTCCTGATGGGAATACACGATTTCGGAAGCCTCCGCCAGGAAGGTGATCCGTTTGAGCAACTGATAGCCGCGATAGCAGTGCTCGCGCATGATGGTGATTTCATCCGGGGTCAACGCACCCGGCTTGCGCAGAATGGCATCGGGAATCGCCATTTTGCCGATATCGTGCAGAAATGCTCCTCTGGCAATTACGGTGATCTCTTCCTTGGGCACTTCCATGGCGCGGGCGATGGCGATGGTAAACGCCGTCACGCGCTTTGAATGCCCTTCAGTCTCGGCGTCCTTAAGATCGAGCGCGTCACCCAGGGCCTCAAGCGTGATGTCATAAGAGCGTTCCAGATCGTACATGGTCTGCTGGAGTTGCTGGGTGCGAGCTGCAACCTGGGCCTCCAACCCGGTCTGGTAAGCGCGATTTTCCAGCTTCAGGCGGCGATTCTCCAGTGCCCGGCGCACCGTAGCCAAAAGTTGTTCACGCTCGAAGGGTTTGAGCAGATAGTCGTAAGCGCCGTTGCGAATGGCGGCTAAAGCCACCGAAATGTCATGTACCGCGGTCACCATGACCACGGGCATGTCGGGGAATTTTTCCTTGGTGCGTTCCAGCAAGCCGATGCCGTCGAGGTCGGCCATCATCAGGTCGGAAAGCATGAGATCAAAGGTTTCGCCGGACTCGAGCAAGGCCAACGCGGTCATTCCGGAGGAAGCTTGTCCGCAGCGGTAGTTCGCGGCGGTCAGCATGGAGCAGACAATCTCGCGGATTGCCTCCTCGTCATCGACTACCAGAATGCGCTCAGAGGGCATAACTACCCTAGTCTATCGTGAATTGCGTCCCATTTACGGGTTCCTAAAGTAACTAACGGGTGTCGGAAAGCCGATTAAGAACCAGGAAGGGCGTGGTATCAAAAAAGGAGTACCCAAACGCCCTTGATTGCGACCTACAGCGATGTGTATGGCGGCTGGTCCGCCATGGAGCTGGCAGTCCCCAAGATGATGACGGTGGAAACGGCCACCCTCGTCGTCCTGGCGGCCAGCCTTTTGGTGTTCCGCACATTTCGCGAACGCTATTTGCTCATCTGGATAGTGGGCTGGCTGGCTTATTTCGTCTCTGGTTGGACCCTGCACAGTTCGCTCGGCGGTGGCAGCCCGGAACTTCTGGTTGCGATTTCGCAGTCCCAGTTTATCCTGGCGGTTTCGCTATTCGCCTGCGCGGTTTTCGTCTACTCGCACGCCCGCAAACTGTTGTTTCCCCTGCTGGTATTTTCCGTCCTTCTCATCGCCTACGCTGCGGCCCGCGCTTTCTTTTGGCCGGATTGGTTTGAACTGCGGGTGGGCCTGGAAGTTGGTTACCGTCTCATCACTTTTGCGGCAGCGATCCAACTCGTACGCTTTCGTTGGGCGCGATGGGAGATCGGTCCCTGGTTGCTGACGGTCAGCTTACTGACAGTGCATCTGGATTGGGCTCCCTTGAGCGCTTACCTGCCGCCGGGCTTTGGGCTGGTCACGGACCTGTTGTTCGGAGCCAGCCTGTTGATGGTAGTACTCGATGATTCCCGGCTGCGCACCCGCCGCCTGGGAGTGGTGAATGCCCTGACCAACAGCATCAGCCGGGCGCAACAGCACGGGCCGATGATGGTTACGGCCCTCGAAGAACTGAAACGTCTGATGCACGCCAAGGCGGCATGGTTTCGGCTGTTCGAAGGCGACCAGATGGTGATCGTGCAGCAAATCGGCCTTTCCCAGGACTTTCTGCGTGATCGTGGGGTGGTGCCGACAGATGACAAGTTCGAACGCACCCTGAGCGGCGGCGCCGCACTGGTGGTTCGATCTTCTGCCTCGGATGACTCTGTACGTCCATTCTTGAAAAGGGAAGGCTTCGATCATTGCGTTCTGGTGCCGGTGCTGGGAAAGAAATCCACCATCGGAGTGCTGACTTTGGGCAGCCGTCACCGGCTTTCTTACACTCCGGACGATCTGGAGTTTCTGGCTACCAGCGCACACCAGTTAGGGTTGGCGGTGGAAAATCTGCGCTTAGTGGAACAGATCTTGCGCTCACACCGGCAGTGGGCGAATACCTTCGATTCGATCCAGGATCTGGTGCTGGTGCACGACTCCGAATTCCGCATCATGAAGGCCAATCAGGCCTTGTTACAGCACCTGGCGCAGGCGCCGGCGGATGTTGCCGGACAGCCTTGTGAGGCGGTGCTGCCACACATCGCTCCCTGGAGCGGATGCCCCTATTGCAACCGCAGTGGCGACGGTTTTCATGAAATTCCCGACCCATGCTTTGGCGGGTTTTCCATGATTTCGACGTCGACCTATACCGACCAGGGAAGTTCCCAGGGCAATGCGCAGAAAGGCACGATTCACGTTGTACGCGACACCTCCGACCGGCGCGCCGCAGAGGAAAAATATCGGCTGTTGTTCGAGCAGGCCCAGGAGGGAGTATTTGTAGCGACTCCCGGGGGCAAGCTGCTGGATTGCAACGATGCCTTCGTCCGCATGCTGGGTTACCCGACCCGTGACGAGTTGATGCAGGTTGACCTGGACACGGAACTCTATGCCTCCTCCGAACAGCGGGACGCATTCCGGCGGGAGATCGATATTCATAACTTTGTGCGGAACTTTGAAGTCACATTGCGGCGCAAAGATGGCGTAATCATCACGGCTCTCGAAAGCAGTTTTGCCACGCGGGATTCGAAAGGCATCGTGGACCGCTATCAAGGGTTCCTGCTTGATATCACGGAAAAGAAGCGTGCCGAGGACGAAGTGCGCAGGCGGAATCGCGAGTTGAATGCTCTGAACGCAATGGCCGTTATCGCCACCCAGTCGTTCGATCTGGATGAAATTCTTAACCTGACTCTGCGGCAGGTGATCTCGCTGCTGGGAGCCGAGACCGGATCCATCTACCTGGCGGACCTTGACGGGGTCATATTCCGCCGGCGTGCTTCCTGGGGGCAGAACAGCACGGAGCGCAGTCGAAGCGCCGAAGTGCATTTGCCCGATGGTTTTGGCGATCTGGTGACGCGCTCGCGCGCAGAAGTGATCACCGAAGAGTATTTACCTCATCTTCCGGCCCTGGCCGTGGATTTTATCCGCGGGGATGGAAGCAGTTCGTGGATATGGGTGCTGCTATGGAGCAAAGACAAGCCGATAGGCATCATGGGCATCAGCAGCCGGAAAACCCGGGAGTACTCGAGCAACGATGAGAATCTGCTGGTGGCGATCGGCCGCCAACTGGCAACCACCATCGAGAAGGTTCGCTTGTATGAGGAAACCAGCCGGGCCTATGAAGACCTGCGTAAGACGCAGGAACAATTGTTGCAAAGCGAAAAAATGTCCGCGGTTGGCCAGTTGATCTCAGGCGTGGCCCATGAACTGAATAATCCTCTGACCGCAATTCTGGGCTATGCCCAGTTGTTGGAGAGCGAAGGTTTGAGCGAACGCGCCTCGGAGTTTGTTGGCAAACTGTTCAAGCAGGCGCAACGCACGCACCGGGTGGTGCAGAACCTTCTTTCTTTTGCGCGCCAGCGTAAGCCACAAAAGCAACCGGTTGATCTTTGCAAGGTGCTGGATGAAACGCTCTCACTGCGCGACTACGACCTGAAGGTCAACAACATCAAAGTGGAGCGCGAGCTTGATTCTTCGGTTCCGGGGGTCACCGCTGATCCCCATCAACTGGAACAGGTGTTCCTGAACATCATCAACAACGCCGTGGATGCGATGCTGGAGAATGGCCAGGGGGGCAATCTGCGGGTGCAGGTCTATGCCAAGGACGGGCACCTGCATGCCGAATTCCAGGATTCCGGGCCTGGGATCAAGGAACCGAATCGCATCTTCGAGCCGTTTTATACCACCAAGAGTGTCGGAAAAGGCACGGGCCTCGGCCTGAGTATTTGTTACGGAATCATCCAGGAGCATGGCGGAAGTATCTCTGCGTACAACCGGGACGAGGGCGGAGCCATGATCCAGGTTCGACTGCCTGCGGCGGGCGCAACCCCGATAACTGAAAGCATCCCAACGCCGCGCCGTGAATCCGCGGTCGAAGGACGCATTTTGCTCGTCGAAAATGAAGAGGCGGTGCTTGAATTTGAGCGCGACGTGCTGACGGGAGCGGGCGCAGAGGTGGTCACCTGTATGGGTGGGGAAGAATTGAGGTCGCTGCTGAACAAGCAGGCATTCGATGGCGTCATTATGGACGGTAAAATGCCGGGAAACGGCAGCGTCCTCGAAGTCTATCGCTGGATGGCGGAGAACCTGCCGGGTCTTGAGAAACACCTGCTGGTTACATTCGCCAGCGTCGCGGAACCTGAAGTTCGTGAATTCTTGCAGAACAACCAGGTGCCCTACCTGGTGAAACCCTTCGAAGTCGGCGACCTGATCTCACACGCCCGGCGCCTGTTGCAAAAAGCCGGCGCCGCAGCGGCAGGGTAGGCTAGAGAGTACGCCGCAGTTTACGGATGAACGCGCTCAGCGCCCCTTCATTCCTCCGATACCATCGCCACAAGCCTTGCTTCCTTGCGTCCACCAAGCCTGCTTTTTGCAGAACCGCCATGTGATGAGAAATGGTGGGCTGGGATAGGTGTATCTTCAGTTCGATGTCGGACGCGCATAGACCAAGATGGTCCGATGGCGCCTTTTTCAGGACTTCGAGTATCCGGCGGCGCGTGGGATCGGCGATGGCGTGCAATGCGCGATTGAAAGCTTGTTGGGATTCGTTCGTGGCAGCAGACATGGCAAGATAGGAATAGAACGAAGCATCGACCAGTGTCAATATTAATGAGTGCGAGGTTTTGAGTTGTTGGATCATGACGTGCCGGGGTTCTGGGAGCAGAACGGATATCACATATACGGCGAATCGGTGGAAAGGGCAGAGGTTCAGTGGTCAGGAGCGCAGACTGCGCTACTGACGCGGTTTTCGTGGCATCAGCGGCGTCTTTCTACGAGGAATCCATGGTAAAATGGCGCGGTTTTTCGAGGTCAAGAAATGAAGCGTGCATGGATTCTGCTTGCTGTACTGGTATGTGGTTCCGCATGTTCTGTCGCTCAAACTGCTTCCAGCGAACCCAGCACATCGAGTTGGGCGAATCTGCCGCCTGCAGCGCGTGCCAGCATCTCCTCCGCACTCGCCCGTGATCCCGCGATCAGGATCGCGCAACTCACCGCTTCGGATGGAGAAGAGTTCGACACTCTGGGTTGGAACGTCGCCATCAGCGGAAACACGGTCGCAGTCGGCGCGCCCGGCGCCACCATCGGGGCCAATAGCGCTCAGGGCGCTGTGTACATTTTTGTCAAACCCGCGAGCGGGTGGGCGAACATGACCCAGACCGCAAAACTCACCGCCTCCGATGGGCAAGCTGATTCCTTGCTGGGACGCGGAATTGCGATTAGCGGCAATACAGTGGTGGCGGGAGCGCCGGGACAATTTGGAAATCAATTCGGCGAAGCGTATGTATTTCTCAAACCGGCCAGCGGCTGGACCAATATGAACGAGACCGCTCGCTTGACGCCAAGCGATGCCGTCCCGGGTGACACCTTCGGCTACTCGGTAGGCATCAGCGGCAACACAGTGGTAGTCGGGGCCCTGGGCGCGCTCAACCTGCAAGGCGCGGCTTATGTGTTCGTCAAGCCAGCCGGCGGATGGATCGATATGACGCAAACCGGTGAGCTGACAGCTTCGGACGGTGCTTCAGGTGACGAATTCGCCTCCACGGTCGCAATCAGCGGCAACACTATAGTTGGCGGCTCTTTTCTCGATAATGGGGCGGTCGGCGCAGCCTACGTCTTCGCCAAGCCAGCCAACGGCTGGGCGAACGGAACTCAGACCGCGAAGTTAACGCCCTCCGACGGCAAAACAGATGCTCTTGGCCTCAGTGTCGCCATTAGCGGGAACACCGTCGTCGCCGGAGCATTTGGCTGGCCGGGGAATGAGTCCTTCCAGGGAGCGGCCTACGTTTTTGTTGAGCCTTCGGGTGGTTGGGCCAATGTGACCCAGACGGCTATACTTACAGCTTCCGACGGCGCTGCTCAAGACCAGCTCGGCTATTCCGTCGTCATTAGCGGAAGTATCATCGCGGTTGGCGCCGAAGGATGGCCGGATGGAGGAAACGAAGGCGCGATCTACGCCTATGTGAAGCCGACGACTGGCTGGAGCAACAAGACCGAAACTGTGAAACTAACGGTCTCCGGCGGCGCGCAGGAGCTAGGCTACGCAGCGGCGCTTAGCGGCACCACGGGGGTGGGCGGTGCGCCAAATGCCGCGGTGAATTCTCACCAGGACCAGGGCATCGCATACGTCTTCACCGAGCAATGATCCCAGGCACAACTTGCTGCCATGGGTGAATTCGTGGCAGCCAGCGCCGCACGTTGCGGCAATATTCCTCGTAGTCGGCGCCGAAAACCTTTCGCAGGTGTGGCTCCTCGTAAAGCAGTACAAACAGTGCGACTCCGACCACCACCGCCGCCGCTCCAATGGTCACAGACCAGTTCGCTCGTCCGAATACTGTCCACAGGCCAATCCATCCCGTGATGAAGCCGACGTACATCGGATTACGCACGTAGCGATAGCAGCCCACCACAACCAATCTCTGCGGAGGAGCAAACGGTGCGGGCGTCCCTCGTCCGGTATGTCCGAAGTCCCACACGCACCGTATCGCTACTGCGAAGCTAAGCGCAGAAGGCACAGCAGCAATCCATCGCCAGGACGCGGCCGGCTCGGCATCGACGCGAAATCCCAGCCAGTCGGGCAACAACCAAAACCACAGAGCAAAGAACGCACAGCCCACAACCAATGATGCGATCGTCGTCAGCCACCGTGAACCGCTATCAGCTGGCGGCGCTGTTGTCTGGGCCTGTCCGGTCGCCATAGTCCCCTCTGTCAAAAATTATCCGTCAATGGTTACTACGGGTGATGGAGGCGTCAGGTTACTTTTCATGTGATCCGATTCGATGGTTCACCAACCGGAAAGTCCGCTGGCAAAGGTTGACCTAAGCGTGCAGACTCTGGAATGAAAAACGGACTGGCAAGCACCGATGGTTGCGGCGGCGCTTCCAGTCCGTCTCAGCTCATGCAGACATTTGTGATTTATCTGGTTATGTGCGCCATCCAGTTGCCGAAGTTGAACTGGCTATCGACATACTGGCCAGCTAGGGTCGAACCGTCGGCCGAGATGCTGAGGGCGGTGGTCAGGGTCGTGCCGGCTGGAATGTTCGCGCCCAGCTGATTCAGTACATTCTCAAGCCTTTTCATGCCACCGGAGGGAGTCCAGACAAAAGCCTGGGTCCCGGCACCGAAGGGATCGCCGCTCCAGCCGATGACGCGTCCTTTGTCAGAGATGCCATTGGCGAAGCTTTGATCGGTAGGGGAGTGGGTGATTGTTCCCAATGAGAGCAGTCCGTTCTTATCGGAGTAGAAGAACGCAACACCGTTGCCGGTTGCGTCGGGGGATTGCCCCGCGATGAGAGTGCCGTCGCTGCTTACAGCATCAGCCTCGCCGATCGTCGATGGGCCAAGAAACAGGTCGTATTTGCCGCCTATCCAGCGCACCGGACGGCGAGGACCAGTAGGATCTTCCCAAAAGCCAACAATCGTCTTTCCGTTTGCCGAGATGGCGCTGGCCCGGCTGCTGTGATTGCCGGCTGGGTGTCCCAACGAGAGGTTGCCCAATTGGGCTGTCCAGGCAAAACCCTCCGCTCCTACGCAATTCCAAGCGAGCCCCACTGCGATTGTGCCGTTACCGTTTACACCGTAGCCGCTGCCCCAGCTGTTGTCGAGAGTAGTGCAGCCGTTGTACGGGTGGCCTAGATCGAGCACGCCATCCTGGTTCCACAAGGCAGGGCTGGTGAAGCCGTCTGGGCCTACATGGCCGCTGACAATGGTTGAACCGTCACGGGAAATTCCGATGGATGAGTTAAAGGGATCGCCGGGGCCCAGGTCCTGGAATCCGCCGGCAGTGGTCCAACGATATATCTCACCGCCGTAGTTGGCGGCCATGATCGTGCCGTCGCCGGAAAGGGCAAAGTTTGCCCACGTGCCTGTCACTGGGTCGGTAATGATCTGAAAGTTTGCAGTTTGGGCGTCGGCCGCTAAACAAAAGCAGGAGAGCAGGCACAATAGGCCGGCATTAACTAACCACGTTTTCATGATTGGGGATTTCCTTGGCGAATTTGAGTAAGAAGACAACGATAGTTTCAGTCGATTCAGGCCTGGGGGGAGGGCCAGAGCAAGCATAATGGCTAAACCGCAGCGAAGTCTTTGCTCCAGAGCAGCTAACCAAACAAAAATTGCGTTAATTGTGATGCCGGAGGAGGGCGACGCCCAGGGAAGGTTATTTCAACCCTTCAACCATATACAGATCGGAGAGGGTACGGATGTAGCCGTAGACGTAGGCCCGGGCGTCCCGACTCATTGTTACTCCGCGGATGGTGTCGATTCCAGCCGCGTCGGCGGGAACCAGTTCCTTCCAAAGCTTTCTCTTTCCAGTAGACAACTCCAGTTCAAATACCCTGGCCGGGATCTGTCCAAAACGGAAGACGTAAAGCGAGTGGCCATCTGCTGACCAGCCTGTGGGTGCCTCATCCGGCTCTGCGCCGGGGACAAGCACCGGTTCTCCTCCGGCGATGGGATACAGATAGAGTTTGTGGTCGGGACCGACAGACGCTGCAAAATCACCCTTGGGGGAAATCATGACCACCGGGTTCACACCCTCCGGGCTGATGGCGCGCGGCTTGGCCTCCGCGGGAGCTGTAACATAGAGACGGAATCCATGCCCGGCCTCGTTACCCGAAAAGACCAGTTGCTTTCCGTCAGGCAGCCAACTTCCATTGAGATGGTTGATGGAGTCGTGACTGAGGGGCGTGGCTTCGCCGACTCCGGTCGGGAGCAGAAACATTGGTGCGGGAGTGGTAGTGGATCGTGCCAGCGCCCATTTCCCGTCAGGAGATAATGCCATGCCAGCTCCATCACTGAGACGAATGGCGGGCGAACCATCCATTTTGCGCAGGTAAACCGCATACTTGGGGCCGCCGCCCTCGCCGGACTCTGTGAACAGCACGGTCTTGCTGTCGGCGGAGAGGTCGTTGGGCACTGACCAATCTAGCCAGGATAAGTCATGCTCCTTGGCGTCGCCAGCGGCCAGACCAATCATTCCAGCCCGGTCGTTGCCGCGGGTCAGCAACACATTGCCATCCCGGCCAACATCGAGCAACGTCAATTCTCCAGGAACGCGTGCCAGCAATCGAACCGTTCCCGAAAGGTTGACGGCGTATAGCGACCGGTCGCCACCGGTGCGAGTGGCGGTAAACCAGATTTCATCGCCGCTGGGCGACCACGCCACGCCTTGAATGCTGTCCCATCCGGTGGAAAGAGTAGTCTGCTTGCCCGCCATATCAACCACGGTGAGAGCGCCGCCGTCATCGTTGAGTTGGGGATGGTCAATAAACGCGATCATGTCGGCTTTGGGGGCAATGCGAATGTGGCCGATCCATCCATCCGCTTGATAGAGCACCTTTCCCATTGGAAATTCAAGGCGATGCCGGCCCTGTTCCTGGCGCACAACCGCTAAACTGCTTCCATCCGGAGACCAATCGGCCCACTCGACGCCCTCCAGAATCTCGCGCGGAGCGCCGCCGACCAGAGGCACTCTGGCAAGTGTGCCGGAATAGAGGAATCCGGCTTTGGGATGGCTGGCCAGCGAGAGCGCCATCTCACCCGACGAGGAAACCGCCAGGACGTCGGCGCCTGCCGGCTCCAATTCGTGCGACTCAGGACTCTCCGGCCGGGTGGTGAACAGCTGAAGAGATTTTCCTTCCCAGGCGGCGCTGTAAATGATGGTTTTGCCGTCGGGAGCGAAACGCGCGGCGTGAACCATGCCGCGACGGAAAGTGAGCGGATGGTAGACAGGCAAAGAGGCCTGAGCCCGGGTTTGCAACAAGAACTTGCCGACCGCCAAGCCGACGACCAGCGCAATCGCAGCGGCTGCCAGCGCGGTGACCAACGCGCCTGTTCGCGGCGCCGGGGTTGGCGCGACCGGAGTCAAGGTTCGCGACGACGCAGAGATCACCGCGCTTCCCGAGCGCGACGTGTCCTGAGCGCGCTTGATTCGCTTCAAGTCTCCACGCAGCTCGGCAGCTGTCTGATAACGAAACTCTCGCTCCTTCTCGATCGCTTTATAGATGACTTCCTCAAGCTTCGGAGGCAACGCCGGATTCGCACTCGTAGGTGGGGGCGGAGTGCGGTT
>Ga0210401_10003703_pt1 | contig 16217 bp, 14 predicted proteins | sample IncBWH32MmetaG_FD_150866 | JGI IMG/M metagenome (GOLD analysis project Ga0210401, IMG submission 150866) | Forest soil microbial communities from Barre Woods Harvard Forest LTER site, Petersham, Massachusetts, United States - Inc-BW-H-32-M | ecosystem: Environmental > Terrestrial > Soil >... | reverse complement strand
CGCCGTAATCCGCCGCGGTCACGTCCTTCCTGAGCGCCATGACGGCAAGGCCGTAAAACATGTTCATCTGGGCTGCCGTGACTCCAGCCGGCCGATACGACCATGCCGTATGCACGAAGGTCATGTGACCGCATCCGACGCGAACCTCCGCAATATCCGACGCCTCCAGCTTCTCCTCGATCAGGATCGATCGCAATGCGTCGAGCGCGGCGTGAATGCTGGTCACATTGGGATACATCTTGAAGCCGACCTTGCCGGCTTCCCAGTCGTCTCCGATTCCTTCCAGCAAGCGCGAAGGGTTGGGTGTCCGCGAGAACGAGCTCAGGAATCCGCCATAGCCGGCCTCGACGACGTCGGAGATCCCGGTGAAACCTCGCTTGGCGAGCTGGGCCGCGAGAACGCCACCTTGCGCCGCCCGGCCCGCGTGAAGGCGCTTCACCATGGCGCCTTCCTGCGCAGCCATCAGGCCGGCAGCCATCGATCCGGCGATGCCGAGCGCGTTCTGCATCTGGTCGGCATCAAGCCGCAGCATCTTGCCGGCGGTCGCAGCGGCAACGAAGGCTCCCGACGTGCCCTGCGGGTGGAAGCCGTTCAGGAACAGCGACATCGTCGCAGCGTTGCCGATGCGCAGTCCGAGCTCGTAGCCGACCGCCAGAGCCGTCGCGATGTCCCGCCCAGTGATGGTGGGATCGGCCTCGGCCAATGCCAGCGCGACCGGCACGGCGAGCGAATTGGGATGAATGATGGACTCCTTGTGGATGTCGTCCATTTCGAAGGCGTGGCCGGCAGTGCTGTTGACCAGCACGGCGCTCGTCGGCGAGCTGCGATGCCCGCTTCCCCAGATCGATGCGAGCGGCTTGCCGCCTTCCTCCAACACCAGATCGCAGACCTTCCGCGTCCAGGGCAGGGTAGCGCCATGCAGGCAAACGCCGAGCCCGTCGATCAGGCTGAGCTTGATGCGTTCGATCACCTCGCTCGGGATGTCGGCAAATCCGGTCATGGCCGCGAAGCTTGCGAGCTCGCGCGTCGCGTGAGGCAGAAAGGAGGCCTGTGAGCTGCTCATGGTGGTGTTTTTCTTTTCTTTTGCGACGGCACCTGACGAACCAACCGTAGCCGCATCGGCAAGCCCGTCAACTGAAGAAACCATGTCGCAGCAGATCGGCGCCCGCGGCAATGACCGCGATCAACACCAGCTTCTTGAACGTCTCCGTTGCAATTGTATCGCGTAGATGTTGTCCGGCGTACATGCCGAGCGCGACGGGCAACATCGCGGCCGTCGAGACCAGGACGTCAACCCAGCTGAACTGGCGGCCGGCCGTCAGAAAAATTGCCAGCAAGCCGGCGGAAACGACGAGATACAGCGATGCTTCCTTGGTGAACGCCTTTCCGTGCAGTCCCTTGGCAAGCAGAAATATGAAGACAAGCGGTCCCGCCATCGCCGCGATGCCTCCGAGAATCCCACCGAAAAATCCGAATGTGATGCCGGCCGGAAAAACCAGGCGAGACGGAAGCTCCAGCTTCGGTGCCAGCAGCGTGACGAGGCCTGCACCGATAAGCACCAGGCCTGCGATGATCTTTGCAACGTTCGCATCGAGCGCCAGCAGGATTCGGACGCCGAGGAACAGGCCTGGAACCATGCCGAGAAGCACCGGCGTCAATTGCAGGAGGCACTGTCCGGTCTTTCCGCCCTCCAGCGCCTGCGGCAAGTTGCTGAAGATCAACGGCATGCTCAGCAGCATGGCCGCTGGTTTGATGTCGATGAACAGCGACAGCAGCGGCAGCGCGACGATCGGCATGCCGACCCCGATGATTCCTTTCAGGAGGCCGGCGACGATCAGGCTGCAAACCACGGCGGCCATGACGCTTGCTGGCTCGACATAAAGGCTGCGGATGAGCATGACGTTGAACTCCCGGAGGACCATATTCCCCGCCGCGGCGCATTGTTGCTCACGAGGTTCGCAATTGTCTCGCGCTGACAGTTCGGCGCACGCCGAACTGTTTTCGATTGATGTGCCTCGGCTATCGGCGATAGGGTCTAAGGATGGTCGCTGCGGCAAATCTGGTGGAAGTGGCTGCTCTCGTGGGTGACACGGCGCGAGCGACGATGCTCAACGCCCTGATGGGTGGCCAGTCGCTGACGGCGACCGAGCTTGCCTACTGCGCCAATGTCTCCCGCTCGACGGCGAGCGATCACTTGAGCAAGCTGGTTGCCGCGCGGCTTTTGACGGTCACCCGCAATCGCCGCTTCAGTTATTATCGGATCGCGTCCCCGCTGGTCGCAACCATGCTGGAGAGCATCAAGGTCGTCGCCGCCATCGAGGTCCCGCCCCGCCGCAAGCCGCGGTCGGCGAACGATGATGCACTGCGTTTTGCCCGAAGTTGCTACGATCATCTCGCAGGCCAGCTGGGAGTCGCCGTCACCGATGCGATTGTCGCCATGGGGCACATCGTGCTCACCGATGATGGCGGCGAGCTCACGCCGTCGGGCGGGCGCTTCCTTGCCGCGTTCGGCGTTGATCTGAAACCGCGGACTCGGCGGATTTTCTGCCAGCCTTGTCTCGACTGGAGCGAGCGCCGGTATCACCTCAAGGGACTCGTCGGAGCCCGGATCCTGGATCGTCTGGTCGAGCTCGGATGGCTCAAATCCGTGTCGGGCAGCCGTGCGCTCCAGCTAACGCCGTCCGGAAGGGCGGGCTTGTCCGGAATCTTCCAGATCGAGATCAGCGACCAGGGGGCACCAACCTGTCGATCAAGCGACCCACGACGGCTGACCGCTTAGGCTGAGCGCGAACCCTTATGCGCGCTCTCCCTGTTCCTGATGCGGTATGCTAGAACGTATTCATATTTGGGTGAATGTTGACCAACTAAATTTGTGCTCACGCTCTCAATAATCGCGACGGATTGGTGTGGAGGCAGGCATGAAGAAGAAATTCATATGCTCCTATTGCGGCGGAGAGGGAAAATCAAAGGAGCACATCTTTCCGTCTTGGCTGCTGAGGGAAACGCCCGAATATGAATTGAAGAAAGACAGCTTAAAAGGGACGGTTGGGCCAAACGAAAATACGGTCATCGACGTTTGCCCCAGCTGCAACAATGGACCGCTCTCGAAACTCGATACCTATTGTCACGAGTTATACAAGTCATTTTGGTCCAAGGTCGTACGCGACAAAATCTTGTTTACCTATGACTTCTTCAAGCTGACCCGCTGGTTGCTAAAGGTCTCCTTCAACGCAGCACGACATCAAAAGACCGACGCAGGTTCCTTCAAACCGTACATTCGCTACATGCTTGGCGACGACGCCGGTCCGCCGGATCGAGTTTTATTTTTCGTTGAGGTCATCAAGCCGTCCCTGGCAATCATGGACGGCGAGAAAGTCGATGTTGAGCCCCACGATCATCGAGTGGGGACTATGCCTCTCGGCAAAAATGCACCGTTTGATGTCGTCCAGGAGGCGCGCTTCGTCGCCATCAATTCATTTTATTTCTACATTATCTTCCTTAAAGACTCTCCGTCCGAAGCCATCATAGAAGCGATAAAAGCCAATCTGCCTCAGCAATGGGTGCGACTTGCACCGGAGAATGAATCGGTGGAGGCTCATCCCATGCGTCACTATTGGAGGTCAAATCGGTTGAAGTCGAAAGGAATCGGGATCTCTACACCAAGGGCCTTCAGCGGCATTCAGGCGAGCGGAAGGGCAAATGAACGCGCGCTGGGTATCTTTGGCTGTTCTGTTTGGTTTCAGGAGTCCCGGCACATCGGTTCCACCGAAACGTGCTGCTCTAAGGCCAGTCACCAGCTCGCGGCCACCGGCCCGCCTTCGCCGAAGGCTTCCGCGGGCGGCCTTGCGCTTGCTTCGCGAGCGAGGGCTGATGGGTTAGCGATGAAGCGCAGACGGCGCGGAAGGTGGCACGAGCCGAGACGTTAGTTGGCGTTGCGAAAAGAGACCTGAACCCGGAGTTGGTTGAGCAGCAGGCTGAGGACCCAGGGGCCGGACGACGCCATGACCGGGTGGGTGGTTGTTCGGTCGCCGTCACACAGCCGGATGCGCGCGCGGCTTCGAATGCGAGCGATAACGATCCCGGCAATTCGGTAACGAATATCGCCAACGCTCTTGAACGCACCTGAAGCACGTCTCCACTGCAGTGCTAGTCCCCCAACAGCGTACGGATATCGCTATGGTCGAAGCGAGCGGGCTGATGGAGTGGTGCGCGGCATAGCGCCGACGGCGAATAGACCAACGGCATGCCGCCTGCGGCAAGCACCGCAGACAACATGGCGCGTTCATCGAGGTTTTGATGCTGATGCTCGATTAAAACCCCGAGCGAAAGACAGATGGAAATCGCGACGGCAATGAAAAGGACCTGAGCGTCTACCGGGCAAGAAGCCAGGAACGCCATGTGTTTGCTGAGCGAGAAGGCAGGCAGCCATTGTGCAGGCTGACCGGATAAACTTGTCATCTCAAAAATCCTCGACAATTGTGATCCATCCTCATCGCAGATAATCGGGCAAGGCAAAGCCGTCATAGAACCGGTTGGACAGGATCGCGGTCTTGAAAGTCGGTGACTTGTAGGCGGCCACGATGTCCTGCGCCCAGGGGCTGTCCGCGTTGACACGCTTGACTGCCACGACATTGATGTAAGGCGTCGTCATTTTCTCCAGCGCGAAAGCGTTGGTCAGCTTGAGGCCGCTATAGATTGCGAAATTACCCTGGATCGCGGCGAAGTCGACGTCGTCGAGCGCGCGCGGCGCCTGAGCCGATTCCAGCGGCACGATCTTGATGCCGCCGGGGTTCTTGATGACGTCAAGTTCCGTGACGTCCACCGGATTACTGTCGCGGATCTCGACCAGACCGAGGTCGCGCAGAACCCAGAGCGCGCGCTGCAGATTGACCGGGTCGTTCGGCACGGCGACCGTCGAGCCCGGCTTGATGGGCGTGCCTAGCGCATGCTTCTTCGAGTAAAGGCCCATCGGCGGCGTCGGCACATGCACGATCCCGACGAGGTCGGTCTTCTGTCGCTCGTTATAGGAATTGAGGAACACCGTGTGCTGCATGACGTCGGCGTCGATGTCGCCCTTGAACACCGCGTTATTGGCCTCCAGTCCGGTCGAGAACTCGAAATAACGAACGGAATAGCCTTTCTTCCTGAGCTCCGGCTCGACGCCGGCCTTGAACTCGTCGATGTACGGGCCGGGAACAAAGCCGACCTTGAGCTCGGCTTTGGCGGGTTGCTGGGCCAATGCATGGCCAGCGATGGAAATGGATAGAACAAGGCCGCACAGCAGTAACCAGAGTCTCGTCATTTGCCTCTCTACGTATCTCGTTTCGTATGGCTCGTGGCCGTTACGCGATTGCCTGAGCCGCGTGGCTGAAGACGCTCGCGGGCCGGTTCAGCCCGTAATGATCGCGGAGCGTCTTGCCCGTGTAATCATGGCGGAACAGGCCGCGTTTGCGCAGGATCGGAACGACCTGCTCGGCGAGGGTATCGAAGCCGCCCGGCAGCCAGGGCGGCATCACGTTGAAGCCGTCCGCGGCGCCATTCTCGAACCAGGTCTGGATGTTGTCGGCGATCTTTTCAGGTGTTCCGGCAATCACCCAATGGCCGCGCGCGCCTGCGAGGCGCTGCACGAGCTGCCGGATCGTCGGCTTCTCGCGATCGACAATATCAACGACGAGCTTGAAACGGCTTGCCACGCCGCGCGCGCTGCCGGTGTCGATCAAGTGGCGCGGGAAGGGGCCGTCAAGGTCAAATCCTGAGAGATCAAGCCCGATCATCTGCCGGAGCTGGGTCAACGAATACTCCGGCTGGATCAGATCGTTGAACTCCTCCTGCAGGCGATCGGCCTCGGTCTGGGTACTGCCGATGAACGGGCTGATGCCCGGTAGAATCTTGATCTGATCGGGGCTGCGACCAAAGGAGCCGGCTTGCCGCTTGATATCGGTATAAAACTCCTGGGCGCTGGCGAGCGTCTGATGCGCGGTGAAGATCGCTTCCGCGAAGCGGGCGGCGAAAGCTCGCCCATCGTCGGATGAGCCCGCCTGAACATAGACCGGACGACCTTGCGGCGAACGCGAAATATTCAGCGGGCCGCGGACGCGGAGATGCTTGCCGACGTGATCTATTGGGTGAATTTTGCTGGTGTCGGCAAAAATGCCGGAGAGGGGATCATTGACGAGGGCATCGTCCTCCCAGCTATCCCAGAGCCTGGTGATCACGTCGAGATATTCGCGCGCCCGCTCGTATCGTTCATGGTGCGGCGGATGCTCGGGTAGGCCGAAGTTCTGTGCGGCCTGGGGCGTGCTCGTCGTCACGATATTCCAGCCTGCGCGACCCTGGCTCAGATGATCAAGCGAAGCGAACAGCCGTGCGAGGTTATAGGGCTCCGTATAGGTCGTTGACGCGGTTGCGATCAGGCCGATGCGTTTGGTGACGGCGGCGATCGCGGCAAGCCAGGTGATCGGTTCGAACCGAAAGCGCTGTGCGTAGCGCACGTTGTCGGCAAGGGCCGGCCCGTCGGCAAAGAAGATGGCGTCGAATTTGTGAACCTCGGCGCGCTGGGTCAGCTCCTGATAGAAGGAGACGTCGAGGATGCGATCTGCCGCGGAACCCTTGTAGCGCCAGGCGGCCTCGTGATGGCCGCCCGGATAGATGAAGAGGTTGAGAGCAAGCTGTCGTCGGTCACTCATGGTTGATGGGCTCATACGGCTGCTGGTGTGAGAGTAATATCAGTTGGAACGCGCCGGCCGGTTTGGCGAAGCGTCGGGTTTGCGCGCAAATACGAACCGCAGATATCGCTCCAGCCGCAGCCCTTCGGGTACGCGCTTGGTTTCGAGGAGGTCGGTAAAGGCGAGGCGAACCACCTCGCGCTCGGTGTCGGAGAAGCCGTCGAGGAAATTGCCGAAGGCGCTTGCCTCCGACCATTTGATCAGGGAATCCGCGTCCCGGTGCACCTCGACGAGAGACCGAAGGTCGCTGCGATATTCGGTGAAGCCGGCTTCGGTTAGCAGGCGCTTGAGCTCTTCATCGCCGACGCCGAGGATCGGGTGAGACTCCGCATGGCCGTCGCCGAGACCGACTTGCTGGATGGCTATGCGCAGCAAGGCGCGGGATTCGTGCGGCTTTGCAGAATCCTGGACGTTCAGTCCGAGCCTGCCGCCTCGCTTCAGCACGCGCTGAATCTCCTTGAGCGCCCGCGCCTTGTCCTCGATCCAGTGCATCACGCTGTTGAGATAGACGGCATCGAATGAAGCATCATCAAAGCGCGAAAGATCTTCGGCGCGGCCGACTTCGAAAGTCAGCGTCTTCGATTGCCGTAACCGAGCGATCGCGATCCGGTATTCGAGCGGATCGATCCCGATGACGCGTCCGGTCGGGCCGACGAGGCCTGCGGCAAACTCGGTCAACCGGCCGGTGCCTGCACCGACATCGAGCACTTGATCTCCCGCCTTCAGCGCAAGCGGGCCGATCAGGAATTTGCCGTGGTGAAATTGCAGAACACCCGCCTGTTCATAGGCCTGAGCGAGTGCGGGCGTGTCCTGTGCAAGGCTGATGACGCTGCCAAGCTGCGACATTGCGAGTTCCTCAATCGCTGTTTCTGCGCGATGCCCAAACGCCGGTTGGTTACGTCGGATGCGCTTTGGCGATGCGGAAACTCTATGTCCGAGCCAGCGAAGTTGTCGATGAAATGAATTTACGTTGTTGCAGGGGAAGCGAGCATGAACGTTATGCGCAACGCCGCTGATGTAGATGAGCGCACAAATCGTGTTGATCTTGCCGAACAGCCGCTTCGGTCGACAGCGCGAGGGTCCGAAAGTGTTCCGGCATCCGGGATCACAGCAAACGTTTCAGCGAAGTGATCGGCGGCGATGCGATCGTTGTTCGTCCCGAAAAACAACGCTGCTTTCATTTCATTGACTGAATATCATTCGCTTCTACGATTTGCAGGCATCGATATGTCATCTCGAACGTGGATGTAGTTCATGCCTCAGCTCGATCCCGACGCCGGCGCGCGTGAAACCCTTCGCTTGATCGGACCTGATCCGCAGAACTGGGTGCCGGAGCGCGAAGGTGTCGATCACAACGTCCTTGTCGTCGGCGGTGGTCAATCCGGAAGCACATTTGCCTTTGCGCTGCGCCGGGCCGGGATCGGCAATATGTCGGTGATCGACGCGGCAAAGGATCATGCCGGCTCCGGCGTCTGGCTGACGAGCGCGCGCATGCACAAGCTGCGTACGCCCAAGACGTTGGCCGGCCCCGAGCTTGGCTTGCCGGGGCTGAGCTTCCAGGCCTGGTACGAAGCGCGGCATGGCGCCGCGGCTTACGACGCACTGGACCGCATTCCACGGCTCGACTGGGCGGCCTATCTCGGCTGGTACCGGGAGCACTTAAGCATATCCGTCCGCTACGGCGCACGGCTCGTTCGCATCGTGCCGGCTGATGGCCATTTTCGCGTTTACCTGGAAAGGGACGGCAAAGCGACCATCGAGACCACGAGGAAAATCATTCTCGCCAACGGCTTTGCCGGCAATGGTCCGTACATCCCCGACGTCTTGTCTCAGAATTTGCCGAAGGAGCTTTTTGCCCACACGGCAGAGCGTATCGATTTCGAAGCCTTGCGCGGCAAGTCGGTCGCCGTGCTCGGCAGCGCGGCGTCGGCCTTCGATGCGGCTGCAGTGGCGTTGGAACACGGCGCCAGGGAGGTCCACCTGTTCGCGCGCCGCAAGGCGCTCGCCGCGCTGCCGGTGATCCGGCTGCGCCTCTATCCCGGAGCCTATGACAACTATGGTTCGCTGCCGGATGCGCTGCGATGGCAACAAGCCCTTCGTTTCCGCCGTGAAGGATCGACGCCGCCGGCCGACGCCGTCTCAAGGGCCACTCGGTTCCCCGATTTCCATTTGCATTTGGGCGAGCCCTGGATCTCGGCGAAGCCCCACGGCAGGCGGCTTCTTGCGACCACGCCGCAGGGTCAGATCGCGTTCGACTTCGTGATTGCCGGCACCGGATATGGCGTGGACCTCGCTGCGCGGCCGGAATTGTCCGATTTCGCGCATGAGATCCTGCTCTGGCGCGATCGCTTCACACCGGCAGAGGAGGAGCGGGACAATGTCCTTTCCGTTTACCCCTATCTCGGCGCCGGGCACGAATACCTCGAAAAGGTGCCGGGGAGTGCCCCCTATCTGAAGGACATCCACGTCTTCAATCCCGCTGCCTTCGTCAGCTTCGGCCTGCCTGTGGGGGACATCCCGAGCTTTAAGCGCGACATCCCTTCAGTCGTTGCGCGGATCAGCCGAGATCTGTTCCTGGCGGATCTCGCGGCGCACGAGGAACGCATCAACGGACCCGTCGCTGAGGATTTCGATGCCGCGCTCTATGCGTCGTCGGTGCGGCGATCACCGCAATATGCCGCCGCGGAGTAACACGAATGAAAAGCCATCCGTATTTCGTCCGGCTACGAGAGGTGAGCGTAGCTGTTTCGCGCTCACTTAGAAGTTTGGAACGTATTTTCGATCGGCTTGCGATAGCATCTCTTGAATGCGCATCGAGCTTGCATCGAAGCAACTTGAGAATGGAAAGGTCCCGCGTCACCGTACCTGCTCGGCGAGGAAGGCCGACGGCACATCGCAAAGAGGGCTGATCACACAACAATCTGGCTAAAACTCCGTCGTCGCTTCAAGCGATCGGCGAATGGCGGAGCTATGCCCAGCGACGGGATCGCAGCTTTGGGGACTACGAACATGAGTAACACGACTGCCATCGACAACGTCATCCCGCGGGCTGACATCGTCAAGCGCGGTGCCCGCATCGGCGCCGAGATCAGGAACATCAAGCTTTCGGGCGACCTGTCCGATCAGGTGATCGGCGCAATCAACAAGGTATTGCTCGAGCACAAGGTGATCTTCTTCCGCGATCAGGACCATCTCGATGATGCCGAGCAGGAACGCTTTGGGCTCCGGCTCGGCAAGCTGGTGCCGCATCCGACCATCGGTGCGACCAAGGGAAATGCCTCGATCCTCGAACTTGACTCCGCCCGCGGCGGGGGGCGCGCGGACCAGTGGCATACTGACGTCACCTTTGTCGACGCCTATCCCAAGATCTCCATCCTGCGTGGCGTTGTCATCCCACCGTTTGGCGGCGATACGATCTGGTCGAATACAGAGGCTTCCTATCTCGATCTGCCGCCGCCGCTGCAACGGCTTGCCGACGAGCTCTGGGCCGTCCATAGCAACGCCTATGACTACGCGGTGAAGGCTCGCGCCAGCGACGCCGACCGCAAGCATTTCGACGAAGTCTTCACCGGCACGATCTTCGAGACCGAACATCCGGTTGTCCGGGTCCATCCCGAGACTAGCGAACGGACGCTAGTTCTCGGCAATTTCGTGCAGCGCTTCGTCGGCGTACCGAAATACGACAGCCAGAAGCTGTTCGATCTGTTCCAGGCCCACATCACTGCGCCGGAAAACACCGTGCGCTGGAGCTGGAAGCAGGGCGACGTCGCGATCTGGGATAACCGCGCCACCCAGCACTGCGCCGTGAACGACTATGGCGACCAGCACCGCGTCGTCCGCCGCGTCACCCTCGATGGCGACGTGCCGGTCAGCATCGATGGCCGCAAGAGCGTCACGCGGATCAAGACAGCCAAGCCGCAGGCCAAGGCCGCCTGACAGGTCGCTCTCAATCGGAGAACAGTAGATGACGATTTTATCCCGAGCTGGAAAGCCGGCGCTCTCTTTGACGCGAGTGGCCAAGACTTCATGGCGGTTCATATGGGGGGCTGCCGCGACGATTGCCGTGTTCAGCCAGGCGATGGCGGATCCGCTGCCGGAGCAGACCGAAATCCGCTACCAGGGCTGGGCCGGGCAGGTGACATTTGTGGAGCTCGCCGACGATCTGGGCTATCTGGCGCCGCTGAAACTGAAATGGGTCGGCAACACCATTTCGGGTCCGCAGGACATTCAAACGGTCGTCACCGGTGATACCGATATCGGCGGCGCCTTCTACGGCGCCATCATCAAGCTGATCGTCGCGAAGGCACCGATCAAGGCCGTGGTCGGTTACTACGGCTCCGATGACAACACCTATAACGGCTATTACGTCAAGGAAGACAGCCCGATCAAGACCGCGCGCGACCTGATCGGCAAGAAGGTCGCGGTCAATACCTTGGGGGCGCATTTAGAATTTGTGCTTCGCGAATATTTGGCTCGCAATGGCGTCAGTGCGGCAGAAGCCAAGCAAGTCACGCTGGTCGCGGTGCCACCGGTCACGGGCGAGCAGGCGTTGCGTCAAGGATCGGTCGATGTCACCACGCTCAACGGGGTGTTGCGGGACAAGGCGCTGGAGCGCGGCGGCATCCGCAGGCTGTTCGCCGACACCGAGCTGTTCGGTAACTTCACCGGCGGCGCGTATGTCCTGCGTGACAAATTCATCAGGGATAATCCCAACACATCGCGCAAGCTCGTCGAGGGAGTTTCGCGCGCGATCGCCTGGGCGCAAGCGGCCCCGCCGGAAGAAGTGCGCGCGCGGTTCGAGCGGATCATCGCCGATCGCAAGCGGAACGAGGATGCGACCCCCATCAAATACTGGAAGAGCACGGGTGTTGCCACCAAGGGCGGCGTGATCGGGGATGGTGAAATCCAGATCTGGATCGATTGGCTGGTCAAGGATGGCCTGCTCAAGCCGGGCCAGCTCAAGGCGTCGGATACCTACACCAACGAGTTCAACTTCTATCGCACCGGCAAGCAGGCGGACGCCAAATGAGCGCGATCAAGATCAGCTTCGAGCAGGTCCGGAAAGAGTTCTCCGTCCGCGGCGAGGGCGGTGGGCCGTCGCGTCGTTTCACGGCGCTTGAGGATATCACGCTCGACGTTCGCACTGGGGAGTTCCTCGCGCTGGTCGGTCCGAGCGGTTGCGGCAAGTCCACGCTGCTCGATCTGCTCGGTGGACTTGCCGTTCCGACCAGCGGCCGCATCCTGCTCGATGGCCGGCCGATCACGGGGCCGGCACGTGATCGCGGCATCGTCTTCCAGCAATATGCGCTGTTTCCCTGGCGGACCGCGGCGCAAAATGTCGAATTCGGGCTCGATATAGCGGGCCTGAAGTCGAAGGAACGTCGCGATCGTGCACGGCACTACCTCGATCTGGTTGGGCTTGCCGCCTTTGCCGATCGTTATCCGCACGAACTGTCCGGCGGCATGAAGCAGCGTGTCGCGATCGCGCGGAGCCTTGCTTACGATCCCGAGGTGCTGCTGATGGACGAGCCGTTTGCGGCGCTCGATGCCCAGACCCGGGAAACGCTCCAGGGCGAGCTCTTGCGCATCTGGCGGACAACCGGGAAGACCATCGTCTTCATCACCCACGGCATCGATGAGGCCGTGGTGCTTGGCCAAAGAGTCGCGATCATGACGTCGCGCCCCGGACGCATCAAGCAGGTGATCGACGTGCCGGACGAGTTGCACAGCGAGACGGACGATGTGCGGTCCCTCCCGGCGTTCGGCCAGACCAGGCATGAGGTCTGGTCGCTGCTGCGGGAAGAAGTGTTGAAGGCCCAGCATGGCCAGTCGATGGGCGAGGCAGATGAGCGTCGCCCGGAGAAGGCCGAAAAGGAGCTTGCCCGTGTCTAGTCTGGAGATGTTGTCGCTCCTCGAGCTGGCGCAAGGACGTCCGCTCATTCATGGCCAAGAGCCTGATCGGGCTTTCAGCAGATGGGAAGCTCTGCGTCCCGCGATCGGCAGGTTGGTCGCGTTCGGCAAGCGCTCCCTTCTTGTGCTCGCCTTGCTCGCGCTCTGGGAAGCGGTGCCACGGCTCGGATTGGCCGATCCGGCATTTCTGCCGCCGTTTTCGGACGTGATTGCTGCGGGTTGGCAACTCGCCCAAAGCGGTGAGCTCTATGACGACGTCGCGGCCAGCCTCTTGCGCGCGCTGAGCGGCTTCCTGATCTCGGTCGCATTGATCGTGCCGCTTGGTCTGGTAGTCGGCTGGTACGCGCGGCTCGGGGATCTCCTCAACCAATTCATCGAGGTCTGCCGCAACACCGCGCCGCTCGCGCTTCTTCCCGTATTCATCCTGCTGCTGGGGATCGGCGAGGTCTCGAAGATCACCATGGTGATCTATAGCTGCGCCTGGCCGCTGCTGCTCAACACCATTGCAGCCGTCAAACAGGTCGATCCGCTCCTGGTCAAATCGGCGCGGACCATGGGGGCGACCCCGCAACAGCTCTTTCGCAAGGTGATCCTGCCGGCGGCACTTCCCACGATCTTTGTCGGAATCCGCCTGGCAAGCGCGTCGGCAATGCTGGTGCTCGTCGCCTCCGAGATGGTCGGCGCGAAGGCTGGTCTCGGCTACCTCATTATCTACAGTCAGTACAGCTTCCTGATCCCACAGATGTATTTCGGCATCCTCGGCATTACGGTCGTCGGCCTGAGCTTCAATGCCGTGCTCGAGGCGCTGGAGAGTCGATTGATGCGCTGGAAGGCCGCGGTCTAGGCCGCTCCCGGCTTGTTGCGCGCCGTCGCCTGGGTGACGACGCTGTTCGGCGGAACGTCTTGCGTCAGCCAGACATTGCCGCCGATGGTCGAGCCGCGGCCGATCGTGACCCGTCCTAAAATAGTGGCGCCGGCGTAGATGACGACGTCATCCTCGACGATCGGATGACGGGCATCGCCCTTGATCAGCTTGCCTTCGTCATCGGTCGGGAAATGGCGGGCGCCGAGGGTGACGGCCTGGTAGATGCGCACATTGTCGCCGATGATCGCGGTCTCACCGATCACGACACCGGTGCCGTGATCGATGAAGAACCCCGATCCGATGCTGGCGCCCGGATGAATGTCGATTCCTGTCCTGGCATGGGCGATCTCCGCAGCCAGCCGCGCCACCAACCGCGCGTCCAGCCGATGCAGCATGTGGGCGAGCCGGTGATGGATGATCGCCGTCATGCCGGGATAGCCGATCAGGATCTCCGGAAAATTCCTGGCGGCGGGATCGCCGACAAAGGCGGCGCGCAGGTCATTGATGAGGAGGCCGCGCACGGCCGGAAGCTCGGACGCGAAACGGCGCGTCAGTTCGATCGCGTCCCGCCGGTGAAATCCGGGCAACAGCTCGTCGCCGACGAACAGGGCGCCGCGGTGAATCTGCTCACAGAGCTGGTCGAGGGCGATGCTCAGCGTGTGACCGACAAAATAGTCGATGTTCTCCCCATCGAGGTCGAACCGGCCGTAGTGACGCGGAAACAGAGCTTCGGTCAGCCTGTTGAGGATGTCTTCCAGGGCTTCGCGGGAGGGGGCACGGCGTGCCTCGCCGTCGCGGCGGATGCTGTGGGTCTCTTCACGCGAGACACGCAGCTCGGCAACGATGCGGTCGAGCTGCCAGCGTTTGAGCGCGGTGCCGCCGTCCTGCCCGGCTGCGACGATTTCCTCATCCGGCGGGATTTCGCGTTTCATGCATCACCGCACATGGGCGAGGGGAATGCTGACTTCGGCAAGCAGGTCGAGGTCGCTGTCGGGGTCGATCTCGATATATTGGCCGTTCCAGTAGACGAGACCTGACAAGCGCGGCGCCAGCTCAAAGCTCAGCAAACTGCCAACGACGATCCCGTGGGAATGGCGCTCGATGATTTCCTCGACCTGGCATTCGATCGTAGCAAGCGAATGGCTGAGTAGCGGCACGCCCGATGAGCCGCAAAACCAGTCGATGCCTTCGAAGCGCTGACTGCCCTTCAGACGGCTGTTGCTGAATTGGCCGGCGATGTCGTGCTGGTCGGAGCCCAGGATGTTGACGCCGAACAGCCGGTGACGCTCGATCAATGCGAAGGAAGACGCCTGACGGTTGATGCTGACCAGGAGGCGGGGAGGGGTAGCGCTCAGCGACGTCAGCGAGGTCACGGTCATGCCCGTGATATCGTTGCCGCGGCCAGCGGTGATGATGCTGACGCCACCGGCCAGGCGGCGCATGACCGAACGGAACTGTTGCTCGATTTCGTCTGTCTCACTCACGAGATGGAAGTCCGCCCAGGCCATCTATATGCTCCTATCGCGTGATACCTCGTGTCGCTTCACACCTCTGCAAGCGCCGCCTCAGAAAAAGCCCTTGGCCGGCAGCGGGGTGCCGCTGATCACATGTTGCCCGATCGACCGCGCCTTATAGGTGGTCGGATTGTGCGACGACAGCGTGCGTGCGTTGCGCCAGTGCCGGTCGAAATTGGTCGCCTTCTTGGTGGCGGAAGCCCCGCCGACATCGAACAGCAGGCTGCCGGCGCGAATGGCAAAATCGTCGGCGACGATCTTGGCTTTGGCTGACACCAGCGCCGCCTTGTGGGCAGCCTCGGTTGCATCGGGCGCGCCGGCATCGAAGGCGTCGGTCGCCACGTCGAGCGCCTCAGCCGCGGCGAGAACGACCGTCTCGGCAGCAAACGCGCCACTTGCGATCTGCCCGATGGTTTGCTGCAGCACCGGATCGTCGGTCGGCACCTCGCTCGGCGCATAATAGAACGTGCGCTTTCGGGAGCGGATCAGTGCGGCAGCATCGCGCAAGGCGGCCCGCGCAATGCCTGCGACGATTGCAGTCAGAAAGAGCTGGGCGAATGTGTTCGAGTAGGGCACGCCATACCCGACATCCGCCGCGTCGAACACGATCTCCTGGTGCCTGACGCGAACGTTGCGGAAATGCGTGGTGCCGGTCGCCGTCAACCGCTGTCCCAGTCCGTCCCAATCATCGATCAGCTCGACGCCGTCCCGCTTCACCGGAATGATGGTCGCGCCAGGTCGGCCGGAGGGATCGGCGGCGCGCACCAGGACGTAGTCGGAATAAAGCGTGCCGGTGCTGTAATATTTGGTGCCGTTCAGGAGGTAGTCGTCGCCCTCGGGCGTGAAGGTCGTGTTGGGGATGATGTTTCCGACCTGCGGCGTGTCCAGCTCGGTCGTGGCAAGCCCGACGATGGCGCCGTCGGCAACCGCTTGCTGCCACTGCCGGCCCTGCTCGTCGCGGGGATGGCGGACCAGCCGCTCGACCACGCTGAAATGATTGCGAAGGATGTGCGCGACGTTGGCGTCCGCTTCGCCGAGGCGAATGATGACCTCGAACAGTTCCCGGATGGTGCTGCTGGCGCCGCCGGCGGAAGTCGGCAGGCGCAACGCACCAAGCTTGGCACCCCGGATCAGATCGATCGCCTCGAACGGCAGGATGCGCTCCAGCTCGCGTTCGCTTTCGCCTTTGGCGATCTGGGCGAG
>Ga0210401_10003702_pt1 | contig 16220 bp, 12 predicted proteins | sample IncBWH32MmetaG_FD_150866 | JGI IMG/M metagenome (GOLD analysis project Ga0210401, IMG submission 150866) | Forest soil microbial communities from Barre Woods Harvard Forest LTER site, Petersham, Massachusetts, United States - Inc-BW-H-32-M | ecosystem: Environmental > Terrestrial > Soil >... | reverse complement strand
GTCTCCGCTACACGCGGCGGCCAACTCTCCGAAGATGTGAACGGCACCAACGTCATCCTCAACAGCGATCGTAGTATTACGTTGCCCGCCGATATCCAACCCTCCGCGACGGCCAAGCCGGTTGCTATCGTTTATGACGCCGACGGCCAGGTTACCGACGCATTCATGGGCATTGGCGCCAGCGCCGACTGCATCACCAACGGCGCGTTCGGCGGCCCGGACGCCTTCACCACCGATGGCCACTTCGCGCACGCCCTGGTCGTCCTCGATGGCAACTGTGCGCTGACGTCCGCGGCGCTGCCCGATCTGAAGTATCGCCTGGTGCGTGTGCTCGGCCAGGTCTTCGGCATCGGCTGGTCGCAGCTGAATCTGAATGCCATCACCGGATCGCCGCACCCTACGACGGACGACTACGCCGGGCTCCCCCTGATGCATGCGAAAGACTTGTCCAATTGCACGCCCATTTCGAAGTGTCCCAACGCGGACCAGCCCAAGCTCGACGATGCGGCCGCGCTCTCCCGGCTCTATCCCGTCACCAGCAGTAATGCCGCGCAATTTCCCGGGAAACAGGTTCTTGCTGATACGACTGCCCGAATCCATGGATCGGTGTACTTCACCGACGCCTATGGCAACCCGATGCAACCCATGCAGGGGGTCAATGTCGTGGCGCGCTGGATCGATCCCACGACCGGCCAGCCGTCCGGACGTTATGCCGAATCTTCGATTTCCGGTTTCCTGTTCGCCGGAAATGTCGGGAACGTGATCACAGGAACCACCGACGCACTTGGCCAACCCTACAACCGCTTCGGCAGCGGCGATACAACCCTCGAGGGTTTCTTCGATCTTGCCGGCCTGCCAATCCCCAGCGGGAACAGCGCGCAATATCAGATCTCGATCGAAGCGGTCGATCCGAACCTCTCGCAATGCGTGGGGCCGTACGCGCCCTGGCAGGTCAAGCCCTCAGGCGCCCCACAACTCATGGTTGTCACCGTCAATGCCGGAGGGGACTTCCAGCAAGACATTCTTATGAACACCAGCATGCTCGATCTTCCGGAAGCCAGCGCGCGCGACAACTTCGCGACTCCGCGGCCTTTGCCTCGCAATAGCGATTGGGTCGGAAGTCTCAGCGGCTATGGCGACGCTGACTATTTCCTGCTGACCGGCCAGACCGGACGCACCCTCACCATTGAAGTCACCGCCCTCGACGACAACGGCCAGCCCAGCACGCAGAAAGCCCAGCCGGTCATCGGCATGTGGTCGCTGGCCTCGCCTGCTGGCACGCCGCCCCCGGCTTCCACGCCTTCTTCTTTCAATTCCCCGAGCACCGGGGTCACCACGCTGAACGCCCAGCTACTGTCGACGACGCAGTTCCGCATCGGCATTGCCGATCTGCGTGGCGACGGTCGCCCTGACTACCGCTACCGTGCCCGCGTGCTCTACGGCGACTCGGTGACGCCGAACCGTGTCAGCGTGCGTGCCGGCACGCCCATCGCGATTGACGGCACCGGCTTCCGGCCCGGCTTGACCCTCACCGCGGGCAACGTGCCCCTCACACTGCTCAGTACATCGACAAAAGAGATGGTCGCGACCACTACAGCCGTGCCCGACGGAACCGTCACCCTCACCATCGCAGATCCGGTGACCGGCAGTACCGCCACCCTGCAGAGCGCGCTGACCTTCGGAGCCGGACCGAACGACGTGATCCTGCTCGCGCAAGGCGGCAATTCGTCCACGCCCGTTGGTGGACAAGCTCCTTCGGCGATTCGCGTGACCGTTGCCGCCTCCGATGGCGTCTCGCCCGTAAGCGGCGCCACTGTCCAATGGAGCGCCAGCAACAGCGCTGGACTCTCCGCCTGCTATGGCGCTTCGACTTGCCCTGCGCTCACCGACGAGAGCGGACAAGCCGAAACGCGCGTCACTGTTGGCGCAGTCGGCACCACCACCATCACCGCTTCGCTCGCGCCTGCCTCGTACTCTCCACCGAAAACTGTGCAGGCCACCGTCAGTGGAACCTCGTCCGCAAAAGACCTCGCCCTGTTCGCGCCCAAGGTTTGGGTGGCGCAAGGGGCCACCGTTGATGTTCCTTTCACCGCGCGCCTTCTGGCAAACGGAGCGCCGCTCAGCGGACAGACGCTGAGCTGGCAGATCGGTATCGGTTCGGGGACGCTGACTCCGGCCAGTGCGACGACCGACGGCGACGGCTACGGACGCACCACCCTCCACCTCAACTCGCTCGCCGGCGACGTGCAAGGCACTGTTTGCCTGATGCCGGGCAACAATCCTTGCCAGACGTTTTATGTCGTGCAGGTCGCGCCGTCGGTGCTGAAGCTGCAACCGGTCTCCGGCAGCCTGCAAATCATTCGCGTCGGCCAGACGTTTCAGCCGATCTCACTGCGAGTCACCAATTCGGCGACACCGCCCAACCCGGTAATGGGCGCGAGCGTCACTTTCCAGAGCCTGATTTTCTTGCCCGACGAAGATTCGCCGGTCGAAACCAGCGGCGATGGCGGCATCTCGCAGCATCCGATGAAAGTACTGCTGGGGAGCTCGGCCAACACAGTCACCACCGACTCCAATGGCTTGGTGACTCTGCAGCCTTCCCTGGGAGGATTCTCGCGGCCGCTGGAAATCGAAATCATGGCCACGACGGCGAACGGCGCATCGCTGCAATATGAGTTGCCGGTGCTCCCCGCGTTAGCACCCCAAACGAACGGAACCACGGGAGCGGTCCCGTTGCCGATGCCAGCACGCCCGTTCCGAAGCACGCCCAGGAATCTGGATCGGTTTTAGTGCGGAGCGACGGGCCTCTCGTCCGTCGGCGTGGCGAAGCCGCGCTCTTTCCCTGATCCTGAAACGTTGTGTGCAGAAGCTCGGCGGGCGGGGACGCCCGCCGCTCCATCGAGCATAACTGTTTGCTGTAACCTGTCCGCGCTGACCTGTGACCCGTCACTTGCCCCCGGTCCACTGATCCACCCAGCCATTGACCGTCTTGTACCAGAGCTGCGAGTTCTGCGGCTTCAGGACCCAGTGACCCTCGTCGGGGAAATACAGCATCTTTGACGGGATGTTCTGGCGCTGAAGCGTCGTGAACAGCTGGAAGCCTTCGCTCACGTCGAGCCGGTAGTCGAGTTGCCCGTGCACCACCAGGGTTGGCGTCTTGAAGTTGGTCGCGTACATGTGCGGCGACCACTTGTCGTACATCGCGCGGTTGGTGTAAGGCGTGCCCTTAAATTCCCACTCGTTGAACCAGAGTTCTTCGGTCGTGCCCCACGTCGCCGTCGAATTGAACATGCCGTCGTGCGTCACGATGCACTTGAAGCGGTCGGTGTGGCCGAGGATCCAGTTCGTCATGTAACCGCCGTAGCTGGCGCCCAGCGCGCACTCGCGGTCTTTGTCGATGAACGGATACGTCTTCTCGGCGTAGTCGAGGCCTTTCATGAGGTCTTCAAACGGAGCGCCGCCCCAGTCGCCGTTGATGGCGTCAATGAATTTCTGGCCGTAGCCGGTCGAGCCGTGGAAGTTGATCATGATGACCATGTATCCGCTGGAGGCGAACAGTTCCGGATTCCAGCGATAGCTCCACTCGTCGCCTTCTGGAACTTCGGGCCCACCGTGCACGATGAACTTCAGAGGATATTTCTTGTTAGGGTCGAAGTTGGGCGGCTTGACGAGGAAGCCCTGGACCTTGTCGCCGTAGGCGCCTTCGAACCAGAAGGATTCGAGGGGAGACATGGCGATTTGCGAGAGGACGGACTCGTTGAGGTGAGTGAGCGCCTCACCCACGGCCTCCTGCTCACACGGTATATGAGTTGGTTGCCCCTTACGGACGGGTTTTCCTTCTCCGCATACCTTCCATTCACGGGAAAGATAAATTTCATTTGGATGTCTGACTGACATGCTCGTAAATACGAGAGTGTTGCCATCGACCGTGAATACCAGATTGTCATCGAAAGCAGTCTCCCCATTTCCAAACATTGGTGGGTAGCCTGTGAAACTTCCTTGGCCGTGCATCAATCGGAACCAAGCCTCAGGCATGTTCAATGGTCGGTCGATATCTACATCGAAGAAAGGAGAGAGGCCCGTCATTTCAGAGGTAAAGTAAATCTTCTGTGAATTCGGATACCAGGTAAACGTTCCGACCCACCCGTCGAATTTTTCGGTCAGATTCTTCTTCTCTCCCGTCTTCCGGTCATACAGCATCAACCGGAAGCGGTCGCTCTCATCCCCCGGACGCTGCTGCGCGCGGTACGCGATGTATTTTCCGTCCGGCGAGTACAGCGGCGTCGAGTCGCTCGCGGGATTGTCAGCAGTGATGTTCTTTGCCCGGACGGGCGAGACGCCCGTCCCTCCGTTGACTGAAACGATCCACAGATCGTTGTTGGTCGATGTCGCTTCCACCGTGTCGTGGTTCGAGGTGTAGCAGACCTCCTGCCCGTCGGGCGAGAAGGCGTAGTCGTCCTGCCCGCCGAGCGAGAACACGGGCGCGTCGTAGTCGCCGGGGGTGAGGTCACGAGGAGACGTAGGCGCAATACCGCCGCCAACCGAAGCGTCCCGCGAACGCGGAGAAGCCAGCACATCCGGCACTACGAAGATATGGCTGCGCTTCCCCGCCTTGTACGCATTCCAATGCCGATACAGCAGGCGCTCGAAGATCAGCGCCTTCACTTTCGAGTCCTGCACCTCTTTCAGTTTCTTCGCATTGCATTCCTGCTCGGCGGCGGGCGCACCATCGCACTCCGGATACACGTCCGATACAAACAAAATGCTTTTCCCATCCGGCGACCACAGTTCGCCACTGGCTTCCGTGGCCAGCGCCGTCAGTTTGTGTACGCCCGTCACCGTTCCTGCGGCGCCATCAAACTCGGCGATCCAGACCTGTGATCCACCTTCCTTCGTCGACAGAAATGCGAACCTCTTTCCATCCGGCGCCCAGCGGGGACGGTCACTATCCTGATCGGCGATCAGGACGCGCTCACGCGCGTCGACGGGCGGGACGCCCGTCGCTCCACCGGCGGAGCTTGGTGCCGCGAGCGGCACGATCCAGACATGTGGCGTCTTCTTGTTGGCAGCGAGGTCCACATCGACCGCCGCGAACAGCACCCACTTGCCATCGGGCGATGGCACCGGTTCAGAGACGCGCTTGAGCGCCATCATGTCTTCGAACGTAAATGGGTGCTTGGCTTGCGCAAACAGGGGAGCTGAGCAGAACACGGGCACTACGTAAAAGAATGTAAAGAGCACGGTGAGCACACGGCGCATAAGTCCCTCCGCGAACAAACCGGATAGTGTAGAACAGCTTGCGGATTTGAGTCAGTGATCGCTGCTGGCGGTTGGCTTCTGGCTGCTGGCAATCCCCTCGCGCAAGGCTTTTTCGACGCGGCTTTCGACTCGGCTGACCTTGGTTCCGTAAAGCTCAAATTGGGTGAAGAATGTTGATTGCGAGAAGGCAGGAGCCAGCAGCCAGTGGCGTTAAAACTGCCAGCGCTAAAACTGCGGGTCCCCCTGCAACCCCTGAGCGCCTCGCGCCGTCTAATTCCGTAGGCAGAAACTGCAGTCTTCCCTACCCTCCGGGCTCCCTGAGCGGAGAGGGTCCGGGGGTAGGAAGGCAGCAGTTTGCCTGCTTCCCTGGTGGGCAATTTCCTCTACACTATTCCCATGAGATCCTTCCGCCGGTTCATTCTCGCTCTTGTATCTGTCGCTTTCCTGACAATGTGCGCCTTCGCCGATGAAGGGGCGCTCGACAAATCCGAGCCGAAGGGAATCACCCCGGAAGAAATCATCAAGCGCTTCTCCACCAAGGAAAAAGAATTCAAGGAAGCCCGCGACCTGTACACCTACCGCCAGGACGTGAAAGTGCAGGTGCTCGATGGCGACACGGTCAAAGGCCAGTACCACGAGGTTTTCGACGTCGTATTCGACAACGGCGGCAAGCGTCTGGAGAACGTGGTGTTTGCTCCGCAGTCCGACCTCGACCAGGCCGGCCTCTCCATGGACCAGGGCGATTTCGACGACATCCGCAACCGCCTGCCTTTTGTGCTCACCAGCGACGAGGTCGGCGAATACGACGTCCTGTACGTCGGCCAGCAGCAGGAAGACGAACTGCATTGCTATGTCTTCGATATCGCCCCCAAGCAGATCGTCGGCAAGAAGCGCTACTTCCAGGGACGCATCTGGGTCGACGACCACGATTTCCAGATCGTGAAGACCTACGGCAAAACCGTTCCCCAGATCTACGACAAAAAACACAAAGGCAAAGAAGAACACCTCTATCCGAACTTCACCACCTGGCGCGAGCAGATCGACAAGGTCTACTGGTTCCCCACCTTCACCAAGGCCGACGACACGCTGCACTTTTTCAGCGGCGACATCCACATCCGCGAGATCGTGAAGTACGAGAACTACAAGAAATTCGGCTCGAAGACGAGAATCACCTACGAGGGCAAGGAACTTCCGCCAGGGGAAAAGAAGGATACGCCGCAGCAGCAGAGTCCGCAGCGGTAGGTTTCAAGGTTTCAAGGTTTCAAGGTTTCGAAAGTTTCAACGTTTCTACGATTTTAGGTGTGCGCAAGAACTCCAGCAGTCGATTGATCAGTCCCAGCACTTGGTACGCTTCATGTTCCAATGCCAAGTAGGTCTGGTGATCTAAGAGTCCGAGATCGCTTGCAATTGCGAGTTGAGTGCTCAACTCGAGGAGTGAACCCCGAGAGTGTCCGAGAAACTGCTGAAACTCGCCCTTCGTGAGTCTTCCCTGGCCCTCCGCAATATTTGAGGCGACTGACACGGCGGCTCGCCTCATTTGCGAAGTCAATCCATAAGTTTCAGATCGAGGGAACGGTTCGGTCTCTCTGTAAATCCGAACAGCGAGAGCTTTCGCTTTTTGCCACACCAACAATTCCTGATAAGAACGCGCCACGACTTCCTCCTGGCGCCATCCTCACCCACTGAAGATTTTCGCTGGACGTTCAGTTCTGCTTTTGATGTTTCGTCTTTGACACTTTGAAACTTTTTGTCTTTGAAACCTTGAAATTTTAATAAAACAAATACTTCCTCCACTTATCGTCCGACCGCCCCATCAATCGCATGATGTGGCGGCTGGTGTGGAGATTGAAGGCGCGGGGTTCGCGCATCAGTTTCATGCCGGCTTCAGCGGGCGTTTGGTTGCCCTTGCGGCGGTTGCAGGGATGGCAGCAGGCCACCAGGTTCTCCCAGGTAGACAGACCTCCGCGGGAACGCGGAATCACGTGATCGAGCGTCAATTCGCCTGAAGCCAACACCAGCGAGCAGTACTGGCAGGTATTGCGGTCGCGTAACAAAATGTTCTTTCGAGACAGCGCCCGCGTCTGGTGCGGGATGCGGCGATACTCGAGCAGGCGAATCACCGAGGGAACCCGCATGGCCACTCGCGCCGCATGCAGAAAGTGGCCGTTCTCCTCCTCGGCCATGGCGACGCCCTTCAGCACCAGCACAATCGCGCGACGCGCCGCGCACACGTTGATCGGCTCGTAGGAAGCGTTCAGCACCAGCACCGGGGCGTGCAGGGCCTGGGCATTGCCGTAACCGCCGGTCGCGACCGCGAGTACGCCGGCCGCCGACCTTCCGATCATGCCTCGCATCGAGTTGTCGATCTTCGCTCCCATAAAACCTGCTCAGCCATGTGCCGCCATCGTCGCCGTGGTGCTTGCAGAATTCTCCTGCGGCTTGAACGAAACCGCCTGCACCTCATGCTTCAGCGTGCGCGCCACGGTCGCCACCCACACCCGCGCCGCGCCCGCGCGCCGCAGCACACGCGCGCATTCAAAGGCCGTCGTTCCCGTGGTGAATACGTCATCCACCAGCAAAATCTCGCGTCCCGATACTTTCTCGCGATCTTTTACCCGGAACGCCCCCCGCAGGTTCTCGCGCCGCTGGTGCCGGGTCAGACCAATCTGCGATTGTGTTTCTCGCGTTCGCTCGAGCACATCGCAGCAAAGCGCGTGCCGCTCTCGCGACGGACACAGTTTCAGTGCTGCCCGCGCGATCAACTCCGCCTGGTTGAATCCCCGCTGCCGCAGCTTTCTTGAAAATAGAGGCACGGGAACCACGAAAAGTTGTGCGTCGCCCCAGCCAGGTTCCAGCTCCGCGATAACCTCCGCGAGCATGCGTCCCAGAACATTCGCCGCCGGACGCACCTGCTGGTACTTCAGCATGTGAATCAGTTCGCGCAGGCCTGTCTCGTAGCTGCCATACGCGACCGCGCGGGCATACGGTTGTTCCAGCCGCCGGCAGAGTCCGCAGCGCGCCTCTCCCTGCGGGTCGCGAAACGCATGCGGCGACACCAGTCGCTCCCCACAGATGGCGCAGAGCCCTCCCGAAATCGGGTGGATCGCATGCAGGCAGGTATCGCAAACAGGAAGGCGCGAAATGCGGATCAGCGGTTCGCCGCAGATGCGGCAGTCGGCGGGAAACAGCGTAGCGAAGAGACTTTCAGCAATTCCGCCCGCCCAGGCGGCAATAGAAGACCCTTTGCCTACGGAATGCGCCTGGGTGGCACGAGTTCGGTCCCCGGTACTGCTGAAGACGACCTCCCGTCGTCCGGAGGGTACATTTTTGGGCTCCAACCAGACGATGCCTTTTCAGTATAGCGGCTCGATATGGCCTCACGCAATGCGCTGATGATCTTCCGGCCGCGCCGGCGTTTCCTTTTGGGTTTCCTTGCGATCGGCCGCCCTGGCCGTTGCCACCATCTTTCCCGCATCGAACCGCATTGCATCCTTTCGCGGTAGCACTGGCACACTCAACGGCCGCCACGACCGGAAATAACAATCCCCGCAACGTACGGGCTTCAGGAACAAGGGCGGCAGAAAATATCGTTCCACGAAATTCCGCCGGCGCGAAGCATACCCTTCGTGACCTCCGCAATGATGGCAGTGAAATTCCTTGAAGAAGAAGAGCCATAAACCAAGCCGACCGAAGGCGGGCATTGCCAACTCCTAGGGAAGTACGGCGAGACAACCTAACCCGTGCGTTTGATTTTAACCCCGTTTGGTGTCAAAAGTTTTGCAAACGCACGCGTCATGTCCCGCCAGCCGGGCGATTGCGGCGACGACCCCAACCCGCCAGTTGTCTGCGCCTGTACTTGTAATGGGCCGGGGCCGCGTGCTAACGTGCGCGGTCGCGGCCCAATGCGGCCTATATCTCGTCCCACGAACTACTTGCGAGGGTCCTCATGAGTACTTCCACCTCCGCGCCTGCCTCCGAAGGCGTCAAGAAATACACCCCCTACGTCCCCGAATCGATGGAAATGAAGGAATTCACGTTCCGGGCGGTGCTGATCGGGCTGGTCATGACGGTCATACTGGGGGCGGCCAACGCTTACCTGGGGCTGCGCGCGGGCATGACGATTGCAGCGACGTATCCAGCGGCGGTCATCGGCATGGCGGTTCTTCGGCTGCTGAAGGGTTCGATTTTGGAGGAAAACATCGCCCGAACAACCGGATCGATCGGGGAATCGGTGGCCGCGGGTGCGATCTTTACCATACCCGCTTTCGTGATCTCGGGCGCGTGGCCGGTTTTTGATTTCCAGCACGCATATTGGAAGTCCACCGCGTTGATGATTGTCGGGGGCGTGCTTGGCATTTTGTTCGTCACTCTACTGCGGCGGGTAATGGTCGAGGATCCGGAATTACCATTCCCAGAGTCGGTGGCAGCCGCGGAAATCCACAAAGCCGGACAGCAAGGCAGCCGGGCCGCTCAAATCCTCTTCGCCAACATGGGTTTCGGCGGACTCGTTTATCTGCTCGGCCAATTCAACCTGTTTAACGCGACCAAGGATTTCTTCTTCAGCGTCGGACGCGTGGGCAAAAGCTTCGTTCGGCTCGGATCGGGAGCTCAGGCGAACAAGCTGACGACCGGAGCCATGACTCAATTCTCTGCGCCGGCCGCCAGTCCCGCGTATCTGGGCGTGGGCTACATCATCGGCCCCCGGCTGGCCTCCCTGAACTTTGCCGGAAGCTTGCTGGCTTGGGGACTGTTGGTGCCACTGATCCTTTTCTTTCTGGGCCCAAGACTCCAGGAGTTTCTGCCTGCGGGCGCAGTCGTGGACAACGATTTCTGGGGAGGACAGGCGACTGCCGTCTGGCGATATATCGTCCGCCCTATCGCCGTGGGGGGAATGCTGGTCGGCGCCTGCTTCACTTTGTTCCGCATGCGCAAAAGCCTAGGCCTGGGAATCAGGCGGGCAATCTCAGACTTGAAGAAGTCGGCGGCTGGCCATGCGGCCGCCAACCGCACCGAGCGCGACTTGAATTCCAAGACCGTGTTTGTGGGCCTGGGCGCCGTCCTGCTCTGCATGATCGTCATGTACATGCGCTTTGCGGGGACACTGACAGCGGGGCTGACCGCCGCCATTGTGATGATCATCCTGGGGTTCTTCTTTGCCGCAGTCTCTGGGAACTTGGTCGGCATGATCGGGTCATCGAATAATCCCATCTCCGGCCTTACGCTGGCGACGGTAATCGTCGCGGCGTTGCTGATGGTGTCCCTGGGTGTGTCGGGCATGAGTGGCGTGGCGGCCGTACTGGGTGTGGCCGCGGTCGTTTGCGTCTCGTCGGCGGTGGCTGGGGAGATGCTTCAGGACCTCAAGGTCGGCCACATCCTGGGGGGCACGCCGCGGCTGATGCAATTGGGTGATTTTGCCGGAGTCGTCGCGGCCAGCGCGACACTGTTTTTCGTGCTCATGCTGTTGCACGTGGCTAACATCAAGAGCGGCGGAATCGGCTTCGGGGACCGCGCGCTTTCGGCACCGCAAGCTGGGCTGATGGCTGCCTTGGCACAGGGAATTGTGGGCGGCGAGATGCCTTGGCCGCTGATCATCGTGGGTATCCTGATGGGCTTTTCGCTGATCATGATCGAAGTGAAGAGCCCGATGCTATTTGCCGTCGGTATGTACCTGCCGGTCGAAACCACGTTTGCGATTTTCATCGGCGGGATTTTTCGCTGGATCACCGACCGTCTTCGCGACCGGGCGAACCTGAACGACGCCCAGAAAGCGCGCGTGGAAAATGCCGGCGTGCTCACGGCCTCCGGCATGATCGCCGGGGAGGCGCTGCTGGGAATTGTGATTGCCGTCTTCCGATACAAGGAGTGGAAGATTCCGCAGATCTTCGCCCACCCCTGGGACTACTCCGGCTTCGTTGTGCTTGCCATTCTGGCATTCGTCATGATTCGTGTTCCCCTGGCCAACGCCGGACGCCCCGAAGATCCGGCGCCGCCAACCGCAATTATGTAGAAGCAGCGAGCCGTCCGGTTGGCCGGCTACCCAACGACTCTGTGGCCCAGGTTCGCGTCCATTCTTTGAACGCTAACCTGGGCCCTCGCCAGTCCCGTCGCTCCTCCCCGTCTTCCTTCGTGGTACTTTGTGTCCTTCGTGGTTTCTAACTCGGCATGTCGATACCCGACAACATCGCCCGCATTCGCGATCAAATCGCAACAGCAGCCGTGCGCGCCGGACGTGATCCCGCCGGCATTTCACTCATGGCCGTCAGCAAAACTTTTCCGCCAGAAGCCATCCATCAAGCCTATGAAACCGGCATACGCGTCTTCGGCGAAAACCGCGTCCAGGAATTTGCCGGAAAAGCCGACGCACTGAAGACGCTTAACGAGGCGCACTGGCACATGATCGGTCACTTGCAAACCAATAAAGCCGCCAAAGCGGCAGAATTGTTCAACGCCGTGGATTCGGTGGATTCCCTGAAACTGGCTGAGAAGTTGAACGACGCTGCGCGGAGCCACTCCAAAACACTTCGCATCCTGCTCGAAGTGAACGTCGGCGGCGAAGCTGCCAAAACCGGACTGCCTGCTGCCTCACACGAACTCGAGGATCTTCTCGCGGCCGCGCCGCGGCTTACGTCGCTCGAAATCCGCGGTCTTATGACGATCCCTCCCTTCACCGACGATCCGCAAGCCGCGCGTCCGTACTTCCGCAAACTCCGCGAACTCCGCGACAACATCGCCGCACGCCGGCTCCCGGCGGTACGCATGGAAACCTTGTCCATGGGCATGTCGCACGATTTCGAAGTGGCCATCGAAGAAGGATCGACCTGCGTGCGGGTGGGGACGGGGATATTCGGGGAAAGAACAAAGGCTTAACCACAGAGGGCACAGAGGATATTCGGGAAAAGAACAAAGCTTGACCACAGAGGGCACTGAGGAAAACCCATGGACACGGTAGCCGCCAAGCAGTTCCTCATCTCAAGAGTGATCGCGGAAGCAGAGCTCGAGCGGGTGCCTCTTTCGGATGTCGAGATGAAGATGCTGCACTTCACAGAGGTTTCATCCGTCATTCCCTGATATTTAGGGTGTACATGCCGAGTTTGAACGTGACTACAACAGCGACGAGTATGAAAAGAAAGTCGCGGGGCTTTTGAAAAACGCTCACGATAATGATCGGAAACAGTCTGCGGGCGCGGAGCAACCATGGAAAGATGCGCTGAACGCATTGCGGGCTGAGGACCACTATATCCTGGTCATGACTGGACAGGCTTTTGGATTCGGTTCGGAGTCCAGGGGTAGCCGCTTTCGTGATTTTCTCATCTACATTTCCATCGGGGTCGGTGTGGTCTTGCTACTTTTTCTTTGGAGCCTTTGGAGTGCGAAGCACTGAGTCAAAATTGATGATTCCAGTTCACGATTCACCAAGCGGCGCAACCTTCGCCATCAAAGTCCACCCCCGCGCCAGAAAAAACGCCATCACCGGAGAACGCGGCGACGCTTTGAAAGTTTCCCTCACCGCTCCTCCCGTCGAAGGCAAAGCCAACGCAGCCTGCATCGAATTCTTTGCAAATCTTTTGAAGGTGCCGCGCTCGTCCGTTACTATTGCTGCCGGCCAGACCAGCCGGAACAAGCTGATCGCAGTCGCTGGATTAACCGCTCAGCAGCTTCGAGATCGATTGCCTGTCTGAACAGGGAATCGGAACGCGAACCGCCTCTGTAGTGCAGGAGCCCTTTTGACCTTTTCCGAACGCCTCGAGGAAATCCGCACCGGCTTTGAGCGCCCCTTCTGGATCGCGAACATCAGTGAAATTTTCGAGCGCCTCTCCTACTATGCCGTCTTTGCCGTCCTCGCCCGTTACCTGCACGAAGCCCTGCAGTTTCCAACGGCCCAGGCGACCGGCCTCAGCGGACTATTCGGCGCCGGCGTCTGGGTAATGGCCATCTTCGGTGGCGCCATCGCCGACCGCATCGGCTTCCGTCGCGCCCTCTCGCTCGCCTACTTCATTCTGAGCTGCTCATACTTTCTTGTCGGCTCGATCGCCGCGCCCTGGCTCGCTCCCGTGCGCAACCTCGTGCCGCTCGGGCTGATGGTCGGAGTCATCCTGTTCCTTCCTGCCCTCGGCGTCGCCCTCGTCAAGCCAAGCGTGGTCGGCACCACCGCCCGCGCTTCGAAAGAGAACGTCCGTTCGATCGGCTACTCGATCTACTACACGCTGGTGAATATCGGCAGTTTCCTTGGCCCCTTCCTGGCCGGCTGGATTCACTCGCGGATGCGGGTCGAGAACGTATTTCGTCTCGCCGCATGCAGCGTGCTCCTGATGTTCTTCGCGGTTCTGATCTTCTTCCGCGAGCCAAGCCGCGCTGGCGAGGGTCAGACTCCCACCCTCGGGCAAGTCATCCGCAATCTTCTTACCGTGCTTGGCAACGGACGCTTCGTCCTGTTCCTCCTGATTTTCTCGGGCTACTGGGTCGTCTTCTGGCAGCAGTACCTGATCTTGCCCATCTACATCCACGATTACGTGAACCCGAACGCCAACACCGAAATGATTTTGATCGCTGATCCGATTATCGTGATCACCCTCACCGTCGCGGTCAACGCGCTCACCCGCCGCATCTCCTCCTTCCGCGCGATTATTCTGGGGACCCTCATCACCGCCCTCGGTTGGCTTGTCGTCGGCGTCTACCCCCGCGTCTGGACCGCCGTGGCCGCGCTCATGGTCGTGGCCCTCGGCGAAATCATCCAGTCGCCGCGCTACTACGAATACATCTCGCGCCTCGCGCCTCCCGGCCAGCAGGGCACCTACATGGGATTCGCGTTTCTTCCCATCGGCATCGGGTCGCTGATCGGCGGCCGCTTCGGCGGCTTGCTGGTCCACCACTTTGGCGAGGTACAACAGCAACCCGCGAAAATCTGGTGGTCGGTTACGGCGGTCGGCGTACTTACCGCCGCTGCGCTGTGGGTGTATGACCGGGCTGTGGGAGTTTCAACCGCGGTGGCCAAGAGCGCCTGACCGCACTCTCTCCCTCACTGCACACTTACCGAAACAGGGTGTATTCTCTTGTCCGCAATCAGGGTCCTTTCATGCCCAGGCGCCGGATCACTCCGAACTACATTGCCGCTCACATTCGCCGCCTCCTGAAAGACGGCGGCTCCGCCCCGCACGCCGAGGATGTGCAATGGTTCTTCAAGGAAGTCGTCAAGTCGCGCGGATGGCGCACCGCCGAACTGCGCAAAGTAGCCGTCCGGATCCGTCGCACCGTCCTTCGCGAACGCGGCTTGGATTTTCTTGTGCAAGTCGCCGATCGGCTGTTCCGCGGCCGCGTCCTCGAGGAGAAGATATTCGCCGTCTTTCTTCTGGAAAAACTCACCGGCCAGCTTGGCGACGCGGAATTTCGCCGCTTCGAATCCTGGCTGGCACGAATCACTAGTTGGGCAGACCACGACGGGCTGGTGCATTACCTGATCGCCCCCATGGTCGCGGCTAGACCTTCACGGTCGCGTTGTGTCTTTGTCTGGGCTCGATCGCGGAACCGCTGGCATCGGCGCGCCGCTTGCGTCGCACTGATTCAGGGTGCACGCCAGAAAATGTTCCTACCGCAGATCAAGCAACTTTCCAATCTGCTGCTAACTGACGAAGATGACATGGTCCAAAAAGGACTGGGATGGCTTCTGCGCGAGACGACCAAGCACAATGCAGCGAAAGCCATCCCGTACTTGCTGCAGATTCGTGCACGCGCGCCGCGCCTCGTCCTTCGCACCGCCTGCGAAACTCTTCCCGCCCCAGCGCGCAGGAGTATCCTCGCTGCATGAAGGGTCTGACACTGTTTGGCCTGTTCGCCGTCACCGCGATGCTGGTTTGCTACGCGTTCGAAGACCGCAGTCCGAAGTTCATTGTCGGGTTCGCGGCAGCCTGCGTGCTCGCCTCGGCCTACGGCTTCCTTCAGGGCGCTTGGCCATTCGGAATCGTCGAGGCCGTGTGGGCCGTGGTCGCGTTGCGGCGCTGGTGGCGGGTAGAGCATGTCGCGTAAACGAATGCGCCTCCGTTCGCGCAAAAACGCTGCCTTGTTTACAATAGAAGTTTGCTATGAACGTCTCTGCCATTCAAGCTGCTCTGCGTGAGCGCAATATCGATGCCTGGCTGTTCTACGACCATCACCACCGCGACCCCATCGCCTACCGGGTGCTCGGCCTGCCCACTTCCTTGATGGTCACTCGCCGCTGGTTCTATCTGATCCCAGCTAAGGGTGAACCGCTGAAACTGGTGCACAAAATCGAAGCGGGCCATCTGGATTCGCTCCCCGGCTCGAAGCGCACTTACTCCGGCTGGCAGGAATTGTTCGAGCAACTCAAGGGGATGCTCGCCGACTATCGCAACATTGCGATGCAGTATTCGCCGAACAACCTGGTCTTCACGGTGTCGTTGGTCGACGCCGGCACCATAGAACTGGTCCGTGGCATGGGGAAAAATGTAGTCAGCGCCGCCGACCTGATTGCCCAGTTTGAAGCCACCTGGACCGACGAACAAATTCAAACCCATTTCGCCGCCCGCGACGCCGTCGATAACATCACCACCGCGGCCTTCGCCGAAATCGGCCGCCGCGTCCGCAACGGCGGAACCACCGAATATGCCATGCAGCAGTGGTTCCTCGAAGCCTTCCGGCGCGAGAACCTCGTCACCGACGATCCTCCGGTCGTCGCCGTGAACGCCAACAGCGGCAATCCGCACTACGAGCCGCACGCCGAAGGCTCCGCCCCCATCCGCGAGGGCGATTTTGTTCTGCTCGATGTGTGGGCAAAGAAGAACACGCCGGGCGCTGTCTACTACGACATCACCTGGACGGGGTACATCGGCAAAGCACCCTCCGATCGGCAGCGCGAGATCTTTCAGATCGTTCGCGACGCGCGCGACGCCGGGGTGAAAACCGTTCTCGAGGCCACCGGCAAGGGACAGCGCATTGCTGGCTGGCAG
>Ga0210401_10003701_pt1 | contig 16222 bp, 8 predicted proteins | sample IncBWH32MmetaG_FD_150866 | JGI IMG/M metagenome (GOLD analysis project Ga0210401, IMG submission 150866) | Forest soil microbial communities from Barre Woods Harvard Forest LTER site, Petersham, Massachusetts, United States - Inc-BW-H-32-M | ecosystem: Environmental > Terrestrial > Soil >... | reverse complement strand
ACGACGGGAGTCTGCCGTGCCGGTAAAACTACCTATATATATGGATAACCAAGCGACGACGGCGGTGGATCCGCGCGTAGTCGAGGCGATGCTGCCCTATTTCACCGAGAAATTCGGGAATGCAGCGAGCCGGAACCATGAGTTTGGATGGCAGGCGGAAGAAGCCGTTGAGCGCGCGCGCGGGCAGATCGCGCGGCTGATCGGCGCTTCGCCGAAAGAGATTGCGTTCACCAGTGGCGCGACCGAGTCGATCAATCTGGCACTGAAAGGCGCCGCCGAGTCTTATCGCGAGAAGGGCAATCACGTCATTACACTGGCGACCGAGCACAAGGCTGTGCTCGATACGTGCAAGCGGCTGGAGAAGGAAGGCTGCGAAATTACGTTCTTGCCGGTTGGGCGAGACGGGATCGTCGATCTCGAACAGATTCGTGGCGCGATTACCCCAAAGACAATCCTGATTTCGATTTTGCACGCAAACAACGAGATCGGCGTCGTGCAGCCTATTGCGGAAATTGGAAAGATCGCCAAACAAAGCAACGCGCTGTTTCACGTAGATGCGGCACAGTCGGTCGGGAAATTGCCCGTCGACGTGGAGCGCGACCAGATCGATCTGCTTTCCATTTCGGCGCACAAAATCTATGGACCGAAGGGAGTTGGAGCGCTTTACGTACGCCGGAAAAATCCGCGCGTGCAGCTTGTGGCGCAGATCGACGGCGGCGGACATGAGCGCGGGCTGCGGTCGGGAACGCTGAATGTGCCGGGCGTTGTTGGGCTGGGCAAGGCGTGCGAGATTTGCGAAAAAGAATTGGCCGCCGAGAGCGAACGGCTGCTTGCGCTGCGCGAACGGTTGCGCTTGGCCATTGCCGACCGCCTGGACGGTGTGTCGGTGAATGGTTCGCTCGAGAAGCGGCTGCCCGGAAATTTGAACGTGAGCTTCGGCGGCGTGGAAGGCGAAGCGCTGCTGATGGGGATTCATGACGTGGCGGTTTCGAGCGGATCGGCGTGCACATCGGCGTCGCTTGCGGCGAGCCATGTGTTGCGGGCAATCGGAGTGGATGACGACCTGGCGCATTCGTCGATTCGGTTTGGGTTGGGAAGATTTAACACGGAAGAAGAAGTCGATTACGCGGCGAATCGAGTGGTGGAGACGGTGAGGAAGTTGAGGGAGTTGTCGCCGGCGTATGAGTCTGCCAAGAGGCGGTAGCGCCGTGCAAGTTGGGGGACAAGCCTCGGGGCTGAGGTTTGCTAAACGAAGCGGGGAATTGAGATGAGCGACGATTTGAGATTTCCGATTGGGCAGCCGGATCGGCACATGCACTTGACGGCGGAGCAGCGGGTGCCGTTGATCGAGAATATGGCGCAATTTCCGGCGCGGCTTGGCGCGGCGGTGGCCGGCCTGAGCGGGGCGCAACTGGATACGCCCTACCGGCCCAGCGGATGGACGGTGCGGCAGTTGACGCATCATTTGGCCGACAGCCATATGAACGCGTTCGTGCGGTTCAAGCTAGCGCTGACCGAGGACAAGCCGACAATCAAGACTTACGAGGAGTCGCTTTGGGCCGAGACGCCGGAAGCGAAGACGCCGGCCGTTGAGACTTCACTTGGTTTGATGGAGAATCTGCACAAACGGTGGGTGATTTTGTTGCGGGCCATGACCGACGAGCAGTGGGCGCGGCAACTGACGCATCCCGAGCGCGGCTTGGTGACCCTTGACGAGAACCTTTGTTTGTATTCGTGGCATTGCCTGCATCACGTGGCCCATATCACCGGGCTGCGCAAACGCGAAGGGTGGAATTCGTCGGGCTTCCCGTTGCCTTGTTAATTGGGCGTGTTTCCCGGATAATCGAAAAGCTCGCGTTTTACTGCACGGCGGCGCTATGGTGCAACGGTTAGCACGCGGCCCTTTCAAGGCCGAAATACGGGTTCGATTCCCGTTAGCGCTACCAATCCTCGAAAAAGCCAATAGAAACGAAGGTGTGCCGTAACTGTTGCCCGCACTGTGGCCCATTGCGAAAAAACTGATCTACGAATTTCGCTGGACCAGGACTATTCAGAATGGACACGCGCACCATGGCGACGACCATCCCACTGTATCAACGGCTTGATTCAACAGAGGGCCACCGTCTTGTTCGTGTGCTGTATTCCTGCAACGGTTTACCGATTGCCGATACCCATGCGACCGCCTTTAACTTGCGCTACGGCCTGAAGGGCGGTCGACGCATTTGCCTGGCCGTCGGCAGCAACGCTCTCGACACTGACAATGGCGGCTCCAGGGGGCTGGATGGTTGGCGCTTGCAACCGTGGTGAATGGATAGATCAGCCCAACGGCCAGGGCACAAACCGTCATCTTCTTTGTGATGTTCACTACGTCCGGTAGAGAGCGTTCACATTTTCATGAAACTTCAGAGCCACGGGGGGTGCGGCATACTTGTCGGTCACAACTTCGATATATGCACCTCTGCCCCCCTCAGATGTGGCCTTAAGGGCCTGATCGAATTCTCCGCATGTGGTGACACGCGCGGTGAACCAATCGTCGCACCCAAGTGCTTTAGGCAGGTCGGCGTAGTGCCACTGAGCAAGATCGTTGTACTCGATGTTGGGGTCTTTGCAGAGCAGCCGTTCAATTAGGTAGCCTGAATTGTTGAGAACGAAGACGACAGGATTTAGCCCGCGTCGCCCGAATTGACTGATCTCCTGGGCTGTTAGTTGATGCGAGCCTTCACCGGTAATCAGCACAACGCGACGGTCAGGAGCCGCGACTGCTGCTCCAAAGGCCGCCGGAGTCGCATACCCAATGGCACCCCACAATGTCTGGTTGTAAAACTTCGCACCCTTCGGCAAAAGCGCGAACGCCATTCCAAACCCAGAAGTCCCTGTCTCAGTAATGACGATGTCATTCGGTTTAATGAAATTTTCCCAGCGAGCATAGAGCGCGTCTGCGGTAATCGGATCGCTGCCGGCTCCCCTTACTGGTCCGAGTGAACCTGGTTGAAGTGGTGGTTTTTGATTTCTTTTCGTCACACGCCGCGAGAGCTCAGATAGAACATCTTTCATCTCGACGTTCGGATAAACCGTTGTGCCCACCTGAGTAAGGTGATGACGGATGTCGATGGTCTTCTCTGGATCAAGATGCGCTGTAAAGGCGCCCGTGCTGAAGTCCGTCAGCACGGCCCCGATCAGAACGACGGCATCGGATGATTCAACATACTCACGGACCGCTTCGTCCATGAGCTTTCCCTGGTACATGCCAATATAGGCCGGTTGTTGCTCTTCAAGTGTCGATTTGTCCATGAGCATAGTGGCGAAGGGAAGTCCGGAGGCATCCACGAATGCCTGCACGGCGTCCTGCAGCCCCGCGCGACTAGCCAATACTCCTGGGAGAATGCAGGCGCTCTTAGCTGCATGGAGAGCTTCAACGATCGCAGCAACAGCCTCTTCAAGAGATGCGGGATCGCTCTTTGGTGGACCGAGTGCTGCCGCGCTGCTCACGACGGCCTGATTCGCGACGTCTGCCGGAAACGCCAAATAGACGGGCCTGCGATGGTACAGCGCCTCCCAGATGAGACGCTCCGTTTCGTAGGCCACATTTTGCGGTGTCATGATGGCGCTGGCACAAACGACCTTTTCAGCCATCTTGTGGAAGAAATCGAATTCACCGTTTCCTAGCGTGTGATGGACGAGTGCGTGTCCGGTTTGGGCAGGCAGGTTCGGCATGCCGACTAGATGGAAAACGGGAAGATGCTCGGCATAGGCTCCTGCGATTCCATTGATAGCGCTCAATTCGCCTACGCCATAAGTTGTGTTGAGAGCAGCGACACCGTGAATGCGCGCGTACCCATCGGCTGCATAAGACGCATTGAGCTCGTTGCAGCATCCAATCCAGTCGATACCGGGAAAACCTACGATTGCGTCCTCGATGGGAAACGCGAAGTCACCGGCAACGCCGAAAACTTTCGTTATTCCGAGATCCTTGAGTCTCGACAGAACGTGTTCTATGACGGTGGTTGACTTTCCTTTTTGTGTCGAGGCCGACTCTTTCGATCTTCCTTTGCTCGACGCCGCTCGTTTTGTTGTTGTGGATACGTTCGACATCATCAATCTCCTTCGCATCTCATCTCCAGGAGCAGGTCGGTCTTGCGACCCATCCGGATTGTATTGAATGCACACATGTGGCCATTCGAATATCCGGACTCGCCCCAAGGCAAATCTCAAACAACTAACAGCCGTCTATCATTTCGTGTGTATTTGGTACGGGCAGGTGATTGAGGGGACTCGCCGTAACTGTTGAGCTAGCGACGGATGTCATTATTTCGACAGAGGATGTCGTGTATTCCCCTGATGCGATCGGTCGTGCGCCCGCGGGCTGGGGGGGTGCTGCTTGACAACGCTAAGGTGCCGGTAGATAGTTGCCTTCGACCGGCGGCTTACTTAGAGACTTTGGGCGAAGACGCAGGCTTCGCCGCCGGAACTCGAGTTTGCCCGCCCCGCGCTCTTGTGCCGACCGCGCAGGATCGTATCCAATGTTCCGGCCTCCTGCGAGCACTCCAGTCAGATCCAACTTATGTTCCAGAATTTAATGCCCGTTTCCCAGAGGTGTCGCTTCAGGGAATTTAACTGGCTCCGAAGTTCTGGCGCGCGAAGCACAGTACCGAGATTGTTAGGTTTGTCTGCCGAAGGTGTCTCAAGGGGGAAAGGGAATGCACCGGTTTTTCTTCGAGGTAGGGGCGTCTTCACTTCAATGCTTGTAGCCTTAGCTTCAATCCTGTGGTCTCTCGTTCTCGCAATACCGGCAGCTCATGCGCAGGCACAAACCGCGGGAGAAATTACCGGGCAAGTACTGGATCCATCTAAGGCCGTCATTCCCAACGCTGCCGTTACAGCCACGAGCAGCGCGACCGGCGCCGTTCGCACGGTACAAACCGATAGCCAAGGGTACTACGCATTAACGAACCTTCTCGTGGGAACGTACAGCATCACTGCGGCACACGAAGGCTTCCAGCAACTAAAGCAAACGGGTGTCACGCTAAACGTGGCGACGACCGTCACATTGAATTTAACGCTGATGGTCGGCTCCATGAAACAGGAGGTGGTTGTCACGTCCGAGGCGCCCATAATCGATAAAGCTGACGCCAGCACCGGCACTGTCCTCAACAATCAGGAAGTCGGCGAACTACCGATCAACGGCCGCGACTACGCTCGTTTCAGCTTACTCACTCCTGGCGCCATTTTGCGTAGCAACTCCATCGCCGACCTGACCTTCGACGGCCTACACTCCGTTCACAACCAGTTCTCGATCGACGGCATTGATGCGTCGCGCGTCGACCTCCCGTATATGGCCAATGGTTTCGAGCGCGGCGCCCGATTGCTTACCGGCAGTTTGGACACTATCGAGCAATTCAACGTGCAGACCAGTGACTACAGCGTGGAATACGGCCGCGCTGCAGGCTCCTATATCAACATCGCCACCAAATCTGGAACGAATGATTTTCACGGAACGGTGTACGACTACTTCCGCAACAACATTCTCGATGCACGGAACTTTTTCGCGACAACGGGCGCCGCTCCCGAACTTCGCTTTAATGATTTCGGCGGCAACATCGGCGGCCCAATCCGAAAGAAAAAGACCTTCTTTTTCCTAAACTACGAAGGATCGCGCCAACGCATCGCCATCACTGGCTCCGGCACGGTTCCGAGCGCGCTCGAGCGTGGCGAAGTTGAATCGACTTCTCCTCAACTCGTGCCGATTCTGAATATGTTTCCTATCGGCACCTATGCCGGTACCGATCAGTTCACCGACAACTACACAACCACGCAGGTGTTGGATGTGCGTGAAGACACCGTGTCTATCCGCCTTGATCGGGTATTCGGCACTCGTGATTCCGCATTCGTGCGCGCCAATGTGAACGACTCCGACGTTCGCGGGCCGCTCCTTGGTATTGATCCAGCTGCATTGGGCCTGGATGACCACCAGATCGTTCCCGTGCGCACAACGAATGTTGCCATTCACGCGGAGCATGTCTTCAGCGCAGGCATGATGAATGACTTCCTCGCCGGCATGCAGCGCTGGGCCAGCCAGATCGATCAGGCGGAGCCGTTGCCACTGACCATGGTGGTAGGCTACAGCGTAATCCCGGGAACGCTGGGCAGCTCCCTTGAAAACAACACCAGCTTCCAGTACGGCGACACCATGAGCAAGGTGAAAGGACGTCATGTCCTGATTTGGGGCGGCACCATCTACCGCATCTGGGTCAACGCCAACAGCACTGCAAGCCCAACGATGCAGTTCAACTCACCGCAAGCTTTCGTCAACGACCAGCTTTCGACCGTCACCATCGTGAACGCCACTCCTGGCAACGGTGTGCGCGCGACGCAAATGGGTCTTTTCGTCAACGATAAGTTCCAAGTGCTGCCGACTCTGTCCTTGGACCTCGGTCTCCGCTACGACATTGAAACCGTTCCTCACGACTCGCGCTACGCCACTCGGCCCTACGACACGCGCACCGGCGCACTCGGGCCTCCAGGCGATCCGTACTTTGCGGTCAACAACAAAGACTTCGCTCCGCGGGTGGGCATCGCTTGGTCCCCAACGCAATGCCTCGTGATCCGCAGCGGCTATGGAATTTACTTCCAGGATTATCCCGTGGGCTTCGGCTCGTATTATGTTCCCGGAAACACCGTGCCGGGCAACATCACGCTTTTACAGCAGCAGATTCCGAACCTGTCCTATCCTTATGATTCATATCTCTCGCAGGCAGCCACACCTCCGCTTCCGAACGTGTACGGCTTCCCGTGGCACAAGCCGGACACCTACGCGAGTCAGTGGAACCTGAGTGTCGCGGATCAATTCTCGCAAAATATTTCCTTCCAGGTCGCCTACGTCGGCAACCATGGTGTGAATCTGTTGCGCGAAGAGGGCATCAACTACATCAATCCCACGCTCGGCGTTCGTCCGAATCCGAGCTTCGGCAACATCACCCTCCAGACCAACTCGGGCTTAAGCTCTTATAACGCTCTGCAGCTATCTTTTATTCGTCGCGCTGGCAAGGCTGGTTTGAGCGTCCAAGCAAACTACACATTCGCCCACGCGATTGACGATGTGGAGGATCCAGCGGCTGGTGCGTCCGACCCTCAGAACATCAACAACATACCGGCCGAGAGGGGGAACGGTTCCGGCGATGTCCGCCACAACTTTGCCTTCAACCTCCTGTATGATGTGCCGCTCGGGAAGGGCCATCGGTTCCTTAGCTCGGGCATCGGCAGCAAGCTGTTCTCGGGCTGGAGGGTGTCGACACTCGGAATTGTGCGGTCTGGCGTCGCCAATACCGTCTACATCGGGACGAACACATTCGGGAACGGCGATTTCATCAACCAACGGCCGAATTGCATCCCCGGCATGGATCCTTACGCCAGCCCGAAGAGCATCACGGACTGGCTGAATCCCGCGGCCTTTTCGATGCCGCCAGCAGGAACATTCGGGAATTGCGGCCGCGACATCATCTACGGTCCGAATTTCCGCGACGCGGATTTCTCGATACTCAAGGAAACGAGTCTCGCCCAAAGCCGCAACCTGGAATTCCGGGCTGAGTTTTTCAACATCTTCAACCATCCGGTGTTCGCTCAGCCGGACACCACGTTCGGCACTCCGGGATTCGGAAAAATCTTCAACACGCTCGGAAGCACTTTGGGTGCCGGTACTTCACGCCAGATTCAGCTTGCTCTGAAGTTCAGCTTCTAATTCGGAATTGGAGAATTATATATTCTTTGGGAGCAATGCGCATCTACACTTGAAACGGTGATCGCACTGGAATGCGGTGCCAATGATGCCAGAGTACGGCAAAACACGAATCAGAATCGCGGCTTTCATTGTCGGCGCGTTAAGCCTATTGCTCGTGTCTCCATCCGCACTTGCCTTAGACCCTTCACTTGACGTGAGTCAATACGCTCACACGGCGTGGCAGGTTCGCGAGGGTTTCACGCAAGGCTACATCAGGGCGATTGCGCAGACGCCAGACGGCTACATATGGCTGGGCACCGGCTTCGGGTTGTTTCGGTTCGACGGTGTCCGTGTCGAGCGTTGGCTGCCACCGTCGAATGGCCAGCAACTTCCCAGCAATTTTATCGTGCGCCTCCATGTCGCCCGCGACGGCACTGTCTGGATCGGCACAATTTCAGGCTTGGCGAGCTGGAGAGATGCCAAACTCACTCAGTACATGGACCTCGCTGGTTTGGTTATCGGTTCGATTCTCGAGGATCGCAACGGAACGGTTTGGGTCGGCAGCTACTCGTTGGCGTCGCCTGGAAAGCTGTGCGCGATCGATGGAACAAAGGTTGATTGTCATGGATCGGACGGCGCCCTCGCTAAGGGAGTGAGTTCCCTGTATGAAGATAGCCACGGCGTGCTCTGGGCGGTGGCGCGTGATGGAGTTTGGCGATGGAGGCCCGGGTCCCCCAGGTTCTATCACATGCCATTTGCGACGGCCGTGGCGCCTGACCTGAGTGAGGACGGCGATGGAACGCTTTTGATTCCTTTGCCGGGAAGGCTCGCGCGATTCATGGGCGGTAACCTGGAAACGCAGCATCCGTATCCCGCACTGGCACGCAACGTCGATGGGGTAACCCTTCTCCGCGACCGCGATGGCGGCGTCTGGATTGGAACCGATGGAGCCGGTGTTGTGCATCTCCGCCAGGGACGCGCCGACGTATTTTCGCAGGCTGACGGACTCTCCGGCGATCTTGTTACCTCGCTCTTCGAAGATCGCGAAGGTGATGTTTGGGTCGCCACCTTGGGCGGGCTCGATCGTTTTCGCAACTACGCGGTCACGACGTACGCCCGACACGAGGGCTTTGGAACCATCCCCGGACATGGCTCTGTGGTGGCGGGCAGAGATGGAAGTATATGGATGGGCACCAATGATGGCTTGAGGATGTTGAATCATGGAGAAGTGACGATCTACGGCAGAGCCGACGATCACAGATCAGAATCTAGGTCTGTATGGTTACCTGTGCGCTACGTGGCCAGTCGTGGTTTGCGTGACCATGTGTCTGTGTCCGTTTTTGCGGACAATACTGGCCGAATCTTGGTATCGACGCCGTACGCGTTCGGCTACATGGAGAATGGCCGGTTTGTGTCGATGAGGGACGTTCCAGGGGGAACTGTATCTTCGGTCGCCCGGGACACGCAAGGGAATCTCTGGATCGCGAATGACGACCAAGGTCTCCTACGGTTATCAAAGGACGGAATTGTTCAGCAAATTTCTTGGGCCAGCATCGGGCACAAAGACGGTGCGCAGTCTTTGGCGGCTGATCGCTCGACGGGCGGGCTGTGGCTTGGATTTGATGGAGGTGGAGTCGCGTATTTCAGGGACGGTCAGATCAAAGAGACCTACGGACGCGCGGAAGGGCTCGGCAGTGGCAGGGTCAGCGAGCTGTACGTCGGGACCGATGATACCGTTTGGGCGGCAACGGAAGGTGGCTTAAGCCGAATCAAGAATGGCTCGGTTCTAACATTGACCAGCAAGAATGGCCTGCCCTGCGACGCGATTCATTGGATCACGCAAGACGAGGACCACTCGTTTTGGCTCAACATGACGTGCGGTCTGGTTCGCATTGTGCCCAGCGAATTGGATGCGTGGGCCACCGATTCTCGACGAAAGATCCAGCCGACAGTTTTCGACAGCTCGGACGGAGTGTCGAATGCGCCAATCGGCTTTCATGCAGGCTCCCAAGTGACCTGGTCCTTAGATGGAAAAATGTGGTTCGAAGCATATTTGGGGGGCGCTGGCGTGATTGATCCGCCGCATCTCGTGGGTAACAAGATTACGCCACAAGTACACATCGAGCGAATCACGGCGAATGGGAGAACCTACGATGCATCGAATGGATTACGCCTCCCACCCCGAATCAGCGATCTTAAGATCGACTACACTGCACTCACTTTTGTCGCGCCTGAAAAAGTTCAGTTCCGCTATCAGCTTGAAGAGCAGGATCACAACTGGCGGGAGGTCACCAACGATCGCGAGGTGCAATACTCTAATCTCGCACCGGGAAAGTACATCTTTCGGGTGATCGCCTCCAACAATAGCGGCGTGTGGAACGAGGCCGGCGATACCCTTGAGTTTTCGATCGCACCCGCCTACTACCAGGTGAACTGGTTTCGCGCCCTATGCGTGGTTGCCGCAGTGCTCTTGGCTTGGGGTCTTTATCGACGGCGTCTGCACCAACTCCAACGGCGGTTCAATCAAGGATTGGAAGCACGCGTGAGCGAACGAACACGCATTGCGCGAGAACTCCACGATACGCTGTTGCAAAGTCTGCACGGCTTGATGTTCCAATTTCAGGCGGCGCGCAGCATGCTGCCGCAACGAGCCGATGAAGCAGCCGGGCTTTTGGATACGGCCATCGGAACGACGGAACGGACAATCACGGATAGTCGAAACGCCATTCAACATTTGCGTTCGGAAGCGACGCGCGACGGCGACCTGGAACAGTGGCTTACAGCGACAAGCCAGCAACTTGCGCAGTCACTGAATGGGGATGGTCATACACCGCTTTTCCGGCTAACCGTGGAAGGCGAGCGAAAAACTTTGAGTGCGCTCCCGTGCGACGAAGTCTGTCGGATTACGCGGGAGATTTTGCGAAACGCGTTTCAGCATGCGCAGGCGAGTGTAATCGAGGCCGAAATTCGATATGACCGTCGCGAGCTTCGCGTGCGCATACGCGACGATGGAAGAGGGATCGATTCCCAGGTCCTGCAGGCTGGAGGGACTACGGGACATTGGGGCTTGCGCGGCATTCGGGAAAGAGCGCTGCAGATTGGAGCGCGACTGGATTTTTGGAGCGAAAAGGGAGCCGGCACGGAAGTAGAGTTGACCGTTCCGGCTGCTGTTGCATACGAGAAGGCGATGCACCGGGGAAGGTTTGGCGTGTTTCGCCGTTTGTGAACTTATGGACACGGTTCCAAAACTCATCCGAATTCTTGCGGTCGACGATCATGCGCTGCTTCGCACGGGAATCGCGGCGCTCGTGAACGCCCAACCGGATATGAAGCTGATTGCGGAAGCGTCCAATGGGCAAGAAGCGGTCGAGACCTTCCGACTCCACCGCCCGGACGTGACGCTGATGGACATTCAGATGCCCGGTTTTAACGGAGTGGAGGCGACCGACTGTATCCTGCATGAATTCCCCGAAGCTCGTATCATTGTCCTCACTACGTATACAGGTGACTTTCAAGTTTTGCGTGCCCTCAAGGCTGGCGCCCGGGGTTATGTTTTGAAAGGGCACGTACACCGAGAGCTCCTTGAAATTATTCGCGCGGTACACGCCGGACAAAAAGGAATTCCACCTGATATCGCGGCCGAGCTCGCACAGCATGCCGTGGACGAAGAATTGACGGCACGCGAGATTGATGTGTTGCGGCTGATCGCTGCCGGGTACCCGAACAAAATCATTGCCGATCAGCTTTCGATTGGTGAGGCGACCGTCAAAGAACATGTGACCAACATACTGTCTAAGCTAGACGCCAACGGACGCACCCATGCCGTCACGATTGCGCTGAGGCGCGGTATCATCGAGCTGTAAGAATCCCGTAATAGAGCTATGTAAGGAGTGTCCGCTTGCAAGCGTTACCCCCCTAAAAGTTGGGTCCCGAACCCTACATTCGATCGTTTTAAGTTTGCCACAACGATCCTATCGTCGTGGCGAAAGAGAAACTTCTGCAGCGACTATTCTCGAATTTCGCCAACGGTTGGCCGGGTCGAGGCTTGCTAGCCCAACGCGTGCTCCTTGCTGTGGTTCTCATCTATTGTGTGCCGTTCCCCCTTACGGAAGAGACGGCTGCAGCCGCCTTGCCCGAACTGATTGCAGCGGGTTTATCGATATTTATCCTGGCTGGTTTGTGGACGCCCGTCGTCGGGACGCTGACCAGTTTGATTGAGACTTGGGTTCTTCTTTCCCGCCCCGCGGATGTCCGGATTCCCATTATTCTGGCGACGCTAAGCGCAACACTATCAATGATCGGCCCAGGGGCGTTGTCGATTGATGCGAAACTCTTCGGCAGGAAACACATCGAAACGACAGAGCTGTAGGGAAGTTTGCGTTTCCTCCTCAGCCTCCCCCTACTAAAGTCGGGTCAACTTCTCCTCCGATGTAGGAAGGTCATCTCCCCACCATTCGACGTTGTGCACCGCATTGAACCTATCCCACTCTCCAAGCGAAATGAAAATGGATTCCGAGCAGATGACCGCCGTTCGGCTTGGGACAGGGGTGCATATGCAAAAGTGCAGCGCGAATAGTTGGTTTGAACGTCGCCGATCCGAACGGGGACTTTACCCAACCACTTTCATGCTCCTAATTCTGCTTTGGTACTTCTGCCAAAGTGTAGCGTTTGGTCAATCGGCAGCCGCAGCTGTCAACGGCACTGTAAAAGACAAGAGCGGTGCTGTGATCTCACAGGCTCAGATCACGTTCAAAAACGCCGATACCGGTGTCCAGCACACTGACGAAACGGGGCCGGCTGGTGTCTACTCGATGACGGATCTCCCACCGGGGAATTACTCTGCGCGCGTGGTGAAAAGTGGATTCGCTACAAGGGAGGAAACAGGCGTCGTTTTGGACGTCAATCAAACCGCAACACTCGACTTCACGATGAGCGTGGGATCTTTTGAACAAATTGCGACGGTTGTTGCGGACCTGTCAGCAGTTGATTCCACTACTGCTGAGCTGGGGACGGTCATTACAACAACACCTGTGAACGATCTGCCTCTTAATGGCAGAAACTTTACCGAACTACTTTCGCTGACTCCGGGTGTCAGTCCAATCAGCGTAGCTCAGAACGCGGCAGGAGGTGGCGGTTGGGGAGGTCTTGCAATCGGGGCGTTCACTTTTCCTTCCGTTAATGGACAGAGAAACAGAAGCAACATGTTTCTGCTCGATGGAAGCAATGATCTCGCATTTCTTGGAAACTACAACTACGCTCCAATTGTTGACGACATCCAAGAATTCAAAATTCAATCCAACAATGACCTCGCAGAATTTGGAGGAGTTGCTGGGGGAATCATCAACGTGGTTACCAAGGCGGGAACCAATGCATTTCACGGTTCGGCATGGGAATTTTTGCGAAACCAGGATCTGGACGCTCGGGATTTCTTTTCTCCGACGCGCAGCCCGCTCCGCCAAAACCAATTTGGATCGTCGGTAGGCGGTCCTGTGTTCCTCCCCCACGTGTACGACGGAAAGAACAAGACATTTTTCTTCTTTGCTTATGAGGGTTTTCGGCAGAGCCAAACCACTCAAAATATCATCCGAGTACCCACTTCGGCCGAGCTAAAAGGCGATTTCAGTTCACTTCTTGCGCAGGGAATCCAGCTGTACAACCCGTTCTCAACTAGACCCGATCCAGTCAATCCGGGTGAGTTTCTTCGGGACCAATTTCAAGGCAACATTATTCCGCCTCAATTTCTGTCCCCAGCAGCCGAGCTCTACGCGACGCTGTTCCCGCCGGCTGGCACTCCCATTGCTGGGGGGAACCTTTACGACCGGACGCCCGCAAACTTAGACCAGGATAGTTATACGGGAAGGGTTGATGAGAGCCTTGGATCCCATGATTCACTTTTCGGTCGAGTGTCCTACCTAAACGAATCTTCCAACTCCTCTGCGGGCTACCCCGGCGCGCTTAGCCAGATTTCAATAGACGGGTGGAACGTGAGTGCGCACGAATCCCATGTGTTTGACCCGAATAGCATTTTGGACATCCATTTTGGGCGTAATCTCGGGAACGATCTGGTAAATGTTCTGTTTTCCGAGCCGCCCGATTTTCCGGCGGCTCTGATCGATGCTGGATTTTCGCCGAAGTTTACTTCTAATTTCACCTCCTTCCCGGGTTCGGTGATCCCGATTATTGCGATTAGTGGATACGCTTCCACAAACGGCTATAACAGGCAAACAGAGCAACTGGCTAATGCATATGAGTTCGGAGGCGACTTCACGAGGATCCTGAATCTACACACAATTAAGGTCGGATATTACTATTCGAGGGAGAATTTTAGCGAGAGTCCGCTCTACGCTGCCGGCGAGGGCTTCAGCGCATTCCAAACTTCGAATCTCGAAAATCCTGCTGGGCCCAGCGGAGCAGGCAGTGGGGATGCCCTCGCATCGTTTCTGCTTGGTGTTCCCAACAGTTCATACTGGCGGGACGCACTCGTGTCAGAACACCGCGGATCGATTCAAGGGGGTTATGTTCAGGACCAATACAAAATTTCGCCCCGCCTTTCTCTAAATATGGGGCTCCGCTATGACGTTTCCAAATGGCCGATTTACGGTTCTTTCTCGAGCGGCACTGGGTATGTCGGCGATATGGACCTTTCTAACGGGACATATATCCTCAGTGCGATTCCTCCCGCTTGTTCTCCTACGAGGGAGGCGCCCTGCATTCCAAACGGCGCTCTTCCCCCAGACGTAGTGATTACCGAAAACAGCGGTCGCAGCCTGCACGATACTGATTTCGGCAACTGGCAGCCTCGGATTGGCATCGCTTACCGTCTCAGCGATTCGACGTCCATCCGGGCCGGTTACGGTCGTTCTTACGACGAGTGGAACGGAGTCTCCCAGACCGGTCAAAACATCGGCGGAACCTGGCCGTCTGTGGGCGCCTTGAATATTAATTCACAGAATCGGAACACTATCACCGCCGCTATTGGTGATCCTCTCGGCCTCGCGGCGACAGGACTCTATCCGCCGCCGAGTCCGTTCGCAAGCGCGAGCTACTACTATGATCCGCACCTCAAAACGCCTTTTGTGGATCACTGGAATCTTGAAGTGGACCAACGTTTGGGCCTCTCCACAGCCTTGTCCGTCGCTTACGTCGGGACGCGCGACGAACACTTAGACTTGGGCGGCATACACAATACCGCACAATCTCCAGGGCCGGGAGACTCAGCGACAGTCGCGGGCCGTCAGCCCTTTCCATACATCACTCCAACGAATTACGACACGAGCGGTGGCAACAGTAACTATAACGCCCTGGAAGTGAGGTTAAATCGCGGTACCAGCAAGGGTTTGACTTACTTGGTTTCGTATACGTGGTCAAAGTCCATCGATCTGGCATGCTCCGGAAATTATGGCGCGGAGGGATGCGAACTGCAAAACGCGTATGATCCAGCGATGGATCGAAGCGTATCCGGATTCGATCTGACGCATTTGTTGGTTTGTAGTTTTGTCTATGAGCTTCCGATAGGGCGGGGAAAATCGATCGAACCATCAAATTCGATCTTGCGTCATCTGGCGGAGAACTGGCAGGTGAACGGCATTCTCACTCTACATTCCGGAACGCCCTACGACGTGATTTACCAGGGTGATCTCGCAAACACTGGGAACACGTTTGTGCGAGCGAATCTCGTAGGCAATCCGACTCTAAACAATCCCACTCCTGCTGAGTGGATTAACAAGAGTGCTTTCGCTATTCCGACGCCTTTCACTTTCGGTAATCTTGGACGCAATTCATTAAGATCTGATTGGTTCAGAAATCTTGATTGCTCTATCTTCCGAAGATTTCCACTCGGCGAGGAAACCGCGCTCGAATTCCGGCTCGAAGCATTCAACGCTCTGAATGACGTGGTGTTCGCTGCTCCGGGTAACGTCATCAACGGTCCCAATTTTGGGTTGGTTACGTCCGCCGCGAATAAGCCGAGAGAGTTGCAGCTTGCAGTCAAGCTGGCCTTTTAGTGACGCTCTCAACGTCGCACAATCGCGATGCTGCCAAAATCCAACGGCGAAGGCCTCGCCAACCGCGTACTTCGAGCGATGGGCAAAGTCGCATCGTTGTCTCTCACCGGGTCAGTTTTGTTCTTCAGTTTCGCGGCCAAAGCACAAGCACGTGCCGCTTCAAGCAAACCTAACACTGTGGAGCAAGCAAATGTGGAAGTCCGAACCGTACGGCTCCCTTGGGCAGAGGGGAGCGACATTCGGTTCAGTCGACTGTCGGCCACCGCGGGGTTATCGCAGACCCGTGTAAGCCAAATTCTCCAGGACGGTCAAGGATTCATGTGGTTTGGGACTCAGTACGGCTTGAACCGCTACGACGGATATAATTTTCGGGTATTTACTCCCGACCCCACAAGCCCAAACAGTCTCAGCGGCGGATGGATCTACTCCCTATTTAAAGACCGATCGGGCATCCTTTGGATCGGATGTAATCAATTCCTTGACCGATTTGACCCGACCACTGAGT
>Ga0210401_10003698_pt1 | contig 16237 bp, 7 predicted proteins | sample IncBWH32MmetaG_FD_150866 | JGI IMG/M metagenome (GOLD analysis project Ga0210401, IMG submission 150866) | Forest soil microbial communities from Barre Woods Harvard Forest LTER site, Petersham, Massachusetts, United States - Inc-BW-H-32-M | ecosystem: Environmental > Terrestrial > Soil >... | reverse complement strand
CATCCGAGCGTGGACTCTCTCTTCAGACCGCTGCGGTTGCACTTTCAATATTTCAAGGGGCCGTCGCGGACGGCTACGGCGATGAAGACTTCGCCGCAGTTACTAAGTCCTCCGACCTCCGAAAAAAAGTTCACCATCCGCCCAGCCGGAGCGAATGAAATGGACTTCGAATCCGAAGATGCAACACACCCTAGAGACCCGCGCTCGCTGTGCACCTGAAACCGTTCCGCAAAGAGTAATCGGGATGATAGATGGAAATTGGAAACGAAGGTTGAGCCAGATCTTCGGATGGCGCCTCGGTTGGCTCATCTTCGTCAGCTTTGCATCAGTCCATTGCTGGCCCCAATCCGGCGCAACAGGCGTTCATATCCAAGTGCAATTCGATCAGGCAGTCGGACAATTGCCACCCATCTGGAATTACTTCGGCTACGACGAACCGAACTACTCTTATTCACTCAACGGTAAAAAACTTCTGCGCGAGTTGGCTGCGCTCGATGCTGCGCCGGTGTACGTGCGTGTCCACAATCTTCTGACCAGCGGCGACGGAACTGCATCCCTGAAGTGGGGCTCTACCAATGTCTACACTGAGGATCCTTCCGGACGGCCCATCGACAGCTGGACTATTTTGGATCAGATTTTTGACGCTTTTCATTCCAGTGGAGTAAAACCACTCGTGGAGATCGGCTTCATGCCGGAAGTTCTCTCCAGCCACCCCAAACCGTACCGCCACGACTTCCCGCGGACGCCTGTCTCCGAGATCTACACCGGCTGGGCCTACCCACCGAAAGACTACGGAAAGTGGTCCGAGCTCGTTTTTCAATTTGTTCATCATCTTCGAGAACGTTATGGGGACGCCGAGGTAAAGACGTGGCTATGGGAAGTGTGGAACGAACCCGACATCGATTATTGGAAGGGGACACGGGAAGAGTTTTTCAAATTGTATGACGTGACCATTGATGCGACATTGCGTGCACTCCCCGAAGCGCGAATTGGAGGACCGGACAGCACGGGCCCCGGGAACTCGAAAGCTGCCGACTTTCTCCGGGCGTTCCTTGAGCATTGTGCGCACGGCAAGAACTTCGCGAACGGTGGCCAAGGCTCGCGTCTGGACTTCATCAGTTTCCATCCCAAGGGATCGCCCACCTGGGAAGGAGACCACGTTCAGATGGGAATCCAACGTCAGCTTGCTGCTATCGAAGAAGGCTTCAGCATCGTTGCTTCCTTTCCGCAGTGGCGAACGACCCCGATTGTTCTCGGCGAGTCCGACCCGGAGGGTTGCGCAGCGTGTTCCGCCATGGACCATCCCCAAAACTCCTATCGCAACGGGCCGCTGTACGGCGCCTACACCGTCGAGGTTATGGATCGCGTGCTGGAGTTAGCCGAGGAGCGGCACATCAACGTCCTCGGTGCCGTGACATGGGCTTTCGAATTTGAAGACCAGCCTTACTTCGCCGGGTTTCGGGAACTGGCCACCAATGGCATAGACAAGCCAGTGTTAAACGCATTTCGGATTTTGGGATTGCTTGCTGGAGAGCGCGTGAAAGCTAAGAGTTCCGGTGCTTTGTCGTTGGATGATGTTGTGCGTTCTGGAGTGAGAGCGCAGCCCGACATCAACGCGATTGCAACTCGCAAGGATCGCGAGATGGAAATTTTGGTCTGGAACTACCATGACGACGATCTTCCCTTCCCTGCAACTGGTGTCGACGTCGAAATAACGGGGTTGCCGGCAAATATGAGCCGTGTTTTGCTCGAGCATTTCAGAGTCGACACCGACCACAGCAATGCCTTCACATTGTGGAAAGAGATGGGCTCCCCGCAATCGCCGACGCAAGACGAATATCGGCGCCTCGAAAGTGCTGGGCAATTACAGCTTCTAGATTCCCCGCGTTGGGTTCCCATCCAAGGTGGAGAATTCCGGGAGCAGTTCACCCTTCCTCGACAAGGCATCTCACTGCTTCGTCTCACTTGGTGAGGCAGCCTTACCCTTGCGCCAGCAGATTCCAGACCTGCATCGAAGTCGCTTGCCGATTGGCCCATGCGTAGTACGGAATAAATGTCAACGGAACCTCACGGGCCTTCGCGGGCACCCCGAGATAGCGACCGTAGAGTTGTTTCTCTGAGCCGCCGTGCTCATAGACCGACCCGGTGTGATGTAGAACTACCATTCCCCCCAGCATGTCGCTCTTAAACTCGGGTTGAAATTGACTTGCCGGATGGCGACCTGGATTAACCGCAACGTCGGTCAACGAAACCCCGCCAGGCTGATCGACCTCTTCCAGGCAATAAATAAGAGGACCGCGCTGAACCGCGACGCGCCCGGTATCATCCGCAACACGCGGATTCGCCGCTATCACCTGTGGCACCACCTCGAGTTTCAGGCGAACCGTGTCGCCCTTTGCCCAGCGACGGTGGATGGGAAGGTATTCCCCTGATCTCACACCTGCGATCGTCTTTCCGTTTACCGACACTTCCGCATGGTCAGCCCAGCCGGGAACGCGAACGTAAAAGGTGAAGTCCGTGTCTTGCGCCGGCGTGACCGCGATTTCGACATCCCCGTCCCAGGGATAGTTCGTCTTCTGGGTAACCTTGAGCCCAATGCCATTCTCCAAGTGCCAGTTGAGCTCGGAGTTTTCGTAGAGATGCACGTAAACCCCGTCGGCGCTCGTACTGTAGAGATAGCCTGGCAGCGATCCAAACGTGCGCTCGAGGTTCGGCGGACAGCAAGTCACGTCGTACCAGGGATTCCTGATCTTGTCTCCGGTCGATGAGTCGAATGCAAGCGGATTGCGGTAGCAGTAAAGCGTGCCGTCGAGCGACATGCCGGAATTGATTCCGTTGTACAACGCGCGCTCGATCACATCGGTGAACTTCGCGTCTCCCGTTGCGGCGAGCATTCGCCAGTTCCACATCATGTTGCCGATGGCGGCGCAGCTTTCCCCGTACGCGCGGAAGTTTGGCAACTCGTAGGCGTCACCGAAGGCTTCCCCGTCCGACCTGGAACCGACTCCGCCGGTCACGTACATCTTGGTAGCGGTCATGTCGTCCCACAACGTGTTCAGAGTTTTCCAATAAGCGGGGTCGCCAGTCTCCAGGTAATAGTCGGTTGCGCCACAACAGGCGTACATCGCACGAACGGCGTGCCCTTCCAGCTTGGTCCGCGTTGTGAAGGGGGTACCACTGAACATGTATATGGTGCGGCGCTCGGGGAACTCGGCTCGTTTATCTCCTTGCAGAATGTAGCCCGCGAGGTCGAGTTGCCGTCGGTCGCCGGTTATGCGATAGAGCTCGATCAAGGCCATCTCGATCTCCGGGTGGCCGGAGACGATTGGCTTTTTGGGAGCTGGGCCGTAGTTGGGCAGCAGAAAATCGTCGACGAAGCGAATGCCTGCGTCGAGCAGTTCTCGATCGCCTGTGCCACGGTAGTAAGCGATCGCGCCCTGCAGCATGTGCCCAATGTTGTAGAGTTCGTGCCCGGTGCTTTGTGTCTGCGGAGTCATCCGCAGCGACTTGCGATCGTCCTGATAGTAGGTGTTTAGATATCCGCTAGGTTCCTGGACGGCCACTACTTCATCGATCATCTTGGCGCTTGTTGCCCGCAGGTCAGCACGATCGCCGGATTGCAGAACGAACCCGACAGCCTCCGTCCATTTATATATGTCAGAGTCTGAAAACACCGGGCCGCTCTGCGCTTTGCTACTTTTCCCAGCCAGGCGACGAAAGTTGTCCATGCGTCCATTGGCTTCCAGCAGGTCGTGCATGCTGGGAATGCTTCGCGTCACGTTGATCTCGCGACGTGGTCCCCAGAAACCACCGGTAATCGTGACCGCGCGCACGGGAATGTTTCGCAGTTTGGCGTGGGGCGACTTGGCGAGATTCTCGATTCCCTGGTCTTTCCAGTTGGGATCGTCGGTCAGCTTAACGATTGCCTTCGAAGCGTCATCCGCCGCCGCTTCGGCTCGGCCGCCGATACCCGGCAGCGCTGACAACGCGGCGACCGAAACTGCCGATGTCACGAATTCCCTTCGCGAGATGCGCTCTTTTCCAAACATGCTTTCTACTCCGTATCTAAAGCGTCCATTGAACAACCACATACGACCGCGCCGGAACTTCAAACTTGGTTCGTCCAGCGCTGGCGCTTGGGATGGTGAATGACTGGGGCTTGACGCGCTGAGGCGATGCGAAGCTGTTGCTGGCCTTCAGGTCGTCGCCAGTCAGCAGCGCTGCTGAGAGAACACGGCTCGGCGCGGCATCCTCCCACAGAATCTCTACTGGATGCGCGCTCGATAAATCGCGATTGAGAACGAAGAGCGATACCTTGCCGGCACTCTGGTCGTACGTACCGGCCACGTCCACATGGCTCACCTGGCCGAGATCTTTCACCTCGTAGGTGGACGATTCCACCAGCAGGTTCAACACGGCACCTTTGGCAAACTGCAGAGCCCAACTGTACGGACAGTAGATCGTCTGCCGGAACAGGCCGTTCGGATCCGTCATGATGGGTGCAATCACGTTGATCAATTGTGCCAGGCACGCGATTTTCACCCGGTCCGCATTCCGCAACAACGTGTTGATCAGCCCACCGACCAGGAGTGCATCCTCAAGGTTGTAGATCTCTTCCAGCAGGTGCGGGGCTTCCTGCCTGTGCCCGTCGACCGCATCGCCGGTGGTGGTTCGATACCAAACATTCCATTCGTCGAAGGACAACCAGAGCTGCTTCGGAGATCGCTTGTGACCGCGGACCAGGTCGCACACTGCGACCGTCTCCGAAATCTGACGCTCCATCAGCAGATTCAAGGCAAGGTACTTCGAAGTGTCTCCTCCTGTATCGCGGGCGTTGTTGCCGAAATAGCGATGCAGCGACAGTCCATCCACGTAGTCGTAGCATTGCTCGAGCACTTCACGATCCCATTCGAGATAAGTTGGCATGAAGGGACCACTCGAGCCGCAGGCAATCAGCTTGAGGGAACGATCCACGTAGCGCATCTGTCGGGCAGCATCCGCGGCCTTCAATCCATACTCGCTCGCAGTCATGTGACCGATCTGCCAGGGACCGTCCATCTCGTTGCCAAGACACCACCGTTCGATCTTGTAAGGCTCGGCAATCCCATGCTGGCGCCGCAATTCGCTCCAGCGCGTACCTTTATCGATATTGCAGTACTCCACCAGCGCGGCGGCTTCCTCCGCTGTACCGGTTCCGAGATTCAGCCCCATGAGCGGTTCGGTTCCTGCGGCCTTGCACCATGCCAGAAACTCGTTCGTGCCGAACTGATTCGATTCGAAGCTGTCCCAAGCCTTGTCAAACGTACGCGGTCGATTTTGCTTGGGGCCAACCCCGTCGAGCCAGTTGTAGCCCGATACGAAGTTCCCACCTGGATAGCGGACGATCGGTACGCCCAGCTCTCGGATTTCGGCAAGGACATCCTTCCGAAATCCGTCAGCATCGGAAAGCTTCGAACCCGGATCGTAGATTCCGCCATAAACTGCGCGACCCAGATGTTCGATAAAGGACCCGAAAAGGTTGCGGTCGATTGGCGAGATGGTTCGCCGCGAGTCGACATAAACCCTGCACGCCGGGTTCGTGCCTGCCTGCCCAAATAAGCCTCGCCCTAGCAGAGTGCTGGTGGAGAATGCGATTCCTGCGCGGGAAGCTTGTTGCAGGAACCGTCGCCTAGGCGCAGAAAACATGCTGGTATGCTCCTGATCCGCATTTTGAGGCCGCTACGAGCTCGCCGCGAACACCAACTTTACTGCTCCAGACGCCACCGTCGCCACCTATCGATTGACCATGATTGAAAGAGCCACTCGCGAAACACGCCGAGTGGCTCAGAGATCGCGCAAGGCTCTGCCCTAGAGCCGTGCAGGCTTTCATTTGTGGAGCTTGAATCGAGAATCCATTCCCTCCAATCGCTAGAAAGAGACCCTCAAACCGAGTTGGAGTTGTCGGGCGCCGAGGGCTGTCCTCACCTTGCCGAAATTCGCATCGCCTAAGTAAGGATCGACGCCGCCCAGGTTTCCGTGGTTGACAACGTTGAGGAAATCGAAGCGGAATTGCAGATTCCCTTGCTCGCCAATCCATGGGATGTGGTTGTTCTTGAGAACGCTCGCATCCCACTGGAACAAACCAGGATTGCGGTAGATGTTTCGTTTCAGATCCCCCTCGGTTCCGGCGGGAGGAGCCGGAAAGTCAGCGGTCGTAAACAATCCATTGATGTAGGCCTGCCGGCTGTGTGACCCGGTGAAATTCTGCGCCGGCGCCATCGGTATATCGAAGTTGTTACCGTCCGCGTTGTAGTCTCCACCCCCAGAGAGCGAACGATTATCGATCACCCAGAAGGGCGTCCCCGTCTGGATAGCCATGATGCTGCTGACTTCCCATCCCGAGGTAAGGACCTTGCCGATTCCGTTGCGCAATCCGGGCAAGGTGTAGAGACCCGAAAACGAGAAACGCTGCCGCACGTCCCAGTTCGCGTCCGCATAGTAGTTGAAGTAGGCGTTCTGATCCGGAACGCTGAGGTTAGTGCCGAAGTTCTGTCCTCCCGTATCCTGATCAAAGCGAGTGCCCGCCTCTATGTAGCTCTTGGCGTGGGAGAGTGTATAGGACGCTTGAAAGCTGCCGCGCGAACTGGCAGTCCCACGCAGGCTCAGAATCATTCCGTTATACGTAGCCGCGTTGGCATTGTTGACATAGTCGATAGATCCGAAGCTTGTGTTCGGTCGGGTGACGGTTTCTCCCCCTCCGTTAAGCGTCGCGCACCCCGCGCAGCGATTTTCGTCCGTGCCCGTCAGCCCGTTGTAGCTGCGCGACCCCGTATAACTCGCACCCGCAACCAGCCTCCACGGAAGCTGGTGCTCCACGCCAATGACGTAGTTCACCGCCAGTGGCGCCTTCATCTTGCGGTCGAGCGATGTAACGGCGGCTTGAGTCCCCACGACACCTCCCTTGGGATCCAATTGCCCAGCCGGGATCGCAGGTAAGGGGTAGTTGAACGGATAGGTGCCTGACGGAGCCAGTGCAAAGATGGGCTGAATGCCCGTGCCGCCACTGAAGAAAGTCGGACTGATCAACCCGGGCGGATTGAGCCTTGTCTGATCGACGGTTTGACCCAGCACAACCCAGTCGTGATAAACGCCGATCCCGCCTCGTACAGCCCATTTGCCGGTTTTGCTAGGATCCCATGCGAACCCGATGCGCGGACTCCAGATATTGTTCATCGAGTTCGCGAACACCGACGGAACTGTTCGGACGGCAGCGTTCGCGACCTGATCCGCAAAGGTGCTTCCAGACCCTAGGATCAGGCTACTGAACTTGAACCCACTGTTTCCCCAAGGACTGTGATTCGTAAAATCGTCCCAGCGCAGGGACAGCGTCAACGTCAGGTTGGATTTCACCTTCCAGTCGTCCTGGGCAAAAAATCCGAAGGGAGTCGATTGGCCGCCAAACACAACCGATCCCGGTTCACCCGTCAGGGGATTGTATGCGCCGACCGACTCCGTGGTGGGTTGGTCCTGGGCAAGCTTGAGCAGGTTGTCGAAGGAGAAGATGGGACGCACGTTCACCGGCGTGAAATCGCCATGCTCAATCCCGTGTCCGCCGTCAAATCCAAACTTCAAGGAATGGGGTCCGTGCATCCAGCTGAGAACCGAACGCCAGTTGTACATCGGACCGCGAAACGCGCCCGGTCCCCATCCCCCACCAATGTGATATCCGACGTCCTGACCTGAAACATTGATTTCCGGTACCTTCAAGTTGGCATCCTGCCCATTGGCACCACCCACACTGGCAAAAGCGAAACTCGATTCCCACAGCAGGTTGGGACTGAAGGTGTGCGTGTAGTCTGCCTGGCCATAGCGGTTCCGCATGATGTTCAGGGCTTGCAATCCCGCACGAGGTGACGGCTGTTGCTGGTCGAACGACACGTTGTAGTAACTCAAATACACGCGGTCTTTCTGCGTGGCGTAAAGGTCGACGCGGAAGTTGTACTGGAGGGCGTTGTAATACGGGCTGAACACAAAGCTGCCTTGGTCAAGGATGGGCATGTCACAGGGAATGGTGACCGAACCACTCACCGGAATCGTAGTCTGTCCGGAGGGGCATCCCGCCGGGCCGAATACATAATTCCCCGTTGATACAGTCGTTCCGGTGGGATGGAGAAATGTCGCCGGATAGAGCGTCATTACTTGCGTGCCCACGCTGTTAGGGAAATTTTGCGTCGACCAGGCAACAAACTCGGGTGACTCGAAGGTCTGCGTCCCCTGTTGCTCTGGAGCCTTTGACCACAGTTTTTCGAAATCCGAAAAGAAGAAAATCCGGTTCTTGATCACCGGTCCGCCTAATGCGCCTACGAGGTCTTTACGCTGAAACGGTGCGATCGCGCTTTGAAAGTCAGGCTTGGCCTGCAGGTCCTGGTTCGTGAAGAACAGACTACCGGTTCCATGGAACTGGTTGGTCCCCGACTTGGTGGTCACTTGAATCAGGATGGAACTGCCAAGGTTGTTTTCCGCGTCCCACGAGTTCGCCTGCAACGAGGCTTCCTGCACCGCGTCGGGAATCGGTGCCAGGATGATGTTTCCGTTCTGAACGGGGCTGGTGACGTTCATGCCATCGACCATCACCAGGTTGCCCGTATAGCTGCGCCCATTGGCGCTCAACTGCGGCGTTTGCGTGCCAAAGTTATCGTTACCGCCCCCTGGAGCCGTTCCCGCAGCGCGAACTCCTGCTCCTACGACTCCCGGAGTTACGGCGAGCACGTCCCACAAGTTGCGATTCGCTTGCGGCAGGTCCCGAACCGCGGTGGAGGATAGGGTTGTTTCCAACCGGCTGTCATCGGTCTCGACTGCGGGCGCGGTTACCTCGACCGTGACCATTTGTTGAGCCTGCGCCAACGGCAGATTCAGATTGATGCCTTTCGTTTCCGACGTGCTTAGCGTGAAACGCACTTCTGTTTTGCGAAAGCCCGAAGATTCGGCAGTAAGCACATAGTTACCCGGTGCCAGACTGGTGAAGCGATAATTTCCGGAACTGCCGGTTGCGTCACTCTGTTCGATCCCGGTGTCCACGTTGCGCAGGCGCACTGACGCATTGGCGATGGCTGCCTCGGAAGGATCCGTAATCACGCCTTGAACATTGCCGCTGTATTGGGCCAGAGCCGTAAGGCTGAAGAGAAGGAGGACCGCAGCGGCGGATCGGCGCAGCAGTTGGAAGCAAAAGTCTGTCGGCATCTTGCCCTCCCCACAAGGACAACGTCGAGCGTGGAAAACGATTTGAGAAAACGCTTTCTCAACTGATGGAAAGAGCTTATAGTCCTCCCAGGAAGCGTCTGTCAAGCTATTTATATGGCCTTCGTCGCTTTGCCGCACCAAGCTGCCTCTGCAGTGGACAGCTCGGTTTGTAATCATTTGAGCAAGCGATTGCGGGCACTTTGCCGTCCAATTTTGGCATGTTGCAGGGGGCGTCATGCAAAAACGCCGACTCGGAAACAGTGACCTTCACATCACCCCAATCGGCATTGGTGCTTGGGCGATTGGAGGCGGCGGTTGGAGCGGCAGCATGGGGCCTCAGAACGACGCTGACTCCATTCCCGCGATCCACGCCGCTCTGGAGCACGGCGTTAACTGGGTGGATACCGCGGCACTGTATGGCCTTGGGCACTCGGAAAGGATGGTGGCCCGGGCCATCAAGGGGCGCACTCCCCGGCCTTACCTGTTTACGAAGTGCGAGCGCGTGTGGGACTCCCAGGGACGCATCGGAGCCTGTCTGAAAGCGGAGTCGATCCGCCGCGAATGCGAGGCCAGTTTGCGGCGTCTTGAGGTCGACGTGATCGACCTCTACCAGATTCACTGGCCGGAACCGGATGAGGACATGGAAGAAGGCTGGGCCGAATTAGCGCGCCTGCAGCAAGCGGGCAAAGTCCGCTATATCGGGGTTTCCAACTTCAGCGTTTCGCAGATGAAGCGCGCCCAAGCCATCGCGCCGATCACTTCGCTGCAACCTCCCTATTCCCTGGTTACCCGCGAAATTGAGGCTGACATTCTTCCCTATGCCAAGGAAAACCACATTGGCGTGATCGTCTACTCGCCGATGTCCGCCGGCCTGCTTACTGGTGCCATGACTCGGGAGCGCGTCGCTAGCTTTACGTCCGAGGACTGGAGGAAGAACCTCCCCAACTTTCAAGAGCCCCTGCTATCCCGAAACCTCGAACTGGTGGAATCCCTGCGAGAGATCGGCAACCGGCATGAGAGAACGCCGGGAGAAGTAGCCATCGCCTGGACGCTGGATCATCCCGCCATCACGGGGGCGATTGTCGGATTTCGTAGCGAGAGGCAAGTCTCCGGCATCATCGGAGCGGCGACGTTCCGGTTGCTCCCCAGCGAAATCACGGAACTAGAAGAAATCCTGAACCGGCAACCCGCCGCCTGAGCGAGCCAAAGGCAATTGACAATCCCGCGCTGGCGGGAGAACATCTTGCTTAGAAAACGTTTGCTAATACTCCTCATCCGCACGAGGGATCGCCATGTTGCTTCGTCCCGTCAGCCGTCGCTCTTTTCTAAAAACCGCCTCCGCCACCACTGCTGCCGTTTACGTGGCGCGTAGCGTTCCAGCCTGGGCTGCATCCGACCGCGGATCAGTTGCCATTCAAACGCCCCTGAATATTTTCGCCTATTCCGAGGTCGAGTTGTTCGACAGCCCGTTGAAGCGGCAATTCGACGAAAATCATGCCCGCTTCCTGAACCTGGACGACGATCGCCTGCTCAAAGTGTTTCGCCAGGTTGCTGGTTTGCCCGCTCCAGGGGAAGACATGGGCGGTTGGTACGATCTGACGGGATTCAGCCTGGAGCGCAACGATTTTCACGGCTTCATCGCGGGACATACCTTCGGCCAGCACGTGTCGGCCTTGTCGCGAGCTTATGCCGTGACCGGGTCCGAGCCCACCCGGGCGAAGATCAACCGCCTGGTGAAGGGCTATTCCGAGACTCTCGACCCCAAGGCCAAATTTTTCGTGGATTACCGCCTGCCCGCCTACACCTATGACAAGCTCTCTTGTGGCCTGATTGACGCCCACGAATTTGCTCACGATCCGATGGCGATGGACGTCCACGAAAAACTTACTCACGCCATCACGGCGTATCTCCCCGAGAAGGCGCTATCCCGTCTTGAACAACGCGCCCGGCCACATAAGGACACCTCTTACACTTGGGATGAAACTTATACCCTTCCCGAAAACTTGTTCCTTGCGTACCAACGTAGCGGCAAGCCTTTCTATCGGGACATGGCCAAGCAATATCTCGAGGATGACTTCTACTTCGGCCCACTCTCACAAGGCAATAACGTCCTTCCATTCGAGCATGCGTACAGCCACGTGAACGCCTTCAGTTCTGCCATGCAGGCCTACATCACGCTGGGTAGCCAAATGCATCTCCAGGCCGCCAAGAATGGTTTCGAAATGCTAGTCAAGACCCAAAGCTTCGCGACCGGCGGCTGGGGCCCCGATGAGTCGTTCGGCGAACCGGGTCGTGGCCAATTAGGAGACAGCCTGGCCCTTACGCACGCGAGTTTCGAAACACCTTGTGGCAGTTACGGTCATTTCAAAATCACGCGCTATTTGCTTCGAGTCACCAAGGATGCACAATACGGCGACAGCATGGAACGCGTCCTGTACAACACGATTCTTGGTGCCTGGCCGATTCAGGCCGACGGCACCTCGTTCTACTACTCCGACTATGCCACTACTGGCAAGAAGGTCTGGTATGGTCAAAAGTGGCCGTGTTGTTCGGGCACCTTCCCTCAGGTTGCGGCCGACTACCACATCAGCACTTACCTGCGATCTGCAGATGGCGTGTACGTGAATCTGTTCACGCCTTCCCGAGTGCAATGGAACGATGGCAGCAGTCGCTATGGCCTGAAGCAGGAGACGAAGTATCCGTTCGACAATAAAATCCAGATCCAGGTTTCGGGTTCGCAGCCGAAAGAGTATGCGATCTATGTACGCATTCCGGCTTGGGCTTCGCCCGAACCGGTTCTTTCTGTGAACGGTCAGCGCGTTTCCGAACAAGTTCAGCCAGGATCCTTCGCGGCGATCCGTCGCACTTGGAAGGACGGCGATCGCATCGAACTCGAACTGCCTATGCCTCTGCGGCTGGAACCGGTTGACGCGAACCATCCCAACCTGGTGGCTCTCTTACGAGGTCCGCTGGTCCTGTTCGCTGTGGCCGATTCTCAGCCCAGCTTCGACAAGAATTCCCTGCTGCAGGCCAAGGCGACGAACAACGCCACGGGAGACTGGATAGCGCAATCGGTCGAAGGAAGCAGCGTAAGCATGCGGCCGTTCATGAAAATCGACAAGGAGAGTTACAGCACCTACGTGTTGCTCAAAGCTTGAGCAAGAGCCATTCAACAAACAGGCTGGCTACTTCGGCTCTGCATCTTCCTCGACCAGCTTGTATTGGTAGCGATGGCTCTGCTCTCTCGCCGCCTGCTTGCGCAAGTCCGCCAAGCGCTTCAATAGATCAGGGATCTCGGACTGGTCGCCTGTTTTCCGCAGCCCCTGGATCAGGTGATAGAGAGCAGTTTGATCCTTTGGATCGTGTGCGAGCGCCTTTCTGCACTGTTCGGCGGCTTCACTAGGATTGCCCGATTGCAGTTCTAGCTTCGCCAGCACCGTCCGCGCACCACTCAGAGTGGGCTGCACGGATACAGCTTGCTTGGCCGAGCGCAAGGCTAGCTGAAAATCAGCCGTGCCCGGCTCCGCCCCCTTCTGGGAAAGGAAGTCTGCTTGAAGATAAAGCAGCAACGCATCGCGCGGCTTAGTCTTCAGTTCTTTCTGTACGGTAGACAAGGCATGATCCAGATCATCCTGCTGTCCCGCCAGCACACCGCGAGCTGCTGAGCTCAACGATTGGCGGGGATCAAGCTTCTGCGCTGTATCAAAGTCAGCCTCTGCTTTTTCGTACTGAGCCAGTTGAACGTAAAGTACACCTCGCGCCAGGTAGAGCGGCGCCGCCTGGGGCAATTGACTGATGCCGTCGGATACCACGTCAACCCCGACCTGGAACGAGTCGTGGGCAGAACTCATGTTCGCAAAATCAAGGTACAGATTGACGTTGTGTGGATCGAGCAGGATTGCCCGGCGCAGCGTCGCAACCGCCTGTGGGGTATCACCATTGTCCTCGTATGCGGTGGCCAACAGTTCCAGGCTCTCGGGACTTGCTTTGTCCATATCGGTCGGCTGCAGTGTGGTCAAGGCGTCGGCAGGCTGGTGCGCCATCAGTTGAACAGCTGCCAATAACTGACGCTCATGCTCACTTCCCGGCTCCAAATCAACCACGTGACGCTGGACGTCAGTGGCCTTACCGAACTGGTGGATCTTGACCAGGCATGTCGCATACGCATGCAGGGCGCTGACCTGGCCGTCCAACAGCGACTTTGCTTTCTCAAAATGGACAACCGCGTTCCCGCAGTCTCCCTGTTGATACTCAAGCACGGCTAGCATGCCGTGTCCGGTTGCGTCTTCGGGCCGCAGCCGCAATAGACGTTTGAGCAGCGGGATCCCCGCCGCACTTCCGTTCTCATATTCGATTTGCGCCGCGCCCTGCAGTGCCGGAAGGTAGTCGGGAGAAATCCTGAGGGCATTCCGAAAGGAATCCAGGGCTTCCCTCTTCTTCCCGCTACCCGCGTAGGCAGTGCCTTGCATAGCCCACAGTTGCGCGTCGCCGGGCGCCTGCTGCAGGGCGGGGCGAAGCAACTCCAGGGCTTTCGCGAAGTCTCTGGTCTGCAGCGCAGCCGCGATGTTCCGAGTATTGGCGGAAGAACTTTGTGCTACCGCAAAAGAAAGGCCGCTTACAAAGGCGAGCACGATGCAAGCGGCTTGAAGTAAGGATTTGATCCTTACCGTCTCTTCACGGCTAGCTCTTGTGCGCGACGGGGCTGGACGGCATGGTTCTGAGTCGTCGTCCCTCCCGACACATCTCCGCGCCACGCGCAGCAAAAAGCCCCTCCGCTTCGGTTTAAGCGTAGGGGCTTTCTCTGCCTGATTCAACCCAGGCAATCAGAATGTCAACCGGCCGCCAATCTGCCAATTGCGAGGCAACTGCTGCCCGGTTGCTTTGCCAAACGGTCCATCCGCGAGGTTGTTATCGAACTGCGTCAGATTCACCCGGTTAAAGATGTTGAAGAACTCAAACCGCACCTGAAAATTCACGCTTTCGGTCAGATGCGTGTTCTTGTAAAAACTTAAGTCCGTTTCGGCGTAGTTTGGAGAACGAAATTGATTCGGTTTTTCGTTGCCCTGCGTCCCAAAGGCGGGTTGAGCGAATTGGCCACTCGAGAAAACACCATTGAGGAAGGCAGTCTTGGACGTGCCTTGGTGATAGCTGGTGACGTCAGGGAAATCGAGCCCGACGCCGGCAACTCCACTCGTGTCTCCATCGGCGTTAAAGTCGCCACTCTTCGGGCCAAAACCAACTGCTGGATTCGCTGCCGAAGGACACGGCGGGGCGCCCGTACCAGTGAATTGGCAGGCGGGTTGGAACGAGGCCGTCGTCCAAATCATTTGTGGGTAGCCGCTTTGGAAGATACTGGTTCCACTGACTCCCCACCCGCCGGTTGCGCGACCGGCGAAGCCTCGTCCGCCATTTAATCCAGGCAACTCGTAGTTGAGCGTCAGAGAAAAGCGATTGGGCACATCCCAGGGCGAGGCTCCGTAGTACTGGTTCGGATTGGCCTCAGCCGGGTACACGGACGCGTCGTCCTGCGAGCGCGATCTCGTGTAGGAAGCGTCGATGAAACCGCGCCCGGAGAAGCGTCCCTTGAATTCGAAGAAAATGCTTTCGTAGTTGCTCCGTCGGTTGTTGTCTGTGTAGCCGATCGATCCGAAGCTGGTATTGAGCCGCGTGGGCGCAAGACTATTGTTCTGGATGAGATCACCTGCAAACGCATTGATGCTTTGACCGTAGCTGACAATGCCGGCCTGGTCGCCTCCACCAACCATGTTGTAGCCGTGCGACCCGGCGTAGCCAACACTGGCCGAATAGTTGTTGGTAATCTTCTGCTCCAAGGTCAGCGACCATATGTCTGCCTTGGGAGACTTCAAGTTGGGGTTAATCGCCCCAATGCCAAAGTTCCCGCCAACAATTCCTCCTTTCGAGTCCAGACAACCGTTGGCCCCAAGCGTAGGACAGAGCGGCGAACCCGCGAGTGCCGGATAGGTGAACCCAAACGGTGGCTTCCCACCAGTTCCGAGAGCAAATAGCGGAGGCGTTGACGTCCCCGTCGTGAAGGTTGGAGTAATCGGTCCGGGTGGACTGCCGCGGAATTCTTCCTGCACATTGGCTTGCGTTAGCCAGTTGTTGTACACACCGAAGCCACCGCGGACCACGGTATTTCCGGTACCGGCGACGTCCCATGCCAAGCCAATTCGGGGGCTGATGAGATTGTTGACCGAATGATTCAATGCGTTGTGCGTCGCCTTGGCGAAACCATTCGCGACCTGTTGCTGGAAGGTTTGCCCCGGTCCGAGATAGAAGTTGCCGAACACGGTCGTTGCACTCTTCGACCACGGGTTCCCGCTGTCATCCCAGCGCAGCCCCAAGGTCAGGGTCAGGTTCTTCCGCGCTTTCCAGGTATCCTCCGCAAACAGCCCCCAGGTTCTCGAGGCGGCGTCCCACGACCACAAGACTGGCTTTCCGGTGAGCGGGTCATACATCACGTGGTTCTCGCTGTGCGGCGAATCCTGGGCGAGTGCCAGAAGATTGTCGAAATTGAAGGTAGGTTGCGACCATGGCCCCTGGAACGGCTCAACATCATCTCCGTACCAGCCTTCGTAGCCAAATTTCAAAGTATGCGCGCCCCTGACGTGGGTGAGCACATCGCGCCAGTGGTAGTTGTGCTGAATAAAGTCTCCCTGCGCAAATCCCACCCCAAAGCTTTGACCGCCTTCCGTGCTAACTCCTTGCACCGCAATCGACGGAACCGAGTAATCCTTCGCGCCACTGCCGAGAACACCCTCGACTCGGTTCGCACCAAAAATAGCTTCATTCAAAGTGTTGCCTGAGATGTTGTGCGCCCAGTTCACCTGAAATGCGCGCTGCCAGTTCTTATTCAAGGCCGAGAAGGCCGGAATCGCCGAAGCCGCACCGTAGGTGAGGAGAGTTCGGTAGAAACTGCCGTAGATGCGATCGCGCCGAAAGTACTTATCGACTCGACCAAAATATTGAGTACCATTACGGACCTGCGGCGCACTGA
>Ga0210401_10003697_pt1 | contig 16238 bp, 12 predicted proteins | sample IncBWH32MmetaG_FD_150866 | JGI IMG/M metagenome (GOLD analysis project Ga0210401, IMG submission 150866) | Forest soil microbial communities from Barre Woods Harvard Forest LTER site, Petersham, Massachusetts, United States - Inc-BW-H-32-M | ecosystem: Environmental > Terrestrial > Soil >... | reverse complement strand
TCGCTCGGCTCGATCATCATGGTGAGCTGGTTCCTGCCGCTCATCATGAGATGGGACATCCGGGCGGAAGCGGTGAAGTTGGCGAATCTCTTGTCCGGCGGTCACCCCGAGCTCGACTCAGGTCAATTCAACGCGGCCCAGCAGATCGCAACCCGCATTTATGAGGTCACGGCGATCAGCAAGGCGATCGGGATTTCGACGCTGGCGATTGACCGGCAGATTTCCGATGCTTCGGTAGAAGCTGTCTATCGCCAGGGCAAGGAGCTCGAACTCACCGATGCCCTCATCATTGCGGCTGGCGACCGCGTCGCGACGACCGGGCCGATCACGCAACTGGAAACGGCGTCCGTGCTGCTTGGCCACGAGGTGAGACCACCAGATGGTTTGTTACTGGTGCAAGAGAACCGCGAAATCATTCTCACCAGTCGCGCGTTGAGCGGCCGTTCGATTGGAGAGATCCACGATCATGTCAATGTCGAAACCCGCCACGGCGTATTTCTGACGGCGGTCAAGCGCATGGGGCTCGATCTGCCGATCCTGGACAAGCTCCAACTCAAGCGCGGCGACGAATTGCACTTCTCAGGCAGCCCGGCCGATCTCAACCGTGTACAGGCCAGGATCGGCTACAAGATCACCGCCGCAGCCGTTACCGACTTCATTTTCTTCGGCCTCGGTATGCTGGTCGGCCTGTTACTAGGCCTGATAGAGTTTCGCATCTGGGGGATTCCAATCTCCATCGGTAGCGGCGGCGGCTGTCTGCTTTCCGGCCTGCTGTTCGGCTGGCTCCGCGCCGTGCATCCGAACTTCGCAGCGCTACCATCTGGCGCTTCCAATTTCCTGCGCGATTTCGGCCTGGCTGTGTTCGTCGGCATTGTCGGCATTACCGCCGGTCCACAGGCGCTGGTCGCCATCGAGCATTACGGCTTGACGCTTTTTTTCCTCGGCATCGGCGTCACCCTGATCCCGCAGATAATCACGTTCTTCTTCTCGTATTATGTGTTGCGCATACAAAGCCCGATCGAGGCACTGGCTTGCGTGGCTGGCGGCCGCAGCGCCAACCCTGCCTTTGCCGCCCTTCTGACCAAGGCTGGTAACGCCACGCCGGTGGTCTCGTTCACCGTCACTTATGCCGTTGCCAACGTGTTCCTCACCCTGTGGGGACCGCTGATCGTCGGCATCATCGAGAAAAATGCATCGTAACGGATCAACATCGAGGAATTCATCATGTTAGAGCGCAATATCAAGCAATTAGCCACGCTGAGCCCGTTTGAGCTCAAGGACAAGCTCATCACGATTGCATCCTCGGACGCACAGCGGTTGATGCTGAACGCCGGGCGCGGCAATCCCAATTTTCTGGCGACGCTACCGCGTTGGGCGTTCCTCAGTCTCGGGGACTTCGCACTGCGTGAATCGGAGCGGTCCTACTCTTACCTGGACAGCGGCTTCGGAGGCTTGCCCGAGCACGACGGTATCGTCCAGCGCTTTGACGTCTACGCCGCCCATCATCGCGAAACCGATGGGGTGCGCTTTCTTCGGTCAGCAATCTCCTACGTCAAAGACCAGCTTGGTCTTGATCAGGATGCGTTTTTGTTCGAAATGGTCAGCGCATTCTTGGGCAGTACCTATCCGACGCCGCCACGAATGCTCTGCCACACCGAGGAAATCGTCAAAGCGTATCTGACGCAGGAGATGTTCGGACCGCTACCCCGGAGCGGCGCATTCTCGGTTTTTGCCACCGAGGGCGGCACGGCTGCGATGACATACATTTTCCAAAGCCTGCGAGCGAATGGGTTGATCAAAGCCGGCGATAAAATCGCCATCGCAACGCCGATCTTCTCCCCCTACCTGGAAATTCCGGTTCTGGGCGATTACCAGCTTGAAATCGCTGATATCCGCATGGATCGGCTTGATGACTGGCAGCTACCACAATCCGAGATCGACAAGCTGCTGGATCCGGCGATCAGGATTTTCTGCCTCGTCAATCCGAGCAATCCGCCATCGTCAAAATTGTCGAATGCCGTTCTCGATCAACTGGCTGCGCTGGTTGTCAGGCGGCCGGACCTGCTCATCGTGACCGACGATGTGTATGGCACCTTCGCCGATGACTTTGTCTCGCTATTTGCGAAATGCCCGCGCAATACCCTGTGCGTCTATTCGTTCTCGAAGTTCTTCGGTGCCACGGGCTGGCGGCTCGGGGCGATTGCCTTGCATGACGACAACGCCTTCGATGCGGCGCTGGCGGCCCTTCCTGAGCCAGTGAAATTGCTGCTCGACAAGCGGTACGCCTCATTGACCACGACGCCGCGCAACGTGCCCTTCATCGACCGGCTGGTCGCCGACAGCCGCGCGGTCGCGTTGAATCACACAGCGGGACTTTCGGTGCCGCAGCAATTGCAGATGGCCCTGTTCGCATTGAGCGGTCTGATGGATCGCGAACACCGGTACAAGGGTGCCGCCAAGCAGTTGATCCGAAAGCGTTACCAGACGCTGTACAAGCATATGGGTGTCGAGGCGGCACATGAACTCAACGACGTCAACTACTATTCGCTGATCGATCTGCAGGAGATCGGCGGAACGCTGTACGGACCGGAATTCAAGGCGTGGTTTATCAAAAGCGATCTGGGTATCGATTTCCTGTTCCGCCTCGCCGATGAAACCGGCGTCGTGCTGTTGCCTGGCAATGGGTTTGAGGTCGTCGATACCTCGGCAAGAGTTTCGCTCGCCAACCTGACCGAGATCGAATACGCCTCCATCGGCAAGTTCACCCGTCAGGTTCTCGACGAGTGCGAAAGCGACTTCAAGAAAACCGTCGTGCTGCAATAGTGTGGCCACCATTCACTTCAAAAAATGAATTCGCAAAACTCAAGGCCCGGTCGTGTATTCGGAGTGGCATTCGGCTTTCTGCCGAAGCGGCGGCCAACGTCCGCCCGTCCGGACATTCGGTGAAAATCTTTTGCAGCGAGGATCGCGCCTTAGTCGCAGCATCAGGACCGGCAACACCGGAAATCAGCCAAACAGCTGGTGCCGGCTTCGTGAGCGGCCTATGCGTCATCGTAGTTCTGTCTTGAAGTCAGTATCGACCACCAGTGAGACGCCCTCGGACGGCGCCACATCCGCTCTTTGAGCATCTCCTTGGACTCAAAAGCACGGGGTGGCGAGCAGGCCGTTCACGTGCATGTCCCTATTCACATCAGTCAACGAAATAGACGCTTGGGGAGCACGATGGCGCCTTAATATTCCGGTGATCGACAAGTCGAAGCGGGCGGATAACCGCTGTCATTCCGCGGGCTCCGCGTCAGGCTGCAACGCGGGCGTCGTCCGAAAGAGCATCCGGTCCACCGCAGACGGATATAGCGGTCGCAGCTTGACGATGAAATCCCACGCCATCAACAGGGCACCCGCTGCGAACGCCACATCACCGGGCAGGCGCATCCACTGCCAAAACAATGTCGCGTCGTAGAAGGCGCTGCTGCGCGCGTAGGCGAGGCCATGTTCATAAACGGCGTCGAGCTGCGGCCAGCCGATCGGGAAGAAGTTCAGGAATATCCAGAGCACGAGGCCGCCATTATAGAGCCAGAAGGCTGCGAGCCCCGTCTTCTCGCCGAAGGCATGCCGGTCAGCGGCGACATAACGCAAGCAGAAATAGATCAGCCCGATCGCCAGCTCGCCGAAGGGGCCGAACAATGCGGTGTGCGCATGGTTCAGCGTCAGGAAGGTGCCGTGTTCATAATAGTTGACGAGTGGCGCATTGAGCGTGCCGCCGCCGAAGACGCCGGCCCCGACGAAATTCCAAAACGCTGCGCCGATGATGTAGGTGTAGGCCAACCGGTATTTGAACTCCCTGTGCGCTTTGATCAGGCGGTGCTGATTGATCGCCTCAATGATCAGCAGTACCAACGGCAGCACTTCGATGAAGGAGAACATGCTGCCCATCGGTACCCACATGCTCGGACCGCCGGCCCAATAGAGGTGGTGGCCGGTGCCGATGACGCCACCGAGAAAAACCAGGATGATCTCGAAATACGTCTCCCGCTCTGCAAGCTTGCGGGAGACTAGGCCGACCGCCATCAATAGATAGGCGCTCATGGTGGCGGCGAAGAACTCGAACGATTGTTCGACCCACAGATGTACCACCCACCAGCGCCAGAAATCCGTTAGTGTGAAGGATTTCTCGATGCCTGTGAGCGGGATCATGCCGAACACGTAGAGCACCGCGATGTTGATCGTCGCGGCCCAGATCAGATGCTCCAGCCGGATGCGCCCGGACCAGAACTGTCCCGCCGCGGTCCACCATAGCGATTTTGTCGGCCACAATGCGCGCATCACCAGTACGCTCCAGAGGACGAGGCCGATGAAGAAGCCGATCTGCCAGAAGCGGCCGAGTTGGATGTAGGACAGGCCCTGATTGCCAAACCAGAACCAACCCTGGTCGATCACGCCCATGATCCCGAAATAATTTCCGATCAGCGCGCCGGCGACGACCAGCAGCGTCACCCAGAATAAGATGTCGACCAGGATGCGCTGACCCTTGGCTTCCCGTCCGCCGGCGATGGCGGGTGCAAGAAACAGCGCCGCGCCGATCCAGGACAACCCGATCCAGACGATTGGCGCCTGGATGTGTACGTCGCGCAGGAAGTTGAAGGGCAGGAGGTCATTGATCGCAATGCCATAGAAACTCGTTCGGTCATAATAGGAGTGTGCCAGGATGGTGCCGGCGCCGATTTGCACCAGCAGTGACGATTCAGAATGAATGGCTCGGCAACGAACAGAACGAAGGCGAACGGCAGCCATACGCACACCATCGCGTGCATCCACCAAAACGTAACCGCCTGAAATCGATCCCAAAGATCGAGGCGCCGCGTCATGTGGAGGCCGGTCAGCCCGACGACGATTACTGCCGTTCGTGCCTGCCAGACAAGCGGTGCTCGATCGCCTGAAAGGCCTGCAGCTGGTCTTCGCCCAGGTCGCCGCACCGCACTGCCCGGCAGTACGACGGTCGTTGCATGGCAACGCCGCCGATCCAGATCACAACGGCAAGGACATGCAGAGCGCGGGCGAGAATGATGTCATCCATGATCGATCCGGCGGAGGGGTCATGCGCCGCGCTTTGGACAATGCGGACGTCCTTGGCAGCGAGCGGAAGGTGAGAGGACGTAAGGGCCGTTGGCATCAGTCGTCGACCGTGTGTGCGTCCAGCCACTTTTGATTCTTGAAGAGCTGCGCAGGGCAAGGCGACCTGACGGTGCCGGTCGCGCTCGGACCCTGGCGGGAAAGACCCGGCACAAAGCAGAATGTCGCGGAAGCGCTTTAAGTTCGGCCATCCAGTAAAGCGGTCCAGGCTCCGGAATGCGATTGGCAGATGGCATGACGTTCCACCTTGATCGAGCGGGAGCGTTACCGACTCTCAGTCGCCGATGGTTGCCGATGGCGGGGCGGTGATGAAAACGATCATGCCGCAGCGCAGTGCCAACTCACCGGTCAATATTGCTCATTCAGGAAAGTTTCATGAATTTGGCTTCCAGGCGCTGTCGGAAGACTTTTCATCAAGTGCCGCGTCGGCGGCGGCGTAACGCTCGCGTCAGCATCCGAGCGAGAGATTATCCAGAAAGCCAGCACTTAGGGCTAATTGCCCCGCCGGACCTCATCATGGCAGTTATGGTATTCTTTCTCATAGGTCCGATCGACCGTCGTCGACCCGTCGTATGCGTCGTGAGGGCGACGCCGCTGTCGCGCAGCTTTATAGGCGATCGCCTCGCCAAAACTGACGGCATATGATCTTGCTGAGATCGAGGCGATGATGGTGGAATTTGGCTGCATCAACCTTGAGTTCCTCGGCGAAGGCGCGCATCGGCTCAACACGCTGCGCGACAAGGATCGCTCGTGGCCATCCTTGGCCAATTCGCGCGCGAGACTGGCGCCGATGCCGCTGGAAGCACCGGTAACGAGAGCAACGGGGCCGATCACTGCTCTTCATGGCAAGAACCCGGTTCGCTCCAATCGGGCCTGAAGGCTACTCCGCGGCGTGCAAGCGCCCTCCGTGCTGCGCATCCGCCTTCATCACTGCACGGGCCGCCCAACCCCCACCGAGGATGGCCCCTGTGAAACCACCGCCGCCGGTGAAGGCGGACGCCAAGTAAAGACCATCGATGGCCGTTTCCGGTCGCGGCATGAATCGACGGGTCTGCGGTGCGAAGCCGTAAATCGCGCCGCTGGGGGTGTTAAGATATTGATGAAACGTCTCGGCGGTCGACATTTCGCGCTGGACGATCGCACCTGCGATTCCGGGGAACTGGCCATCGAGATCGGCGATGATCCGATCCATCCAACTCCTCTTGCGCATCCGCCCTGCATCGGCGTCGCTATCGGACCAATTCTCCAGTCGATCGACACCGACCATCGAAACCAGATAAGGGCTATTCTGATTGAGTCCGGAATCAATCTGGTCGTAGGCGACGAAGCCGTAGGGTACCATTCGTGTTCCCGGGTTCTCACCAAAAAGCATTGCTGCGTCCCGCAGGTCCGCAAGTGCCTTCACCCAGTCCGGCAGGATCGCCGTTGAATAACGCAACACCCCAAACTCATGCGAGGGGCGGCTGAGCCCCAGTGCGATCGTCCACAATGAAATTGACGGGCGCTGGTCCCGATAGGGCGCATTGAACCTGGGGCGTACCCGCTCGGGCAGCATGGCTGCGAGCACGCTCGGGGCGGCATTTCCGAATACGACCGGTGCCAAATCCTCCTGTGGATCCTCGACGTCCCGGGCGTGATGACGCACACCGCGAACCCGATCGCCTTCGAGCAGGATTGCGTGTACCTCTCGCGCCGCCTCCACCTCTCCACCCCCCTCGCGCACGATCGCGACCAGGCGATCGCTCAGTACCTGCGAGCCGCCGCGAACGTAATGACCGCCGCCCAACAGATAGGAGGCCTGCGGTATGGCAAACGCTATGAACGGCATCGTGTCGGAATCGTCGGTGTAATATGAAATATTCGGTGCCAGCGCGAGCTTGACCGCCTCGTCGTCGCCGAACAGGCGTTGCAGCACCTCGCTAAGTGTTGCATGCCGATCGCGGATGAGCGGCCAGAACCGCCGCGGCAAGGCAGGGGCGTTCCACAACCACCAACTGCGGTCCTCGCGATGCTCGCTTAGTGTCGCCACAGCGTGGCGAATCCCGCGGATGCGCTCGAAATATCCGTCGAGCCCCTTCGCTTGGTGGGGGAACCGCTGCTTCGTGGCGGCAAGCGCCGCATCGAGCCCGCGCGGCAGAACAAAAGGTTCGCCGAGGAGTCGGCCTCTCACTTCGTGCAGATCGCCGACGTCAATGAACGGGATGTCGCGATCGAGGCCAAGCGATCGCAGGATCGGCATCTTCGGGTCCTCGCCATCGAGTCCGTCGATCTCGTGGAGCGACGCCTCGATGGCAAGCGCACCATGCCGATAGACCGTCGCGGCGCCACCGAAGTTGTGGTTACGCTCCAGCACCAATACCCGGTTTCCGGCCCGAGCATAGAGTGCTCCGGCGGTTAAGCCGCCGAGGCCGGAGCCGATTACGACAGCGTCGAATTGTCGGGACATGCGCACTCCTTCACGATGAGAGAAACTCCGGCACAAGGTTGCGCCCTGTGCAGCAACCTCCCGGATGAAATTGCGTTCCTTCTTGCCGTCCGCAAAGCCGCCGCGACATTTCCTCGTTTGGCAAGGTCGGCTTCATGAGTGGTGAATTCTATGCAGACCCGCGCGCGTGCCGGGCGTGGCATCCGCCCCGTAACGCGCTGCGAGATCGATCCCATAAGAAGGTCGTTGCGACACAACCGTGCGAAACATTTCACGATGACGCTACGGAATTCGCCTCTCACTGCAGGACGACGTGCATGACAGGACTCGAAGGAATTTCCCGGCGGCAGTTTTGACTATCGCTGCCGGGGCATCGGTCACTAGCGCGACAGCAGTCATCGGCACATCGACGCCCGCGTAGGCGGCCAAGGTGCCGCGGAAAATCGTAAAGTATCAGGACACCCCGAAGGGGGAGCAACGCTGCGAAAACTGCGTGCAGTTTGAGGCCCCATCGACCTGCAAAACCGTCGATTGAACTGTTGCCGCAAGGATGGCGCACTGTGTGTGCGAAGAAACAGTCGCAAAATCTAACAGCCGGCTGCAGTCAGCTCCTGAACATTCTCACGTCTCCAGTTGGGTGGAACGCAGCCAAGCCGGCGTCGGCGAGTATCTCGGAAACGCGCCCAGCAAACTTGGTGTCGATGTCGATCTCCTGCGCCTCGATCCGACCGTTGCCGAAGGCGATGCCTGGCGGCAATATTGAATCGAAAAGTACTTAGATTGGAGGGACACTATTGGATAGCAGGATTGCCCGCAATTGATCGCTCCGTCCTGCATGAACAGAGGCGAAGTCAATTTTCCGGGCGTTATGCAGGTGCGGTCGCGAAGTGGAGGTTATGCAAACAAGAAATTCAATCTAGCTTGAGAGCCCGACCTCTCTTCAGGATCAGACGCTGCGGCAAGCGCAAGTCGGGCCAGCGCAGGAAGAGACCTGGATCCTGTTTTCTTCATGATCGATGCTCGATGGTTTTCGACGGTCCGCTGGCTGATCCCGAGATCAACTGCAATATTTTTGCTCGGGTGACCGGCCAGGACCATCTCCATGATCTGGTGTTGCCGTCGAGTGAGGCTGGCGAGGTGATCAGCCGCATCCTTGCGCTTCCCGGAATCACGAGATAATTCCAGAGCGCGCGCGACACCAGCGAGAATTTCAACGCCATGGAGCGGCTTCTCAAGAAAATCCGACGCGCCGGCCTTCATGACTTCGACCGCCATCGGCACGTCGCTTTGCCCGGTAATCATGACGGCTGGCAACTGAGAGCCAACCTTATTCAACCGCCTCAACAAATCCAATCCGCTTATTCCGAGTAGATTTGCGTCGATCAACAGGCACGCATTGCGGCCAGGACGGTAGGCATCGAGAAACGATTCGCCATCCTCAAAGTCCTCGACGAGACGGCCGTCGTGCTCCAACATGCCGCGAATCGCTTGGCGAACGTCGCTGTCGTCATCCACAACGTAGATGACGGGCACCATCGCTGCCGCCGCAGCAATACGCGCTGCAGGCGGGTTTCCCGGGAAAACGGGCGTCGGGAGAAGGCGCTCGATCGCGGCGACCAACTCCTTCAGGCTCGCCGGCTTGTTGAGATGTTCGCATTTTTGCACGGCAATGTCGCGCAGGGTCTTCGTCGAAATATCGCCGGTCAGAATAATGACCGGCACGGAGCGACGAAGCCGCGCGCGAAGTTTGCTGGCGACACAGAGCCCATCCATGCCGTTCGGCAGATTGAAGTCGGAAATGACCAGGCCTGGCTGAAGTGTGCTACGATCGAGCAAATCCAGCGCTTCAACGCCGTCGTTGGCTGTCACGACCTGATGACCTTCTGCGCTAAGACTGATTTCGAGAAGATCGCGCACTTCCGAGTCGTCTTCGACGACAAGAACGGTTTCGGCCTGAGCCGCGCGGTGATGTTTGCCTTGAATGTTGCGCGCTTTGCCTTCGGCCCGAGCCGGCATTCCACCACGGAATTGGTTCACTTCGATTGAGAAGACTGAACCCTTCCCAAGCTGCGAACGCACCTGCACCGGATGATCCAGCAAGCGTCCGAGCCGCCTGACGATCGACAGGCCAAGTCCAAGCCCGAGACTCCGGTCTCGCGCCGAATTGCCAAGTTGATGATACTCTTCAAAGATGTCCTCAAGCTGTCCCTCGGGAATTCCGACGCCGGTATCCCATACCTGGATGATCAAATTCTCGTTCCGACGACGGCATCCGAGCAAGACCCTTCCCCGCTTGGTATATTTGAGGGCGTTTGACACAAGATTTCGAATCATTTGCTCGAGTAGACGGGGATCACTGCAGATCGAGAGCGTGCAGGGCACCAGATGTAACGCGATCCGTTTTGCCTCGGCCTGACAAGCGAGGTCTGCCGTTACCCGACCGAGCAAGGCATCGATCCGAAACGTTTCGAACTCCGCGCGGACGGTCCCGGCCTCGATCTGGTTGATGTCGAGCAACGCATTCAACATCCCGGACATGCTGCCCAAGGTTTGATCGAGCCGATCGATCAATTTTTTTGCCTTCTCGCCGACCACAACTTTGGCGAGAAGTTCCTGGAGCAACACAAGCGTCTGCAGGGGCTGTCGAAGGTCGTGGCTTGCGGCTGCGAGAGAGCGGGATTTGGCCACATTGGCGGAGTCTGCCCGGATTCTGGCGCTTTCCAACGCCGCGGCCGCTTCCTTCTGATGGCTAATATCGGCAAACGTTATGACGATACCTTCGATCCCCTCGCCGTGTGGGCAATAGGGCAATACGCGGCGGACGTACCAGGCGCCGCTTAGTGCTTCGATTTCCCGCTCGATCGGTTCGAGTGACTGCAACACGCTCCTTGCATCACTCACAAGCGCTGCTTCGGAGGCCAGTGAACTCAGTTCCGTCAGGGTCCGGCCAATATCCCCCAGGATCACATCAAAAAGAAGTTTGGTCGCTGGTGTGAAAAATCGAATAGTCAGATCAGTATCGAGGAGAATGATTGCGACGTCCGTACTGTACAACACGTTTTGCAGATCATGGGCCGTCAGCAGCTCAAGCGATAGTTGAGTATTCAGGTCGTTACACTCTTCATTCCCGGATTTGCCGTTGGGCTTTCAAGGTGGCCGGTTCAGCGGCGTTCCGTCGATATCCTCTGTCGGCGGCAGCCCCCAGAGAGGCTACTCGCTCAGATGAAATGTATTTGCGCGGTCGCATCGCTACGCCTCACTTCTAGATGTCATCCGGAGCTCGATCAGCGGCACGACAGGTTCTGCACTTTGGGATATCCCGATGAGGGCTGCACCCGGGGTCTTACCGAGTTGACGGAACAGTCCCCATCAACAAAGGTTCCCAAGACCATCGCGATGCGTGGCGCCCCAATCGCGCGCTCGACAACGATAATTCAGCCGCTGGCTCGAAGCTGAGCAAAAGTGCTCATCCGGCATCGTCTGGTTCAGCGCCGGTACCCGCTCCGCTTTCAAAGCGTCGTCAAAGGCGCTATTGTGCGTCGGTGCGATTTGCGAGCTGGAAATCGGGTTATCTCTAATCCGATCAATCGCGTCTCAGGCCCGGAGATATCGTGGCAAAGCACCCGGCAACAGCGAAACTACCGTTCGATCCCACGGTGTTCTTAAAGACGCAGGGCGAGGGCCGGACAATTGCGAAATATCGAAAAAATCAGCAGGTCTTTTCTCAAGACAGTTTCTCGGACACGGTATTTTAGGTCATAAAAGGTAAGGTCAAGATCATCGTCCTTTCCGAACAGGGCAAAGAGGCGGTGATCGCCATCGTCGGCCCGGACGAGTTTTTCGGCGAAGGCTGCCTCACCGGACAAGTACGACGGCTGTCGACGGCGTCGGCGATGACGGAATGCGAGATCATGCGGATCGGCAAGCCAGCGATGTTGGTCGCGCTGCTCGAGGAGCCGAAATTTTCCGAGATGTTCATCGCGCATGTTCTGGCGCGCACCATCCGTGTCGAAGCAGACCTTATCGATCAACTGTTCAATTCTAGCGAGAAGCGGCTGGCGCGTGCCTTACTGCTATTGGCGAACTTCGGAAACGACGGTAAGCCGCAGAAGGTCATCGCCAAGGTGAGCCAGGAAACGCTCGCGGAAATGGTTGGTACGACCCGCTCGCGCGTCAGCCATTTCATGAACAAATTCCGTAAAATGGGTTTCATCGACTACAACGGCCATCTTGAGATCCACAGCTCACTGCTGAACGTCGTGCTGCACGATCAACCGCATATTTCAGGCGTCAATTCAGTTACCGGCAAGCCCGATCTGAAGGTCGACTAATGTTCCGACGCCATGGAGTCCGTTGGAGCCTCGGCCAGCATCGCTCTGGCTTCATTCGACATGACTTTGCACCGCCGTCGAGGGCGGCTTCAGAAACGCGTCAAACCGCTCCTTGACGATGGCATAGCATTCGCATGACGCTCTCTCCAGGCCCGCGCGGTCAAGCACCTGGATCGTGCCCCGGTGGTAGCTGATGAGGCCTGCCGCCTGCATGGACTGCGCCGCAAGCGTTACCGATTTGCGGTTGGCGCCCAGGATCTGCGACAGAAACTCATGAGTGTATGGAAGCGCCTCTCCTTCCGCCCGGTCGTGCATCATCAGAAGCCATCGGCACATGCGCTCCTCCGTCGAATGCATCGAATTGCAGGCCACCGTCTGCTGCACCTGTGACAGCAGCGTCTCCGAGTAGCTCACAAAGAGATTGCGTACGTGTTCGCTGAGCTCGAATTCATGCTGCAGCAGCTCGATCGGGCATCGAACCGTATGGCCCTCAAGCTGCACGATGCACCGGTTGAAGGAAACCCGACTGTACATGGCGGCAAACAGGCCGAAAGCGCCTTCGCGGCCGATATTGGCCGTCTCGATGGCCGCACCACTCTCCAGCACCGTCAGTAAGGACAGAACCGACCCTCGGGGAAAATAGGCGTGTCTGAGCAGGCCGCCTGCATCGCAAACCATCGCGCCGAGCCGGAATACCACTGGCTCAAGATGAGGGTCGATCCGCTCGCGACTGGCAGGTGCCAGCGCGTCGAGCAGCTGATTAGTCCGCAGGTCACGATCCGTTTGCGGTTTAGACATTGCGTTCTGCCAACCACCCAATTTAATCGGTCGCAGCCCAAGGACAGGCGGCACCGGCCGGACACAAGCAGCGTAGTAACGAGCCCAACCGCTCCATTGAGTGTATTTTCCGCGGCAAGTCTGAGCAAAACAGCTCATGGTCGCGCCCGAGCATTGTTGGTCAGGGTTGAAATGATGTTCCGGTCGGATCGACCAGCAAATGCAACCGGGCGATCACTGCCTCGCCGCAATATGGCTTTCCGAGAAAGATACCGTTCGACGGTAAATCGGATGGTCCCAGCTGAAGCTGGCCCGAGGCGACCAGGATCTTGATCGGCGGCCAGCGGTCGCGCACAGTATGAGCCAACTTTAGTCCGTCCATACTTCCGGGCATGTTGATATCCGTGAACAACACGGCGATATCCGAGCGAACCTCCAACAGGGCAACGGCTTCGTCGGCGTCGCCAGCTTCCAGCGCTACGAAACCCGCATCCTCGACGAATTCGACGGCCATCTCGCGCAAAAGCGGCTCATCCTCCACGATTAAGACGACGGCCGGAGCCGTCGCCGATACGCGATCAAGCATTTTACTTATCCTAGATTATCCAGGTTCGTCTGGATTCCTATCCGCCTGGTCAGACCAATAGTTCGCCATCCGAACGCAATACGCCTGCAGGTCAGGGTCCAGGGTATCGCGAGACAGCTGAATAAAGTCTGATGCCAGGCGCTGGCACTCCAGAACACGCTTCAGTTCTTTGTCGGCGTCGGACACGACATGCCTCCGGGGCGGGGTTGTCGTCGCACGCTTCAGTGTCCACCGTCGGTGGTCCACACCACGAAGCGGCACCAAAAATGCTGTTGTGATCCGTTTTGCTCAGACTCAGGCCTGGAACGGCGGCAGCTTTGCCTCGAAAGAGTTCAGGGATTGGGAAATCGTTGCCAAGGAACAGCTTTCTGTCGGCGGTCACTCGCTGGGTGAACACGCCAAGGCAACCTTTGCCCCTGCGCGGGGTTGTCAGCCAGGAGCTTGAAATGCGAAACGCCCGCCCGAACCTTGCATTCTTCACCTTGATCGCTGCCAGCTTATGCGCTGCCGTGGTCCTCGTTGGGTTGTTGATCGCAGGAGATGTCGCGGGTCCAAGGGTAGCAACGAACAATCTGCCGCCTTGCATCATTTGCAACTGATTGAATTTGCGGAACCATTTCCGCTCTTTCGTCTTGGCTAGCGGGACAGGAAATGGTCAATTCATTGATGTTGTTGGCACTCGAAGCAAATGGCGTAATTGCGCTGCGGATGATGAAGCTGATGCGCGGCGGCAGAAGGGCCCGTCGCGAAGCTGAATTGATGGTCAGCGAAAAGATACTTGCCGCTTTCGAAACTACTGCAAGTCTCATGGCTGGAGCTTCGGGCGATCAAATAGTCCATCGATATCGACGGCATGTAGCAGCAAACGCGAAGCGACTGGGCGGGCTCAATTCGGTCCGAAAACGTGCGCACAGCGGAAGTAGCTCAATAGCCATGAGGTGCGTGGGACCGCGTTAACTGCCGCGAGTTCCCCAATCAAAACGTTCGAGTTGCAGTAGGCGACAGGGCAACAACGAACATGTGATGCCTAATCTTTTGGTGGGATGGAACTTTCGGAACGTTGCAATGTGCAACATGTTGTTGTCTGACCAACAGCCTTTGTGATCGACAACATCGCTGGAGTGTCAGATGAGCAAACGTAAACCGGCAATAGCATCAAAGCACGCTAACAGCCCGAGAATAGCTGCGAAGGCCCAACGGGCCGCTCAAGCTATTGTCAGAAGCCCGAAAAACAGCAATCTCCGTTCCGGTGGCGCAGGCTCCCCTGAACCGCCTCCAAAGCGCCATAGGGACTCACAAGACGCCCTTCTTGTTGAGAATCCGGAGCTTCTTGCTGAGAATCCGGAGCTTCTTGTGAACAATCCGGAGAGCGCCCTACAAGATGACTCCAAACAGACGACGGATAACAATTCAAAGAAAGGGACTAATCTTTCCCTAGCCAACCCAAACGTGCGGGCTTATCAAGCGAGGCTACTGGAAATGGCACAAGCTAACATGCAATCTGCTTTTGAATTCGCTCAGAGGCTTGCGACGATTAGGTCCCCGGTTGAATTTCCCAGTGTCATTGCAGAATTCACAAGCAAGCGGATCGCCATGTTCCGGAAGCATTCGATGGAGATGGCTGAATTAAGTACCAAGCCGTGGACGTCATAAGTCCAAGGCCATGATGTCCGTTGTTGGCAGCAAAAGCGGATGTTGCATTTGTCGGGTTAAGACACTGCGGAAGATCGCACCACCGAAGAGTATTGAACTGGCGTGGGGGCATGCGCGCGGCTTCGGCGAACAGCAGTGCGCAAATTAGACAGTACAGATAGAGCCAACCCTCGCCGGTCTCGCCGTAGGTGATGTCGGCGAGCCAGATCCGGTTCGGCGCCTCGGCGGTGAAGTTCCGATCGAGCAGGTTTGGAGCGATCGGCAAGTCGTGGCTACTGTCGGTGGTCCGCACCCCCGGCCGGATATGCCTATCGAACCGGCCAGACTGTCATATCCAATCAATTGCAATCTGAAGCACGCTTCCAAATGTCGGACCTCCTGGCGGATCATGGCATCATGCGCGCGATCGATGTGGTGATCGAACGAGGCGGATGTGGACAGGATTTTTTTTGGCGTGCTGGAAGTCGACAGCCCGGACCCCGGCCGTTTCGACCAAGCGGACGCCGACTTCCTCGCTAGTTTCGCTGGGCTTCTGGGGATCGCAATCGAGCGCCCGCACTCAGATGCCATGCTTCAGGATGCTCTGGACTACCAAGCCTTGCTGACGCGGAAAATGAGCCACCGCGTCAAGAACAGCCTCACCTTGGTCGTGGGACTCCTTCGCCTCCAGTCGCGCAGTGCGCAATTGGGTGACGTCAGGAGTGCCCTCGAGGAGGCAGGATCACGTGTGGCGACCATTGCCCAGGTCCATGACCATCTGTGGCAAGGCTCGCGGATCGGTTTTGTCGACCTTGCGGATTTCATGAATGACTTTTGCAGAAGATTGCAGGCGTGGCGGGCGCGAACGTCCTGAATTGCCGTGCAGATCCGATGCTGCTCTCCGCCGACCATGGCATTCCGCTGGGTCTTTTGATCAACGAGCTCGTCACCAACGCTGTGAAACACGGATATCCGGATGGCGCCGGGATGGTTGAAATTTCCGCTCGCGAAATCGACGGGCGCCTTCACGTTGAAGTTTCTGACCGCGGCGTGGGCCTACCCGAGGGCTTCGACATCGACCAGCCCCGAACGAGCCTTGGATTTAGGGTCATCACGGGGCTGGTACGGCGCCTTCATGACCACCTGACCGTCGCGGCAAACGCGCCAAGTGGCGCGCTTTTCCTGTTCGAACTGCCGATCCTCCCCGACGATGGAGGGTGCTTCCGAGCCGCGGCCGCCGCAAGTAGCGAAAAAGGCATGACGTGCGATTCCGAGCGCCTTCCAGCAATTCATTGGACGTGCGGCCGCCACGACAGATCGTCAGTAAGCGGTGTAGCCGCCGCACGTTGACGACGGC
>Ga0210401_10003694_pt1 | contig 16244 bp, 23 predicted proteins | sample IncBWH32MmetaG_FD_150866 | JGI IMG/M metagenome (GOLD analysis project Ga0210401, IMG submission 150866) | Forest soil microbial communities from Barre Woods Harvard Forest LTER site, Petersham, Massachusetts, United States - Inc-BW-H-32-M | ecosystem: Environmental > Terrestrial > Soil >... | reverse complement strand
GTTGGCGTAACGATTGAGCTTTTCCAACGCTTCTCTCTTCATCTGCAACTTCATTTGCGAGTACTTCTTTAACACCTGAGAATCACCTTGCCTGAGCATCTGCGTAACCCACTCGTCTGTGACGCCGCCAGCGCTTAACCGGGTAGCATACGTGGACCGCAGGTCATAGATTCTGAAGTATGGAATCCCCGCTCTCCTTAATGTGTTTCTCCATACTGTCTTCAAGGATTTGAGGTGCATCGTTGGAACCCGGTCACTGGGAAAAAGAAATACTCCGTTCCCGGAAATGCTCAGCTGACTTGTAAATGCCTCCAATGCGAGCCTAGTCAATGGGACTTCGGAAATCCCATCCGGGGTTTTTGAATCGGGTATCCAAACAACAGCATTGGCTAGGTCCACTTGCTCCTTTTTCATTGGAAGTAATTCCTTGTAAATTCGCAGACCTGTTTCCGTAATGATGCAAACCACGTTCCGCATATACTGCGGGCCGTGGGATTCGATTCGTTGCTGCTCAGACCACGGCAGATAATGTGGACGGAACACTTTCTTCACGAACACTGGAAATTCCACTGTTGAACATGGATTCACAGTAAGCATCTTTTTTCGAACCGAAACGTTTAACATACGCCGCAGCACCCTCAATTCCTGATGAACGCTCGCCGGTTTCAACAGTCCGCGTTCAAGATACCCCGATTTCGTCTTGAAACGGACTCGCTGACGAAGCCGACAACGAAGATAGTGCTCAATCTCGTCTGTCGTGACCTCAACCAATCGGCGAGTCGCAAATGCCTTTTTCAAGTGGTTGGCTGCTCGTATATTGGCCGCGTGTGTTTTCGGTTGGCGAATGGGTGGCTTGGAATAGTTCTCCAAGAAGAGGTCCGCCCACTCCCCGAAGGTTAAATTCTCGCCCTTACGGACAATTTGCAATATGTTGCCGTCCCTAGCCAGAAGCCGCTCCCGTAGTTTTTTCTGAGCTTCCTGCCAGTTTTCCGTGAAAGTTGATTCCTTGTGAAGCGTGCCGTCTCGTTCCCGGTAGCTTATCCAGTAGAATCTCGTTTCCTTTCGCCGAAAAACGGTACCGTCGTGCTTGATGGGTCTACCCATTCTCCATCTCCTGTTTGAATGACGCGCGGAAGGGTTCAAGGTCCGACTTTAGAAACCGGATATTGCGACCCATTACGCGGAGATGGGGAATCTGCTTTCGCTCGACCCAAAGATACACAGTTTGAGCACTCACGCCAAGAAACTTGGCGGCTTCTTTCACCGTCAATGGAAATTCGTCTTCGGGTGTCCGATTCATTTAAATCCGCGTCAGTTCTTTTATTTACCGCCTTTGACCAACGCTTTGCCCAATGCCACGCCTCGAAACATGGCGGACGGCTCACGCTAATTCTGGTCGCCTGATTCTGAGGTTTCGATTTCGCAGCCCGTAATGTGCTGCATCGCTTCGATTTGGATGACTGACGCTCTCTCCGTCTCTGCAAGGACGAGATATCGAGGATTGATTGTCACGCCGACGTTCCCGAGCAGCCGAGCACCGCGAGCAATAAGCAAATCGAGCTTAGTTTGCCGATGCGCGTCGTTGCTCCAAACCAAATCAATTTGTTCCAATTCGAATACGAGCGCCGCAACAGTGAAAGCCGCAGCGTACATGTCCAGCTCCTGAAGCAGTTCTGTGTCACTCTTCATTTATGAATCCTCTCCTCCCCGAGTTGTTAGTGCATTCTTTCAGCGCTCTCGCGTTCGTCGCCCGATGCCGTTTTGATGCCAACCTGGCTACTCTTCGTCGTGGTCTTCATCTGGCGTCTCCCGGTCCTCATTTCTCGTAACGGAAGTAGGTGCGTTAGGGGGGATAAACGCGCTCAGGACTATCCGAATTGGCTGTCCATTAACTTTTACAGAGAGAGTTTTCACCCCGCCGCTAGTGCAAACCAGCAAGTTCTTGCCGCTGCCTGACAGCCTGGGCTTTTCAAGCAGTGGGATTGCTATTACGAGTTCGTTTCCTTTTATTACAGCCCTCATCTTGGTCGTCGTTCTCATTTTGGTCTTCCTCCCCTTTTTGTGTAATTAGCAGCAAAGTCCCAAAACTACAAAACCAGCTGAACTAATCTTTGTGGCGGTATTCCGTCCACTCGCCCGTAATTGGATGGACGAACCTGACGCGTTCCGACGATGCATCTTTCAGTTTGTGAAACAGGATTTCTGGGTCGGGCAGGAACGAACCTTTCGTTGCTGGAAGATAGAGCTTGAGATTTGTTCGTGTAGGCTGGTTCGCTCTGGAAATCGTTCCCGCATCCGTAGCCGCGCGAAGCAAGCTGTACGCTCTGTCGCCCGAGATGTTCAACTCTCGCGCCAAGTCAGTGGCAGAAACTGGCTGCCCGTCATTTCGGGCGGAGATGCGCTGTACGTTTTGTTGAGTTTCGAATTCCTGTTCGCTGGCTTTGTCCAGACTCTGGGCAAAGGCAGGACCGAAAATCAGCGCTGCGATGGCGAAGTCGGTGAACTTGACCATGACTCTTCCTTGCTCTCGCAGCTGTTCCTCATCCCGTTTAAACGACCGAATCAAAGCAACCGTTTTGCAAGCCTGAAGAAATGCGGGGAAATATCGCCGTACTCGCACATCATCGTTTGGCACGGACTGCGATATGGTTCGGAACCAGTCGGGGAAGGCGATGGGAAGTTCGGCCCTTCTTTTCAGCAGGTGCTGGACTTGGTGCCAAGCTTGCAGTTCCTCCGCACTCAAGCCACGTCGTTCTTCCAATTCCGCTTCCATGATTCTGGTGGTTTGCGCAGGGCTTTCGTCAACCCTTATGCTCAGATGCCGTGTTTCATCGTCAATTTCGACTTTGTCTCGGGTGGTAGTTGAAATTGCGGCGATGGGTCCTTTGGTTATCCGTTTTTGTTCCACGAATTGTCCGTCCTGAAGCACCGTCACTGAATGTACGAGTTGCTTCTCACTAATGAGCAGCCGGAGGGGGTCAACGGGTCCGGCATCTGCGTTGCGTTCCTTCAGGTACACAATTTTGTTTTCCAGCTGCTCGCCGAGGTAATTCCACGAACGTTTCGAAGACGATGTCAGGCTGCGCCATTCAGATTCTGGAAACAGACTGAGTACCGTATCCGTGAGGTAGTTCTTACCCGCGCTGCTCGAACCTTTGACAAATAGGCACAGAGGTTTTTCTAATACGCGGGAGGTCCCTACGAGGAAAACTGCCAGCTTGTTGTTCTCTTCGCCGACCAGTCCCATCCTCCGGGTTACAGAAATCACTTGGTTCAAGAAGTCTGGGGACTGAAGCAACTTCAAAGCTACCTCTTCCGCCCGTTTAACCTCTGGCGCTGGGGTCACAAGTTCACCTTTATTAATGTGGTCAGCCCCTGTCGTACCCTTGCGCGGCACGCGTGGGATTTTCGATTTCGGTTTTCTGCGTTTTGCTTTTCGCTTTACCATATCCATTTCCCTCAAATCGCTACTGCGTTTGCTGCTCCTTCGTTTGACCCAAACTCCGTGGAGTGCTCTGGTTTCGCCACTGTGTCGCCCACTCGTTCAACGCGGCGACCACAATCCGATTAATGTCTGGAAGAGGTACCAACAGTCGGCGCACGTTCACGAAATGCCATTTGCGGCGCAGAAGACGGAGTGTTGACCACAAGCTTTTCCGAGTCTTCGCGACCGTTTTTATAATTTCGGTTCTTGTTTTGTGAGGCAGGCTGCTCCGCTGCAAGTGCTGGCGCAACTTGTTGTTGTCGAGCGAGGCGAAGTAGATGTGTCTTCGCGGAAGAATTGTTGCGAGCTTATGAAAATCGGAAGGGTGACTGATTCCATGCTTGCGGAGAAATCGCGCATTCAATTGGAACTCGTTGCGAAACGACGATGCTTCAAATTTCGCATATGCCCGCACAACCTTGCTGCTGCGTGCGCTACCCCATCTTTCATGAAGCGCTGTTCCTCCAACTCGCATCCACGTTTTCCCGCACAGCATGTGTTCCCGGACGAACGAGGTGTCGATTATGGAGTCGAGCGGGAAATCCAACGCTATCTCAAGCAGCACCAGCTTGAATTCGGGAAGTAATTCAAGGATGAGAGAGAGGTCAACGAACAGCAGTCCCGTTTGGTCCCGTGGGATGATTGCAATTCTAAATTTTGGCAACCACCCCACGTTGGGCGCGGATTCCACAATCAATTCCTTGATGCTGCCCGTGCCCAGAATTCTGGTTGCCGTTCGGTACAGTTGTCTCCAGAGCCGCTTCGGCCTTTTGGCGCGATAGCCCGGAATCTTGCCCAGTTCCGCTAGCGGTACGTCGTTGGCCGTAATCTCAAGTCGGTCAGTTTTCGCTTGGCATCGTACTGGCTCATGGCTCCCAGCCCGGCGAAGGTCGCTCCGCTTCGCTAGGTAGCGGCGCAGCAGGTCCCTTGCCGCTCTTTGCATGTTTCGTGTTGGCTGCATTTGCGCTCCGTCTCCCCTGCCCGATACGGCTGTGAACTCACGCAGACTACTTGACGCGATGATGGGCGTATGTCTAAACTTGTGAGCATGAATAAAAGAGGGAGTCGTCGGTACCGGCCAGAAACGGTTTTCTTAATGCAGGGCGACCCTGAGGGGATTAAACTGCTGCTCCTAAACCTGAACGATGAAGATGAAATCTCCGCCGTGATTCGAAAGAGGGTCAGGAATATGAACGAGGTGGACCGCGCTATTGAGCGCAACGGCGGAACAAAAGCCCTTAATCTGTACCACACCATGGTGCAACCGGATAGGAAAAAACGGAAAGAACTCCTCAAGCACGGGTTCGATGACAGTTTCATAAAGCTGATGACGGCAATACAGCGTGAGTGCTACGAGGTTAGAATGCGCGCCAGCTACCCTGTTGAGGGCAGGTGGCAGCTCGATTGGGGGTTCCCGTTGCCTGAAACGAGGCCAGTGGGGGCGAACGGGTTTGTGCTCTCGGCAAGCCTTGCCATCATCCATGACCTAGCTGCGAAGGGGTTGTTGAGGCGGGTTCGTGAATGTGCGACGTGCGGTCGTTGGTTTTATGCGTATCGACCGGGTCAACGCTACCGATTCTGTAGCGACGCTTGTAGGGACAAGCATTGGCGACAGACTCCACAAGGAAGAGCGAGGAGAGCCAAATACACCCGAGATTACCGCCGAAGATTGGAAGAAGCCGATAAAGCTTTCCAGAAGGCCCGCTGAACAGATTGCATTTCCCCGTTAATAGACGCTCCAGCCGCGAGTTCACTGCCGAATTCATATTCATATCTGCAGGCAGCTTCGCACCAAGTTTAAGATTTAGAACACTCCTCGCCTAGCTGGAAGAGAGCCGTCGAGTGAAAACTACCCAAACTGCAAAACTAAAAATGTGGGCTGGTGATTAGTGTCATAAGAACAGGAAATCGGCGATGAACTTGGCGCAATGGGAGCTTTTCCGTCACACAGAAAGATTCAGGTGTTGGCGATGAACCAGATTCTCCACGGGAAACTGGTGGAATAAAGCTGGATTGAATTCCACACCAGAAAAACCTGCAACGAACCTGCTGGCGAGAGAAGTTCAAACAGGTGACCTATCGAAGCAAAGAAGGAAAATCGCGAGGAGAAGCACATCATCGGTGCGGAACCAGCGTTGTTGTTAACAAATCGTGGTGGGAACGCGCTTACCAAAAAAATGAGCGGGATTGGATGTGTTTACGTTGGAAAGAATGGAAGCGGTCGTTGAGAAACAGAGGGGGGCAGTCCGCTACAGCGGCCACAAGGAAATGACGGTTAACAAGGAATTTCAGTATAAGTTCCGGGTAGGAGCGGGATAACAAGCTCATCGGAGCCAGTTGGGAAAAGGAAACAGTTGCTAACCTAGCGTGGGATGAAAGATGGATGGATTGGAAGCAAACAAAGTGAAGGAAAGCTAGTACACCAGATGGGAATGGTGAAAGGTAGTACACCAGAAGTGAATGGTGGCGTGGTAGGAAATCCAGAAGAAGCTCGGTACCAGTTCGGAACAGGGGAACACTTGTTAACCAAACTTAGGATGAAAGACGGAGGAATGAGAGGTACAAATCGAGGGAAAGACCGTTGCGGAAGATGGGAACGTGGTTAAAAAGGAAAATCAGATGTGAAAGCGAAGCATGGAAGGAGGTCGAATCTTCGTTAACCAAAATTCCCGTAGAGGAACAAAGTAGCTCAAAAAAGGAAAGTTCAGTAGGAGAAGGAAGGAATCACCGGATGGTCCAACAGCACGATGTGGAGGAACGGGAGCAGGGAAGAAGATTAGGAAACGGGAAGCGGAGGGATTGAAGGAGTTCAGAAAACCACGTCAAAAGGGAACAGCCGGAGAGAACGTGATTGGGAGGTTGAATTGGATTGAGAGAGGGATGGGCTTGGGATTGTTGAGCATGACGTGGTTTAGATGGTTGGGAATCACATTAATCAGCTCCAGCCACCTTCCACGTCCTCATCTCCTTCCCCTACTTTTCCCTAAATCTCTTCCCTCCGCTTCATCTAAACTTTCCCTCAGACTGTTTTTCTCTTCTAACCAGCAAGCTTGCCCTTCCCGAGCAAAGATTGATTGTGTTTATTTGTACTACTGTAGTTGTCCCCCACCGCTGTGACGAAGCCACTTTGTATCCCAGTGTGATAGCTCCAGACCGCTCTAGTTTTGTTAACAAAGTCACCGACCGCCACTTTAGGAAGGCATCGCCAGAAGTCTCAGCGAGGAGTGCGAGCCAACGGGGATATGGCGACAGGCTGCTCTGCCGTTTTATGGTCTGCCACCCGGACAGAATTCATCACAGGGCTGGATGTTCAGTTTTGTGGTTTTGAAGGTTTTCGTTGGGGGGAGTCTGGATTAGACCCCAAAGTGCTGCCGTCATCCAAAACTAACAAAACCACAAAACCAAGGTGTAAGCAGGAGAGTCACTTTTCTTCAGTGTCGCGCCGTACCCGCTCGGCCTGCAGTTTCCGTAGGCTCCGCAAATGGCGTCTGGAACGCTATGGCGTAGGCGGGGCTACCAGCCAGATTGCCTTGAATGGCGGCTCATCCTGGTTCACACGGGAGCCTCTCGACTGACACTGAGCCAGTGAAATTGCCGATGCATTCGTAACATTTGGTTAATCACTTATGCCAAGAGAATCGTGGAAAAAGCGGAAAATTGGCTGTTTTTGGTGCACTGGTGCTGCTTCCCGGCGCATGTCGCCCCGTTTTGAGGCCGCCCAGCGCGACGGGACTTGTAGTTAACTTGTTATTCGAATTTGGACTCCACAATGCAGCTGAGTTTGAGCTGGGAGAGGGCAGCTTGTTGCTATCATCATTGACTGAGCGATGGCGCTAATCTCACGGGCGGTCGTTATCATTGTCGTTTTCCTTGCATTGGTTTTTGTTGCTTAGCCCATATGAAGCTTGGCTCGAAGGGGTTCCGATTTGGATGAGCAAACGACCGCATCACAAACGGTATTGCCTGAAACCCGTTTCTAAGTAGTGCTGGGGCGCGGGAGGGTTGCGTTTAGTTAACTAGACTCATTCCTTTTTGAGGTCCACGCCAGCTTGTTCTGCAGCTTCCTCCAGTTCTGGCATTGGGCAATTGAATATTCGCGCCCGCTCCATCGCGATTCTTCCGAACGCGCTTAACGTCTTCTGCACAGATTCGTCTTCGGTCAGTGTATCCTGGCCGACCTGGCTAACGACTTGCCCCCTGGGCGGAATTATTACATTTGTCTCCAGAACCCGCCACGCTATCTCAATCGCTTCCTTGCCGTGTTCCCGCAGCTCCCGCCCTAACGCTTCAATCGCCAGTTCAGATAATCCCCTGAAACGTGCCCGCATCTGCTCCACGAAATCGTTCATTTCCGAACTGCTGACTATTTTATGGACGGTTTCCCTGTTTAACCGTTCCTCACGCGCAATCTGCGTTTGATTTTTCCCAAGCGCATAAAGCTGCATAACCCGAATGCGCTGAGGCGCTGGGATTCGATGCCTTTTTGATGGTTTAGGCTGGTTAACGAGTGCTGTCGGCTGCGTCTCAGCCCTCTGATTAACTGTTCGTTTCCGAAGGGACTGCTCTTTTGGGATAGCTGTCGTGGTCACGGGCAAACTCGATTGGAAGTAGTTAACTGCGGCTGGCGTTCTGTCGGCTGGCGCGAATCGCAGCCAGAATTCGTTCTGTCAGAATCGTAGCAAGGCGATTTACTTTGGCAACCAACCGCGCTGTTTGTCTTCCAGGTGGGTCAGCCGCACGCGAGTACAGCAGGAATTCTGTGGGCAAAAGAGAAGACGCCTACCAGTGTGGCGTTCCTGGCGTGAACGCTCGACAGTCACATTGAGGTGAAGGACCTTCGACCATGTCAGGAATCTTCCGCTCTTCTCCTGTCTCCGCGTCTGTGTAGCGCTGCATTACTTTCGCGCCACGACAACGACCATGCTCATGGTCGCTCTTTCTGTGGCCGCACTTACACAAATTGTCTTCCGTCTTTTTTCCCATGATGTTTTTCCTGACTATCTGTTAAGGCTGGCATCATACGCCACACGGTCAGCTACAACAAGCATACGTAATTCGTGAGATACTCCCGAGTGAGCATCTCACGTTAAGGACGCAGTGCCACAAAGTCGGCTGATGACAACAAACGTAGGTCAACCTAAGGACGTAGATTTTAAGGTTTTGGGAGAGCCGCTAAATAAATTCCTAACTGCGGTCGGTTATAAACTTGCCCGCGAGTGGCCTGCTCGATACAAAGAAGTAGTTGGTGCCCGTGAACTATTCGTTATGTATGTGCGGTGTTCACAACAAGCGTACCTCTCCGTCCTTTATCTGTGTGGAGACGTTCCGCCAGACCCGCGCAGGAAGCCAGAGTTCTGCGTATCTCTTGCTCCCATCAACCGTAGTCTGCTCGACACCCTGTTCACCCTCATCTTTCTTCTCGAAGATTTGCCAAGCCGTTGTGAATGGTTCTACGAAGCAAGTTGGCGGGAAGCTCGCTTAGAACAGGACAGACTGCTCGCCGAATATGGAGAGCTGCCCGAGTGGAAGAAGTTCTTTGAGGGGCTTAATGAATTTGTAAGTTGGGGGCGTCAGTTTGCAAAGCTGACGACTGAGCAGGCATCGAACCCTGGTGCTTTACGTTCATGGCCGAACGCAGGGGCAATGTGGCGATATGGGGTGGATGTAACTCAACCGCTGCCTGCTGCGCAAGCATTTATGAAATACCTCGACGACTACTTTTATATCGACTTGTCGCAGCAATCTCATTTAACCCCAGGGGGTATGGTTAAGAGAACAAGCTTTTTGCTTGACGAAATTCACACCCTTCCGAGCACCGAATTCCCAATGAAAAAGTACAGATATTTTCAAGCCGCCCAAACTGTGATGTTCGCATTGTCGATGGCAACTGAGGTCGAGGCGCATTTCGGGTTTGGTCTAAAGACAGATTGTCTGTTCATGTGGGGAATCGCCAGACCTTTGATTGCGATAGCCGATGAGTTATACGAAAAGCGTTATCGCAGTTTGTTAGAGAACTCCTAAACGATGTCGCTGTGTAGCAGATAGTGCAGACGATTCGGAAACTGAAAAGGGTATATTTACGTTCGTTTAAATAAACCGTGTTCGAACGATTCACAGAAGGTGCCCGCCGCGCAATATTCTTTGCTCGCTATGAAGCCAGTAACTACGGAAGCCCGTTCATCGAAACCGAGCACTTACTCCTGGGAGTCTTCAGGGAGGACCGTACACTTTCAAAATTGTATCCTCCTGGAAGCAACGTCGAACCTGAGCTTCGGGCTGAAATCGAGAAAGCAATTCCCCCAAGAGAGCGCATTTCAACGTCAGTGGAGGTGCCGCTTTCACCAAACTGCAAGAAGGCGCTTATGCTCGCTGCGGAGGCATCCGAACGACGTGGTCACCGAGTGATTGAACCCCGACACTTGCTGGTTGGCATTCTGGGCATAGAAGAGTCGCTTGCCGCTCGAATTCTCAGTGGAAGGGGACTCAAAGCTGAAGCCTTATTAGGGCAAATCGAGGTGCCGCCAAATCCCAAGCGTCAGAATGAGAAGGAATCCAATGCTTTGTTAAGGCTCGAAGGCTTCCTGTCTGGACTTAAGAGTCAGAACTGGCAAGAATTGATGTCCTTTTTCGCGGCGCACGCCCAATTTATTGACGCTTCTGGAAAACGTTGGAACCAAGATGAACTGGTACGTGGATTCGATGTTCTCTTTGCTCCTTACGGAAAGAAAAACGCAAGTTACGTGGTCGAAGCAACGCTGTCTGATGCACACAATGTGTTCGTCGCGACTGTTCGATGGAACAACGCACTTCTCGCGAGCGAGCAACGCGCTTGGATGCATCGAATGACGCTGGTCCTGCTACTCGAAGCGGATAATTGGGAAATCCTTTCGGTACAGGTCACGCCCGTTGAGTATGGCAACAAGCTTTCATGAATAGTCGCATCTCGAACATCGCGTGCGTTCTTGTGGGAATCGTATTCCTTTTCGTGTCGGTGCGTTCGCTTCTCCACCACAACTACGAGTACTACTGTTTCGATAAACAAATCCGGATTCCGTCTGTCTCCGTTCTTTTCCTGGGAGCTTGGTTCGTTTTGTACGGTTTAATTGGTCTTGTTAACTCCAAACGAGAAACTACCGAGTGATTGAGCCAAAGCCGTCGCCAGACACTATGCGAGATTATCGAACCGCACTGCTATTGATTGTTAGCTTTGCGCTGCCATGCATCACGCAGGCACAAACTGCACATCTAACTGCGGCGGACGCTAAAAATCACGTGGGCGAGACTGCTACAGTCTGCGGACGTGTTGCTAGCGCTCATTTTGCCGAGAAGGTGAAAGGTCTTCCCACGTTTATGAATCTGGATATGCCATATCCGAAGCAGATATTTACAATTGTGATTTGGGGTGCGGACAGACCGAAATTCGGAAACCCAGAACGTACCTACCGCGACAAGAACATCTGCGTCAGTGGAAAAATAACCAGCCATCGAGAAATACCTGAAATCGTAATCACCACACCTGGGCAGATTAAAATCCAAAAATAAGGGGCTTCAGGGTGGAGTGCTGGCTACACCAATCCCTGAAATAGCTGCGACAATCCTATCGTCTACCGCTCGCTTGTCAGAGCGACGACTGCCAGCGACGCAAATAACAGCGCGGCGCTGAGACAAACAATTGCGGTCTCTTTCGCGTCAGCGGAACGACCAAGCGCTGGAATCTTTGGGAGCAGTCGGCTGACAAGCGTTGGATTACTACCTGGGACAACCGGGAATTCTGGTTTCAGGACCGCGCATTATAACGCAGTTGCAAGCCGTGCTACCGAAAGTGAAGGGCACCCTTTACTCTTGCAACATCCGAACCGGGGTTCGCGGTGACATGGCTTTGGTGGACGGTGCATCTTGGTAGTGCCCACGCCCGCTGGGGGTGTGAGATGGCGTTTTCATTCGAGGAAGTTTTAGTCGAAGTGTATAAGCAATTGTTTAGCGATAACGCCCGCGTCGTGAAGATTGGGACCCACCAATATCCAATTCAACGGAGTCACAAAGGTCATCTGCGGCAGGTGGATTTTCTATTTAACGGACATGACGTGCGCGGGATTGAGCAGAATCCAAGTGCGAGTAACCGATGGGCTGCGCTCGTTCGCTCCGGGAAAAAAGTTGCGCAGTTTCTTAGGGATGGTCGTTACGTCGCAAGCGTAGTCGATGGCAAGCTGACCCGTTTTTAGCGAGGCCGACTGAGTCGAATTGCAAAAGGAAACCTCGGCCAGATTCAAATTCCAAACAATAAGCGATTCGATTGCCGCACGGGTGTTCACACCGCATCCGATTCCCTGAATGCTATCTATTTGACTATTCAACCAATCTGGGAATACCATCCGAGGAACATACCTACGTTTTGAAGTACAACGGGATGGCAGAGTACATAGCGCGAATTGAGCTTCACGCGGCTTCGTACGCGAATTACGAATTCCTCTATCTCCAGATGGCGCAACGAGGGTTCACTCGAACGGTCGCTGGAGCTAACCACACCGTCTACCAGCTCCCCACTGGAACTTACTTCATCGCCTCAGATATGCCGCTCCAGGAAGTGCTAAGTAGAGCAGTAGCGGCTGCGAACACGACTCTCAAATCCAGTGCTTTTGTAGTCGCTGAATGGAGAGAAGCGATGTGGCAAGGACTAACCGTTGTACAGTGACCAAGGCGATTCATCACCCACTCTTGTTAATCGCGGTCGCGGGCCGCCCCCCAGAACGCTACCGACCCACGGGATAACGCGGCGGGTGCGATTGCGATTGCTGTGGCGGTAAGCCAATGCTTAATCTGGATTGGAATTTTGCCGTCATTGGCAAAACCATTGCAGCTTAGTTAACTTTCATGTAATTGTACGAGCATGCAACAGGTGTACAACCTAACCGTTCAAATTATTCGATATGTGGATAATCGCCAGCCCGGTGTGGTGGCGTGCGAGTTGCTAGATGCCGCAGGTTGCTGCCACACTTTCATTGATAAGCTTCCCATTTTTACGACCGAGTCGCTGGATGCAACCAGCGCATATCCCGGACCCGGAATCGTGCGCTGTGAAGTTGTTGCGCGATGGAAAGACGCGCACGGTCATGAATTCGTTCGCGTCAGTACGGCTACGCCGGACAGCGTTAAGTCCACCGAAGGAGTGTCAGCATTCACGGTATTGGCGGAACTAATTCATCCTGCTTCTGGTTGATACGACGGCGACCGCCGCGAACGGCTCCAAAATAGTAGCGGTTGCTCGTACTTCCCCCAGCCCTGCCTTGCTGTTCACGTCGCTCTCGGTGCTCGCATTGGTGAGTGACAGGTAGGCGAAGGGAGCCAGCTAAGGACTTCGGCAAGCAATCGCGCTCTACCGTCACCGAAGCAAGCGGTTGCCCAGCGGTGGTGTCCACGGATTTTCCCTGTAATTGATAAGAATTACCCAGCTAAATTCTGTCGGCAATGCACGTCCACTCCGTAACCATCTGATTCAATTGCGGATGTTCTGCGCCCTCTGTGGTTACAAAGGTGCAATTACAAAATCAAGGCACCGCACTGAAGGCTGCCGCGTTGTCTTGGGTTCTTGGAGAAACGCAATGGCTCTGCCCTCACTTAGCCCCATAGAATTGCAAGTTTTAATTAGCATAATCGCCGTTCTGATTTTCATTGGGTCGTTTCTGGCGATTCTGGTTTCTGCCATCTTCGGATTGGGTCTTGCGCGGCTTCTCTACGTCGGTGGCCGCTGGTGCGTGGGGAAGGTTCACCACTCACACCCGGTAGTCGGTGCGCTTCCAATCGTTCCCCATCACTCACACTAGCAACTCATACCGGGAGAAGGCGCTGATGGAAGTTTGCCTCAGCGCCGCCCTTGCGTCGCTCGCGTTTTTGTTCAGCTGAGCGGTTGGCAGTTGGGATTTCTCGAACTTGTTTTTCGGGCGATACTGGTCTTGCGGCAGTGGAATTATTAATTCGGAATTCTGTTTTGCGCTTTCCCTTCGTCCGAAAACCTAAGTTTTCCCAAATTAAAGTCGGTTGTCCCAGAAGCCGGGGGTCGGCATAACAAATTCAACCGCAACCTGCGTCTTACCCATGAAGCTGGGACCCAAGGTGGTGACTCGGCAGAGCAATTCTTCCCGCGAGGCTTGGTTTTCTAGGCGGATAATCTGCTGAATCTCTATTGGGGCCGCTAGAAGTATAAGCGCTCCGTGGTCATTCACAATTATGGTGTGCGTCTTTTCTGAGACGGAATGCTTGTCGGTAGTGTGGAATCGGACCACCACCGGAATGCGAAGTTTGACACGCTTACTTCGTCTGCGATTCTCCGACCTCAAGTCCGTAGGAGGCACGATGGTCATGAGGATTCTCAAATCACGACTGAATTGGTCGCGAAGTCGAGGGACTCTCTTCAGTCGCCCGGTTCATCACAGCGATGGTGGCGAGTGTCGGCAAATGAACTACTCGAACTTCATTAGATGTTGTTGCGGCCAGTTTCTTCAATTGCTGGATTGCGTTCTCATGGCCGTTGACAGTCATTCGCCACTGCACATCCCCGTTGGAGAAGTGCTCGAACAGGTCATACTGGCGTTCCATTGCACCACCTTATCTGCCGGGGCTGCGACAGACAATACAGCGCTATCAGGATGGTTTCGCAAGCGTACATGTTCCACTGTAATCGGGACCGACGTGGTCAGGCTCTGCGCCATCGCTGCATCTGACAAAGCAAAAACTTTCGTCCGCTACACCGTTCGCCGTATGGCAGCCGGAATGGCGCAGTGCAAAATGTGCACGAAATGGAAAGCCCGAACCCATCGGAAGAACCGAAACAGTGGGACTTTTTTATTGCTCACGTGACCGAGGATAAGGACGAAATTGCCAGACCATTGGCCGAGCGCCTGAATTCCAGAGGGCTAATGGCTTGGTATATCGATTATTCCTTGAAACAGGGTAGCAACTTGCGCGAATCAATTGATTACGGCCTAGCCCGCTCAAGATTTGGAATCGTAATTATCAGCAGTCACTTTTTAGAAAAACGCTGGCCGCAGGAAGAATTGGATGACTTGGCGACTCGTGAAGTAAACGGGAGGAAGGTCATACTGCCCGTCTGGCATGGGATTGGATTCCGAGAAATACACGAACACTCGCCAGTGTTGGCGGACCGAGCTGCAATCAGCACTGACAGAGGACTCGAATACGTCGTCCAAAGGATGTTAAAAGCGGCGGAGTAGAAAAACAGAATTTATTCCCGAGTGGAGAGGGAGATACCAAATGGGAGCTATCCCCCCAGTCGTCCTCATACGGCTACTTTGGATTTTCTCTCAGTTGGTGCTCGCGTGTGCCCTATGACAGATGAAAGCGCGAATAGGTACTGGAGAATCGGTACTATTGGCGTCAGTCGCCAATCTCGATAGGGTTTGCTGAGTAGGACTGGGCTTGGGGTGGCTCCTCTGGGAAGCGGGGCCACCCTTTTTTTCGAACTAGACTCAGCGTCCCTCCAAGTTCTCATCATCCGGAACGCTGCCCCCAATCGGGTGTTCAAGTGATGCGTAATGCGGACTTGCTGTACGCCAGGCTCATCGCTGCAACGGCCTCCTGCAAGACGTACAAGTAAAACTATCATGACGTAGAACTAACGAGTCTGACCGTCCGCTATGCAAACCTAACAGCGCCAGCTAAGTCCGGGCCAAACCAATAGTTCGATTGCCAAAAGAGTCTCCCCGTATGAATTCTGACCTGTTAGCGTCTAGGGGATTTGCAGGAGCGACTCTAATGCCCAAACCGAAAATTTCTTTCGAGCAGGTTCCGCTGGAGGCGGTCATGGAAAAACTGCTTAGAGAAGTAGTCTCGTTCGTTCAACGCAATGCAAAAAGATGGGATGACGCTGCGCAACATATTGATGACATCGCACGCAATCTTGCCGACCATGAAAGACGACAGTGGCAGTTGGTTGCCGCGTGTTATCAGGAAAGAGCGCAACTCCATAGAGATTTAGTTGCGAGAGTGCAACCGTGGGGCGCTAACGGTACTCCGCTTACGGAAAGCGAGCGGTGAAGGTTGGATTTCTACTGTTCCAAATGGAACAGATTTACGGAAGGTATTATCGCAGCATAGTTGAATGAGAATGACACACCTGACAGCAAAGCAATTGGCGTCTGTTCATTGTCCAAGTTGCGGTGCCGCAGCTGGGCACCTTTGTGAACTGCATTCAGGTGGCCTACGCGTCGAACCGCATTTGGACCGGAAGCTGGCCGCTGTTAAAGCGGTGGAAAGCAAAAGATAAGAACGAAGGCGAGAAAGGGGCCGTCGTGTCAGACACTCAGGTGAAGGTACCGACTGTTGAAGAGATAGAACTGCGAGCATGTGAAATCTATTTGAAACGAGGCGACGGAGATGGCGTTGCGGTCGAAGACTGGCTCGCTGCCGAGAGGGAACTGTTGGCATCACGAAAGACAGACGCCGTGGGTCCATTGGTGAAACGCGCAGCTGCATCCTGCCGTTCGGAGAGCCGGATAAGGTGCTACGCCTCGCCGCCCTCCTCTCCAGCCGGCAACGCACATGAATGCCACTCCTCGTCATCGGCGTGGGTATCGCAGAACCACCTACCGCACCTCGAACAGCGAATCGTGGAGGGATGAGGGCATGGCTCGTCGTTACGCGACACGGCCTGACAGAAATGCTTCAGGTTCGCGCTTGATAGTTCGTTCTCTCCCATCAGCATGCCTCTGACAGAAACTCATTTTGCGCCCCTTATTCATTGGGT
>Ga0210401_10003693_pt1 | contig 16247 bp, 14 predicted proteins | sample IncBWH32MmetaG_FD_150866 | JGI IMG/M metagenome (GOLD analysis project Ga0210401, IMG submission 150866) | Forest soil microbial communities from Barre Woods Harvard Forest LTER site, Petersham, Massachusetts, United States - Inc-BW-H-32-M | ecosystem: Environmental > Terrestrial > Soil >... | reverse complement strand
CCGGACCTGGCGCAGCAGCAGCGTCCCGGTCAGCGAGTCCAGCCCCACCCCGGCGCCGAACAGCGGGGTGTCCAGCGTGATCCCGGCCAGCTCGGCACGGCCGGTGGCGGTGGCCAGCAGCTGGCGCAGCTCATCGGCGATGACCGGGTCTGCCTCGGCCGTACCGGCGGCGGGCCGCGGCAGGCCGGTCACGTCTCACCTGGCGCGGTCACCCAGTCCGGCAGGGCCGGCCGGGGCGCACCCAGCTCGCAGCGGAACACCACCCGGTCGTGCCCGGCCGCCTGGTCCGGCCGGGCCCGGAAGCCGGCCCTGGTCAGCGCGAGCCGCAGCGGCACGCTGCGCTCGGTGACCGGGCACGGCACCTGGACCGCGGCCGCGCCGTGCCGGGCCGCGCCGCCCGCCAGCCAGGTCAGCAGGCTGTCGATCACCCCGCGGCCGATGGCCCGGCAGGACATCATCAACAGCGGCACCGTCCAGACCCGTTCCTGCCGGCGGTCGATCACGCACCCGCCGACCAGGCCGTCGTCGGCGAACCGGTCCCGCAGCCGCACCGTCATCACGTCCCGCGCCGGGGCGCCGATCAGCGCCTGGAGGGACGCCGCGGACAGCGCCTGGCCGGCCGAGTTGAACTGGCTGGTCCGTTCGGACAGCTCACGCAGCCGCGGCACGTCGTCCGGGCTGGCCGCGGCGATGGTGACCTGGGTCTGGCAGGCGCGCAGGAAGTCCTCGTGCGACCCGGTGAAAACCGCCTCCGCCTCCTGGCGGCGCTGCCGCTGCTGGTACAGGCTGGCCCGGCGGCGGGCTTCCTCAGTCACCTCGGCCGGGCTGAACTCGGGCCAGCCCGCCGCGTCGGCCGCGTCTTCCGGGGACAGCACCCGGACCCCGGGCAGCGCGGCGCCGACCTCGGCCCGCTCGTACGGGTCGTCGTCCACGAAGGCCAGCGCGTCCACCGCGATGTCCAGCCCGGCCGCGATCCGGGTCAGCGCCTCGGATTTGCGGCCCCAGCCGCACTCGGCGGCCACGAACACGCACCCGGTGGCCTGGGCCGCGTACTCGGCCGCCTCCGGCGGGTTGCGGCTGGCGATGGCGTGCACGATGCCGCGGCGGCCCAGCTCGGCCAGCAAGCTGGCCAGGGCGGGGTCGGCGGGCGGCCGGCCGGGCAGCGATTCCAGGTAGGTGCCCCGCAGCAGGGTGTTGTCCAGGTCCCAGACCACGCACTTGACCAGGCCGGACGTGCTCATGACTGTTCCCGGCACAGGTCCCGTTTCTCCATGGTGATGTGCGTCGCCTCGAATCCGAACTTCCGGTATACCGCGCGCATGCCGAGGTTCCTGGCGTGCACCTTACCGGTGAGCTGACTGAAACCGGCGTCCGCCGCCGCACTCAGGACGGCTGTCATCAAGATTTCAGCCACCTGTGCGCGCTGCGGTATGTCGGCTACCGCCAGTGAGCGGAAGTTCCCGTACCGGGCGCCGGTCAGCGAGTTGGTCCGGCCGGACAGCCAGGCCCAGCCGACCGGCACGGCCGGCTCGTCTTCGGCCGCCGCGACGAGGGTGACCTCGCCCGGCTTGCCCAGCGCCCCGGTTACCCGCTTGCGGTGCAGCGCCGGGTCGGTGATCGCCTCGTCGCCGAACGAGACCTGGGCGATCTCCACCTCGAACTGGGCCAGCGTGTCCAGGTCGGTCTCGGTGGCCGGGCGGATCAGGTACCCGGTCACCGTCGCTCCAGCGCCATCGGCCGGAACACCGTGCCGGTGCAGTCCGGGCAGCCCGCCGCCTTGAGCGCGGCGATCTGCGGCCAGCCGGCGCCCGGGCCGACCAGGTGCACCGCGGCGCAGCCGGCGCACCGGTACCGTCGGGTGATCACCCGACCCTCGGCGGTGTACAGCGGGCCGTCATACCGGCCGCTGATCAGCGGGGCCGCCCCGGCCGCGCTGCGCAGGTGGAACAGGTGGCTGGTGCTGCCCAGCACGCCGGCCCCCAGGTACTCGTTGAAGCCGGGCAGCAGCGCCCGGATGGTCAGCCCGAGCTGGGCCATCAGCTCCTGGGTGAGCAGGGTCTCCTCCGGGCGGCGGGCGCCGAAGGAGAAGAACACATGCTGGCCCGGGTCGGTGTTCAGCGCGGCGACCGCGCGGGACAGGAACAGCTCGGCGCCGGCCACCGTGTACGGCGGGTCGGTGAACACCACGTCGAACTGGCCGGTCAGCCCGGCGGGCAGCGGATCACGCAGGTCGTGCTGGCACAGCTCCACCTCGAAGGCGGCGCCGGCCAGCTGGCCGCCGATGAACGCGAGCAGGTCGGCGTCGGTGTCCAGCACGGCCAGCCGCCGGATCTGGGCCGCACTGCCGGGCAGTGCGCAGAACGCGGCCAGCGCCACCGAGGTCAGGTCATCGTCGCCGAGCAGGATGATCGACTTGCCGTCCACCGCCCCGGCCTCGTGCATCCGCAGCACCCGGCGGATCTTGGTATCCACCGTGCAGTGCGTCTGGTCCAGGTCCAGCTTGGCCCCGGGGATCCCGGCGGACCGCTGGGCCAGCTCGGCCTGCAGCGCGGTGGCCGCGTCCGGGATGACCACGCCACGCCCGTCGCAGGCCGGGCAGCGCCCGGACAGCGTGCTGTGCCCGGCCGCTGGCCCGGGCGCGTGCAGTGCGGCGCGGCCCGCCTCGGTCAGCCGGACCGGGCGGCCCCGGTCCACCACGCCGCGCTTGCGCAGCTCGTTGCAGACCGCGGTGACCAGTGGGATGGGCAGCTCGGCCAGCCGGCTCACCTCACGGGTGGCCACCGGCTCGCTGCGCGCGATGGCGCGCATCACGTCCCTCACCCCTGACCGGCCCTCAGCCAGCCCGACCGCCGAGGCAACCTCGGTGACCACTGCGTCAACATCCATGCGGCATATTTTCTGGCTCGCTGCCCACCGCGGCGTTGCCCGGTCAGGCCGGTCACGGCTGCCCCGGCTGGACCGGTTGCAGGTACGGTATTCTCCCACATCATGCTGGGCAACGGAGCACTGAGCGCGCAGCCGGCCGCGGGGCGGCCGCCGGCCCTGGGCCCGCAGCAGGCGCGGCCGGCCAAGGTGCTGCACGCCATCGACGCGGTCAGCTCACCGGCTTCCCCCGTGGCTGACCTGCCCCAGCTGACCAGCGCGGCAACCCGCGCGGTGGCCGCCGGGCAGGGTCACGTGCTGCATGCCAGCCACGTGGTGTTCCCCAACGGTGCGATCACCCTGGTGCTCATCCTGGCCGAGTCGCACCTGAGCATCCACACCTGGCCGGAGGAAGACCTGGTCGCGGTGGACCTGTTCAGCTGCGGCGCGATCGACGCGGACCGGGTGATCAGCGAACTGGTCGGGCTGCTCCGGCTGGACCGGGTCTCGGTCCGTGCCGTGCCCCGCGGCCTGCCTGGCTGAGCTGGGCTGGCTGACCGGGCTGGGCGAGCTCAGCCCGGCATGGCCAGGGACAGCGCGAAGCGGTCCAGGGGGTCGGTCTGCCAGGAGTGCAGCCGGAAACCCGCGGCGGCCAGTTCGGCCGCGACCCCGGCCCGGCGGAACTTGGCCGACACCTCGGTCCGCCACTGCTCGCCCGCGGCGAACTGGACAGTCAGCCCGGCGCCGGGCAGCCGCACCGTCTGCTCCTCGGCCGAGCGCAGCCGCATCTCGATCCACTCGTTCTGCGGGTCCCACACCGCCATGTGGTCGAACAGTTCCGCGTCGAAGTCGGCACCGAGTTCGGTGTTCAGCACGGACAGCACGTTCTTGTTGAACGCCGCCGTCACCCCGGCCGCGTCGTCGTACGCGGCCAGCAGCACGGCCGGGTCCTTGACCAGGTCGGTGCCGAGCAGCAGGGCGTCACCCGGGTGCAGCCCGGCCCGGAGCCGGGCCAGGAACGCGGCCCGCTGGCCCGGCAGCAGGTTGCCGATGGTGCTGCCCAGGAACGCGACCAGCCGCGGCCCGGACGTGTCTGGCACGCCCAGCTGCTCCTCGAAATCGGAGACCACCGCCCGGACGCCCAGGCCCGGGTAGCTGGCCTGCACCCGGCGCGCGGCCGCGATCAGCGCGGTCTCGCTGACGTCCACCGGCAGGTAGCTGCGCAGCGTGCCGGCGTCGCGCAGCGCATCGAGCAGCAGCCGGGTCTTCTCCGACGAGCCCGAGCCCAGTTCCACCAGGACGGCGGCGCCGGTGGCGGCGGCGATGCCGGGCGCGGCGGCGGCCAGGATGGACCGCTCCGTCCGGGTCGGGTAGTACTCCGGCAGCAGGGTGATCTTCTCGAACAGCTCGCTGCCCCGCTCGTCATAGAACCACTTGGGCGGCAGGAACTTAGGGCTGGCGGACAGGCCGGCGCGGACGTCCGCGCGCAGCGCCCCGGCCAGGAAGCCGTCCGGCAGCATCCGGTCGATCTGCAGTTCGCTGCGGGTGTCGGTCACAGGTTCGGGATCCTTCCGTCGTCCTTGCTGACTGTCTTCAGCACGCTTACTTCGACCGCGCCGGGCCGCCCGGTGAGCACGGACCGGTCCGGCACCGTTATCCAGCCCGGCTCGTCGTCGCTGGGCTCGGAGCCGACGGTCAGCTGACCGGCCCCGGCCTGGTAGCACAGCGTGTCCCCGGCCGCGGTGGCCGCGATCTCCGCGCCGTCGGTGAGCAGGAAGTTGAACCGGCCGGTCACGCCGCGGGTGTCCAGGTCGGCCACCGTGCCGGCCAGCGCGTCGGCCAGGCCGGCCCCGGCCCGCAGCCGGTGCAGCACCAGCGCCCAGGCCAGCGCCGAGTCGGTGCGCGCCTCGAGGTCGAGCAGTTCCACCGGCGGCAGCGTCGCGGCCAGCGCGGCCGTCGCCCGGGGCCATTCGTTCAGCCTGCCGTTATGGCTGAACAGCCAGCGGTCAGCGGCGAACGGAGCCGCCGCGGCTTCCCCGGGTGCCGTGCCGTCGGTCGCCGAGCGGACCGCGGCCAGCAGCGCCCGGGTCCGGGTGACCCGGGCGAGGTCGGCGAACGAGGGGTCCGCCCAGATCGGTCCGGCCCGCCGGTAGCGGGCCGGCACCGGGTCGCCGTCGGCGTACCAGCCGACCCCGAAGCCGTCCGCGTTCACCGTGCCGTGCCGTTGCTGGCGCGGCGCCCAGGACTGCCGGACCAGCCCGTACGGCGGATCGCTGAGCACCGCGGCCAGCGTGGCCGGCGGCCCCAGATAGGCCAGATGGCGGCACATCCGGCCCGGTCACCCGCCTGCCACGGTGCTGTCATGCACGGTGTTGTCGAGCACGGTGTTGTCGAGCACGGCGCCGTCGCGGGCGGTGCGGAAGCCGGCGAAGATCTGCCGCCGGATCGGGTAGTCCCAGTTGCGGAACGTGCCCCGGCAGGCCACCGGGCCGACCGCGAACGAGCCGCCGCGGAGCACCTTGTACTCGGGGCCGAAGAACACCTCCGAGTACTCCCGGTAGGGCCAGGCGGCGAAGCCCGGGTAGGGCAGGAAGTCGCTGCTGGTCCACTCCCAGACATCGCCGATCAGCTGCCGCGCGCCGCACGGCGCCGCGCCGGCCGGGTAGCTGCCCGCCGCGGCGGGCTGCAGGTGGCGCTGGCCCAGGTTGGCCCGGTCCGGGGTGGGCTCCTCGTCGCCCCACGGGAAGCGGCGGGACCGGCCGGTGGCCGGATCGAACCGGGCTGCCTTCTCCCACTCCGCCTCGGTGGGCAGGCGGCGGCCCGCCCACCGGGCGTAGGCCTGCGCCTCGTGGAAGCTCACGTGCAGCACCGGCTCGGCGGGCGGCACCGGCTCGGTGACCCCGAACCGGCGGCGTACCCAGCCGGTCCCCTCGCGGCGCCAGAACAGCGGCGCGGCCAGGCCGGCCCGCTGCCGGTACGCCCAGCCGTCCGTCGTCCACCAGCGCTGGTCGTCGTACCCGCCGTCGGCGATGAACGCCTGGTAGGCGGCGTTGGTCACCGGTGTGGTGTCGATGTAGAAGGACGGCACGCTGACCGGGTGCGCGGGCTGCTCGTTATCCAGCGCCCACGGCTCCGCCGAGGTGCCCATGGTGAACGGGCCGCCGGGCACCTCCACCTCGGCCGGCAGGTGCAGCGCGTCCGGCGGCGGCGGGCCGGGCGGCGTCGCGGTCAGCACCGCAGCGCCCTTCCTGAGCTGGTGCGTGGCCAGCATGGTCTCGTCGTGCTGCTGCTCGTGCTGGGCCACCATGCCGAACGCGAAGCCGTGGCTGACCAGCCGGGACCCGGTGAACGCGGCCGACCCGAGCACGTCCAGCACCCGGCCGCGGACCTCGTGCGCGTACGCCCGGGCCTCGGCGGGCGGCAGCAGCGGCAGGGTGGGCCGCTCCACCCGCGGGTGCTCGAACGCGTCGTACAGCGGGTCGATCTCCGGGTGCATCGGCTCCCGCCCGCCGACCCCGCGGAGCAGCCACAGCTCCTCCTGGTTGGCGATGTGCGCCAGGTCCCAGACCAGCGGGGACATCAGCGGGGAGTGCTGCACCACCAGGTCGGTGTCGTCCACCGCGTCGGTCAGCAGCTGGGTGCGTTCCCGCGCGGTCAGCAGGTTCCCGGCGATCAGCTCACGGAGCTGGTCTGCTCCGCTGTCCGGGATGGCTGTCATCTCTGCTCCTTCTCGTTGACGGTGGCCAGGTAGACGTCGGGCAGCCGGATGTCGTGCAGGTAGCGGATGACGTGCGCCGGGCTTTCCGCGCCGCGCACCTCGTCGAGCAGGTCGTCGGCCGGGCACCGGCCGGGCAGCACGTAGCGGTTGGTGAAGGCCGCCACCGCGTCGCGTAGCTCGGCCGGCGCGCCGAGCCGGCCCAGCGCCTCGCCGGCCGCGGCGAAGCACTTGCGGGCGGCCGTGGCCAGCTGCGGGTCTTCCAGCCCGAACCGGGCGGCGCGCAGCCACAGCTCCTCCGGGGTGCCGCGCAGCGGCGCCGTGGCCGCCATCGCGGCCTGCGCCGCGGCCGGGTCGTCGAGCAGCGCGGACACCACCGCGGTGGGCACGATCCAGCCATCACCCGGCTGTGCGTCGATGACCCGCAGCTCCAGGTGACCGCGCGGCCGGACCGGCGGGAACAGGGTGGACATGTGATAGCTGAGGTCATCGGCAGTCGGCCCCGGGCTGGCCGCGCCGCGCAGCCAGTCCCGGAAGGTCAGCCCGGATGGCGCGGCCCACCGGGTGGACCCAGGCTCGCGCAGGCACATCACGTCGGCGTCCAGCACGTACCGGGCCCACGCGGCCCGCGGGTCGCCGTCCTCGGGCCAGCCGTTTCCGTTGCCCAGCGGGGTGGGCACGGCGTTGGCCGGAGCGCGGGTGCGGCCCGGGTCGAGGCGGAACCAGACGGCCTGCCGGGTCGATTTCCAGCCGGACGGCCGGCCGGCCCGGAACGGGGAGTTGGCGAACGCGGCCACCAGGACGGGGCCGAGCGCGTGCAGCAGGTGCCAGCGCCAGCGGAAGCCCGCGGGCCCGCTCTGGTCCTCCCCCGCGTCCACGCACACCTGCACCGACGCGGTGCTGCACATCATCACCCGGCCCCACGGGCCGGTCCGGTCGAAGAATTCCTCCATGGCCGCGTAGCGCGGCTGATCCAGCACACGCCGTGGCGGCCGGAGCGGGTCCAGGCCATGCCCCGCGAGGCTGAGCCCGGCCGGCGCGATGGCCTGCCGCACCGCGGCGAGGTCAGACCGCGCGGCGGCCACGCAGCCGCCCAGGCCGGACGCGGGCGCGGAACTCAGCTCAACCTGGCCGCCGGGCTCGGTGGTGAGCCGTCCCCGGCCAGGGAGCGCTCCGGGCTGGTCCAGGCGGGCGAGGGCCCGCGCTACCCGCTGCTGCTCGACGGGACGAGCCGGGTCGCGGCTATCACAGACCAGCCACTCCAGCTCGACGCCGACCTGCCCGGGTGGGCCAGTCTTGAAGCAGATGCCGTGTACGTGTTCCTCGGCCTGGCCCTCGGTCAGCGGAGGGCCAGCCAAGCGGGCAGTCTCGCCGCGCTCAGAGGTCATTTATGTGCCCCGTCCGGGTCGGGTTCTGGCCGGCCACGCTGTAGGAAACGAACTCCCTGCCGCTGCAATTCCGCTCGGAATGAAACCCTGCCATACCCTGAGATCCGCAGCTCATGCACCCCTGGGAGAGGCCGGAGTGATTGATGCTTGAGGTGGACGTCATCGTCGTGGGCATGGGCCCAGGTGGGGAGGACCTGGCGGGGCGGCTGGCCGCGGCCGGCCTGTCGGTGGCCGGCCTGGATGACCGGCTGGTCGGCGGGGAGTGCCCGTACTGGGGCTGCGTCCCGTCCAAGATGATGATCCGCGCGGCCAACCTGCTGGCCGAGGCGAACCGCATCCCGGGCATGGCCGGGGCCGTGCGGGTGCAGCCGGACTGGGCGCCGGTGGCCCGCCGGATCCGGGTGGAGGCCACCGACGACTGGGACGACAAGGTGGCCGTGGACCGGTTCACCGGCAAGGGCGGGCAGTTCTTCCGCGGCCACGGCCGGATCACCGCCCCGGGCGAGGTCACCGTGGGCGACCAGGTGCTGCGGGCCCGCCGCGGCATCGTGCTCAACCCCGGCACTGAGCCGTTCGTGCCGCCCATCGACGGCCTGGCCGGCACCCCGTACTGGACCAACCGGGAGGCCATCGAGGCCACCGAGGTCCCCACGTCGCTGCTGGTCATCGGCGGCGGGCCGGTCGGGGTGGAGCTCAGCCAGGCGTTCGCCCGGTTCGGCGCCCGGGTGACCGTGCTCGAGGGCAGCCGGTACCTGGTCCCGGCCGAGGAGCCGGAGGCGTGTGAGCTGCTCCGGGAGGTCTTTGCCCGGGACGGCATCGACGTGCGCACCGGCGCCACCGTGACCGCGGTGCGGCACGACGGCAGCGGCTTCACGGTGACCTTCTCCGGTGACGCTGGCGGGCCGATCACCGCGGAGGCGGTGCTGGTGGCCACCGGGCGGCGCACCGACCTGGCTGGGCTGGGTGCCGGCGTGGTCGGCGTGGACGAGTCGGGGCCGACCATCCCGGTGGATGACCATATGCGGGTCGCGCCCGGGGTGTGGGCCATCGGCGACGTCACCGGGCACGGCGCGTTCACCCACATGTCCGAGTACCAGGCGAATATCGTGGTCGCCGACATCCTCGGCCAGCCGGTGTGGCCGGCCGAATACCATGCCGTGCCCCGGGTCACGTTCACCGACCCGGAGATCGGCTCGGTCGGGCTCACCGAAGGGCGGGCCCGCGAGCAGGGCGTCAGCGTGCGCACCAGCTTCGCCAAGCTGTCCGAGTCGGCCCGCGGCTGGATCCACAAGGCGGGCAACGACGGGTTCATCAAGCTGGTGGCCGACACCGACCGCGGCGTCCTGATCGGCGCCACCTCGGTCGGGCCGGTCGGCGGCGAGGTGCTCAGCATGCTCACGCTGGCCGTGCACGCCCGGATCCCGGTGCGCCGGCTGAGCCAGATGATCTACGCATATCCCACCTTCCACCGGGCTATCGAGCCAGCGGTTCAGGCGCTGGTCTGACCTCTGGCGCGCGCCCACTAAAGCTCCAGAAGGCGGGCAGGGCCAGGCACACCACGCCGACCGCGGCCACGCAGAGCAGGCCGCCGGAGGCGGCCGCGAAACGGGGCGTGGTCACGCTGGCCACCCCGCCAGCCCCCAGCTGCCCGGCCGAGGGCCCCACGCTGTAGCTGAGCATCTCCACCCCGGCCAGCCGGCCGCGCAGCTCGTCCGGGATGGTCTGGTTCCATAGCGTGGCGCGGAAGATGCCGCTGATCATGTCGGCCGCACCCGCGGCGAACAAGCAGCCCAGCGCCAGGGCCAGGTCCGGGGCCAGCCCGAACCCGGTGATGGCCAGCCCCCAGCCGGCCGCGGCCAGCGCGATGGCCCGGCCGTACCGGCGTACCCGGCCTAGCCAGCCGCCGGTGGCCGACACGGCCAGCGACCCCACCGACGGGGCGGCGAACATCAGCCCGACCGCCCAGGAACTGTGCAGCCCGGCCGCGATGAACGGGATCAGCGCGTTCGGGTAGGCCAGCGTCATCGCGGCCAGGTCGGCCAGGTAGGAGCCGAGCAGGTCGGGCCGCCCGCGGGCGTAGCGCAGCCCGGCCAGGATGGCGCGCAGCCCGGGACCGGGCGCGTGCTCCCCGGCGGCGGCCGGCGGCAGCGGCTTGAGCCGGCACAGCAGCAGGAACGAGATCGCGAAGCTGACCGTGTCGAAGCCGTACACCCAGCCCGCGCCAGGCCCGGCCGCGATCGCGCCGCCCAGGGTGGCCCCGATGATCGCGCCGCCGTTCCCGGACACCGACAGCAGCGCCGCGGCCGCGGCCAGCTGGTCCCGGGGCACCGTGCGTGGGATGGCCGCGTCCAGGGACGGCCGCTGCAGCGCGGTCAGCACGCTCATCCCGGCGGCCAGCGCGTACAGCGGCCACACCGCCGGATGCGGCAGGACCGCGTTGCCGGCCAGGCCCGCGGCCAGCAGGCCGAGCCCGGCCTCACACCAGCGGAGCAGCCGCCGCCGGTCCAGCCGGTCGGCCAGCACCCCGCCGTACAGGCCGAACACCACCAGCGGGACCAGCTCGGCCACGCCGAGCAGGCCGACCGCGAAGGCCGACCCGGTGAGCTGCTTGGCCTGGACCAGCAGGGCCACGCCGGTGGCCTGGGTGCCGAACAACGTGACGCTGCGGCTGGCGTACAGCATCCGGAAGCTGGCCGCGCCGCTCCCCCGCAGCGGGGAAACGTCCATCCGCAGCAGGCTGCGGCTCATCCAGCGTGTCTCCCCGGTCGGCTGCCCGCACGCTAACACCCAGGTCCGCCTCGCGTCGCCGCATTTTCCGCGCCCCCACTGGCTGGCGCCGGGCTCAGCCGGCCGGCTGGTGCGGCGGGAAGCCGGGCAGGCTGCCGGGGTGCAGGCCCTGGGCGGTGGCCATCTGGCGGAGCAGGTCGATCAGCTGGCTGCGCTCCGCGGCGGTCAGGCCGGCGCTCATCCGCTGCTCGTGCTCGGCGCTGACCGCGCGGACCCGGTCCAGCGCGGCCCGGCCTTGCTCGGTCAGGTAGAGCGCGTGTGAGCGCCGGTCGTCGGGGTTGCGCCTGCGCTCGACCAGGCCGAGCTTCTCCAGCTCATCGACCAGGAACACCATCCGGGTGGCGTTGACCCCGATGAGCGCGGCGATGGCCTGCTGTGACCGGCCTTCGTTGGCGGCCAGCCGGACCAGCATGCCGGCCTGCCGCTGCTCCAGGCCCAGCGGCTTCAGCCGCTCGCCGAACTCGCGCGCGCCGTGCATGCCCAGCTGAACCAGGAGGAAGGCCAGGCTGCCGTCGGGGTCCCGGGAGACGTCGTCCACCAGGCAATACTATCACTATGCAAAATACTTGCACGAAGAAATCATCTCTGCTAGAAACAATATCAGTTCATGAAGTATTGGGATCTTCCATCAGCGGAGGTGAGGTACGGAATGTCCGGGGCAACTGTCACGTCCCGCCCAAGGACAAGCTCGCGGCCCAGCACGGAAGAGATAATCCGGCGGGCCAGCCTGGGTACCTCGGTCGCCCTGCTCATCCAGTACGGGCTGGGCATGTGGGTGAACCTGTACGCCACCATCCCGGCCGGTGATCAAGGGGGCGGCGAGTTCGCCGCGATCGGCCGGGCGCTGTCGCACGGGCCGGCCGGGCTGGCCGTGCACACCGGCCTCGGGCTGCTGCTGCTGATCGGGTCGGTGGCGCCGGTGGTCCGGGCGGTGGCCGACCGGCGGCCCGCGTTCATCGTGACCACCGGGCTCAGCCTGCTCGCCGTGCTGGGCGCCGCGGCCAGCGGGGCGGCGTTCGTGAACACCGGCACCAACGGCGCGTCACTGAGCATGGCCCTGCTCACCGCGGTGGCGTTGCTCTGCCAGGTGGTGAATTTGTTCCTGCTGGCCGGTGGCCGGCCCGCGCGCGGCTGACCCGCGCGCGGGCCGGTGTGCTCAGTCTCCGGTCATGCTCAGCCTCCGATCGCGTTCAGCCGCCCACCACGCAGGGCACATCCCACGGGTCATAGCTCTGGCAGACCGCGGCCGGGTTGCGGAACAGCCCGATCGACGGCAGCGCGACGCCTTGCGAGTTGAACAGGGTGAGGTTGGCGTTCGGCGTGCCGATGCCGGTGCCAGGTTCCCACGGCACGCCAGGGATCCAGTCCGGCGCCCAGTAGAACAACCCGGCGCCCAGCCCGTCCGGGACCTGGGCCAGGATGGACATCTCGTCGGTGAGGAAGGACAGCTGGCCGCCCGGGCTGGCCGGGTAGCCGGGTGACAGCTGGCTCGGCTGCCAGACGAAGTTGCCGGTGCTGTCCCCGATCGGGCTGTTGCCGTTGGCCAGCGTCCACGGGTACTGCGTCTCGGCGATGACGATCTTCTTGTGGAACTGGCCGGCCAGCGCGTCCACGTTCTGCCGCATGGCCGAGATCGCGCCGTGGAAGAACGGGTAGTAGGACAGCCCGATCACGTCGAACGGCACGCCCTGGGTCACCAGGTTCTGGAAGAAGGCCTGGCTGAGGCTGTTATTGCCGCCCTGGTCGTAGTGCATCATGATGAGCAGCTGGTGGCCGGCCGGGTTGCCCGCCCGGGCGCCGGCCACGCCCGCCTTGAGCAGCGTGGCCAGGTTGTCGTAGTCCGCCGGGTTGGTCGGGTCGTTCACCTGGCCGACCGGCCACAGGATGCCGTTCCGGATCTCGTTGCCGATCGAGACCATGTCCACCGGGGTGCCCTGCTTGGCGAACGCGGAGATCACCTGCTGCGTGTAGGACTGCACGGTCGAGGTCAGCTGGGCCAGGTCCTGGCCCTGCCAGGCAGCCGGGATGTCCTGGTGCTGCGGGTCGGCCCAGAAGTCGGAATACATGACGTCCAGGTAGATCTTCATACCGGCCGCCTGCACGCTGCGGGCCAGGGCCAGGTCGCTGGCCAGGTTGCTGTACCCGGGCGGCGGGTCCACCCAGAGCCGCATCCGCACGTAGTTGGCCCCGTTCTCGCGCATGATCTGCACCGGGGACTGCTGCCGGCCGTGGTAGGTGAACATGGCCCCGGCGGCCAGTTCCTGTGGGGTGAACGACAGGTCGGAGCCGAAGTCCAGGCCCGCCGCGGCCGGATCGGGCCCGAACGTGCGGAACTCGCCCACGCACACGTCCGCGCCAGTGTCGCTGTAGACGGTCAGCTCGGCGTACCGGGCCCGGGTGCCCGGCGGCAGCGGGATGTACATCGGGTTGCCCGGGTCCAGCGCGACGTTGCTGGCGGCCGGCACGGCCTGCCAGTTACCGGACGTGGCCGCGGTCTTGATGGTGGCGCTGGCCGACGGGCTGGCCGAGTCGAGGGTGATGCCCAGGTCGTCCAGCGAACGGACCTGGCCCAGGTCGATGGTGAGCGTGCCGGTCCACGCCGACGTGCACCAGTTGGTACCCGCGTCCCCGTCGATCGCGTTCGACGCCGGGTTGCCGGATTCGGTGGAGTCGGCGCTGGCCGACCCGGACAGGGCCCAGTTCGCCGTGGGCACAGCGCCACCCGAGGAGCCGTCGCCCACGGCCTGCACCCGTGCTGCCGAACTGGTCAGCAGCGGGACGAGCAGGACCGCGGGCAACGCGGTGACCGCCAGCCGGCGGCTTAACCCGTGGCGTGCGGCGCTGGTCAGGACGGCCCGGTACCGGGACAGCGTGCGTAGGGGCGCATCATGCATGGTGATCTCCGTTCTGCTGGCCGCTACGGCGCGGCGTGAACCCCTGGCCCCCGGGTCCGGACGCAATCGCACACGCCCGGACGTAACCGCACACGAGGACCCACCCGAACCTTAGAGCCGGGCTCCGCCCCCCGGCAATGGTGCGATCCACCCCGTCAGCTTGAGGCAGGTGGCCGGCCAGCCGGGGCGGCGCTACGGACGGTAGTTTGGTGCCGGACAGGAGGCGCGCTGATGAGTGGTGTGCAGCATCTGGTCCAGACCGGGCCGCTCATCCTGGCTGCGCCGGTGGCGGCGGCAGCCGGGGCGATCACTTTCCTGTCGCCGTGCTGCCTGCCCCTGGTCCCGGGCTACCTGTCCTACGTGACCGGCATGTCCGGCACCGCCGCCCAGCGGGCGGCCACCGCCGACGGGCAGGCGGCCAGCATGGCCGCGGCACCGGCCGCCGGGCTGGCCGCGGCGGGTGGCAGCGTCAGCGTGGCCGCACCCGCCGCAGACGTGACCACCGGGGGCGCTACGGCCGGCGCCGGCGGCCGCACCATGCTCGGCACGCTGCTGTTCGTGCTCGGTTTCTCGTTGGTGTTCGCCACCGAAGGGCTGGCCTTCGGCAGCCTCGGTCTGGTGCTGCAGCGGCACTCGGCCGGGCTGACCCAGGTGCTGGGCGGGCTGACCATCGTGCTCGGCTTGCTGTTCGCCGGGGTCTTCGACCGGTTCCCGATCACCGGGCGGATCGCCCGGCCCTCGTTCCGGCCCCGGGCCGGGCTGGCCGGCGCGCCGGTGCTCGGCGTGCTGTTCGCGCTGAGCTGGACGCCGTGCATCGGTCCCACCCTGAGTGTGGTGCTGACCATGTCGTTCACTTCCGGCACGGCGGTGCGCGGCGCGGTGCTGGCCTTCATCTACGGGCTGGGGCTGGGCATCCCCTTCCTCATCGTGGCGTTCGCGTTCCAGCGCGGGATGACCGCGTTCCAGTGGGCCCGGCGGCACGCCAAGCTGATCACCCGGATCGGCGGCGGCCTGCTGGTGCTGGTCGGCGTGCTCGAGGTGACCGGCGCCTGGACCGCCGCGCTGACCTGGCTCAAGGTGCACTGGATCGGCAGCTACCAGGCACCTCTGTAACCCCCGCGGCGGCTCGCCGCCGCGCAGCTTGCCCCCGCGCAACTCGCCGGCGCGCAGCTAACCGCGCGGCGGCAGCGGCGGCCGGACCCGGGACGGGCGGCTCGAGTAGTCCGGCGGCCGGGCGGCCGGCCGGGCGTCCAGCTGCTCCATGGCCAGCCGGGTCGCCGTCGCCAGCTGGGGGTCCCGGCCCGCGGCCCAGTCGGCGGGTGAGATGAGCACCTCCGTGTCCGGGTCGACGCCATGGTTCTCCACCCCCCAGCCGAACCCGTTCAGCCAGATGGCGTAGCGCGGCACGGTCATCGCGGTGCCGTCGACCAGCCGGAACGGCTCACCGATCCCGATCACCCCGCCCCAGGTGCGGGTGCCCACCACCGGGCCGAGGCCGAGCATCTTGATGGCCGCCGTCACCATGTCCCCATCCGACCCGGCGTTCTCATCGGCCAGCGCGACCATCGGGCCACGCGGCGCGTCCTTGGGGTAGGTGACCGGGCTCATCCAGCGCGGCATGTCCCAGCCCATGATGCGCCGGGCCAGCTTCTCCACCACCAGTTCGGAGACATGGCCGCCGCGGTTCATCCGGATGTCCATGACCAGCGTGTCGTGGGCCATCTCGACCCGCAGGTCGCGGTGGAAGTGCGCCCATCCCTCGCCCATCATGTCCGGGATGTGCAGGTAGCCGGCCCGGCCGCCGGACAGCTCGCGGACCAGCCGCCGGTTGCCCGCGACCCAGTCCTGGTAGCGCAGCCGGCGCTCGCTGGCCAGCGGGGTCACCGCGAACCGGCGCACCGTGCCGTCCGCGCTGGCCACGGTCAGCTCGACCGGCTTGCCCGCCGCGCCGACCAGCAGCGGCCCGGGGCCGGCCAGCGGATCCACCGGCTGGCCGTCCACCGCGAGCAGCACGTCGCCGGCCTGGACCGCCACGCCGGGCGCGGCCAGCGGCGACCGGGCCCGCGGGTCGGAGGATTCGCCGGGCAGCACCCGGCTGATCCGCCAGCTGCCGTCCGGGTCCCGGGCCAGGTCCGCGCCCAGCAGCCCGGGCTCGCCGTCGCCACCGTCCCCCGGTGAGCTGGCCGGCCGGATGTAGGCGTGCGAGGTGCCCAGCTCGCCGACCACCTCCCAGAGCAGGTCGGCGAACTCGGCCGGGCTGCCGACCCGGGGCAGCACCGGCCGGTACTGCTCGGTCACCCCGTCCCAGTCCACCCCGGCCATGTCCGGCACCCAGAAGTCGTGCCGCATGTACCGGCGCAGCTCGGTGAACGCGTGCCGCCACTGCGCGGCCGGATCGGCCAGGAACCGGGCCCGGGACAGGTCGACCTGCACCGTGTCGCTGCCGTCCTGGTCCGCCTTGCGCTGCGCCGGGACCACCTGCAGCTCGCCGCCGTCCCGCACCACCAGCCACTCGCCGTTCCCGCTGACCTCAAACCAGTCCAGCCCGGAGATCAGGTCGGTGGCCTTGCGCCGGCTGAGGTCGCAGCGCTCCAGGACCGC
>Ga0210401_10003692_pt1 | contig 16247 bp, 13 predicted proteins | sample IncBWH32MmetaG_FD_150866 | JGI IMG/M metagenome (GOLD analysis project Ga0210401, IMG submission 150866) | Forest soil microbial communities from Barre Woods Harvard Forest LTER site, Petersham, Massachusetts, United States - Inc-BW-H-32-M | ecosystem: Environmental > Terrestrial > Soil >... | reverse complement strand
CCGCCAGCGCAACGTCTGTGCCTGCGGGAGTAAAGCCCGACACTTCGGACGGCATGGTGCAGGGCGTGAACATACGCAAGGTGAACGGCTATCAGCCGCCATGCCCGCCGCCGGGCGCAACTCCGCACCACTACATCTTCGAGATTTATGCGCTGGACACGACGCTGGATCTGGCGGCGGGTTCGTCCCGAGCTGACTTGCTGAAGGCGATGGACGGGCACGTGGTCGGGAAGGCGTCGTACCTGGGGCTTTTCGGGCGCTAGCGCTAGGCGCTTCGGGTCAATGAGCTGAGGCCGCGCAAAAGCCTGCGGCCGCGAAATTGTGGCGCCGGCATCTTGCTGGCGGTTGTGTGTCGCTGGAAGCAACCACCGATGCACTGGCAAGATGCCGACGCCCACGTAAAGCGTCCGAATCTTACCTCCCAAGCCTCCAAAAAGTGTCCAGTAAGTCGCGCTAAAGCAATGCCTTAGCGCTGTCTCCATTCCTGCCAGGTGCTCCGTAGTCCGGCGGTACTAAACCATCCGTACTTATCGCGATAGCTCCTCAGGCCCATTGAGCCTAGCGATCCCGGCTGCGAGGATCGAGTCTGGAAGGCGATGGAGTCACAAGGAGCGAACCTTGACCGCCCTGGTTTTCCCAACGCAAAGCAGCGTCAACGAAAAGCTTTGGCTCGCGGTGATCGACAGCGCCATCGCCGACTGGGTGCGAGGCCCGGCGGGGCATAAGGTCAAAGCTGAGTACTTTCTGTTCGAGGATGACGAAGACTTTCCCTTCGTGTGCCGTTCCGCAGGACTGAATCCGGAGACGGTGCGCGATACGCTGTGGACCATCCGAGCCCACTCAGCCTCCGATCTGCACACCAACGTCGCCTAGCGCAGCGCCTCCCACTACGTAGTTCAGCATCCGACGCCAATTTACTGCCCGCGCGCTTACGCGCCCAACGTGATCAACTCCATTTTGCGTTTCCCGAGCCGCCGCGCGCCCTTGTCCGTGACCACGATCGAATCGCCGAACTCGGCCGGAGTCGGCGTCTGCTTCACGGGCACGCTGGGCTTCAAGTCAAATACCATGCCCGCCTGGAAGACCAGATCGTCGCCGCCTTCCATGCGGCCAGGACCGCAGCGAGGCAGATCGGCCAATCCGCCGGAATGAATGAGAACGCCGCCGGGCCTGGCCACGCCGCGCGCTTTCAATTTTTCGCCGCAATAGTCGCAGAATTCCTTCGCGCTCTTTCCCGGCGCCACGCGGTCCATCAGATTGTGGAACAAGTCGAGGCAGTATTGGCCGGCTGCGGACCAGTCCGCCGGCGCCGGCGAGCCGAGCAGCACGGAATGGTTGACCTGAGAGCCGTATCCCAGGACAGAGCCCGAGCACTCCTGCCCAAGGATCTGTCCGGCGGACAAAACGTCGTCCAGGGGAAATCCGAAGCTCGCATTCCCTGAGCCGCGCGTGCTGATGCTCAATCGCCAGGGGCGCTCGCCGGAGGCCTGAACCATGGTGGAATACATCTTCAGCCACACGTCGCGATGGACGGAGCCGGGCCGCGCGGTTTCGATCATGGCCTGTACGCCCGCCTCGCTCACTTCGGTGGCTTTTTCGAGTACGGCGATCTCTTCGGCGCTGTGGACAAGCTTCACGCGCCACAGAATATCCGCGGCGGAGTCAAGCTGCGCCTGCGGAAACGCTTTGCGCACGCGGTCGAGCGTCGTGTACGTGACGGAGCCCTCGGCATTGCGGAACAGATTCGCCAGCGATCCGACGCCGATGCGCGCCTGCTCCATCTTTCGTTCTTTTAAGACGTCGATGATGAGCGGCGACCACAGCCCCTCTTCGTCCGAGAAGCGGACCTCGATATCCGGAGCGTTGTCCGCAAACATCGTGGTGAGCACGATCCCGGGAATCGGCCGCTTTTCGTCGAGCAAGGATCCGATGCGGTTGGAAATTGCGGTGATCTTGCCTTCGAGCGGCACGATCACCCAGCCCGCGGGTATGCCGGCGAGATATTGCACGTCGGCGTCGCCATCCTGGCGGTCGTGAATCATGGGCTGAGTGCTGTGTTGCGGAACAATCAGGCAGTCGAAATGGTTTTCCTTCATGCCTTGGCGTACGTTTTGCCAGCGTCTCCGAAATTCTTCGGCTGACCATGCTTTTGGCATCGATGCGGGCGCGACCGAGTTTTTCGTTGCGGCCGGGCCGGGGTTCGCGCCGGCCTGCGAAGTCTGGCCCCATAGTGGCAGCGAGCTTCCGGCGACCGCAACCGCTACGGTGGAAGACCCTCCCAAAAGTAAATCCCTGCGCGAGAGATTCACGGACATTTCGTGTCTCGAAGATGCTGGCTTCATCTGCCCCTCCTCAAAAATCGCCGGATGGCCCATTCAGTCGGCGGCTCGATCAAAGGTGCGGGAGGAATCGAACGGGAATGTACACCAGGGCAAGGCGGGACACAAAAGCAAAATTCGCCTCACGCGAAACGTTTTCAAGGCAGTCGGCATCAGATTCTGCTCCATCGTTTGGCGGACTGGCGTATCGAGTCATCTGAGATACAGGGAACATCCCCTTCAATTTCGAGGATTTTCTGGAATTGGAGACTGTTAATATGGTTGCAGAATGATCGAAGGGCAGGTATTTGCCGGAGATGGATCCGGGCCGGGAGGCGCCGGTAAAGGGCCGCGGAGAAAGGAAGCAGCGTGCGAGTTTGCATGGTGGCGTACACGTTCTATGAGACCGATAACCGCGTGATGCGGTATGCGGAGACCCTCGCTCGGCGCGGCGACGAGGTGGACGTGATCGCTCACTACGGCCAGGAAAAGGGAACGCTCATTCGCAACGGTGTGCGAGTGCTGCGCGTCCAGCAACGCATTCCGAATGAAAAAAGCAAATTCACCTATCTTTTCCGAATCTGTCTGTTTTTCTTGCGGGCTATGTTTATTCTCAGCCTGAATCACTTGCGGGAACCCTACGATCTGATCCATGTGCATTCGGTCCCCGACTTCCTGGTGTTCACAGCGTGGCTGCCCAAGATCACGGGCGTGAAGATCATCCTCGATATTCATGACATGCTGCCCGAGTTTTATGCCAGCAAATTCCTGGGCGATCAGAAATCAAGAATGTTCGACGCGATGGTGTGGGTCGAGAAGGAATCGTGCGCGTTCGCCGACCACGTGATCATTCCCAACCATCTCTGGCTGAAGCGGCTCACATCCAGATCGGCGGCCCCTTCCAAGTGCAGTGTGATCATGAACTATCCCGATCCGGCCATCTTCTATCGCCGCGGACGGACGCGGACCGATAACCGGTTTGTGATCCTCTACCCGGGAACGCTGGCGGTGCACCAGGGGCTCGATGTGGCGATCCGCGCATTCGCCAAAATCAAGAGCGTGGTTCCGGAGGCGGATTTTCATATCCGTGGAGCGGGCCCGGCGCGCGAAAGCCTTGAGGCGCTCGTCAAGGAACTGCATCTCGAGGATCGCGTTTTCTTTCTACCTGGCATGCCCATGTGGGAGATTGCCCAGGTGATGGAGGACGCCGATCTCGCGGTGGTCCCCAAACGCAAGGATACGTTTGGCAACGAGGCGTTCAGCACAAAGACCCTTGAGTTTATGTCCGTCGGCGTCCCACTGCTCGTCTCCGACACGGCCGTGGACCTCTACTATTTCAACGATCAGATTGTCACGTTTGCAACGAGCGGAGACGAGGACGATTTCGCCGCCAAAATGGTTCAGCTCATTCGCAATCCGGCTCTTCGCCAGAAGCAGGTCCAGAACGCCGAAGAGTTTGTGAAGCTGAATAGCTGGGAAGTGCGGAAGGCGGAGTACCTGAACTTGGTTGACTCCATGACGGGCAATACTCCCTCCGCCCCGGCGAAGGTTAGCGAAAACGTGGCGGTCAGGTAGAACGCCGGACGTGTGGCGCCGGCATCCTGCCGGCGGTTTCCCCTTAGCATGAACTGAAGAAGGCCACCGGCAAGATGCCGGCGCCACAAAACTGCGGGAAACTGCTACTCCGCGCCAAGAAACGCGAAGCGCAGCAGGAACAGGGCGGAGAGAACCCAGATGAGAGGGCTGATCTCCTTGATTTTTCTGGTGCCGATCTTGATGAAGGTGTAAGAAAGCAAACCCAGGCTGAGTCCAGTTGCGATGCTGAACGTGAGCGGAGTTGCCACGAGCGTAATGAACGCGGGGAACGCTTCGGTGAAATCGTTCCAGTCGATCTTGGCGAGCGAGGCGCACATGAGTGCGCCGACCAGAATCAGGGCCGGCGCCGTGGCGTAATTCGGAACGGCGGCGACCAGCGGCGCGCAGAACATCGAGACGATGAAAAGGGCCGCGATCAGCACATTACCCAAGCCCGTTCTAGCTCCCGCGGCGACGCCGGCCGCGCTCTCGATATAGCTGGTCACCGTCGAGGTGCCCGTCAGGGCTCCGGCCATGGTGCCGAAGGCGTCGGCCAGGAGCGCCCGGCTGGCGCGCGGGAATTTTCCGTTGACCAAAAATCCGCCCTGTTCGCAGACGCCGACGAGCGTCCCCACGTTATCGAAGAGATCGACGAAGAAGAAGACAAACATGAGTTCAAGCAGGCCCAGTTTCACGGCGGAGCGGAAATCCAGTTTCAGAAACGTTCCGCCAGGACGGGGCAGCGAAAAAATGTGCGTGGGCATGTGCGTCAGCCCTAGAGGAATTCCCGCCAGGGCGATCGCCACGATTCCAATCAGGATCGCGCCGCCGACTTTCCGCGACATCAGGATCGCGATCACAATCAGCCCCAGCGCCGCGAGCCGCACCTGTGGATCGGAAGATTTCCCCATGCCAACAAACGTGGCCGAGTTGGCCACAATGATCTTGGCGTTTCGCAGGCCGACAAACGCGATGAAGAAGCCGATTCCAGCGGCAGTGCCGTGCTTCAGGCAATCGGGAATGTCGTTGACGATGTGCTCGCGGATGTTCGTGAGGGTAAGAATCAAAAAGAGCGCGCCCGACAGAAAAACGACGCCCAGCGCCGTTTGCCACGGCACTCCGCGTCCCAGAACGATCGAGTACGTGAAGTACGCATTCAGGGACATTCCCGGCGCCAGGGCGATCGGATAATTCGCCCACAGTCCCATCACCAGCGTCGCGAGCGCGGCCGAAACGCACGTCGCGAAGAGCACGCCCTCGACCGGCATGCCCGCTTCGCCGAGGATGCGCGGATTCACCACCACCACGTAGGACATGGCCATGAACGTGGTCAGCCCGCCCAGGAGTTCGCGGCGAACCGTGGTGCCGTTTTCCGAAAGATGAAAGATCCGTTCGAGCAATCCGCGCCTCTTACAAAAGTGCGCCAATATAGGCCGATGCGGGCCGTGGCGTCAACGCAGAACGTGACTGAGCAGCGTATCGCTTCCCGCGGTGACTATCGAATCGAAGATGCGGGATCATTCGATTCGTTTTTCAAATTCGCGAAGGCGGCGCAAAACCTTGCGCCGATTGAGCCGGGCGGGTATGGTACGGCATGCCTGACCGCCCCGAAACCGGAAGCGTAACGACGGGCGCGACGCCCGGCGGCGGCACAACGACCGCTCCTATCCACATTGCAGATTACGGACTTCGCGGCGAAGCCCTCTCGCCGATGGAAACGCTGGCGCAATCGGTCTCGACGATCGCGCCCACGTGCACGCCCGCGGCGACGATCCCGCTCGTGGCCGCGCTCGCCGGGAACGGCACCTGGCTGGCCTACGTTTTGGCGAGCATCGCGATTCTCCTCGTGGCCTGGTGCATCAGCCGCTTCGCGCGATATTCCGCCTCGCCGGGTTCGCTCTACGTCTACGCGGCCATGATCCTGCCGCCGTGGCTTGGAGCGGCGGCGGCTTGGAGCCTGCTGCTCGCCTATGTCGCCACCGGATCGAGCGTGATTGCCGGCTTCTATCACTTCGCGAATCTGCTTTTCATTCAGTTTGCTGGCCGCGCCTTTTCTGGAGCGGCTTTGGCAATCCTCGTAACCGGCGCTTCGATGTGGATCGCGTGGCGCGACATCAAAATCTCCGCGCGGCTGATGCTGTGGATCGAAGCCGTTTCGCTGTCGGTGATTCTCGCGGTCGTGGTTCTCTTGCTCGTGCAGCACGGGTTTCATTTGGACCCCGCGCAGCTGCATTTGACGAACATGACGGGCGGCGGGCTGCGGCTCGGGCTCGTCCTCGCGCTTTTCAGCTTCGTCGGGTTTGAGAGCGCGACCACGCTGGGCGCCGAGGCGCGCAATCCGTTGAAGACAATTCCCCGCGCGGTCATCCAAAGCGCCGTGCTTGCGGGCGGTCTCTTCATCGTGGCCGCGTATTCCGAAGTGCTGGGCTTCCGTGTAGCCGGCCAGGATCTGGGGCAGAGCCAGGCGCCCATGGGCGTTTTGGCGGGAGTGGCCCATGTGCCGGTGCTGGGAGTCTTGATCAACATCGGCACCGCGGTGAGCTTGTTCGCGGGAACGCTCGGCTGCATCACGGCGGCGGCGCGCGTTCTGCTGCTCATGGCGCATAACGGCCTCGCGCACGATACGTTTCGCCGAACGCACGAGCAAAATGAAACGCCCACGTTCGCCATCATGGCCACCGGCGTTGCCGCGGTGCTGCCGGTTGCGGTGCTGGCTCACGGCGGATCGAGCGGGCTCGACGTCTACGGCTGGATGGGCTCGCTGGCCACCTACGGTTTTATCGTGACGTATGCGCTGGTTTGCATCGCGCTGCCGCGATACCTGCGCGACCACGGAGTCTTCCATCAGGGCTCGCAAATCATTCCGTGGCTGGCGTTTATCGCCATGCTCGCTGCGCTTATGGGGAACCTGTATCCGGTGCCGGAGGGGCCGTACGGAAAGCTGCCGTATATTTTTCTTGTGTATCTGTGTGCTGGGTTGATTCTGTTTGTTTGGCAGAAGAGGAAAGAGAAAATGGCCTCAGCGTAGTGCTTGGGTCTCCCGTGGGTGGAGATTCTTGCTGCGGCGACCAGATGCCCGCCTGGAAGGCGGGCGGTACAACGCCTGGGATGCCATCGACCTATGCCTCTTATTCGAGGGAGGTGACTTTAGGCGCTGCGTCCTGTTGAAGCGGTCGATTTTTCCGGTTGGGTTGGGCCGGTTCCGGCCTGTGTCTTGACGATGGCTGCGGCAATCTCGGCGATCTCGGCTTGCGTCAACTCTATCCTCGCCGCGTGGATCCAGCCGTCAACCTGCTCAGGGGTGCGCGCGCCCACGATCGCGCCGGTCAGTCCGGGCCACGCGAGCGTCCACGCAACGGCAACTGCGGAGACGGACACTCCGTGACGCGCGGCGATGGGCCGCAGCGCGTCGCGCAGGGCAAGATTGCGGCTGAGTTTGGGCTCCTGAAACTCGGGGCCGCGACGGCGCCAGTCGTCGTCGGCCATGCGCGCGACGCGATCGTCTGTGAAGCTGTCGGTCAGGATCCCCGACTGCATCGGGCTGTAGCAGATCACGCCGGTGTTGTGGCTCTTGCACCAGGGCAGAAGTTCGCTGGCCGCGGCGCGATTGATCATGGAAAACGGCGGCTGCAAGGAATCGACGTGGCGTATCGCTTCGCATTTCTCCAATAGACTGACATTGAAATTCGACACACCCGCGGCGCGAATTTTTCCTTCCTCAATCAGTTTCACCATTGCGCTCCACGACTCCGCGATGGGCGTTCCCGATTCATCGGGCCAGTGAAATTGATACACGTCGATGCGCTCGATCCCGAGACGGCGCAGCGAGGCTTCGCACTCGCGGCGGATCGTTTCTGGTTTCAGGATGCGTTTGGCCTGCTGCATGGGATTGTTGATGTCCCAGGTGAGGCCGCACTTCGTGAAGATGAGCGGGCGCTCCGACGCCGGCAATTCGCGCAGCAATTTGCCGACGACTTCTTCCGAATGGCCCAGGCCGTAGACCGCGGCGGTGTCGATCCAGTTGATGCCGAGGTCGAGCGCGCGGCGCATCGTGGCGATGGACACTTCATCGTCCTGCGGGCCCCAGCTGAAAGCCCAGCCACCTCCCCCAATGGCCCACGCGCCAAATCCCACGGTCGTGATCTGAAGCCCGCTCGATCCCAGCGGACGTGTCGGCAAATTCATGATGACGCCTCCGAACAGAAAAGTTTTGAAGCCGGAATACAAAACGGCTCAGCGAACCGCTGCCTGCGAGAAACAGTGTAGACGCGATCGGGAGTATCTTCCAGTCGAAGGGAATCGGCGGCGCCGGCCCAGATTGTTATCGACACAGAATCCCAGTGCCGATAGACTTCGCCCTGAACATCACAATTGCAGCATGTCTCTGTGCCCCTCCGCATTTCTCCTCGTTCTCTGTGTTGAGGTTTTAAAGGCTGAACACAGAGGACACCGACAAATGGGGAGAAAGCCATTTTCATGGATGGGCGTGCAAAGGAGCCATATGCCGAATCGCAGGGATTTCATTAAGCGGGTGATGAGCGCCTCGGCCGGCGTTGTTTTCACGGGCTACAACATGTGCGATGCCTTCGCGCAAGCGGGGAGCGGAAAGAAGCACAAGGAAGTGATGGTAGGGAAGCGCCGCGTGAAGACGGTGGACGTTCACTGCCACGTGAGCGTGCCTGAGGCTACCGAGCTACTCAAGGGAACAAAGATCGAGCGGCGCCTCGGCGCGGGGATCGCGCTCGGCGGATACGACGACGCGGGCCTCACACCCGCGCGAATTCAGCTCATGGACGAAATCGGAATCGACGTGCAAGCCGTCAGCATCAACGCATTCTGGTATTCGGCCGATCAAGAGCTGGCAACCAAGCTGATCGATCTCCAGAATCAGAAACTCGGCGAGATGTGCGCGGCACATCCGGAGCGTTTCGTCGCGTTTGCGTCGGTGGCGCTGCAATTTCCGGAACTCGCCGCCAAGCAGCTTGAGGACGGCATGAAGAAATACGGCTTGCGAGGCGTGGCGATTGGCGGAAGCTGCGAAGGCAAGGAGCTGTCCGCGCCGGAATTCGATCCGTTCTGGGCCAAGGCCGAGGAGCTGCAGGCGCTGATCTTCGTCCACCCGCAGAATGCGCAGAATGCCACCGGCGTTGCGAGTCGCGTCAAGGGCAGCGGCGCGCTATTCAACGTGATCGGAAATCCCCTGGAAACGACGATTTTTCTCTCGCACTTGATCATGGACGGTACGCTCGACAAGTTTCCGAAGCTGAAAATCTGCGCCGCGCACGGCGGCGGCTTTCTCCCGAGCTACGATGGCAGGCTGGATCAAGGGTGCCGCGTGTTCCCCAAGGAATGCCCCACAAAGATTCAAAAAGAGCCTTCGGAATATCTGAAACAGGTCTACTACGACACGATTGTGTTCAACCCGGAAGCGCTGCGGCACTTGATCGCCGTGGTGGGTGCGGGCCAGCTTGGACTGGGCACCGACTATCCGTTTCCGTGGGCGTACATGCCGGTGGATGACGTGCTGAATCAACCGGGGTTGAGCGACGCCGACCGAATCGCGATTCTCGGCGGCACGATGAGCAAACTGCTGAAGATTGAAATGTAGGACAGACTTCAGTTTGTCGGTTTCTGCTGCGTCATTCAGAGTGAAACTTCGGGGTGACACCTGGATCTACAGGGAATCCCAAAACGTGGCTAATCTTTTGACGGCAGGCCCCGGCAGCGTAGGCCCTTCTCCCGCCCGGCAATTCTCCGCCATGTGACTGGGGTCGCCTGTTCCCGGGATGACGCAAGTCACCGCTTGGTTCGCAAGCGTGAATCGCAGTAAAGCTTCCGGCCAGGTCTCGCAGCCGGCTTCCCGCAACCATGGTGGCAGCGGCTTCCCGCGAACAGATCGGAGCAACCGCCCCGCGCCAAAGGGTAGGTTCACGAGCACGGCAATGCCCCGTTCAGCCGCGAGAGGCAAAAGGCGGCGCTCGGCGTCGCGATCGTCGAGCGAATAGTTCAGTTGCACAAAATCGAGAGGCTCGGCGCGCATGATCTTTTCCATCTCCGCGTAGGCGCTCGAGGAATAGTGAGTGATCCCGAGATAACGAATCCGGCCGGCCTCTTTCCACGCGCGCAGCGTCGCCAGATGCGTGCGCCAATCGACGAGGTTGTGGATCTGCATCAGGTCGATCCGTTCGCAGCGCAGCAGATTCATCGAGCGGTTCATCTGCTCGATCCCGGCGGCGCGCCCCTCGGTCCACACCTTTGTGGCGACGAAAGCCTTTTCGCGCACGCGCTCGGCGGCGATCAGTTCACCCACAACGCCTTCGGCGCGGCCGTACATGGGAGAGCTGTCGATCACGGAACCGCTGGCCGCAAACAGCGCGTCTAGAACTCCACCGAGCGCGGCCCGCTCCTTCTCCCGGAGGCCGACGTCGAACCCTTTGTAGGTGCCCAAGCCGACGACCGGAAGCGGTTCGCCGCTCGATGGAATGGTCCGGGTAAGCATCGGTAATCCAAATATAATCCATGTTTTCATGCGGATCGAATCGATCTGGTTCTTCCATGGTCGAACCTTCCTTGACACTTCTTCGCGCGGGACAGTAAACTGCTTTGCCGAAATCTTCAGGGGTCAAACGCAATGCTTCTCTCACGCGATTACGTCGGATACATGGCGGGCGAAGTAGTGAAGCGGCTGCTCGCGTCAAAAATGATCGAAGCGCCGTCGGCGCCCACCCTGGCGCAGCGCGTGCGCGTCGTCATGCAGGACGAAATCAGCGTCGAGGACCGGCTGAACGAAGAAGTGCGCGAGATTTTGACGAAGCACGCCGACGAGATGCGCCGCACTGGAGTTCAGTATCAGGAAATGTATAAAAAGGTAAAAGGCGAGCTCGCGCGGCAGCGGAAGCTGATTTTGCGCTGAGTGTGTTCGGTTTTCCGCGCAAAGTAGAGCGTGAAGAGCGGCAGGCTGAAGCCTGTCCTACTGAAACGAAGGGAAGACCGACCGGACTGATGCGACTGACCCGCGAAAAATCGATTCGCCTCTCCCACGTGGTTACCGATCTTTTGGTTGCGAGCAACGATGTCGAATTCGTCGAGGACCGCGACACCATACGCCAAAAGGTTCTCCAGATTATCCAGGACCTGCTGAAGGAAGAGGAAGCGATGGACGCGGAGGTCCGCAAGAAAATCACCTCGCAAAAAAAGGAAATCCTGGAAGGCAGCGAAGAGTGGGACGTCCTGTACCGGAAATACTATGCGGAAGAAATGCGCCGCATGGGAATCGTTCACCAGCCGAGCCAGACCTGACCGCCGTCAGCCTCGCATTTTCAGTTTACCGGAAATCAGTGAGACGCGTCGTACCATTGCCGCCAGGCTTTCGCGTCTACTCCTAGATTCCGCCCCGAAATGTCGCCTAGCGCCTGAACGTCCCAAGCGCGCTGCTGTTGGCTGAGCGTGGAATCGTCCAGCCACCCAACAAGGCTCGCTGCGACGACCATGCGCTGCGCGTGGGTATACATTCCAGCCTCCGCGAGCCCGCAGATAGCCTGCTCCTGCACCGGGAGCGTTGGATCATTGTGAAATCTGTCCAGCAGCATGGGGATCGTCTCGTCGGTGCCGATCAGGGCCAGGCCTTCCACCGCGCTCGTGCGAGCGCTCACATCAGGGTCGGCGAGATAGGAATCGATGACTTTCGCGGCGTGTATCGGATCGACGCCGCGATTCCCAAGCGCGCCCATCATCCAAAGGGCCCAGGTGCGCTGCTGCGGGTTTCCCGCGCTTCTTTCCAGCATATCAAATCCGCTCTGATTCAGCGGAACGCCGTCCAGGGCAAGCTGCGCCTGCAGGGCCGCCTCGCGCGCGCGCATATCCTTGAGGCTAATGCCAACGGTGATTAGCTGATCCGTCTTCGGCGTGCGCTTCGTTTTGCCGGTCCAATTGCCTGACTCAGCCATGAGCCGGTCTGCGGCGCCGGGATTCCCGGCGACGACTTGCGCCAGCAACTGTTCGGCTTCCGCTTGCAGTGCGGAGTTTGTCGACGGGTGAGCGGATCGGGCAGTCCGCCCCACTTGCGCTGCGTTGTCAGCCTGAAATCGGACGATGGTCCGATGCGCCAGCCAGAGTATCGTTGCCAGAAACGTCAGCGCGAGCGCCAGGAAACAAAGAATGGGCAGGTGCCCGGAGAACCAGGATTGCGCCGGGACGGCGGACGGAGGCTCGGGGCTTGTCTTTGCCGGTGCCGGCGCACTAGCCTGCTCAATTTCGGCCAGCGCCTGGCCGACTTCGGCTTCCGACGGCTTGGGCGCTTCCGCGCCGGGAACGGTCTTGAGGTTTGTGTCCATATTCTCCCGCAAAATGAGAATAGGGATTTGACCTGCCGCTCGCTATCACCCGTTGGTACCATGAGTGTCGAGTGAGACCTTTCCGAGAGGACAGCGCCACGTCGGAACTTACTTCTTCGCGGCGTCTTTTTCCAGCTTGTCGAGTTCCTGCACGAGCTGTTCGGCCTGATCGCGGAGCTGGCGCAATCGGTCGGCCATCGCGGGGGCCGCATTTCCGCCTGGAGGGGATGTGGCGGCCTGGGCGGACGTACCCGCGGGCGTGGATCCCTTTGAAGGAGGGGCGCCGGCAGTCATTTCAGCCAGGGCCTCGGTGAACGTGTCCTGGTAAATCACCCGGTCGCCCATTGCCAGCACGACTTTCTTAAGCTGAGGCATCCGCGCTTCGGTCGCCTGAATATAAATCGACTCGACATAGAGAAACCCGCCAGTCACGGGCAGCGAAATCATATTTCCGCGCAGCACGTGAGACCCCTGCTGATTCCAAAGCGTCAAGTCCTTGGAAATATTCTGGTCCTGGTCGATGCGCGATTCGATCTGCATCGGGCCGTACATCAATTGCTGCTTCGGGAGCTGGTAAAAAATCAGGTTGCCCAAGTGATCGCCGTCGCAGCGCGCGGCCATCCAGCCGATCAAGTTGTCCTTCCCACGCGGAGTGAAGGGAAGCATGAGCAGGAACTCCGGCGTCTTTTCTCCGGGCAAGGTGGCCACGACATAACTCGGCTGCACCGGCTCCGGCTGGGCCGACTGGCCGGTCACGTTCCGCGCGATGTCCCAGATGTCTTCCTTGTTGTAAAAGACTTGCGGATCGTGCATGTGAAACGTGCGGTAGGCTTCGGCCTGCGCCCGGAATAGTCCCTCGGGATAACGGGCGTGCCGCCGCAGATCTGCGGGCATATCGGAGGCAGGCAAGAATAGTTTTGGGAAGAGATGCTCGTACGCCTGAATGATGGGATCGCCGGGATCGAAAACGTACAGAGATATTTTTCCGGAGTAGGCGTCGACCGTGGCCTTCACGGAATTGCGAATGTAGTTGGCGCCGTCCGGCAGACCTGGAGCGGCAATGGTGGCGGAGTACGGATGCGAGAGGGAAGTCGTGTAGCCGTCGGCCATCCACACCAAGCGGCCGTCGTCGGTGATCACCAGATACGGGTCCTGGTCCCAGGTCAGAAAGCCGGCCAGGTATTGCAGCCGGTCCTGGAGGTTGCGGTGAATCATCATCCGGCTCTCGGATGTCAGATAACTCGTGAAAAAGATGTTCGGCTCGCCCTCCGAGATTGCCGCGGCCGACTTCATCAAGATCGATCCCACCGGAAATCCGCCCGAGCCCTGGTAGGTGGTGGATTTGTTCTGGCCGCCCGACGGATAGTCGAATTCCTGGCTGGCTGTGTGAACGAACACGGGATCCTGGGTCTTCTCGCCGTAATAAATCTCCGGCCGGGTAATCTGAAAACCGGGTGTTTTCACTTCGGGGGGAGCATTTTCGATCAGCAGGACGGGCAAGCCGTCGGGGGTGATCTTGTTGACTTCCGAAACGACCACGCCGAATCCGTGCGTGTAGATGAAATGGGGATTGATCCAGCTCTGGCTGGCTTCCGCGGGCAGCTGGGTGACGTCGATCTCTCGCGGCGACAGGAGCACCTGCTTGATCTTGCCGCCCGGGAAGTAGCGATCCACATCGGTGGTGGGGAATATGTAGTACGGCCGGAGCGCCTGAATCTGGGTGATGGTTTCGTTGTACGCAGGCAGGTCCCACAACCGCACATTTTCGAGCAGCGTGGAATCCTGAACGGGGTCAACCGTGGACTGCCCGGAAGCGGTGAACGGGACCTCTTGCGCGTTACGGTTCAGGCCAAAGGCCAGAGAAGTTGCTTCGATGTGTCGCTCGATGTAGGGCTGCTCGATGGAGATTTCGTTCGGCCGCACGTAGATGCCGTGTACGAGGACCGGCAAGATCATCTGTAGAACGAAAAAGCCGCCGACGAGCGTGGCTGCTTGCTTGTACTTCCGCATCCACACGAACGGAAGCGCCCCCAGCGTGACCAGGATCAGCAGCCAACGAAGCGGAAGCGTAACCTTCTGGTCCACGAAATCGGCTCCCGTCATAAAGGCGTGGGAGTTCAGCAGCAGTTCGTAGTTTCCCAGATAGATCCAGGCGGCGAAGCCGAGGAGCAGGATGACGCTGAGTACCCGAACGAACCCGGCGCGCGTCGCGCCCGGCAGCAGCAGCGAGCCCGGCCCCAGAGTAAGCGTTTTGCGCGGCCCGTCATCAGCCAAGCCGTACCGCAGGTGATCGGCCAGCTGCCAGCCTCGAGCCGTCGCCCAAAAGACCAAAGCGCAAAGGATCGCCAGCACGAAGACAAAGCTGAGCACCTGCGCGTAGAACGGCAAATCGAACAGGTAGAACGGCAAGCCGCGCGAAAAAACCTGGTCCTTCCACGCGTCGGCGGGGGCCGCGAGTCCGCGCGAACCGAAGAAGCGCATCACGGTCCAGTAGTCGATCGAGTTCGTCGCAAAAATGATGGCCACAATCGCGAGGCCGATGGGCACGAGGCGGGAGTATATGCGGTGGTCGCGCGAAAAAATGCCGGCGAAGTGCAGCCCTCGCGCGTGAGCCACCCACAGCGCCACGAAGGCCAGGATTGAACCCGCGGCCGCAGGCGCGATGCTGTACCACAGCATGCTCGCCCAGGTACCGACTTGGCCGACCTCCTTCCACCAGTTGTACTCGATGATGAAATCGGCGGCCGTGGAACTGGCCCACAACGCGACAACCAGCAGAACGACCAGGACGATCAGATTGCGAATTTGCGATGGGCGCATAAGGAGGGGGATGTTCGGACAGGTGGGATCGTATCACACGCGGTCCATGCGGCGAGCAGCATCTCCTGTCGTGCGGGTAGAGAGGGGGCCTTCAAACTGCGCGCAGCCGCGCGGGATAACCGGCTGGCGAAGCCTCAGCGAAACTGTCACGCCATCCACAGACCTTGCCGCCTCCCGCTATTCCTGTCATTCATTAGTCAGGTGAGCACACCTGTCCCACGTCGAAATTGACCCCTACCGGGGCAGGCTTTAGGGTGTTAAAGCAGGTATAAACTGCGGTTCCAATCCTGTCGATGGTCCTTCTGTGATCTGGGGACCATTGGAGAAAAAATCCAGGGACCTGATCCACTGGGGATGCGCCGGTGTGCGGCGACGTGTGTGCAGACGGGGAATCTGCTCGTAGCCGCAGCAAGCAAGGAGCAAAGAACAGGTATGATGCACAAACAAAAGTATTTATATGTGGCTCTCGTGGCCTCGCTCTCGCTGTTTCTGACGTCCTGTTATCCCGCGCACAGCGGATCCAGCAGCAGCTCCCTTGGGGGGAGCGGCGGAGGGACCGGTGGCACTGGTGGAAGCGGTAGCGGAGGCGGCAATAACGGCACGCCCTCCACATTCACCATTGGAGGGAGCGTAATCGGCCTGGCGGGAACAGGGCAAGGCATGATTCTGGAGGATAACGGCTCGGACGACCTGACGATCACAACAAACGGCAAGTACACGTTCAAAGTCGCTGTGAGCGGCGCCTACTCCGTGACCGTGAAGACGCAGCCTAGCGGTCCCGTGCAGAGCTGCACCGTTTCGAATCCCACGGGAACCGCACAGGCCAATATAACCAACGTTATCGTCAATTGCGGTACGAGTGGCCTCACGATTGGCGGAACGGTTTCCGGCCTTCTTGGGGGCGGGCTGGTCCTACAGAACAACGGGGGTGACAATTTCGGCGTTGCCGGGACCGGAAACGTGACTTTTACGTTTGCGACGCCGGTTAGCGCCGGCACTGCCTATACTGTCACCGTTCTGACCCAGCCTTCCAACCCGGCGCAAATCTGCAGCGTCGTGAACGGAACGGGCACCGCGAATAGCAACATCGGCAACGTCCAGGTGATCTGCACGCAGCCGGGCTTTTCAATCGGTGGATCGGTGGTCGGACTGGTCGAGGCGCCGGGAGACATGCTCGAATTGCAGGATAACGCCGGCGACG
>Ga0210401_10003691_pt1 | contig 16248 bp, 16 predicted proteins | sample IncBWH32MmetaG_FD_150866 | JGI IMG/M metagenome (GOLD analysis project Ga0210401, IMG submission 150866) | Forest soil microbial communities from Barre Woods Harvard Forest LTER site, Petersham, Massachusetts, United States - Inc-BW-H-32-M | ecosystem: Environmental > Terrestrial > Soil >... | reverse complement strand
GAACCCCACCGACAGGCTGAGATTCGGCGCCGGCTGGAACGCGACGCCCGCATTCGCACGGTAGCCGGTCCGTGTGCCGGACATGGCATCGAAGGGGGCGAGAGGACCGCCGATGCCGGTATCGTATTTCAGGGTATCGAAACCGCCATAGACCTTCAGGGGTAGCCCACCCGAAAAATTGTAGCCGAACTGCATGCCTTCGTAACGAAGCGAGCCGATATTGCCGAACGCGCTATACGGGCTGCTGCCGTTCATGCTCAAACCCACCGCGCCGTGTTCGCTGCTGACAAACCAGCCCTTCGGAAAATTGTAGAAGCCGCCGCTTCGTCCATCACTGCCGTCAAAGCTTGGAAAGTTGCCGTAGGCATTGGCGCCCCCGCCGGCGCTCGGATCGCCACCGAAGCCGATGGGCCAGCCTGGGATCCAATACATCACAGGAGCCGTTTGGGCATGGGCCGTTCGCCCGCCGAGACAGAGTATCGCCAGGACGAATGCGAGAGCTGATCTGCCTAACAAAACCGACATGCGCGCGACCCCGACTGTCGCGAAACTATACGCTCCAGATATCGGGAACGCCAGTGCGCGCCACCGGCCGTTGGACCCTACGGGGCTGCAGGATAACGCAGGTTTTACTCCATTCGCAGAGCGGCCGAATGTCGCTTCCGCCTTCGCTCCTCGAGCCACGGCGAACAAGCCGGGCTACGAAAGCACCCATGCGGCTGCGCATGGTGCGCTCCGCATATTTGAACCTGTGCTGGATTGCCGCTACAGTGCCGCGGCATCGTCGCGCACCAAACCGGCGACGCGCGACGGCGATATCCAGGCCTGTTCGCGCTTGAGTTGTCTTCTTTGTGGCGACACGTAAGGGTCAGGGCAGAGTTGAATGAGTTCCTGCAACGGGCCACGACGGATGGAGCCGACGCAATGACCGCTCCGGCCGCGCCATCCGACCCGCCTCCAGAACCCCAGGCGGTGGTTCAGGCGCTGACCCGCGCCGCGATCTTCCTGATCGTGACCATCAATTCCGGCGCGGCGAATGGCGCGGCGGTCCGCGCGTTGTGCGGCAATCTCGCGGCGCTGCTGCGCGCCGTCGGCTTCCGCGATATCGAGGGAAACCTGTCCTGCGTGATGGGGATCGGCTCCGAGGCGTGGGACAGGCTCTTTGGCGAGCCCCGGCCTGCCGAACTGCATCCGTTTCGGGAAATCAGATCCGGTCCGCGCCATGCCGTCGCGACGGCGGGCGACCTGATGTTTCACATTCGCGCCGGGCGAATGGATCTCTGCTTCGAAATGGCGACCCAGATCATGGCCGCACTCGGCGAGGCGGTCTCGCCGGTCGACGAGGTGCACGGCTTCCGCTATTTCGACGACCGCGATCTGATCGGCTTCGTCGACGGCACCGAGAACCCGACCGGGCAGGCCGCCGTCGATGCCGCCTATATCGGCGCCGAGGATGCGGCCTTCGCTGGCGGCAGCTACGTGATCGTGCAAAAATATCTGCACGACGTGGCCGGCTGGAACGCGCTGTCCACGGAAACCCAGGAGCGCATCATCGGCCGCACCAAGCTCGCGGACATCGAGCTCGACGATGCCGTGAAGCCGGCCTACGCCCACAACGCGCTGGCCAAGGTCGTCGTGGATGGCAAGGAAATCAAGATCATCCGCGACAACATGCCGTTCGGTCGCGTCGCCGAAAAGGAATTCGGCACCTATTTCATCGGCTACGCGCGCTCGCCGCGGACGATCGAGCAGATGCTGGAAAACATGTTCGTCGGCCGTCCGCCCGGCAACTACGACCGGCTGCTCGATTTCAGCGTCGCCAAGACCGGCAACCTGTTCTTCGTGCCGTCCGCGAGCTTTCTGGACAGCGTCGCGGCCGATGATCCGGCCGCGGAGGTCTTGGACAATGCCGCCATGCCGGCGCCGGACGCCGCACCGAAACGCAACGGCTCGCTCGGCATCGGTTCGCTCAAAGGAGACCCCGCCTCATGAACAATCTTTACCGCGAGCTTGCCCCGATATCCGACGCGGCCTGGTCTGAGATCGAGGAGGAGACCTCGCGCACGCTCAAGCGCTACCTTGCCGGACGGCGCGTCGTCGACGTGCAGGGCCCGGGTGGAATTGCGCTCTCCGCCATCGGCACCGGCCATTTGCGCAACGTCACCGCGCCGGCAGACGGGATCCTTGCGCGGCAGCGCGAGGTCAAGCCGCTGGTCGAGCTGCGCGTGCCCTTCGAACTCGATCGCCAGCAGATCGATGACGTGGCGCGCGGCGCCAATGATTCGGACTGGCAGCCCGCGAAGGACGCCGCGCGGCTGCTGGCCTTCGCGGAAGACCGCGCGATCTTCGAAGGCTATGCCGCCGCGGGCATCGGCGGCATTCGCGAGGGCACCAGCAATCCGGTCGTGACCCTGCCAGCCGACATCCGCGCCTATCCCGACGTCATCGCCCAGGCGCTCCGCCAGTTGCGACTCGCCGGCGTCAACGGTCCCTATTCGGTGGTGCTCAGCGCCGACGCCTATACGGCCTTGAGCGAGACCAGCGATCACGGCTACCCGGTGCTGCAGCACATCAAGAGCCTCGTCGACGGCGACATCATCTGGGCGCCGGCAATTTCGGGCGCATTCGTGCTGACGACCCGCGGCGGCGATTTCGCCCTGTATCTCGGCGAGGATGTGTCGATCGGCTATCTGAGCCACACCGACAGCGCGGTCCGGCTTTATCTCCAGGAGACGTTCACCTTCCTGCTGTTGACGACGGAGGCTTCCGTTGCGCTCACAGCCAGCGGCGGCGAGGCCAAGCCCTGATGTCCGCCGGTCGCCGCGGCTCGTCGCGCCAACCAGCGTTCGACAGCACGTCATCCGCGATGGCGCGGGATGGCGCGGTCCGAGCGGACGATCGTGGCCCAACTGTCACAGAGCTCGCTGAACGGTGTCGGCCTGAGTTGGAATTCCACGCCTGAAGCTTTAACACACCCAAGGGGCGGTCGGATGGGCCGGCTCCAAACCCGCGAGGTCGCAATGAGGAAAATCTATCACACGGTGCACTTTGAAGTGCACGACGAGAAGGCGCTGCACGAGTATGTCCGCAAGCACGCCGATCCGGAGGAATTCTCGGCCATGGAAAAGCACGATGGCGACGAGGCGGAAGCTGGCGAGCCGGTCGATCATGTTTATACCGATATCGAGTGGGTCGTCGAAAACGGCCACGCCTATGACGCCGACGGCATCGAGCACGGCGGCGGAGAGACCGGCGAAATCGACGAGGACGATGACGACGACGAGGATATGGAGTGATCCTGGACGACCGGGCCCGGTGACGGGCCCTGGTGTCCCGGCACTGACGTTCGCATCATTTTGCGGCGAACCCGTTGACGGACGTCAGAACCGTGGGACACCAGCAAATTCAAGCCGCAATAGAATCAAATAGCTTGCTGATGAGCCTCGATTCCGAAGTTCGCAAACGCGGATGCCGCGATTTGAGGCGAACGTCGGAGTCAGTGCATCAGCGCCTGTCCCGGCGAAGTGGAATCCGGTTCGCCGACAAGGACATGCGCCAATACAAGAAGCGACGGCGCTTCCCGCTATCGGACCGAGGAATGGATCAAAATGAGCGGGAAGCGCTGCCGTCGCGTCTCCAAATACGGAAGGATGAGTGCCAATCCATTGCGCAGCGTTTGGAGGTCCAAATTGAACAGGCTTGTGCGGGGGATGTTGTTGTCCGTCGCTCCCCTGATGATACCGGTGATGCCGGCGTCAGCCGAAGCTTCCGCGACCGATGCGATCCAACGCTACAGGCTCGGCGATCCGGCGATGTTCGCATTTTTTGCGGGAAACCTGAACGGCTTGATCTGGGCGAATGCCGAACTGCAGTCTGGCGGACACACAAAGCTGTTCTGCGCGCCTTCGGACGTGGACCTCAATGTTCCGCGTGTGGTCGAACTGACCGCAAAGCATCTCGAGAGCGCGGCGGCCGATGCGGCACGTCCGATCGGATCGGTGATGCTGCAAAGCCTCAAGGAGACATTCCCCTGCAACTGATCGGTCACATGGCGCGATCACGCGCCGCTTTGCGCGTCGCGTGACGCCCCTCAGATCCCCGCGACCGAGGTCCAGATCTCCGTGAGCTTGCGCCTCAACGCCTCCATGCGGGTCAGCCGCGACTTCTCCTCTTCCTCTTCGGGCAGCCGAAGGCCGACGACATTGACCCGGCCGCCGGAGATCGAGCGCGCCACCAGCACGATGGAATCAAGCGCCAGCGTCGCGCCCTCCTTCGGCGCGTGATCGAGGTGGACGTCGAAGTAGTCGGCAAGCGTCAGGTGCGCCTGATCGGGATCGGCCTGGAGCCCATAGATGCTGCCGATATCACCCAACGTCACCTCGCCCGAAACCATGAAATCCCCGAGCAAATGCGGATCGGGCGCCGTGCTCGGCGGCATGTCGACGAAGAAACGATCGAGCGCCTCGGCGCGCTCCGGCGGCGCCAGCAGATAGATGTAGTCGCCGGGCGCGATCGGCTCGGCCTCAGCCGGCGACAGAATGGTCTCCTTGCGGATCACCAGCGTCGGCTTCGACCAGGACGGGACCAGCCCGCGCCGGAAGAACAGGCTTTTTGGCCGCACCGGGTAGCCGACCAGCTCCTGCTCGAGCTGACCGGGCAGATCGAGCTCGACGCGGCGCGGGCCGCGCTCGGCGCGCGGCAGCGCGACGTGGAGGCGCCGCGCGGCCCAGGCCAGCGTCCAGCCCTGCAACAGCAGCGAGATGATGACGACGACGAAGGCGACGTCGAAATAGAGATAGGCCTTCGCCAATCCGACCAGCATCGGAATCGAGGCCAGGAAGATCGCGACCGCGCCGCGCAATCCGGTCCAGGCGATGAAGACCTTCTCGCGCCAGCTGAAGCGGAACGGCGCCAGGCAAAGAAAGACCGCGACCGGCCGCGCCACGAGCATCAGCGCGATGGCGACGATCACCGCGGGCCCGACACTGGAGCCGAGCCGGTGCGGCGAGACCAGAAGGCCGAGCAGCACGAACATCACGATCTGCGCGAGCCAGGTCGCCGCGTCCAGGAACGTCACCACCGAATTGTGCGCGCGGGTCGGCCGGTTGCCGATGATGATACCGGCGAGATAGACCGCGAAAAAGCCGGAGGCATGGGCGATCTGCGCCATGCCGAAAATCACCAGCGCCGCCGTGGTCACGAACGGCGCGTGCAGCCCCTGCGGCAGCGCCACGCGGTTGAGCGCGATCACCACCAGCCGGCCGCCCGTAAAGCCCACGATCGCACCGAGCACGGCTTCGCGACCGAATTCCATCAGCACATGCCCAGCCGAGCTGCTCCCGATCGAAATGAACTCGACCAGCATCAGCGTGAGGAAGACGGCGAATGGATCATTGCTGCCGGATTCGGCTTCCAGCGTCGCGCCGACGCGCGGCCGCAGCCGCAGGCCCTGCGCATGCACGAGGAGAAAGACCGCGGCCGCATCGGTCGAGGCCACGACGGCGCCGACCAGCAGCGCCTCGGTCCAGTTCAGATCGAGCGCGAATTTTGCCACCGGCGCCGTGATGACAGCGGTGAGCAGCACGCCGACCGTCGCCAGCAGCATCGAGGGCGCGAGCACGGCGCGGATGCTCTGGAAGCGCGTGCGCAGGCCGCCGTCGAACAGGATCAGCGCGAGCGCCACCGAGCCGACGAGATAGGTGGTCCGCACGTCGTCGAACGCGAGCCCGCCCGGGCCAGCATCGCCCGCCAACATGCCGATGATGAGAAACACCAGCAAGAGCGGCGCGCCGAAGCGCAGCGCCAAGAGACTCGACAGGATGCCGGCCATCACCAGCACGGCCCCGAGCAGGATGGCCAAGCTTACGGAATCGAGTGAGGCCATGGACAGCAAAATCACCGCAAATCATTGCAATCGCATCCTTATCGTCGCCACACTTGGACGCCAACCCATTTCCCGCCGATGCGCCCGAGGTTTTCCCGATTTCGCGCCGAATTGCCGCATCGCACGCCCGGTCTGCCGGTCGATCTCGCCACCATGGGGCGCGATACCGCTTGTATGAATCGACCTGCAAATGGCATTGATCAGGTGTTCTTGCCTTGATTGAGATTCCGACCATGGACCTGAACGAGACCCTCGATTGGCTGCTCTCGGCGGCACGTTCGGTGGGCGCTGAATTCACCTCGCCCTGGTTCTTTTTCCAGGTCGGGCTCCTGCTCGCCGGCGGCGGCATCGCCTATCTGGCCGGCGCCGCCATCCGCGCGCGCATCGACCTGACCTCGCGTGGGAAGGGCTGGCCGGCGCCGCTCCGGCATTTCCTGTTCGTCGCAGTCGACAGCCTGTCGACCGCGGTGTTCACGCTGCTGATGGCGCTGACGCGGCTCGTCATGGTGCACTCGACCTGGCCGAGCCGCAGCTATCTCCTGGTGATGGGCGCCAAGCTCGGCGCCGCCTGGCTGGTGATCTGCCTCATCACGTCGGTGATCCGCAACCCCTTCATGGTGCGGGTGGTGTCGATATCGGCGTGGCTGGTGGCCGCGCTCAGCATCATCGGCCAGCTCGATAGCGTGGGCGACGCGCTGGACTCGGTGTCGATCGTGCTCGGCGGCCTGCGGCTGACGCCGCTGGTCGTGATCAAGCTCGGCGTGCTCCTGATCGTCGCGTTCTGGCTGACCAACATCGCCAGCAATTTCGTCGAGACCCGCATCACCCGCTCCGGCGACCTGACGCCGTCGATCCAGGTGCTGCTGATCAAGATGGTGCGGCTGGGCCTGATGATCTTTGCGGTGGCGGTCGCGATGAGCGCGGTCGGCATCAACCTGTCGGCGCTCGCGATCTTCTCCGGCGCGGCCGGCGTCGGCATCGGCTTCGGGCTGCAGAAGATCGTCGCCAATTTCATCTCTGGCATCATCCTGCTGGCCGACAAATCGGTGAAGCCGGGCGACTTGGTCACGATCGGTGACAGTTCCGGGCGCATCAGCGCCATGAACACCCGCTACATCTCGGTCGCGGCCGGCGACGGGCGCGAGTTCCTGATCCCGAACGAGGATCTCGTCACCCAGAAGGTGACGAACTGGACCTATACCGACAAGAACACGCTGGTGAAGGTCAATTTCGGCACCAATTACGACGCCGACCCGCGGCTGGTCTGCAAGCTCGCGATCGAGACCGCAGCCGCCACCCAGCTCGCGCTGAAGAACAAGCAGCCGAACTGCCTGCTCACCGAATTTACCGAAGCCGGCATGAAGTTTTCCCTCACCTTCTGGGTCTCCGATCCCTCCGACATGGACAGGACCAAGAGCGAGGTGATGCTGTCCCTGTGGGACGCCTTCAAGCGCGAGGGCATCCGTGTTCCCTATCCGGTCCGTGAACTGCGGGTTCGCGGCGGCGCGCTGCCGGTCGAAACCACCGTGGAAGCGCCAAGCTGAAGCGATTCCAGGGAAAAGCCCGGCTTGCACGGACCGCGGCAATCATTAAATTAGGCGGTCAATTCAGCAACAGCCGGCAATTCCATGAGCTATATCGACGCCACCGACACGTCCTTGCGCAAGACCGGGCAGATCAAGCTGCACGGTCCTGGCGCGTTCGCCGGCATGCGCAAGGCGGGCGCCCTGGTCGCCAAGTGTCTCGACGAGCTCTCCGACATCGTCAAGCCCGGGATCGCGACCGCGGTACTCGACGATTTCGTGCGCGACTTTGCCTTCGGCCATGGCGCCTTTCCGGCGACGCTGATGTATCGCGGCTACCGCTATTCGACCTGCACCTCAATCAACCATGTGGTCTGCCACGGCATGCCGAGCGATCGCACGTTGAAGGAGGGCGACATCGTCAATATCGACGTGACCTTCATCCTCGACGGCTGGTACGGCGATTCCAGCCGCATGTATGCGATCGGCCCGATTGCGCGGAAGGCCGAGCGGCTGATCGAGGTCACCTATGAGGCGATGATGCGCGGTATCGCGGCCGTGAAGCCCGGTGCGGCCACCGGCGACATCGGCCATGCCATCCAGAGTTTCGTCGAGCCGCAGGGCATGAGCGTGGTGCGCGATTTCTGCGGCCATGGCCTGGGGCGGCTGTTCCACGACGAGCCGAACATCATCCATATCGGCCGCCCCGGCGAAGGCGTGGTCTTGAAGCCCGGCATGTTCTTCACCATCGAGCCGATGATCAATCTCGGCAAGCCACATGTGAAGATCCTGTCCGATGGCTGGACCGCGGTGACGCGCGACCGCTCGCTGTCGGCGCAGTTCGAGCATTCGGTCGGGGTGACCGCTGACGGCGTGGAGATTTTCACGCTGTCGGAGCGCAACGGCGAGAAGCCGATCACCGCGGTCTGATTGTTGCCATCCGCATGTGATCTTGTGTGGTGGCGCTCGATCACGACAAACGGAGGCGCGCTTGGCCAAGCTCCTGCCCACATCCACTCGCCGCGGGTTTCTCACCCTCGCCTCCGCCAGCGCCGCAGGACTCCTCCAAAGCGGGCGCGCGCAGGCGGCAACGGACAGCACCGCGGCCAGCGCCGACGATGCGTGCATTCTCACGCCGCAATCAGAGGAAGGTCCCTATTATCTCGATCCCAAGCTGGTGCGGGCCGATATCGCGGAGGGCAGGCCCGGCGTGCCGCTGGCTCTGCGGCTGCGCGTGATCGAAGCCGGATCCTGCACGCCGATTGCGGGCGCACGGGTCGACATCTGGCATTGCGACGCGCGCGGCATCTATTCCGCCTTTCCGGGCCAGGGCGACAGCCACAACATCGACCACACCGGCAAGACCTTCTTGCGCGGCACGCAGATGGTCGATGGCAACGGCTGGGGCACCTTCAAGACCATCTATCCCGGCTGGTATGCGGGCCGGGCCACGCATATTCATTTCAAGGTGTTTCTCGACGAGCGCACCGTGCTGACGGGACAGACCTTCTTTCCGGAGGCACTGAACGAGTACATCTACGGCAATGTGCCGGATTACACCAAACGGCCGCAGCAGCGCCTGGTCATCAACGCCAATGACCGCGTCGCAATGGAGTCGGACCCCGAGCACAAGGCCTATTGCGCGGTCAAGGAAGAGCGCGAGCGCTATGTCGCGATGCTGACTTTGGCGGTCGATCGCAATGCGAGGGTGAGCGCGGACGGTCTTCCGCCGCCCCCGCCCGGCCCGCCACCGGCCGGCGCACGTGAAGGCGGCCGTCCACCGAAGGCGCAATGGATCAAGGACCGGCTGGCCGCCGTCGTCCCCGGACTGAAGCGGAGCCCGTTTTAAGGGCCCGCCTCCGACCTTCCAGGTTGCAAAACCTTTCCGGCACGTCATGCTGCTCGCCGATGCCCACCAGGACCGGCCAGCCCGAGACTCCGTCCGACGCGACGCCGCATTATCACGGCCATCGGGCGCGGCTGCGCGAGCGCTTTCACGCCGCCGGCCCCGATGCGCTCAGCGACTACGAATTGCTCGAAATGGTGCTGTTCGCGGCCCAGCCGCGGCGCGATGTCAAGCCGCTCGCGAAAGCGCTGCTGAAGACCTTCGGCTCATTTGCGGAAGCCGTGCACGCGCCGGAGACGCGGTTGCGCGAGATCGACGGCATCGGCGATGCCTCGATTCATCAGCTCAAGCTGATCGCTGCGTCCGCACACCGCATTGCCAAAGGCGAATTGAAGAGCCGCACCGCGCTGTCGTCCTGGCAGGACGTCATCGACTATTGCCGCACCGGCATGGCCTTTGCCGACAAGGAGCAGTTCCGGCTGCTGTTTCTCGACAAGCGCAACCAGCTGATCGCCGACGAGGCGCAGCAGACCGGCACGATCGACCACGCGCCGGTCTATCCGCGCGAGGTCATCAAGCGCGCGCTTGAATTGTCCGCGACCGCGATCATCCTGGTGCACACCATCCCACTCATGTTTTCACGTGCATGTTCGATCACGCTTAATCACTTACAATCGTTGAATTTTTCTTGATTGCGGGTTCTGCACCGAAGTACCTTTGGTGAAGGGAACGGGAACGTAACCGTCCCCACTTACAGCCCCCAGTGGGAGCACTGTGACGCGAGATGGCTAACATCACCGAGGGCACGATTCGGCGCGCCTTGAAGGAAGTACAGCGCACGCGCAAGCAACGGCAGCTCGTTGACGGCGAGGGCCACGGCACCGGCCGCCTGGCTCTCATCCTCAAGCCCATGCCAACACGCGTCACGGCAACGTGGATGGTACAGCAGTGGCGCGATGGCCGCAGGATCAAAACGACACTCGGATCGTACCCCGCGATGCCTCTCTCCGAAGCAAGAGAAGTCTTCGACCGAGACTACGCGCCACTCATTCTCGACGGCCGTAGTGTCAAGGTCGCAAGGGATACGCGCCCCGGTACGGTCTCCGATCTTTTCGAGGGCTACGTTGCGCATTTGCAGGGCGATAACAAACCGTCGTGGTCCGATGTGGAGCAGCAGCTCAATAAGGCGGCCGACGTTATGGGCGCAATGTACTGGCCCGCGAGGTGACGCCCGACGACGTGCTCACCGTGCGCCGTCCGATTTACGCACGCGGCAAGCGATCTATGGCCGATCATGTCCGCTGCAATATTCGCGCCGCGTTCTCCTGGGCGCTCAAGTCGGAACACGATTATCGAAGTTCGGCGCCGCGGCGGTTCAATCTCATGTCAAATCCTGCGGTGACCATACCGACTGAACGAAAGGTCGTTGGGACACGCTGGCTTAACGAAGATGAATTCGTGCGGCTCTACCGGTGGCTTGAATGCCCTGATGCGCCGGTACACCCGCCGTATACGCGAGAGATCCGTATTATCATGCTCACCGGACAGCGCGTGCAGGAGATCACGCAATTGCATATCGAACAATGGGACGCGCAGGAACGTGCCATTGATTGGTCAAAAACGAAGAATGGAAAACCACACGCTATACCCGTCCCAACGCTTGCGGCCGAGCTAATTGGGACCATCAAGCCGAACAAGCACGGCTGGTTCTTCCCTTCTGCGATGGACGCAGCAAAGCCCGTGAATGCGGGCACACTTTACTCATTCATGTGGCGGCAGCGCGAACGCGAAGTGATTCCCGTCGTCACGAACCGTGATCTACGGCGCACCTGGAAGACGCTTGCCGGCAAGGCCGGGGTACCAAAGGAAATCCGCGATCGCATCCAGAATCATGCGCTGCAAGACGTCAGCTCACGGAGCTACGACCGCTGGAACTATATGCGTGAGAAGCGGGCTGGTATGATCAAGTGGGATCGCTTCATCCGATCATTGCTCGTGAGAAACGCGCATAGCCAGGCGGCTTAAGGTTAAGGGAGATGGCTCGGCCACCGCCCTAGTTTGCCTAGTTGGCGTACCCCCGGTTCCGTGGCGCCGGGCGCAGATCGCGTTGCCCCATTGCCAGCGTTTTAGCTTGCCGATGTCCATCCGCGCGGCGGTCCGACAGTTTGCTGGCTAGGTTTTGCGCGACTTCCGCGGAGGGACCTTCAGGAAATCCGCGGGCTCGACTTCAAGCACCTTGGCTAGCTTTACCATGAGCTCCAGGCCCACGAAGCTGCCCCCCTTTTCCAACTTGCTCATATAGGTCCGGTTTACGCCCGCCTCATACGCCAACGCTTCCTGAGAGTAACCCTTCTCGGTCCGGAGGCGGCGGAGGTTCGTCGCGAAGACATGGCGGTAATCCATGCCTTAGACAACATATCTGTCTGTTATTGACCCACCGCTTTAAACAGACAAAAATGGGGCCTACGGGCGCGGTCCGAAGGGTGAACGGACCTAACCATGATGCCAGTGCGCCAGCTTTGGCTGGCCTTATCGAACCGGGAGGGTCGAGATGCAGGACAAGCAATTTTCCCGAGATGGAGTTCTATTCGGTTCGTCGCATTCTGAACCTTCGGCGCTCACCCTGCCGGCAGATGACGACGCGGGTCTTCTCGCCCTGGAGGTCCAATTCGATAGCCTTGTCGCAGAATTGGTCGCTGCGCAGAAAGCAAGCGACGCCGCAATTTATCCCGACCGCGGGCCGTCCGCCCAAGATAGTGTCGAAGCTGGTTCAGAGCCCGATACAGGTCAAGGCGCCCCGACGAAAAGGGCTGAGACAGTCTTGGCTCGTCTCTACCCCATCGAACAAGCGATTATGGCTACCCCAGCACGCACGATCACCGGATTAGGTGTCAAGGCGCGCCATGCGGCCTATGTGATGTCCCACTACTGGGAGGCGCCTGTTGATCAGATCGATTGGGATGCACGAGCAATGCGTTTGTTGATCGAAGCGGTTTGCGGACTTGCTAATGTACCATTGCCAAGTTGCGAAACTGCCATGGAAGTCTCGCCGTGATACGCAGAGGCTCATCGAGTTTTATTGCTGCCACCCGCTTACGGGCGGCGCTTGCTAAGATCGTAAACCTCTACCTTAACTCAGGTTTCTCACTGAAACAAATCGTCAAGGTGACCCTGAAAGGGCCAGTAACCTGACTTGGAAAACCCGAGCTCCGAAAATGGCGGGTTCGATTACCATTTCATTACATCCGCCGCCCGGTAGGCCCCATCCGAAGGACCGCTAATTTCCGAGAGACTTCTTTTTTCAGTCACCGCAATGAAATGATCGCCGAGAGCCGTGCGAACCTTCTGCGGTGGCCGCTTCTTCGACGTATAGTCGGCGCGGTCTACCGTCAGGAAAGCAGATGCCTTCGATGCAAAAGAGATTAGATCTTTGTTGAAGTTCCGTTCCGCTCCGTGATGCGGCAGCATCAGATGAGCGGCCAAGCCGGCTACGGGACTGAAAGAGCCTTTCCACTGGGCGAGTGCATGTACGTTCGATCCGCCGTAAGGAATGCCAAGGTCGGTCGACGGTTGGTCGAAGCGGTATGCAGTCACGCCCGTCAGCAGGTTGAGCTTATCCAGCTCAGCGTGGTGGTGGACAATGAACAGGCGCGGAGTCTTTACGCGAGATTGGGCTTCCTGGAGTACGGCGTGGAGAAGAACGCTCTGAAGCAAGCTGGCCGCTACTACGACTTGGTTCTTATGGCAAAGGATCTCTCGCGGCACTGAATTATTTTGCGACGCAGACATCGACTGCTCACCAGCGAGCACGATTTCCGCAATGGGTCCAGGCTGTGTGAAAACTCAAAAGATCGAAACGCGGCGAGAATGATGTTCTCAAGTTCGATTGAGAATTTGCGCAGACTAGCGGTGTGGCCACTTAACAAGACCCTAGGCGAATAACTTGTTCTATCGCGACCAAGTGTCTTCGGATTTTCAGACAGCCTGGGTCACGACCGGCGGTCGAGGATCCCGAGGCATACGTCCGGCCTGCCCCTGATCAGCGGACCAGCGCAGCGTTCGCAGCTTCTTCGCCTTGGGGCCATTTGCGGAAATCGCAGGCGCTGGATGGGCTCACGCGAAGTTTCGAGCCGGCACTGCGCTGACACGTCGGCGGCGGACTTGAAATCAAAGCGGGAAACAGGGCAGACTATCTCCCTCAGATTGCCACGATCATCCCTTTTATCATTTGCTGCTGTCCACACCTCCATTGCCGCGAATTGAGGAGGTTGCTGTGCCCATTGTCGATGCAAGACCCACTGTCGAAGCGCCGGACGATGACCCCTATCTTTGGCTCGAAGAGACCGAAGGCTCCCGCGCACTGGCTTGGGTTGAGGCGCAGAATGCCGCAACGGTGAAACGGTTCGGTGACGGCTGCTTTGCCGCCGACCGCGATACACTCAAGCTCATTTTCGATCGGCCGGACAACATTCCGTTTCCGAACCGGCGCGGCAAACGGCTGTTCAATCCTTGGCAGGACGCCGAACATCCGCGGGGCTTGTGGCGGACGACATCGTTCGAGAGCTTTCGAGGTGAGACCCCGGAATGGGATGTTCTCATCGATCTCGACGCGCTCGCCGCCAAGGAAAGCGAAGATTGGGTGTGGCGCGGCGGGCTGTCGCTGCCGGGGACACATGACCGGGCGATTGTTCACCTGTCGCGTGGAGGCAAGGACGCGGTCGTCTTGCGCGAATTCGACCTCACGACACGAGAATTCGTGGCGGATGGTTTCAACCTGCCCGAGGCCAGAAGCCAGGTGGCCTGGTTCGATCGCGACACGCTCCTGCTCATGTCGCCGCTCGGACACAACATGGCAACCAACACAGGTCTGCCACGCACGGTAAGGCTCTGGCGGCGCGGAACCGATCCGCTGGTGGCGCCGGTCATTTTCGAAACGAAGGAAGACCATCTTGGGACCTGGGCCCAGGTCGATCGCGACGTCCCAGAGGAGCGCGTATGGTTTGTCGAAAAGCCTGGTCTCATCGACACCAATTATTGGATCGGCGATCGCACCGGAGCCGGAACCAAGATCGACGTTCCTCCCGACGCCACGATATGGGGGCACGGCGATTGGCTTGCCGTGAAGCTGCGGACGGCCTGGACCGTCGCAGGGGAGACATTTGAGCCCGACAGCGTCATCGGCATTCGCTTTGCTGCTTTTCTGGCCGGCGGCCGTCATTTTGCAAAACTGTTCGAACCAGGGAAACGGCGCGCCTTACAGACGATGTTCTGGGCCGGGGGGCGGTTGATTTTGAGCGTTCTGGATGATCTCAAGCCAGCGTTCGAAGTGCTGACCCCGAACGAGGGCGCATGGTCGCGTGAGATACTCAGAGGCCTGCCGGAGATCGGCTCCGCCAACGTCTGGCCATTCGATACCGAAGAGGATGAAAGCAATGGCGATCTTCTTGCCATTGCTCACGACCCGCTGACGCCGCCGTCCTTGTTCTATATCGAGCCTAAGGCGCCACCAGTTCTCTTGAAGCAGGCGCCACGAGCTTTCGATCCGGCCGGGCTTGCCGTCACGAGGCATGAGGCGATATCGAGCGACGGCGTCCGGATCCCCTATGTCCAAGTCGGGCCGCCCGTCGAAACCGGCAACGCCCCGGTGCATCTTTACGGTTACGGCGGGTTCGGAATCTCCATGCCGCCCTTTTACAACGGATCGCTTGGCAAGCTCTGGCTCGAACGCGGCGGGGCATGTGTCATCGCGCATTTGCGTGGTGGCGGCGAATTCGGCAAGGACTGGCATGATGCGGGACGCCGCGAAGGCAAGCGACTTTCTCATGATGATTTCGCTGCGGTCGCCGCCGACCTGGTGGCGCGCGGCGTAACCCGGCCTCAGCGCATCGCCGCCGAGGGTGGATCAAACGGCGGCCTCCTCATTGCGAATATGCTGACCCGCTATCCGGAGCGCTTCGGTGCGTTGCTCTGTGCCGTTCCCGTCATCGACATGCGTCGCAGCAAGAAACTGCTGGTGGGCAATATCGGGATTGATGAATATGGCGACCCAGACAACCCCGAAGACTGGAAGTTCTTATCGGAAATCTCGGCATATCATGTCGCCGCCCCCGGAAAACGCTACCCGCCGATCCTCCTGACGACCAGCCGCGCGGATGACCGCGTTCATCCCGCTCATGCACGGAAGATGGCGGCCAAGCTACAGGCCATGGGCTATGGGGCTCATTTTTATGAGCCTGCGACTGGTGGCCACAGCGCCGGAAAAGATAACAGCGAACGGGCCGCTCTTCAGGCGCTTGGTTTTAATTTCCTGCGTCGTGCCATCGGTTGGGACGCCAATTGCTCCAGTCTAAGCTAGCTTTTCGATGGCGCCGTCAAGCGCCGCTTTTGGCCCCGACGGGCCCAGCAGCTCGCGCGGACTGGCGCGTGGAAAGGCTTGCCATATTCTTTGCGCTTGTGGCGACAGGCATTAGTCAGTCAATCACATTCGTAGTGCTACCACCTCTTGGCCGGAAGATGGGACTGTCCGATCTTCAGATCAGCTTAGTGGTGACCACATCATCACTCGCGTTTGTCGTCTTTGCGCCGTGGTCGGGCGGGCTGAGCGAGCGGTTCGGTCGAGTGCCCTTCATGCGGACCGGTTTGATAGCTGCGGTCCTTGCCAACGTTGCGTTCGGAGTCACAGCTTCTGCTGAACTCAACGGCTATGTATCGAGCGCGATGTCGCTTGGCCTGCTCGTCATGTCTCGCGTGATTCTTAGCATATGTTGGGGAGGGCTATTTCCGGCAGCCCAGGCCTACATCGCGGACACGACCGCTCCTGAACAGCGCACAGCGGGCGTTGCGCTCATTAGCAGTGCATTTGGCATTGGAAACATGCTGGGGCCCGCGATCGGTGGTGGCCTTGGAGCTGTCAGCCCGGTCGCGCCATTTTACGGAACCGCAGCGCTAACAGCTATCACGCTCACAGCCTGATAGATCCTCGTCAGCGAGCAGGC
>Ga0210401_10003690_pt1 | contig 16249 bp, 16 predicted proteins | sample IncBWH32MmetaG_FD_150866 | JGI IMG/M metagenome (GOLD analysis project Ga0210401, IMG submission 150866) | Forest soil microbial communities from Barre Woods Harvard Forest LTER site, Petersham, Massachusetts, United States - Inc-BW-H-32-M | ecosystem: Environmental > Terrestrial > Soil >... | reverse complement strand
CGACCTCGGGCTCGACCTCGTCTGGACGAGCGCGGGCGGTGGCGGCGACAACGAAGGGAAGAGCTGAAGGTGCTCCTCGTCATCGACGTCGGCAACACCGAGACCGTCATCGGGCTCTACCAGCGCGCCGACACGGACACGGTGCCGGTGATCGAGGAGAGCGTCGGCGTCGGCATCGGGACCGAGCGCGACCCGACCGCGCCGGCGGGACTGACACACCACTGGCGCCTCTCCACCGTGCCGACGCGCACGCCCGACGAGCATGCCGTCCTCCTGACCCAGCTGCTGGACCTCGAGGGCCTCGACATCGCGTCCTCCGTCACCGGCATCGCCGTGAGCTCGTCGGTGCCGCAAATCACCACTGAACTGCGTCAGATGGCGACGCGGTGGTTCGCCGACGTTCCCTGCGTGGTCCTCGGCCCCGGCACCAAGAGCGGGATGCCCATCCTCTACGACAACCCCAAGGAGGTCGGGGCCGACCGCATCGCCGACGCGGTGGGTGCCTACGACCTCTACGGCGGCCCGTGCATCGTCATCGACATGGGAACGGCGACGACGGTCGAGGCGATCAGCGCCAAGGGCGAGTACCTCGGCGGCGCCATCGTCCCCGGAGTGGCCATCAGCCTCGAGGCGCTCTACCAGCAGGCCGCGGCCCTGCGCCGGGTCGAGCTGGTCGAGCCGCGCAGCGTGATCGGGCGCTCGACGGTCGAGTCGATCGAGTCGGGGACCCTCTACGGCTTCGCCGGCTTGGTCGACGCGCTGGCCCGGCGCTTCATGGAGGAGCTGGGGCCCTCCACCGTCGTGGCCACGGGTGGGTTCAGTTCGCTCATCGCCCCGTATTCGGACACGATTGAGCACGTGGAGCCCTGGCTGACCCTGCACGGCCTGCGCATCGTGTACGAGCGCAACGTCAACTCGTGAGCGAGACGACGCCCGAGATTCCCTACCGGTTCGAGCGCACGCACCAGGCGGCGGAGATCGTCGAGGGATGGGGAGGCCTCGCCCCCGGCGAGGAGTCCGGCGTCACCGTCGGGGTCGCGGGCCGCATCATGCTCTCGCGGCCGCAGGGGAAACTGTCGTTCGCCGAACTGCGTGACAACTCGGGCGCCGTCCAGTTGTTCGCCGGCGCGAAGTGGACGGCGGCGTTCGACGAGTTCGTGAAGCTCAACCTGGGCGACTGGATCGGTGCCAAGGGCGAGGTCGTGCGCACGCAGCGCGGCGAGCTCTCGGTGAAGGTCGCCGAGTGGGAGCTGCTGGCGCAGGCGCGGCGCAACTTCGGCGACAAGTGGCGCGGGGTGACCGACACGGAGATGCGCTACCGCCAGCGTTACGTCGACCTGTGGGCGAACGAGCGCAGCCGCGAGATCATGAACCTCCGGAGCGACGTGGTTCGTCATATGAGGCGGCGGTTGTGGGAGCTGGGCTTCGTGGAGGTGGAGACGCCGCTGCTGCATCCGATCGCCGGTGGTGCGACGGCACGGCCCTTCGTCACCCACCACAACGCGCTCGACACCGATTTTTTCTTGCGGGTGGCGCCGGAGCTGTATCTGAAGCGGTTGGTGGTGGGCGGGTTCGACAAGGTGTTCGAGATCGGGCGCATCTTCCGCAACGAGGGGCTGTCGCCACGGCACAACCCGGAGTTCACGATGCTCGAGCTGTATCAGGCGTACGCCGACTATCGAGACACGATGGTGGTGTTCGAGGAGCTGGTGGCGGGGCTGGCGATGGACGTGCTGGGGACGACCTTGTTGACCTACGGCGGGCGGGAGTTGGACCTGACGACGCCGTGGCGGCGGGCGTCGATGGCCGAGCTCGTCTACGAGGCGAGCGGATTCAACGTGGACGTGCGGACGCCACGGGACGAGTTGGTCCGGGTGGCGGGCGAGGTGGGGATCGAGGTCGAGGAGGCGTGGGGCCCGGGGAAGATTCTGCTCGAGATTTACGAGAAGACGACGGAGCCGGAGTTGTGGGGGCCGGTGTTCGTCATTGACTATCCAGCGGAGGTGTCGCCGCTGGCGCGCCGCCACCGGGACGGGGTCGATCTGGTCGAGCGGTACGAGCCGGTTGTGGCGGGGCGTGAGTTGGGCAACGGCTTCACCGAGCTGACCGACCCCGACGAGCAGCGCTTGCGGTTCGAGGAGCAGGCGGAGAGGGCGCGGGCGGGCGACGACGAGGAGCCTGCCGAGATCGACGAGGACTACATCCGTGCCTTGGAGTACGGCCTGCCACCGACGTCCGGGTTCGGGCTCGGCGTCGACCGGTTGGTGATGTTGTTCGGCGACGTGGCGAACATCCGCGAGGTGATCGCGTTCCCGACGTTGCGCCCCGAGAGGGGATAGCTCGTCTCTACGAGGTGACGGGTTTCAGCGTTACCGGGCGTTTCTTCGGGGCTTCTTATGCTGGCGGCCCATCCCTCACATCGTCCTTACAGGATCCTCACATCTGGCCCTCAGAGTGGGCGATGTCGTCGAGAGGCGGCAGGTGCGCCAGAGGGGCGTACGAAGTCAAACGGTCCAAGGAGGACACATGTTGCGCAGGATCATCGCAGGGACGGCTGTGGCCGGTGCGCTGACGCTCGGCGCGGCTGGCGTCGCCGGTGCGGCGACCCCGGGCAGCGGAACGAGCACGAGCACGGGTACTCCGTCGGCCCAGGCGTGCGCCCGGGTGAGCAAGATCGAGGCTCGGGTGCAGACGTTGGAGGCGAAGGTCAACGCCCGCATTCCCAAGGCCGAGGCCCGGGAGGCCAAGGCCCGGGCCGCCGGGCACACCAAGCTGGCCGACGGGATCGCCGCCCGTATCACGAAGGTGCAGAACCGCGAGTCGAAGGTCAACGCCCGCTTGAGCAATCTCGAGGCCAAGTGCGGGACGACCGGGACGAGTTCGCCCAGCTGACCTAGCCCGGGAGATCGGTGAGCAGTTCGGCCACCAGTCGGGACAATCCAGCTCGCAGGTCGGGCTGGGTGATCCCGGCGGTGGCCGATTGCGCGTCCTGGACATAAGCGCGGGCCGCCGTCACCGCCGCGGCGATGCCACTCGAGCCCATGACAATGGCGCGAGCCTTGTCACGCTCGGGCTGGGCGAGCGGCTGACCGAGCAGCGCACGGAGATCGGGCCCGGCGTCAGGATCTTCCAAGGCGACCAGCACGGGCAGCGTGTAGATGCCCTCGGCGAGGTCCTGGCCGGCCGGCTTCTGCAGCTGGCCGTCGGTGGCGGTGATGTCCAAGATGTCGTCGCGGATCTGGAAGACCATGCCGAAACAGCGCCCGAACTCCGTGCAGGCCTCGACCTCTCTGTTCGGTAGTGAACCGGTGAGCGCGCCTATGCGGCAGGACGTCGAGGTGAGCGCGGCCGTCTTGCCGCTGATCGTGCTGACGTAGTCCTCACGGCTGCGGCCCACCTGGAACGCGGAGCGCACCTCGGTCACCTGTCCCTGACAGAGGCGTCCGAGCGTTTCGGCCAGGAGGGCCGCGATGTCCGTGCCGAGGCTCGCCGCTATGGCGGCGCTGCGCGCCAGCAGGTAGTCGCCGGCGACGATCGCCACCAGGTTGCCGAAGCGGCTGTTGACGCTCTCGACGTTGCGCCGGATGGTCGCCTCGTCAATTACGTCGTCGTGGTACAGGGAGGCCAGGTGGACGAGCTCGACGGCCACGCCGCCCATCAGGTCGTCCTCGGTGGGGTCACGCCGGCCGCCGGTGGCCGCCGCCAGCGCGAGCAGGGGACGCAGGCGCTTTCCGCCCGCCGCGATCAAGTGGGTGGTGACCTCGTCCAGGAAGGCGTCGCCAGTGACCACCGCCTCGGTGAGCAGGGGCTCCAGACGCTGCAGTCCCTCTTGCAGGCGGGGCAGGCCGAGGGCCTCCGACGGGTTCACTAGTCCGAGACGTTAGGTCACGGCCCCAGAATCACGACAACTCGCTGGTAGAAGGGTGCGAAGGAAAAACGGAAGCCCAATGTTTCCCACCCAAGGCCTGTGGTTTCCCAAAGCTGCTGCCTATCCAGAGTAAGGCCGCAGGTACAATGGGCCGAGAAGCAAGAGGAGCAAGGAGAGGCGGTCAGGGTGTTCGAACGTTTCACCGACCGAGCACGGAGGGTACTGGTGCTGGCGCAAGAAGAAGCGCGCCTGCTCAACCACTCGTTCATCGGGACCGAACACATACTCCTCGGGTTGATCCACGAGGGCGAAGGGGTCGCTGCGAAGGCCCTCGAGTCGCTCGGGATTTCGCTCGAGGCGGTGCGCGAGAAGGTGGAAGAGACCATCGGCATGGCCGGAACGGCACCGAGCGGCTCACCGCCGTTCACGCCGCGGGCCAAGAAGGTTCTCGAGCTCTCGCTGCGTGAGGCGCTGCAGCTCGGCCACAGCTACATCGGCACCGAGCACATGCTCCTCGGACTCGTGCGCGAGGGCGAGGGCGTGGCAGCCACCGTCCTCGTGAGCCTGGGGGCGGACCTCGGCCGGGTGCGCCAGCAGGTCATTCAGTTGATGTCCGGCAGCCAGGGCAAGGAGTCGGTCGGTGCGAGCCAGGGTGCGAGCTCGGGCGACAACCCGTCGGGCTCCCCGGTACTCGACCAGTTCGGCCGCAACCTGACCCAGCTGGCCCGCGACGGCAAGCTCGACCCGGTCATCGGACGCCATAAAGAGATCGAACGCGTCATGCAGGTCTTGTCGCGCCGAACGAAGAACAACCCGGTGCTCATCGGTGAGCCCGGCGTCGGCAAGACCGCCATCGTCGAAGGCCTGGCCCAGCAGATCGTGTCCAACGACGTGCCCGAGACGCTGACGGGCAAGCAGCTCTACACGCTCGACCTCGGCGCGCTGGTGGCCGGCAGCCGTTACCGCGGCGACTTCGAGGAGCGCCTGAAGAAGGTGTTGAAGGAGATCCGCACACGAGGCGACATCGTGTTGTTCATCGACGAGATCCACACGTTGGTGGGTGCAGGGGCCGCCGAGGGTGCGATCGACGCTGCCTCGATCCTCAAGCCGATGCTGGCACGGGGCGAGCTGCAGACGGTCGGCGCGACGACCATCGACGAGTACCGCAAGCACCTCGAGAAGGACGCGGCGCTTGAGCGCCGCTTCCAGCCGGTGAAGGTCGAGCAGCCGTCGGTCGCCCTGACCATCGACATCCTCAAGGGACTCCGGGATCGTTACGAGTCGCACCACGCGGTGAGCATCACTGATCAGGCGCTTGTGGCCGCGGCGAACCTCGCGGACCGCTACCTGGCTGACCGCTATCTCCCGGACAAGGCGATCGACCTGATCGACGAGGCTGGGAGCCGCCTGCGCATCCGCCGCATGGCGACGCCGCCGAGCGCCAAGAAGCTCGACGAGGAGATCATTCGGTTGCGGGCCGACAAGGAGGCCGCGATCGAGAAGGGCGCCTTCGAGCAGGCCAAGAAGCTGGCCGAGCAGGAGAAGGAGCGCCTCGACATCAAGGAGAGCCAGGAGGCCGAGCTGCGCGCCGAGGGCGTGGACCTTTTCGACGTGGTCGACGAAGAGGTCATTGCCGAGGTGCTGGCTGCGTGGACCGGAATCCCCGTCTACCGCCTCACCGAGGAGGAGACGGCGAAGCTCCTGCGCATGGAGGACGAGCTGCACAAGCGGGTCATCGGGCAGGAGGAGGCGCTCAAGGCGCTGTCGCGGGCGATCCGACGTACGCGCGCCGGCCTCAAGGACCCCAAGCGCCCGAGTGGGTCGTTCATCTTCCTCGGGCCGACCGGTGTGGGGAAGACCGAGCTCGCCAAGACGCTTGCCGAGTTCCTCTTCGACGACGAGGACGCGCTCATCCAGCTCGACATGTCCGAGTACATGGAGAAGCACACCGTCAGCCGCCTCGTGGGGTCCCCTCCGGGCTACGTCGGCTACGAGGAAGGCGGGCAGCTCACCGAAGCGGTGCGTCGCAAGCCGTTCTCCGTCGTGCTTTTCGACGAGGTGGAGAAGGCGCACCCCGACGTGTTCAACACGCTGCTCCAGATCCTCGAAGACGGTCGCCTGACCGACGCCCAAGGCCGCTCGGTGGACTTCAAGAACACCGTGCTGATCATGACGTCGAACCTCGGGACCGCCGACCTGCGGAAGTCCAACATGGGCTTTGCCAAGACTTCGGAGGCCGTGACCTACGAGCGGATGAAGGCCAAGGTCGACGAGGCGCTGAAGGCGCACTTCCGTCCCGAGTTCCTCAATCGGATCGACGAGGTCATCGTCTTCCACGAGCTCTCGCGGGCCGAGGTGGCCGAGATCGTCGACCTGCTCATGGCACGCACGGTCAAGCAGCTGTCGGACCAGGGCATCGGCCTGGAGTTGACGCCGGCTGCCCGCACGCTGCTCGCCGAGAGGGGCTACGACCCGCAACTGGGAGCACGGCCGCTGCGTCGTGCCATCCAGCAGATGGTCGAAGACCCGCTGTCGGAGCGCATCCTGTGGAAGGAGTTCCGGGTGGGCGAGACCATCGTCATCGACGTCGAGGACTCGCCGATCGAGGGTGAGGGACCGCAGCTGAGCTTCCGGGCCATCCAGGGTCTCGAGCCGCCGCCGCTCGAGCTGGCCGGCGCGGGCGCCGACCCCGAATAAGCGCCGGGGCCGTCCTCTCCGACGGAGAAGGCGGCTACTCCCAGCAATAGGTGAACATGCCGCGCGGACGCGCGTCGTAGTCGTCGAGTCGGCGCGCCTGGAAGTGCGGCGAGCCGACCCCGGCGGGGGCGTAGGTGAGCCCGAGCGGCCCCGCTGGCTCAAAGCCGAAACGCGCGTAGAAGGCGGGATCACCCAATAGGACCAGCAATGGCCAGGCTCGCTCCGTTGCCGCGAGGACGAGTGACTGCATGAGGGTCGTGCCGATGCCTCGTTGCTGATGCGACGGCGCCACGCACACCGGGGCCACGCCGGCAACCGAAGTGGGTGCCCCGTCGATGCGGCCGGGCGCGGCCAACGCGTGCGCAACGACCGTGCCGTTGTCGTCCGCGACGAGTTCGATGAGTTGGCCGGCGCTCTTGGCTGCCCAGGTGGCGCGCACGATGCTGAGCTCCTCATTGGCGTCACGGGTGGCGTCGGAGAACGCCGCGTCCACGACGGCGATGATGCCTTCCTCGTCCGCGGGCCGGGCGGCGACGCGGACGATGGTCACGGCAGATGCACGCCGGCGGTGATCAGGTGATGGTCGGAGCGCCCGCCCGCCGGGATCACGGCGGGGCGGCGGGCCACGAGGCCGCGCACGAGGAGCCAATCCAGCCGCATCGGTACGAGGTCAGGGAGCCCCGCCCATGCGCTGTCCATCGTCGGCGCCGCCACGTTGGCATCCGTCCAGACGAAACCGTGTGCACGCGCCACCTCGAACAAGGGCTCGTAGACGACCGGCCAGGTGAAACGCCACGGCTCGTTTTCGCGTAGGGCGCGCACGGCGGCTCGGTCGAGAAGTACGTCGACATCCGCGCCCAGGGTGTTGAAGTCACCACCGACGATGGCGGGAGCGCTGCCGTCTCGGTCGTCGATGGCGCGCAACAGTACGTCGAGTTGCTCCGCCCGGTAATCCGCGCTCGTCCGGTTCTCGAGGTGGGCGGAGGCGACGTGGACCGGGACGCCATCGATGGCGACGGTCGCGACCACGGCCATGCGCCCGCCGACCCGCGGCTGTGTGCAGTCCACGGCGAACCAGCCCGCGCCGGCGTCGGGTAGTCGCACCACGGTCGGCTCGTCGAGCGACGACGCGCTGACGATGGCGTTGCCGTGGAGGCCGCGGGTGTTGGTCTGGCCGGCCGCCTCCTGCTGCTCAGACTCGTCACCGAGGCCAAGCTCGACGAATTCGACGCCGAAGGCGGAGGAGAATCCGAGCGCACGGGCGATGGCGTCAGTCGTGTCGACGTTATGGGTCCGTGCCATACCGTCGTCGAGCTCGGAGAGCAGGCCCAGCTGGACACCCGCCGATGCCAGAGTGGCGGCGAGAGCTTCGGGGCGCCGACCGCGAAGGACGTTCCATGCTCCGACGCGGACCCAACCGGTGAGCGGCGAGGGCGTATCGGCGGGGTGTTGGGCGACCTGACGGAGACATGGCAGCTCGGCCAGCAGGTGCCGGTGCGTCTCGTGCGCCCCCAACTGATCGAGCCAGTCGACGCGCTGCTCGAGGCTCGGTGTGTCCACGCTCGTGAGCCTGTCACCACTCGGAGGAGCTTGCCGAGGTACGTGGTGTGACACCCGATCCCTAGCGTTCTCGCATGGCCCCGACTCATACGAACGCGTCCCGCGCCCGGAGTGAGTTCGCCTGCGACTCGTGTGGAGCCTGTTCTCCTCGCTGGAGCGGCCGCTGTCCGGGTTGTGGCGAGTGGAACACGTTGGCCGTAGTGGCGGCGCGGACGTCGAACGTGCGCTTCGCAGATGCACACCGTCCCGGCGCCGTCGCTCTCCGCGAGGTGTCGCCCGAGGGGGCGCGTCCGCTCCCGACAGGCGTGAGCGAGCTCGACCGCGTCTTGGGTGGTGGCGTGGTCGCAGGTTCGGTGACCCTGCTCTTCGGGCCGCCCGGTATCGGCAAGTCGACCCTGTTGTTCCAGGTGCTCTCCTCGCTTGCGGCTACCGGCTCCGACGTGCTCCTGGCGTCCGCGGAGGAGTCGCTGACCCAAGTGAGCGGACGCGCCACCCGACTCGGTCAGGTGCCGGCGCATTTGCTCGCTCTCGAAGGTCCCGACGTCGAAGCGATCGAGGCCGCCACCGAGCGCGGGCGACCCGCCCTCGTGGTTGTCGACTCGCTCCAGTCGGTGACCGACCCCGGCTTGGCGCAGCCAGCAGGCAGCGTGGCGCAGGTGCGCGCCTGCGTCGAGCGCCTGACGCGTTTCGCCAAGGCGAGCGGTGTGCCATTCCTCGTGGTGGGCCACGTCACCAAGGACGGCGATCCCGCCGGTCCGCGCGCAGTCGAGCACCTGGTCGACACCGTGCTCTCCTTCGACGGTGACCGCCACCACGCGTTACGAGTGTTGACGGCGGTCAAGCACCGGTTCGGCCCGGCCGGTGAGGTGGGAATCTTCGAGATGCGTGACGACGGCCTGCGGGCCGTCGCCGACCCGGGCCCGCTCATGCTGGGCGACCGCATGGCCGGCGTTCCCGGCAGTGTCGTGGTGCCCGTCATGCAGGGACGTCGGCCCCTGCTCGTCGAAGTGCAGGCGCTCCTTGGCCCTGGGGCGGCTGGTCTGTCCTCCAGGCCGCACACCCTCGGACTGGACCCGTCTCGGGCCAACTTGTTGCGGGCTCTGCTTGCATGCCGCAGCGAGGTCGAGTTCTCCGCGTCCTCCGAGTTCTTCGTCGCCGCGGTCGGCGGCATCTCCGTGACCGAGCCCGCAGCCGATCTCGCCGTGGCGCTGGCGATGGCGTCCGTCGTCAACAGCACGCCCGTGCCGCCCGACCTGGTTGCCTTCGGTGAGCTCGGGCTCGCGGGCGAGCTGCGCACGGTTCCAGAGGCCGACCGGCGCCTCGCGGAGGCGTGGCGTGGCGGGTTCGTACGCGCGCTGGTTCCCGCGTCGATCGCGGACGACGCGGCCACCGTCTGCCCGCCGCACATGGCGGTTCACGGGGTGCGAACCCTCGCCGAAGCGCTGGTCGCGGCCCTTGGGCCGGCCTGGACGTCGACCGCCGCGGGTACGATGCCCGAGTGGTCGACGGTCCCGGCGGCATCCAGCCGCTGAACGACGCGCTGGCCCTGATCGCGCCGGGCACCGCGCTGCGAGAAGGCCTCGACCGCGTCCTGCAGGCAAAGCACGGCGCTCTCATCGTCGTGGGTGACAACCCTGCCGTGCTCTCGATCTGCACCGGTGGTTTTCTCCTCGACGCCGAATACACCCCGCAGCGGCTGTCTGAACTGGCGAAGATGGACGGCGCCATCATCCTGGCGCCAGACGCCTCTCGGATCGCGCGGGCGAACGTGCACCTCGTTCCCAAGGCGAGCATCGCAACGTCGGAGACCGGTACACGGCATCGCACCGCGGAGCGAGTTGCCCGCTCCATCGATGTCCCCGTGATCGCGGTGTCCGAGGCAATGGCGACCATCGCCGTGTACCGCAACGACCGCAAGCACACGACCCAGACAGCGGGCTGGCTGATCGACCGATCGAGCCAGGCCCTCTCGACCCTGCAGCGCTTCCGTTCCCGGTATGACGACGCCCTCTCCACGCTGACGAGGCTCGAAATGGAGGACTCCGTCTCGGTGCGCGACGTCGTCTCCGTGCTGCAGCCGGGCGAGATGGTCCGCCGGATCGCCGTGGAGATCGAGGGCCACCTGGTCGAGCTAGGTTCCGACGGCCGGCTCATCCACCTCCAGACCGAGGAGCTGTCGGCTGGCGTCGAGGAGAGCCTGACCCTCGTCCTGATGGACTACACCGACGAGAAGGGGATCGCCCGACTCCGCTCACTGGAAGCCGACTCGCTGATGGACCTGCCGAGCGTCGTCGGCGCGCTCAACCTGCCCTCTTCCAGCGACGAGTTGCACGCTGCGCTGGCCCCACACGGCTACCGGATGCTGCACCGGCTGCCTCAGCAGCTCTCCGAGACGCTGATCAATCGCCTGGTCCAGCGCTTCGGCTCCCTCCCCGAGATCCTCTCCGCCTCAGCCGCCGAGCTCGAGTCGGTCGAAGGCATCGGTGCGGCCACGGCGCGCCACATCCGTGACGGCCTGGCCCGCCTTGTCGAGGCCAGCATCTTCGAGCGGTACGAATAGCGCACGCATCTGGTAAAATAGATGGCCGTCGTCGGACGGTTCGGGCCCGTGCCGACAGCCACTTTCCAGCAATGCCCGCACGTCCGTGTGCCTGCGCGGGCCTGCTCGTTCCCTCAAGGAGTCCTGAGTCCTGTGTCCTTCAAGGTCGGAGACAAAGTCGTCTACCCCCACCACGGGGCTGCCGTCATCGAAAAGCGCGAGACCAAGGTCGCCTTCGGCGAGAAGCGCGAGTACCTGGTCTTGCGTCTCGCCTACGGCGACCTGATCCTCAATGTGCCTGCCGATAACACCGAGGGCGTGGGGCTGCGTGAGGTCATCAACGACGAGGAGGTGGAGGAGGTGTTCGCCGTGCTGCGCAAGAAGGAAGCGCGCATGCCGACGAACTGGTCCCGCCGCTACAAGAACCACTCAGAGAAGCTGCGCTCGGGCGACATCTACCAGGTGGCCGAAGTGGTCCGGAACCTCTCCATCCGCGACAAGGACAAGGGCCTTTCTGCGGGTGAGAAGCGCATGTTGCAACGGGCCCGACAGATCCTCGTCTCCGAGCTGACCTTCGCGCTCAATGTGGACGAGGAAACCGCCGAAGAGCGTCTTAACGACGCCCTGACCTGATCACCCGGCCCGGTCGTACCGTGGCGCGGGTGTGGTCGATCGTCGTCGCTGGGGGATCCGGCCGGCGATTCGGCGAGCCAAAGCAGTTCTCGTCCCTGGGCGGCCGCCCGGTCTTTTCGTGGGCCGTCGACGCCTGCCGCGCCGTGTCAGACGGCGTCGTCCTGGTCGTGCCGGCGGATGCCGCGGCATCCGATCATCCTGGCGCCGATGCCGTCGTCACGGGCGGTAAGACCCGTGCCGACTCGGTCCGCCGTGGCATCGATGCCGTGCCGGCCGAGGCGGACATCATCGTGGTGCACGACGCGGCGCGCCCGCTGGCACCACCCCCTCTGTTCGCCGCTGTGCTCGAGGCGCTACGCGAGGACGGCATCGTCGGGGCGGTACCCGGCCTGGCCCCGAGTGACACCATCAAGGTCGTGGACCCATCGATGAACGTCACGAACACCCTCAATCGCGCCTCGCTCGTCGCGGTGCAGACGCCCCAGGCCTTCCGGGCCGCAGCGTTGCGTGACGCACACGCCCGGGCGAAAGGCGACCCGGACGCCGTCGCCACCGACGACGCCATGCTCGTCGAGGTGTCAGGCGGACGTGTGCGTGTCGTCGCCGGCCACCCGGACAACATCAAGATCACGACGCCTGAGGACCTCGCGACCGCAGAACGGCTGCTCGCAGCTGCGCGCGAGGCCTGACGTGCGGGTCGGCCAGGGCATCGACATTCACCGCTTCTCGGAGGACCCCCACCGGCCTCTCGTACTCGGCGGCGTCGTGATCGAGGGCGCACGGGGCCTCGCCGGTCATAGCGATGCCGACGCCGTGTGTCACGCGCTGGCCGATGCCATCCTCGGCGCGGCCGGCCTCGGCGATCTCGGACGCCATTTCCCCGACACCGACCCGAAGTGGGCTGGTGCCAACAGCGTCACGCTGCTGACGGAGGTTGTCCGGCTGGCCTCGACGCAAGGATTCGGAGTAGTCAACGTGGACTGCACGATCATCGCGGACACGCCGCGGCTGGCCCCGCACACGGACGCCATGGTCGAGCAGCTCGGCGGCGTCGTGAACGCACCCGTCTCGGTCAAGGCGACCCGGGCCGAAGGCATCGGGGCTCTCGGACGAGCCGAGGGCATCGCCTGCATGGCCGTCGTCCTGATGGAACAGCGGTGAGCCCACCGGCTCGGCGCGCCCGGCGCCAACAAGCCCCGCGCGCCACCACCGGCCGCGGCGGGCGCGTCAACAAGAACGGAGGCGCACAACGTCACGACGGCCGTGGCCGATCGTCCGGCCCGCCCCTCGGCGAGCTGGGCGGCGACCAGGTCGAGGGCCGGAGGGCCGTACTCGAGCTCCTCGCCGCCAACCGCCGCAACGTCCGCCGCGTCCTGATGGCCGAGGACCAGGACCCCTCCCCCCAACTCGACCGCATAGAGGAGCTCGCCGCACAACGCCGCGTCCCAGTGGAGACCGTGCCACGCGCCCGCCTCGATACCCAGGCTCGCACCGACGCCCCCCAAGGCGTCGTCGCGCTGGCCCGCCCGCTCGATCCCGTCCCGCTCCAGGACCTCTGCCGCCCCGCCAAGCACGGAACCCCGCCCTTCCTCCTCGTGGCTGCGGGGATCACCGACCCTCGCAACCTCGGCGCGCTCCTCCGCAGCGCTGAATGCGCCGGAGTCGGCGGCGTCGTCCTCCCACGCCACCGCTCCGCCCGGCTGTCGGCCACGGTGACCAAGACGGCCGCCGGGGCCATCGAGCACCTCTCCTTCGCAGTAGTGGGCGGTATCCCGGCCGCCCTCCAAGAGCTTCGAGACCTCGGCGTCTGGTCCATAGGTCTGGCCGGCGAGGCCGACCAGTCGCTCTACGACCTGCCCCTCGGCGATGGCCCCATCGCGCTCGTCGTGGGCAGCGAGGAGAAGGGCCTTGCGCCGCTCGTCCGCCGCCGTTGCGACGCGCTGGCGGCCATCCCGCAGCACGGCGCTCTGCCCTCGCTCAACGTCGGCGTTGCGGGGGCGGTGGCCTGTTTTGAGGTGGCGCGCCAGCGGGCAGCGCGCGGTTAGCACTCGCCGGATCCGCCGGATCCGCCGAGTCCGCCTTCCGGCGGCCCGCCGCCCGCCGTGCCGCCGGACCGGTCACGGCGGTCCAGAGCGGCGAAGGCCGCGACGTCATGACGCGTCCACTTGGCCCGACGAAGGTGAGCTCGCCGTTGGCGTTGCCGGACATGGTCCATTCACCTCGGTGAACCAAACCGTGATGATGGACGCACAACAAGCACAAATTGTAGAGATCCGTCGGGCCGCGATCCCGTTTCCAACGTTTGATGTGATGCGTGTTCGTGAACGTCACATTCGCGCAGCCGGGGAAGCGGCAATGTCGATCTCGTCGACGCACTTCGCGGCGTTGCGGGCCGCTCGGATCGCGGCGGCTCCGCCCCTCGTACATCGTCCGTCCCGCGTCGTCGTCGACCGCCAACGCGACGGTGGCGTCGCAGGCGAGCTGTTGCACGGTGGCCACGCTGAGCAGGCCGTCTCGCTCGAGCTCTCCTGCGAGGTCTGAGGTCTCACCAGACTCTTCGACCAATGCGGCGATGGGTACGTGCACGACGACGAAGTACGGGCTCTTGGTCGCCCCGTCAGCCCCGTCGCTGCCCTTCGACTGTGAGCGGATCAATCCCATGAAACCGTCACACATACGCTGGTCCCACGGGGTCTCGCCGTCCGAGGGGATGTCCCGGGCGATCGACTCGATGCAGCTACGCGTTTCGGCAAAGGACTCGGGCGGGAGCTGCACGGTCATCGTGCGGAAGGTGTCGTTGAAGCGCAGCGACCTTCGGTCGTGATCCAGGGCCGCCTGGGACGGGGCAGGTGCGTCCCGGTGGGAGCGAGCCACCTCGGCCAACTCGCGGACCGAGCGCTCCCGTGCCGCCTCGACCAGCTCGGCGTCGGTCTCGGGCGTCGCGACGTCTGCGACCGCCCGCAGCTTGTCGAAGGTGATCTCACCTTCCTTCAGTGCTTCGGTCAGTTGCGGCAGGTCCCAGGCCTTCTCGGCGATGTGCACAAGAGACCTCGCCGTCGGAACGGCCACGCTGAACCTCTCGACGGCCCAGTTCTCGGCAGAGGTCGCGCCATCGTCGCGGAACGCCTGGCGGCGCTCGGCTTCGCCCAACAAGACGACGATCCGCCCATCCACCGCTGACCGGAGCCGGAACAGCTGGTCCAGATGTCCCGCCAGCTGCTCGTTCGACATCTCCGCGACGTCGGCCGTCGTGAGCGCCAGGCGGGTCAGTCCGGAATCCGTGTCCATCGAGAGACGAATGGTCGGCGTCGGCACCGCCGGCGACTGCGTTCAAAAAAATTTGCCGAGTCCGAGTCCCCTGCCCGCCCGTTAATACAAGTCGCTGTTATGCCGCCGGCGTCACCACCGACGTGCAGTACGCGCACTTGTGGGCCGCCACGGGGATCTCGCTCAGGCACTCGGGGCACTCGCGTGTTTCGGGCTCGGGTTCTTCGTTCGGCAGAATGTTGAGGCGCTTCATCAAAGCGTTGATTGGCAGTACGACCGCAAAGAACACCACCGTCGCGATGATGAGGAATGAGACCACGGTGTTGATGAACGAGCCATAATTGAACCTCGAGTTGTGGACAGTGAAATACAGACTCGAGAAGTCACTCTTTCCGAAGATCGCCGCGATGAGTGGCGTGATGAAGTCCTTCACGAACGCCGCGACCATGGCGGTGAACGCCGTGCCGACCACGATCGCTACGGCCAGGTCGACCACGTTGCCGCGCAGCACGAATTTCTTGAAGTCAGACAGCATTGGGCGCCTCCCGCTAGAACCGGTTGTCCTGCGCCCTTTCCCAGTGAGCCGAACGGCAAAACCCCCGTGCGGAGCCCGTACCGAGCCCGAGGCAGGAATCGAACCCGCGACATCTTCATTACAAGTGAAGTGCTCTACCAACTGAGCTACTCGGGCGCAGCGGCCAGATTATCCCCAGGCCGACCAAGCCTTGCGACCACCGGAAAGGCTTGCACCGGCCTTGGTGGCACGGCAGGCTTGATCCACAAATGAGTCGCACGAATGCCTGAAGACGGGCCGCAGCACTCCGGGGGGATGACGGGTTCGCTCAAAGCGGCTCGGGCGGCGGTCGTGCTCGTGGTCTTCGTGGTGGCGGTCGCCGTCCTCGTCGCCGTCGGGACGCGCTCGACGCCCACCACATCGTCCAGCGCGCAGACAACCTCGACCACCGCGGCCACGGCCGCCGGGTCAACGACGACGACCGCAGCGGCGGGCCACGCGGCCTCGTCCACGACCACGTCGACGACCTCGAGGCGCGGAAGCGGCCACGGCGCGACCACGACGTCGACGACGGTGCCCCACGCTTCGGTGAGCGTCGTCGTGGCCAACGCAACGAACACCAACGGCCTCGCCGCGCACTTCTCTACTGTCATCGGCGCCGGTGGCTGGAAGATGGGGACCCCGATCGACGCGTCCACGACGGAGGCGACTTCCACCGTCTATTACGCGGCCGGTCAGCAGGCAGCCGCCCAGTCCATTGCGAACACCATCGGGGTGAAGCCGACGCAGGTACAGCCGCTCACGACGGCTGCGCCCGTCAACGGCGTCACGGGCACCGACGTTGTCGTCGTTGTCGGCCAGGACCTGGCGGCCGCATCGGGCTCTTGACGCCGGCCGGGCCGGCCGACGCCTACGGCGCACCACTGCCCGACGCACTCGCGCCCTTGGCCGCTGCCCCCGCACGTACCGCGCTGTTCCTCGATTTCGACGGAACACTTGCCGCGATCGTCGCCGACCCCCGAGACGCTCGCCCGCTACCCGGGATACCAGCGCTGTTGTCCGACCTGGCCGAGGAATTCGAGCTGGTGGCCGTCATTTCGGGCCGTCCCACCTCGTTCCTGTCAGAGGCCCTCGGCCCGCCAGCGGGCGTCGTCCTGGCCGGTCTTTACGG
>Ga0210401_10003689_pt1 | contig 16253 bp, 14 predicted proteins | sample IncBWH32MmetaG_FD_150866 | JGI IMG/M metagenome (GOLD analysis project Ga0210401, IMG submission 150866) | Forest soil microbial communities from Barre Woods Harvard Forest LTER site, Petersham, Massachusetts, United States - Inc-BW-H-32-M | ecosystem: Environmental > Terrestrial > Soil >... | reverse complement strand
TGAAGACCAGCACGGCGGGCACATTGCTCACCAGGTTCGACAGCACCGCGGAGAAGCCACTCAGCAGGAATACATTGTCGAGGTGCAAGCGGCCGGCCACCGCAATCAGATCATTTTCCAGAGAGGTTCGTTCGACGCCCGCGATGACGATGAACAGGCCGGCAAACATGACCAGCAGTCCCCAATCGATGCTGCGGTAGACCTTTTCCGGATCGACGCGGCGGGTAATCAGCAGGGCCGCACCGGTGACGATAGCGACCTTGGGAACGGGCCATCCCACGAAGAACATAACGATCATGGCCAGCGAAGCGATCATCGATTTCCACATCAGCGGGTGGTCCACCTTAACTGGCTGTTGCGCGATTCTCACCGGACCGGCCGCCCCAAACTCGCGTCGAAAGGCGATGTAGATAACGAGTATCGAAAGAATCAGCCCAACCGCGGCGACGGGCGCAAGAACCGCTAGAAAGTCGCGATAGGGGATGCCGGAGAAGCTGCCGATCATCATGTTTTGAGGATTGCCGGTGATTGTGGCCACGCTGCCGATGTTCGAGGCCATGGCTACTGCTAGCAAATAAGGAACCGGATTGCGGTCGAGAGTCTCAGCAATCTCCAGCACCAGCGGAGTCAGCACCAGGCACATTGTGTCATTGACGAAAAACGCCGAGAACAATCCTGCTACAGCAACGATCGACACCAGCAGAACTATGGGACTATGGGCGTGCTCGACCACCCGCTCGGCTACCAGAGAGAAGAATCCGGAGAGCTGCAGATTCGCGACCACGATCATCATTCCAAACAGCAGGATAATGGTGTCGAAATTGATGGCGCCATAGGCTTCATTAAGCGAGAGTGCGTTGACGCCCACCATGAAGCTGGCGCCGATGATGGCGGCTCCGGTGCGGTCGATGCGGAAGCCGGGCAAACGCCCGATGGCCAGCACCAGGTAGGTAATCGCGAAAATGAGAATGGCGGCCATGTCGCGGGAGAGCTAGTAAAGAATCCGGGTTCGGATGGTGCCCGGAACTTCCTCCAGCTTGCGCTTGAGCTCGACGAGAAAGACATCCATGCCTGCGCCTGCCAAATGCCCCGACTTGAGCGCTTCCACCAGCGCGTCGATATCCACGATGGTTCCACGCGAGGCGTTAATCAGATGCGCGCCCTTCTTCATCCCCACCAATTGGCCGTCGGCGATCATCTGGTGAGTTCGTGGAGTTTCCGGAACGTGAAGCGTCACCAGGTCGGCGGTCTCCAGCAGAATATCCAGAGACCGGAACGCCTTCGAGCACCAAGATCTTGATCTTTCCCTTATTGAGAGAGGTTTGTGCCATTCGGAGCCGAAGCCCTAATACTGGCAGGTCGGGGCCTTACCCCACAACTGCAGATTGGTAGTAGGCCACTAGGAACATCCGCGTGACTTTTCAATATGGAATTTTTGGACTCTTTGGGACAAAGCTGTTAGGCTGGAACCATATGTCAGCTAACAATGGAGATAAGTCCCGTTACGGACGACAGCGGAAGGCCAAGATCAATCGCCGGCTGCAGATGCGAGCGCTTCGCAAAGAATTAGTTGAGGCAAAGAAGGCGAAGTAGGCACCGGCTGGGTCGCTTTGGCACGCAGCGTGCTCCAATATCACTGGGAGTGGAAAATGCGCTACCAATGGATCGCGTCTGAACATCATCGCCTGCACACCGTAGAAGGATGGCCCGACAGTCCCTATAAAGAAGCCACATTGCAAGCGATTCACTCCACGCTCGCTAGCTTGGGGGCGAGTGTCTCCGCAGCACCTTGTCAGCTATGCCTCAGCCGCCGCAGGCTTTCAGGCGTCGTCAGATTTCCTGGAACTCCGCAAGTGGAACGAGCCGCGTAGAATTCCTCTAGTCGCCGCTTATTAGAAGCAAATCCGAGATATCATGTCCGCATGATGCGGAGATCAATATTGTTGGCCGCTGGCGCCGCGCCACTAGCCGGATTACTCGAAGAGGCAGATGCGGAAACCCCGGGTCGTCTCAAGCAGTCGGCCGCGCGCTGGTGCTACGCAAAGATGAGCCTCGAAGATCTGTGCAAGAACGCCGCGCGCATCGGTCTCAAAGGCATCGATCTCGTCAACCATGACGACTGGCCGACACTTCAGAAGTACGGTCTTACGCCGGCCATGACTCCTGGTGCCGGTACGATACCCGACTCCTGGAACCGCAAAGAAAACCACGACGCATTGGAGCGTGAGATGCGCGAAAACATCGAGCGGGCGGCAGCAGCCAAGGTTCCGAACGTGATTACTTTCTCCGGCAACCGCCGGGGCATGCCGGATCAAGAGGCCAAGGACAACTGTGTGGCCGGGCTAAACCGCGTGAAGCGAATCGCCGAAGACAAGGGCGTCACCATCTGCCTGGAGCTGCTGAACAGCAAAGTAAATCACAAGGATTACCAGTGCGATCACACCGGCTGGGGTGTGGAGGTGGTGAAGCGAGTGGATTCGCCGCGAGTGAGGCTGCTGTACGACATCTACCACATGCAAATCATGGAAGGCGACATTGTTCGCACGATCACCGACAACATCCAGTACATCGCACATTTTCACACCGGCGGCATACCAGGTCGTCACGAACTGGATGACACGCAGGAGCTGAATTGGCGGGCGATCGCCAAGGCCATCGCGGACCTGAACTTCCAGGGATTCTTCGCGCACGAATTTGTGCCCGTGCGGGATCCGATGCAATCGCTCGAAGAGGCGGTGAGGATATGCACGGTTTGACCATCCGCCACACTTAGCCGCCGAGGATTTCCAGGTATCGCGCTACGGCTTCGATACCACGGAAGAAATTCGGAAGGTGTAGCTTCTCGTTGGGAGCATGCAGATTGTCGTCGGGCAGACCGAAACCCATCATGACGCTCGGGATGCCAAGGGACGCGTCGAACGCCGCGACAATCGGGATCGAGCCGCCGGACCGGATGTATACCGTTTCTTTACCGAACACCTGCTTCATCGCCTCGGCGGCAGCCTGGACGAACTTGTTGTCGGGATTCACGAGCGATGGCGGCGCTGAATGGATCGGCTTGAATTCCGCGGTCACTCCTTTGGGACACGCGGCCGTGACCGCCTTCTGAAGCTGCGCGGTAGCTTCGTCGGGGCGCTGATCGGCGACCAGGCGCATGCTGAGCTTGGCCAGCGCGCGAGCGGGGATCACAGTCTTTGCGCCTTCGCCTGTGAATCCGCCGCGAATGCCGTGTACTTCCAGAGTGGGGCGCGCCCACAAGCGCTCGAAGAGCTGAATCTCCGGTTCGCCCACCAACTCCTTCACGCCAACCTCTTTGTCCTTGTACTCCTGTTCGTCGAAAGGAAGACGCGCCCACGCCGTGCGCTCCTTCTGGCTGGGCTCCTGCACGCGGTCATAAAAGCCGGGGATGCGGATGTGTCCCTCGCGATCCTTCAACGTGCTCAGGATTTCGGCGATGGCTTGAATCGGATTGGGCGCCGCCCCGCCGTAAACGCCGGAATGCAGATCGTGGTCTGCGCCTTGAACGATTAATTCGCCGTAGACGATGCCGCGCAGCCCGACGCAAATAGTAGGCAGCTCCGGCGCGAACATTTCGGTGTCGCAGATCACCGCGGCGTCGGACTTGATACGCGCGGGCTTCGAAGCCACGTAGCTTTCGATGTGTTCGCCGCCGACCTCTTCTTCTCCTTCGATCAGGAACTTGACGTTTACCGGCAGTCGGCCGTGCTGCTTCAGCAGCCCTTCCGCGGCTTTAATCAGAATATAGGTCTGGCCTTTATCGTCCGCTGATCCCCGCGCGTAGATGTTGTCGTTGCGGATCGCCGGCTCGAATGGAGGCGATCTCCATTCGTCCAAAGGATCGGGCGGCTGGACGTCGTAGTGCCCGTAAAAAAGGATGGTTGGTTTGCCCGGCGCGCCGAGCCATTCGGCGTAGACCAACGGATTCCCCTGGCCTTCAATGAGCTGCGCCTGTTGCAAGCCCGCCTTCGCTAGTTCACTCCTGACGAACTCAGCAGCCTTCTGGATATCAGGCTTGTGCTCTGAAAGCGTGCTGATGCTGGGAATGCGCAGGAAGGTTTTCAATCCTTCGAGATAATCCTGATGGTGCTGTTCGTAATAGTTCATGCTTATTCAATCGTAAACGTTTGGAGCACTAGCCCCAACGCGCGGGTCGTTGCCAGAACCACTCCTCCGAATCGTGTGGGACACTTCAACTTCAATCTCGATCGAGGCCCGCCCGATCAGTGTGGAAGGCAGCGGAAGCGTGAGATCGAAATTCTGGTTGGGAGTATTCAGGCTCGCCGAGCCGATCTCAATTCCATCGCCATGGAAGGAAACTTCGAGGGGCCCTTGGGCCAGAACCACCGCGGGACAATATCCGCTGACCTCCAAACTCTGACCAGGTATCTTGGGATCTGCGATTCTTAAGGTTGCAGTTTTCGGTATCCAGCGAAAGTTTTGTTCGATCTAATACCAGGTGGGACCGAGCCGATTACGGTACAAAGGATCGGCCACAGCGACAAACTCGGGGTGATCCAAAGCAAAATGGACCCTCGCTAGATAGCGGCCGGTGATGTCGCTCAGCTCCCGGCCCTTGAGTTCCAAGACTACCGCTTGGTGATTCGTGAGGAGCGATAAAGCATCGTCGCAGCCGATCACGAATCGCGAAATGCCGCTCCTGAACAGCTCATTATCGATGCCATCGATCAAGATCGCCTTGCTGGTTTCTGCCATGGGAAGAGCTTCCAGGTCCTGCACGATATATTTCATCGGGTGCGCGCGATTGTAGAGATACTTCTCAGTGGTGTGGAGGCTGGCGATCGAGAGCGCTATATACACAGCAGCGAGCATGCCAACGATTACGGCTGGACCACCCCGCGCGCTGGCGAGCGCCCACGCGCCCAGAATTGCGAGACCAATGGGTGGGACCACAACGTAGTATTCGCTGAAGTCGTCGCGGAGACGCAGCTTGATAACGGCGAAGAACACCAGGGCTAGGTGATGGCGACCGTAACGGAAATGCCCAACCAGAACGTTTGTTGGTTGGTTTGGTTGTTCCGGAGCCCAGTCACCGTGTACGCCCAGTAAGTCCACAGCATCGTCAGTGTACTTCCGAAGTACGTTTTGTAATGAGGATCGGCCGGCGCGGCGATGAACGCGAAGTGCGCGGCAATGAATAGGATCGCCGGACCCCGAACCCGACCAGGAATACGATCCACTGCCAAACCCAGTATTTTCGCTCGCCGGTGTCGATGTACCGGAGAAAAGGCGGAAGGCGAGAAGAATAACGAACCCGAACGCGATCTCGTTATAGGCGGAACTCCAGCCGAGGGCCAGCGCGAATCCGGCATTCGCGGACCATAGGATCGCAGCGAGGAATCCCGCAAGTGGCGACCCGGTAAGTCGCCCGGCGATTTTAATGAGCAGCGCGATGTTCGCGAGCTCGGTCAAGAACGTCCAGACTTTGAACGGGACCACGTTTAATCCAAAGAGGGCAGGGAAGATCAGGAAGTAGAGGCGCTCGCTCAAGGTACGAATCGTTCCCTCCGCTTTCGGGCTGAACAACGCTAGTACAAGATCGTGTGGGGAGTTGACGCCGAGACGCAGCCCCAGCCATGCGAAGTCATCTTGAAAAAAACCAGGTTTTCAAGGCGAACTGATGCACTACCAGTCAGAACAGGATCGGATGCCTTAGTAGGCTGCCCGGCGATACGTTGCCGTCACTACTTCAATCGCCGCACTTCGCCACTTCGACCAGGCAGCTATAAAACGTGGGGCCGCCGCCAATGTCAGTCAGGCGGTCCGAGGTCAGGGCATTCACGCTGCGTGCGTCGGGAGCGAGTTTGTTCCAACGAACCGACGGCGCCCAAACCACTCCCTCGCGGACAGTGCCATTGACATCGGCCACCAGCATGCAACTGCCGCGATCGTTGAACATCTGGACGCGATCGCCAGTGCGGATGCCGCGTTTCTGCGCGTCTTCGGCGTGCAGGAACAGCGTGGAGGTTTGGCGAAGGGCCGACTGTTGATTCCCGAAAGTGGAATTCATGCTGTCGTGGCTCTTGGCGGAGATCATTTCGAGCGGATACTTCGATTGCAGATCTTTGGCGCCAAGGCGGGACTCCACGGGAGGCTCATAGCCCAAAGTGTCGGCGTGGAATTCGCACTTGCCGGAGGGCGTGCCAAATCCACCGTTCGCGAATGGCAGGAATGGCTGGCCGTCCTCGGCGAATTTCAAGCGAACGAAATGCTCGCGGTCCAACTGCTCCAGAGTGATGCCTTTAACGAACGGATGCTCGGAGTCCAGAAGCGTCCGGATCATGTCGTCTTCTGAATCGCGGAAGCAGGAGTCCTCAAAGCCCATTCTCTCCGCCAGCAGTTTGAAAACTTCGACATTGGACTTGGTCTCGCCGGGCGCCGGAAGAGCCGGGCGCGCCAACTGCATGTAGTAGTGTCCATACGCAGTGTATAGATCAGTGTGCTCGAGGAAGGTGGTCGCGGGCAAAAGGATGTCGGCATGATCGGCGGTGTCATTCTGAAATTGCTCCATCACGACGGTGAACAGATCGTCGCGCCGCATGCCTTTGAGCACCAGATTCTGGTTGGGTGCGATGGTAGCCGGATTCGAGTTGTAAACCACCATGGCCTTCACTGGCGGATCGCCCAGTTGAGTTAGCGCCTTGCCGAGCTCGGACATGTTCACTATGCGAGCCTCGCGCCCCAGAGGCGACTTGAATTGCAGCTCGGGCATCTCCAGACCGGGCCGGTTCAAGTGGAATGCTTGGCTGGTGGTAAGTTGCACTCCTCCGCCGGCTTCGCGCCAGGAGCCGATCAAGGCCGGAAGAGCTGCAATCGCGCGGACTGCTGTGCCGCCACGGTCGCTGCGCTGTACGCCGTAGTTCAAGCGAATACCCGCTGGCCGGATGGTTGCGTATTCTCTAGCCAATGAAACGATGTCGGCGCTCGAGATGCCGGTGAGAGCTTCCACCCGCTCTGGCGTGTATTCGGCGGCGCGCTTTTTCAGGGCGTCGAAACCCTCGGTGTACTGGTCGACGTAATCGGTGTCGTACAGTTTCTCACCGATGATCACGTGCATCAATCCCAGGGCGAGCGCAAGATCACTGCCCGGGAAAATGGCGAAATGCTTATCGGAGAGGTGTCCGGTTTTGTTGCGAACCGGATCGATGGTGTAGAACTTGGCCCCTCGCCGGCGGGCCTCCACTATAAAGGGCCAGAGGTGCACGTTGGTCGCGAGAACATTCGCTCCCCAAGCGATGATGAGCTTGCAGTGCTGGAATTGTTCGGGTTCGGTGCCGTACCGATGGCCCAGAGTTTCGGTAAGACCGGCGCCGCCTGTAGACGAGCAAATCGTACGGTCCAGACGCGAAGCTCCCAGCCGATAGAAGAAACGCAAATCCATGCCAGCGCGATTGAGCAGGCCCATTGTGCCCGCATAGCTGTAGGGCAAGATGGCCTCGGAGCCATACTCCGCCGTGATGGCGTTGAGGCGGTCGGCTATGGTGTCGAGCGCTTCATCCCAGGAGATGCGCTGAAACTTTCCTTCGCCTTTGCTGCCAATTCGCTTCTGCGGATAGAGCAGACGGTCCTGAGAGTACTCGCGTTCCAGGTACCGGGCGACCTTGCCGCACAGGAATCCGCGAGTGATGGGATGATTTGGGTTTCCACGCAACTTGGTGCCTTTTCCGTCATCTACATTGATGAGGAGCGAGCAGCAATCCGGGCAATCGAGGGCGCAGACGGAATGTCGCACTTCCGGCATAGCTTCGATTATATCGTTTTAGGATTATGTCTTTGTAAGGCTTTAAGGAAACGTGGGTGCACGGCTCGACGTCTGCATCAGAAGGAACGGTGGGTTGCACAGTGGGTTACAATCGATCTAAAGGAGGGCTCATGCGTTACGCAACAGGCGTGATCTTTTTCTTGAGCCTGGCGGGGGCGGCGTTCGGGCAAGGGCATGGGCCTTATTGGTCGCTCGGTGGGTTTGGAAACCCACTTTATCCGGGAACCGGGCACGCGCCGGTCACTCCTCCCGGCGGGATTAACGGTCCGAATTTCAGGTTTGGAGGCACAGTCGGCCGTCCGCTGTCCGCAAACCATCCACAGCATGGCCGCACGGTAATCGTGCCATATCCTGTGTTCTATGGAGGCGGATACGGATACGGAAGTGGGTACGGATACGGGTCTGACCCGAACGCAGCGTACGCACCAGGCTACGCGGATCAAGCGCCGCCGGTGATCAATTCCGGCGAAGCGCCGTCGGTGGTGATCAATCAGAACTTCATCCCACAGCAAGTTAATCCTCAGGTCCGCGAGTACAATTCGAACGAACCGGCGCCGGATCAACAGTCGGGGATGCGGTTATATCAGAACACTTCGCATCCTTACGCCGATGTGGCCGCCAACAACTCCGGCGATCAGCCGACAATTTATTTGATCGCCTTCAAGGATCACAGCATCGTACAGGCGCTGGGCTACTGGATGGAAGGCGCGACGCTGCATTATGTCAGCGTCGAACATAGTCTCAATCAGGCCAGCATCAACCTGATTGATCGCGATCTGTCGCAGCGTTTGAACGACGAGCGGGGACTCGAGTTCAAGCTTCCGGCGGCGCCGAAATAGCGTTTGCGATTTCAGGCAGGCGCGCAATGAACTCCGCGTCGCCTTCGAGAAAATCGTAGTTACCCAGCCGGGCAGGCTGCTCCCAGCGGATTTCTTCGAAGTCGAGATTTCGGGGCGCACCGTCAAAATCCACCACCCGGTAGAAAATCAGCAGAATCCGAGAGCGTCCGGTATATTGGTACTCGTATCGCATGAGCTCTCGATCGATGCGCGCCCTGATGCCGAGTTCTTCGTGGAGCTCGCGGATCACGGCGGACTCAGGAGTTTCTCCGGGCTCTACTTTTCCTCCGGGAAATTCCCACTTCAGCGGGTGGTAGCCGAGATTCTTTCGTTGCGCGATCAGAACCTGGCCGGCGCGTTCGATAATGGCCGCCACTACAGTGGTCACGAAACGTAAGAACCGCGGCGCAGATCGTCGAGAATTCCGGCGGCGCGCGGTTTCCAGCCCAGCATGGAAGCAGCTTTGGCCGAGGAAATGCGCTGATCGAGAACCAGGGCATCGGCGTAGGCGCCTAGTGTCCTGCGGGCTTCATCCAACGGCCAGGGTTCGGCGCGGCCCTCCGCACCGGCGCCCACGCTAGCTGCCTCGGCAATCTCTTTCACGCGATGCGCAGAGGTATCGGCAACGTGCAGCAGCGTGCCTGCTGGAGCATGTTCCACTGCCCGCAAGTACAGATCCGCGAGATCATCGACATCGATCACGGGCCAGTGATTCTCACCGGTTCCGACGTACCGGGCACTGCCGTTCTCGCGTGCCGACTTCACCAGGTCCGCCGGGATTCCGCCGCCACGGCCATAGACCAAAGCCGGCCGGATTACGATCGCGCGCACGCCTTTTTGGGCACTATCCAGCACTATTCGCTCCACTCCCGGGCGCCAGGCGACTAGCGCAGCAGGATTCAGCGGCGCGTTCTCGTCAGCAGGCGTCTCTCCGGTGTCACCCAAAACCCAGACGCCGCTGGTGTACACGAGGGACTTGCCGGAGCCATTCAACACATCCAGCATCGCGCGGATCGCCGCCTGATCCACGCCCCCGTCATTCGTCGTGCCAGTATGAATCACCCCGTCCAGCGCGCCAGTCGCTCCAGACAGGCTTGCGGGCGACGTCAGATCGCCGCGATGCGCGGTGACCCCTTTGAGGCGCAACTGGCCGGCTGCTTCATCCGATCGCGCCAAGCCGGTTACCGAATGGCCGGCTTTCATGAGTGCGTCAGCTACTGCGCTGCCGATGTAGCCTGTGGCGCCGGTGAGAAAGATGTTCATAATTGGAAAGGGACCCCGCGTGTACAGCGAAGCCTTTCTAGATCATTTCAAAAATCCGCGCAACGTGGGGGAACTCGGGCCCCCGGCTATCATGGTGGAGATCTCAAATCCCATCTGCGGAGATATTCTGCGCTTGTCCGCGACGTTTCAGGGCGGGCGCATTGTAGAGGTTCGCTATAAAGTTCGAGGCTGCACGGCGTCGATCGCGAGTGGGTCGGCGCTTACCGAATGGATGCAGGGCCGGACGCGCCAGGAGCTAGCCGGCCTGAAAACCGCGGATGTCGAAGCGTCAGTCGGTGGATTAATTCCGGAGTCGAAACATGCGGCCGTGCTGTGTGTGGAAGCGGTGAAGAGTTTGTTGTCGGGGTTGGGCGGCAAGGAGGGTAGATGACGCCGATCGAGATAGTGCTCGCATTCATGGATCGCATCAACCAGCGCGATCCCGACCAGCTGGCGGAATTGATGACGGAGAATCATGTATTCATCGACTCGCTCGGCCAGACGATGCGCGGACGCGCGACCATGCGAAAAGGCTGGCAAGGCTACTATGCCTTCTGCCCGGATTATTGGGTGTCGCATGAGGACATTTTTCAAAACGGAAACATCGTCGCGGTATTCGGCGCCGCCGGCGGCACCATCAGCGCGAAGGGGAAGCTGCCGTCTGAAACCAAATGGCGGACGCCTGCGGCGTGGCGCGCCGTAGTCGAAAACGGCTTGATCCAAGAATGGCGTGTCTACGCCGATAACAAGCCGGTGTACGACATCCTGGCGAAATCGGCCGCTTTATAACCGATACCCTTTAAATAGGTGCGCTAAATTAAGTCCAGAGGTACATTTGGCAGAGCAGCGCAGCACCGAGCGAATAGTGAGTCCCGGTTCGGTTGGATCCTTCCGGTTAATGGGCGTCCCGATTCGCTTGCATTTCACCTTTGTGCTTCTCCTGATTTTCCTGATCGTAATCGGCCTGGGATCGAATCAGTCGCCCGCCAACTACACGCTATTCATTCTGGCTTTGATCGTGTCCGTGCTGCTGCATGAATTCGCGCACGCATTTGTCAGCTCGCTATACCGCATCAGGACGCTGGAAATCGTAATGTTTCCCATCGGCGGTGTGGCGCGATTAGACCGGCCGGCCAAGCCCAGCGAAGAGTTTTGGATCGCGCTCACCGGTCCGGTGGTAAATCTCGCCATTGCCGGTCTCATTTTCATGCTGCTCTATTCGCGGCACCGCGGGATGAACTTCTTCGCGCTCGAACAGCCGGCGGATGGGAACTTGGCCGATCGGATCGCGCTAAGCAATCTGATCCTGGCCGGTTTTAATCTATTACCGGCATTTCCCATGGACGGTGGGCGAATGTTGCGAGCGATTCTCTCGCGCTTGAAATCCGAATACGAGGCCACGCGCATCGCAACCTGGTCGGGCCGCATGCTGGCTCTCAGCATGGGCTTGTATGGATTCATTTATATGCCCATGCTGGCGTTCGTGGCATTTTTCATTTATCTCGGCGCGGCCAACGAAGGCGCGGCCTCGCGCGGCCGATCGCTCACCCAAGGCATTCCGGTTCGAGCAGCCATGGTCACCGAATACCACACACTTGCGCATGGCAGCACTATTCGAGACGCGGCCAACCTGCTGCTTTCCACGTCGCAGCAGGATTTTCCCGTAATGCTGGGCGACCAGGTGCTCGGAGTTCTGGGGCGCACAGCGCTGCTGCGGGGGCTGGCGGTGGAAGGTCCTGAAGCATATATCGCCGGCTTTATGGAACGCGAATTCAATAGTCTTCCTCCCGACCAGGATCTCGCTGAGGTATTACCGATGATGGCCCACGCGGGCGCGTGCGCGCTGGTAATGCAGGATGGGCGGTTGCTTGGGCTTATTACATCCGAGAATTTATCGCAGTTTCTCCTACTTCGAAGCGTCGGGTTGCAGCCAGTGGAAGGATAAGCAGAATGCAGAAGGCTGAACGCAGAGTGCGAGGGCTAATCAGAGCGTGTTACGTCCTGTTCGCGACAGCTTGTCTGCTATGCGCGGCGAACATTAAGCTCTACCTGAAGGATGGTACCTACCAACTGGCGCGCGAATACAAAGTAGAAAATGACCGCGTAAGCTTCCTGAGTGTCGACCGGGGCGAATGGGAGGAACTCCCCGCTGCGTTGGTGGATCTGGATAAAACGAAGGCCGAAATCAAGCGCCGCGAGGATACGGCGCGTGACGAAGCGGCCGCCAACGCCGCCGAAGAGAAAGCCGAACGGGATGCCCGGAAAGAGGTGGAACAGATTCCCGTCGCCGAAGGTGTCTACCTGATCGAGGCCGGCAAGCTAGTCCCAATTAAGGTAGGAGAATCGAAAATCGTTACCGACAAAAGACGTTCCGTGCTGAAGGCCTTAAGCCCCATACCACTAGTATCGGGCAAGGCGACGCTGGAACTGGACGGCGCGCATGCGCCAGGCGGCACGGCTAATCGGGAGCCGGAATTCTATATTCGGCTATCGGCCGACGAGCGTTTTGGAATCCTGCGCCTGAGTGACCACAAAGGCAATCGCGTGGTGGAGAAGCTCACCATTATTCCCGTGACCAAAGAAACGATGGAGGAGCCGGACTTGGTGCCAACATTCCGCAAGCAGGTGGCCGACGGGCTCTTCAAAATCTGGCCCGAGAAGCCCATGGAGCCTGGCGAATATGCGGTGGTCGAATACACCGAGGGCAAAGTGAACATGCAGGTGTGGGACTTTTTCGTGGCACCGGGGTCCGGCAAGTAGCCTGCTATAGTCAGCCAACTCGCCGGAAAAATTCCAAGCTTCGGCGCGCACAGGTTTCCCAACGATACTGCTGAGCCCGTGCGCGTCCGGCGGTGCCGAGTTGCTGCCGCAATTCCGGCGATGTGAGCAGCTTTTCGAGCGCGGACTGAATTTCCGCGGGGCTACTGGGGTCCACCAGCAAGGCCCCGTCGCCCGCGATTTCAGGCAGACAGGAAGTATTCGACGTAATCACCGGGACTCCTGCCGCCATAGCCTGTGCTACTGGAAATCCGAATCCCTCATATAGCGAGGGATAGATAAACACAGTCGCGCCGGCAGTTAGACCGGGAAGCTCGTCCTCCGCGACGTACCCGAGATAGCGCACACCGGGCGGCGGCCGGGATGTGAGGCGATCCAGCGTCTTCTCGGATGCCCAACCAGTCGCGCCGGCGATCAGCAGCTCGAAATCATGGTTCAAGCGAAAACCCTGCCAGGCATCGAGGAGAGTGTCGATATTCTTGCGCGGTTCGATAGTACCGATAAACAGGACGTAGGGCCGGGCGGCGGGCCGCGCTTGCGCGCCAAAATAAACCTCGGGAATTCCGGAGTAGATGACCTCGATGCGTTCAGGAGACAAACCCAGCAAGCGCACTGCGTCGGCTCGCGTGTTCTCCGATACGGCGATCAACCGGTCTGCCCGGCGCAGCACATTCGCGGCGAAGGTAGCTTCCGCTTGAACGTTGGCCGCCGTGTGCAACTCCGGCATCAAATGGCCGGTCATGTCATGAATGGTCGCCGTCAGCTTGGTGTTCCCGGGAGGATTCCAAATCTGAGTGGACACGTGAAATACATCTACTCGGGCTGTCACCCATCGCAGCAGTGGCAGCACCGGAAGCAGATTCGCCGCGTACAGAAGCGCCAGCTTTGGATACGTCTGCGCGGGGCTGAGAATGGAGCGTTGGTGATTGAGCGCCGCGAATTTGCTGATGCTGGGAAAGGTCAGGATCTGCTCGTTGCCGGCCTGCTGCCACAGACTCTGAATCCAGTGATAAGTGTAGGTCTTGATACCGGCACTCCGCAAAAGCAGCGAAGTGGCGTCGATCAAAATTCGCATGGGATTCGCCGCTAACTGAGCCGCCGGAAGAACTGAAGACTCTGCCGCGCGCAGGCATCCCAGCGATATCGCCGCGCGAGATCGGTTCCCGCGGAGCTAAGCTTGTCGCACAATGACTGCGAGGTGAGCAGCTTCTCCAGCGCCGCTTGAATCTCTATCGTGCTGCGCGGATCGACGAGTAGTGCGCCTTGGCCCGCAATCTCCGGCAGGCACGATGAATTAGATGTGATCACCGGAACGCCCGCAGCCATGGCTTGCGCAACCGGAAAACCAAAGCCCTCATATAGAGAAGGATAAAGGAAGGCCGTGGCACCGGCTGTTAGCCCAGGCAACTCATCCTCTCCGACATAGCCTAGGTATCGCACTCCCTGCGGCCGGGAGCCGAGTCGCGCCATGGTCTTTTCCGATCCCCAGCCTCTCGAGCCCACGATCACCAGGTCGAAATCGTTACGCAACCGGAAACCCTGCCAGGCATCCAGCAGCGTGTCGACATTCTTGCGAGGCTCGATGGTCCCCACATATAAAACATAGGGATGCCCGGCCGGCCTTGGTTGCGCTCCGAAATAGACTTCAGGGACGCCGGGATAAATGACCTGTACACGTTCGGGGTCCAGATCCAGCAGTCGTATAGCATCGGAGCGCGTGTTTTCGGAAATCGCAATCAGCGCGTCGGCTTTCTGGAAAACATTCCGTGCCAGGCTTTCGTCCGCCTGAATATTGGCGGCAGTGTGCAACTCCGGCATCAGACGACATGTCAGGTCGTAAATGGTGGCTGTCAGCTTCGTCTTTTTAGGGGGATTTCGAATCTGGTTCGAGACGTGGAACACGTCTGCTTTGGGGGTCACCCAGCCCGCCAGGGTTGAACTAAGGTTCGCGAAGTGGAGGAGCGCCAGCTTGGGAAAAGTTTCAGTGGGCGTGAGAATGGACCGCTCATGGTTCAGCGGAGCCAATCTATCCAGACGTGGAAACGTGAGAATCTGCTCATTGCCCGCATGTTGGCAAAGATGCTGAATCCAGTGATAGAGATAGGTCTTGACGCCTACGCTGCGCAAGAGCACGGGCGTGGCATCAATCAGAATTCGCATGATTGGTCAACAGGTATTTGCCGCCGCTCTGAGCCACGATGTGAAGCTCGGGACGTCCGACCAGGCGCTCGATGCGTGCTAAAGAGCGGCCTTCCACCAACAGATAATATCGATCGGGCAAGCGCCACAGCCGTACCAAGCCGGAATCATCGATGAAAACGTCCGGGGCGTCCGGAGCATGGGAGCCATATTCCAAGTTGGTCTGACGGCCGTTCAGGAGTAAGGCGCGGCGATTGGCGTAGAAAAAGACCGATGAAAATGTGTAATAGGCGTTGTCCTCGATGAGCTGGCCCGACGGGGCCTGCATGAGCGCGTTAGCCAGCGGGCGCGAAGAAAGATAGGGATCGAAGACCACCATCGCGATGCGCGCGGCGTGGACGAACAACACCATCATGACGACAATCGCGGCGATCGGCTGTCGCCTCCAGACGGCCGAAGCGCCGATCAGGAAGGCGACCCCCGCCAGAACGAGCGGTACGCGAAGATAGGCAAATGATTTAAAGGTCAAATCGCCCATGTGGCCGAGCGACAGCGTGTAGGCTTCCGGATGCTCAATCAGTGCCGCGGAGATGTCGCCGGGAGTGGGCAGACTCCAAACTTGAACCAAGATGATGGCGATCGCAAGAGCTGCCAATGCGGCGATGGCAGAGATCATACAGTGGCCGGCGCCAGTCCATTTTTGAACGGATACAGTTTGCCCGGTGAGGGCGCAGCCAATGAGCAGAGCCAGGGCAGGGTAGCCGGGCATCGAATAGTATTCCTGAGTGGAAGAGAACGTGAAGAAGAGCAGAAGAAAACCAGTCCAGCACAAAGCCAACAGCCGCATCCGGCCGGCCAGGTTGATGGGTCGATAACTCAGGCGCAAAGTAGCGGCGAGATAGGCGCTCCAAGGAAAAAGCCAGAGCAGATGAGAGAGCCAGAAGTAGAGCCGCGGCACGGTATCGTAATCGCGGGGATAGCGCAAGTTCAGGAAGCGCAACAGATGCTCGTTGATGAAGTAAAACCAGAAGAAGCCGTGATACTCGCCCGGAACGCTGCGCATCGAGAAATAGAAGTACGGCGGATTATGAATAGTCGCCAACGCGTGCCAAGGCCCGGCAATCAGAAGAATAATCAGCGTGCCTGAAAAAGGCCGCAGCCGCTTCCAGGTTCGACGTTTGAAGAGCTGACCGGTTAGGAACAAATACGCGATACCCGCGCCGGCCGGTAGGATGGCCGCGATTAAGCCTTTGACCAATAGTCCCACCCCGATACTCGTCGCCATAATCCAGGCCCAGCGGCCGGGATGTGGTTCGTCTTCCTCCAGCGCCCGCAAAAAACCCCACAGCGCGAGCGTAACTGTGAAAGTGAGGGCCACGTCGGGTATCAGGACGCGGGTGAATAAAAACAGCCCGGCGCACGTCGCAGTATCA
>Ga0210401_10003688_pt1 | contig 16253 bp, 16 predicted proteins | sample IncBWH32MmetaG_FD_150866 | JGI IMG/M metagenome (GOLD analysis project Ga0210401, IMG submission 150866) | Forest soil microbial communities from Barre Woods Harvard Forest LTER site, Petersham, Massachusetts, United States - Inc-BW-H-32-M | ecosystem: Environmental > Terrestrial > Soil >... | reverse complement strand
GGTGGGATTCCACAATTGCCGAAACCGTGACATCCCCCTGTGACCTGTCACCGACCATCAGGGTGCCCGGTCCAAGCTTGGGCGGGGATTCAGGATTCCTCCGTGTCCTCTGTGGTAAAAGGTTTTGGGCGATCTACTCCACCACCGGCAACTCCACAAACGACGCCATCCCCGCCCTGCAATACACCCGCTGCGTCGCCTTCACGAAATCCTCCGCCTTCGCCTTGTAAATGCTAGGCACAAACTTCTGCGGATTCCGGTCAATCACCGGAAACCACGTCGACTGGATCTGCACCATGATCCGGTGTCCCTTCAGAAACACATGATCGCGATCCCGCAGCGGTACCTTCCACTCCACCGCCTTCCCCGGCACCAACGCATGCGGCTTTTCGAAACTCGCCAGATACCGTCCCCGCCGCAATTCCATCGCGATCGGCAATTCATACCCATTCAACGACTGCGCATATTGCCCCGGCTTCGGTCCGTCCTCCGCCTTCCATTCGTTTTTCTGCGCGTTCTGCGGATACACATCGACCAGCTTCACGACAAAATCGCTGTCCGTCCCCGACGTTGACGCAAACAGCGTTGCCGCCACCTCTCCGGTCACCGTCAAATCCTGCTCCAGCGGCGCACTCACGAACGTCAACACATCCGGCCGATGATCGACAAACCGCTGGTCCGCCACTTCCCACGTGCGCCAGTCGCCCGCCGGATACGTCGGCGAAATCGGCCGCGTCCGGTACGGCACTGGATTCGCCGGATCCGACACATACTCCCGATACGCCTTCGCTCCCGCCGCCGGCGCTTCAAACGACAGCGTTCCGTCCGCGTGCAGATACAGCTTCTTCGCTTTCGCTTCTTTCGGCGGCCACACCGCATAGGTGTGCCACGTATTCGATCCGCTCTGAAACGTCGTTGCCTGCCACGCCGGTTTCTCTCCGACCCCATGCAGGTAGTACCGGAAAAACGGCGCTTCGATGTTTTCGCGAAATTCCCGTGACGTCTCGTGCCCGCCAAACGGGATCAGCCCGATGCTGTCTCCCTTGGGCGCCCGCCACTCGCCGTGAAACCACGGCCCGGCCACCATGAAATTCGTGTGCTCGGGGTCGTTCTCCGCCGCATGCCGGAAAATCTGCCACGGCCCCCACGGATCCTCCTGGTCCCAGAACCCCGCGACATTTAGGTTCGGCACCGTCGACGCATGCAACTGCCTCACCCACGCTTCCTTCTTCCAGAACTCGTCGTAGTCCGGATGCTCTACCGTCTCATTCCAGAAGGGAATCGACCCGTGCACGTACTCGTCGTTGATATTCGAAAGCGGCCCCAAGTTCAGATACCACTCGTACGTGTCATACGTCTCGAAATCGAAATGTGTGTTCTTGTTCTTGTCCGCTTGCTCCATCACCGCATATTCGAAGTCGTAGCTCTCGCGCAGCGCCCCGTAGCGATGGACGTCGTCATTCATCCACTGGTCCACCGGCGAGGCCTGCTCGCTCATCGCTTTCAGCGCCGGATGCGGTTTCAGCAGCGCCAGCGCCGTCGTCAACCCGTCATACGACACGCCATACATTCCGACCTTCCCGTTGTTGTTGGGAACATTCTTCACCAGCCACTCGATCGTGTCGTAAGCATCGGTCGTTTCGTTGGTCGCCTTCGGATCGTTCAAGTCCACCCGCGACGACAGCTTGAACTCCCCCTCCGACTTGAACCGCCCGCGCAGGTTCTGGATCACAAAGATGTAGCCATCCTGCGCCAGTTCTTTCAGGTTCGTCGGCATTTCCTCCGGTGGCTTCGCCGGCACGCCGTACGGTGTGCGCCGCAATAGGATCGGCAACGGCCCTGACTGATCCACCGGCGTAAGAATCGCCGTCTGCAACCTCACCCCATCCCGCACCGGAATCATCACCTCTTCCAGCTTGAACGGCGTCTTCGCGGGAGCCTTCTGCGCCACGATTGGCGGCTGCCCCGCTCCGCCCTCCTGCGCGGCTGCCGGGGCCACTAACCAAATCGCCACGGCAACCACGGTCAACGCCGTCAAACAGCAAACACGGAACCTCTCATGAAACAGAATCCAACCCAGAAATCGGCGCACCTTTCCTCCGAGGCCGTTCAGCCTAGAACTTCCTAGTATTTGTCGCGATGGAAAAACGCCACACTGCGCGGCAGACCCCGCGCATCTTACGAGCGGAAAAAGAACAAGTCAACGAAACTTACAACGCGCGCGGGTGCCCCATCCTAACGTCGCGCCCTCTGCGACGTTAGGGTGGGATTCCACAGCCATCGCGATTTTCTCGTCCCCCTGTCGCCTGTGCTCTGTGACCTGTCCCCTGTCAGCGCCACCCCAACCTAATCCCATTTCAGAACGCCCAAAAAAATATTCCCGGTTTTCCAGTCCTTTTCCACAGACGTTCCACGTGGAACACTCGAAAAACAGTCTCCCTCAAAAAATCAGGCGCGCCGACAAGACGCCTGAGACCTGACACCTAAGACCTGACACCGAACACCTGAAGCCTGAGACCCAAGACCTGTGACCTGCCCCTAACCCCGCGCCTCCGTCATCATCCAACGCTGCGGTTGATTTTTCGGAAGGATATCGAGATAGATCACTGCGTAACGGAACGCCATCACCACCGCGGTCAACACCATCAGCGTAGCCGCGAACTCGGTCCACTTCGGCACGTAGTAGACTCCCGCGCTCGCCTGCAGCCCCGTGATCGAAACGTTCAAGCGGTTCGCCATGAAGCCCATCACCACCAGGCTGCATGTCCAGTACAACTTCTGCGGATCGTTCTTCACCTTCTCCATGTTCAGCAGCACCAGTGGCGCCACGACCAGCAGTGCGATCTCGAGCCAGAACGAGAATGTCTCCTCGCGCCACTTGAACATGTAAGGCAGCGCGCCGTGCGTGTACAGATCCACGCCGCGGAAGATCGCATACAACGCCAGCATGGGCGCGATCACCCGGCTCAACTCGCTCAGGATCGCCGTGTCGAGCTTCACGTTCAGCGAACGCACGCACAGATACAACGCCATCACCGTCACCGCCAGCCCCGCCGGAATCGCCGACAGGTAAAACAGCGTGGTCAGGTACGGCGTGTACCACAGCGGATCGAGCTTGCCCTTGGTCAGCAGGTAAAGCCCGCCGAGAAACGATTGATGCAGCGACGACAGCACGCATCCCACCAGCACCAGCCCGATCAGGATGCGATGCTGCTGTTTCAGGTACCACTCCCGCGCGCGCTTCCACGGAATCTTTTCCACCAGCGCCGGCGAAAACTCGAACGACAGGACCGTGGTGTACAGCATCACGCACCACGACACCTCGAACAGCATCGAGTGCCGGTTCCACATGAAGATCGGATGCCAGATTCTCCACGGCAGCCCGAGTTCATACATCATCCCCACGATCACGCTCACGTAGCCGAGAAACGACACCAGCACTGCCGTGCGCAGCACCGGCCGGTAGCGCTCGAACCCCAGCAGATACACCGCGGCCGCGATTCCAAATCCACCGGCCGAAAGCCCTACGCCACACAAGGTCCCCAGTCCCACCCACAGTCCCCAGGGCTGCGGATCGGTCAGGTGCGTCGCCTGGCTGAAGCCCAGCGCGAAGCGCGCGTAGGTCGCATACAACCCTGCCACAAAAATCACCGCCACAATCACGCGCCACAACGTAATTTTCGGAAACCGTAAGCCCGTCATATCCTGCTCCCTTCCCGCTCGCGGCAGCCGCCCTCGGCTGTCCGGCCGGGCGAATACCCCGGCAATGCTTGTCCGCTTCTCGAAATCGCCCGTGCATTACGAACTCCCTCAGGCCGAAGGTCTGTTCCCTCCGTGCCTCGGTGTCCTCTGTGGTTAAGGCTTTGTCGTCTTCTCCCGCGCCTCAACCCTCGCGACTTCATTACGCCGCTCGGTGATCCAGTACAGCCCGGCGAGCAGCGATCCACCCACCAGCACCACCGTCGGCACATCGCTCAACGCGGCCGCGCTCAATGCCGGCATCGGTTGCCGCGGCGCCGCCACGAAGCCCAACTGCTCGAACGGAACATCCGAAATGAAGAACACCGACGTCCTGCCTGCCTCTTCGCTGCCATAAATATGCTTCACATACTTCGCGTCGCCCAGGATTCGGCGCTCGGCTTCTTCCAGGATCTCGTCGCGCCAACCTACGATCGACGCGCCCGTCGGGCAGGCCTCGACGCACGCCGGCGGCTGCCCCTTCGCTTGCCGCGCCGCGCACATGTCGCACTTCTTCACGAAGGGCACCAGCTTCGTCCACTCGTAGCGCGGCACGCTGAACGGACACGCCACCAGGCAATAGCGGCAGCCGATGCACTTCGAGCTGTCGTAGGTAACCGGGCCGAGCGCGGTCTTTTTCAGCGCGCCCACCAGGCACGCCGACGCGCACGCCGGATCCTCGCAATGCATGCACATGCGCCGCACGTACTTGTCACCGTGTTCCTCGATCACCGTCAGCGCCGTCGGCGAAAGCTTCGCCTCAGTGTCTTTCGGGAAGCCGTGAAGCTCCTTGCATGCCTGCTCGCAGCTGCGGCACCCGATGCATTTCGTGATGTCCACCAGAATGGCTTTCGTGCGTTCCATAACGTTCTCCTTCCGTGTGACGCGGACACTCCATGTCCGCGTCGCTGCGCCTTGCACCACCGCCGGGCCCGTCGTCCGTTGCGCCGGCATCTTGCCGGCTGTCATGCGGGCCTGCAACTCGCCGAGCGAGTCGACTGCCGGACCCAGCCGCCGGGTCGTCGGCGCTACCTGGCTAGGCCAGGAAGAATTCCTTCGCCAATTTCTCGCGCAGCTCAGGCGCAACTCGCGCCAGCAAGCCGGGCAGCGGCACGCCGCCGTCGGCCGCCATCGTGGGCGCCAGCTGCGTGACCATGCCGTTCAAGCGCGTGACGCTGTTCTGCAACCACGGCGCCACCATCGCTCCCTGCACCAGGTTCTTCTTGTTCAGCGAGAGGTCGGGCGACTTCACGATGGCGATCCAGCCGTTCGCATAGGGATCTCTCGTCAGCAGGCTGGGGTCCTGGACGACGTCACGATTGACCACGGTGACCACGCCCTCAACCGGCGAGACCAGTTCGAACTCGTGACCGCCGCTGATCAGCGATATGATCTTCTGCCCTTGTCGCACCCAGCGATTCGCGCCAGTCACGTCGACGGTATCGACCTTGCCCAGCAGGTTCGCAGCGAAGCCGTCGACACCGACGCGCACATTCTCTCCACCCTCATGCAACATCCAGGTGTGTCCGGGATGGAACGAGTAGCCCTCGGGAATCGCGAAGCCATACTCGCGCTGCATGCGCGGCGCCTGCGGTCCGGTCCAGACTTCGGGCCGGGGCTCAAGCCCCACCACGTTGCGAGTGCGGAAGTAGCTGATCGACATCACCAGCAGGAACATCAGGAGGACAAACAGGATCGACATAAGCACCTCCCCGCGGGTCGTCGGGCGCTCCGTTTCCGAGAGCGGCCTGCAACCGGCGTCGCTCTGGGTAAGTGCACGCCAGGGGCAAAGTGTCGGGACATTGCGGATGCTTGAACAGAAAGGACTTAAGCGCGGGAAGGCAGGTTACGAAAGGTCGCAGCGCCACTGCATTTTGCAGCGGTCACCGCATTTTGCAGGGGAGGATTGAGAAGCCGCCCAGAGCGGCAGGGACGTTCAGTTATATCGATGCTCATCGATATCTAGGCGCCGAGGTGGGTATCACGCCCACCCGGCGCCGAACCTTATGGGTCGGACTACTTGCTGGTGGGCGAGGGCGCAGGCTTGGGATCCGGAGGCAAGGCTGGTTGGCTGTCGATCGTCAATTTATCGAGATCGCGGATCAGCTTCTTTACGCATTTGTCGGCCGCATCGGCGGTGGCGCCCTTGTATTTTGCACCCTTGCTTTCCTGGGTGGTCGTCCAGATGACATCACCGTCGGAGTTGACCAGCCTTATCGCTACGCGAGCGTCGTTGATGGTCTCTGTATTCAGAGATGAATCACTCGTCCCCATATGTCGAGCAATGAAACCACCGTGGGATGAACCCGACACCGATCCAGTTCCGTTGACCCAACTCCCGTCGACATGACCCTCCGAGCTGCCGGCCGCGGAACCAACATTGGTTGCTTCCCCGTAGGCATGAACCTCTTGCGAAGTTTTTTCGACGGCGTTGCCCTTGAGAATCGCATCGGCACGCTCACGATTCTCTGTCACCTTAAAGCGTTTGGTGGCGACCAGCGACGACACGACCATCGATTGCAGTTCTTTGGAGACAGCATCGTCGCCGAACGAGTCTACGTAGATGCGTTGGGCCTTCAGTAAAGCGGAGGGGTCACCGTCGCTTGGGGAGGCCGCCGGAGAGGATGGAGGACTCGAGGATGGAGGGGCAGTTTGCGCAAGCAAACCGCCCTCGAACAGTAGGAGGAGCGCCAGAAGACAAGAGCGCATCTTATTGTCCTCCGGTCCCACTCTTGCGGGCTTCGTCGTCCTGGTATTCGATTTTCTTTCCGGTCCTGGCTTCGAGGGTCGCGAGGGTGGTGCGAACCGTCGATTTGCCGAGTTCGAAAACTGCGGCATGCTGTTTTTCCTGCACATCGGTCCACCCGATCGTCAGGTAGTGTTTACGTTTCTTGGAGAGCAGCAGCCACGGACTGATGGTCAGGGCGAGGCCGAGCCGGCGACCCGCCTTTTGCCCGTACTCAATATCGTTGACCTGGGCGTAGGGGATTTCAAGTTTGCCGTCCTTGTAGTCGAAGACAAAGGCTTTTTCATCTTTGGCGGACGACCGGCCTTCCGCTCTATCCTTAATTTGGTTCTCAGTGCCGCCGACGTAGGCGGTCTTGTCGCTTCCAATGCCGGCAAAAACCAGAGATTCAAGATAAAACACACACACCAACATCAGGCCTAGCCATCGTTTCATATTTTTCTCCTTTAAAGATTGGTCAAAGAACCCGACCATCGCACTGTAGTCGAGCCGCAGTAGGAGTGCAGTAGCTGATGAGCAGTGGCGGGGTGATCCTCATCACTGTTGGCGGTGACATACTCGGGTGGGCAACGGAGCCCGCGAAAGGGCTGCAAATCACGGTGGCTATGCGTCACCAAAACGATGACCTGATAGGAATCGCTCTCCGGACGCTGCTATGCATCGCACGCGACCAACGGCATAGATGGTGAGTGCCCTTGTTTGGAAGACCAGTTACTCCGCTTTCACCCGCTCGTAGTATCGCCGGGCTTTCACGCGGTTGCCGCACACTTTCATGTCGCACCAGCGGCGGCGTTGATTCTTGGTGTGGTCGAGGAAGAGCCAGGCGCAATCTTCGGCGGCGCACATGCGCAGGTGGGCCAGGTCCGGATTGAGCAACAGATTCGCGGCCGAGCGCGCGATGGGCCACAGGATCGAATCCATGTGCGTGTCCATCCCGATCCATTGCCAGATGAAACGGCGGTTGTCGGGCAGGACCATGCCGTGCGTCATGGCTTCCTGCAGCGTGGAGTTCAACAGGCCGACCGGCTTGCCGGGAACGGTGCGGTGTTCCACGATGGCGGAGAAGATGGCGTAGAGCGCTTCGCGAAATTGCACGGCGCGTTGCAGCACGTTCTTGCCCTGGCCGGGTAGCAGGTTGTCGCGGTTCAGCAACTTGTCGACATTGCTCGGGTACACGCGTGCCTGCATGCCAAACGCCACCAGACTGCGATAGCCGGGCAGGCGCTCGATGGCGAGCGTGGGGCGGTGGCTCACGGTGTTGACGAAATCGAGCGCGAGGTTTCCGCCACTCAGATCGAATTGCGTCTTGGTTTGGGGTTCTGACATCGAAATGGAGAAGAAAACCAAATTCTTCTAACCATCAAAATACACTTGACTGGTTAGAATGCCCGCCTTTAGACTCTTTCTAACCGGCAAATCCGGTTTAGGTGGTTAGAATACCATGCGCGATGACCGGGATTCCACCATTCGCTCTCTGCTTCGCAGCGGGGAGATCGCCGACATCGGGGGGCGGCCTCGGAAGCTAGAGCCCAGGGGACCATCGACCGCGGGACTGGTCACAGCATTCGCCGCCATCTATCTGATCTGGGGATCCACGTACCTGGCGATCCGGTACGCGGTGGAGACAATTCCTCCGCTGCTCATGATGGGCGTACGGCACGTGAGCGCGGGCGCGGTCCTTTATGCATGGGCGCGGTGGCGCGGGACGCAGGCGCCGCGGTGGCGGGAATGGGTGCATCCGGCGCTGATTGGCGCGGTGCTATTTCTGGGCGGGCATGGAAGCCTGGCGTGGGCGGAGCAGCGGGTGCCGTCGGGAATTGCGGCGCTGCTGGTGGCCACCCTGCCGATGTGGATTGTAGTGCTGGCACGCATGGCGGGCGCGGAACGCAAACTGAGCCGGACCGCGATGGCGGGATTAGTTCTGGGATTCGCCGGGGTCGGGGCGTTGTTTGGTCCGGACGCTTGGCGGCACAACGGCGAGTTGAACCTGCTGGGCGCGTTCGCGGTATTGGGCGGAACCTTCCTCTGGGCAGCGGGGACGATCTACATGCGCAGCGTGAAGATGCCGGAGTCGGCAGTGATCTCGTCGGCGATGCAGATGCTGGCCGGCGGCGTGTCGCTGCTGATTGCGGCCACGCTGACGCGCGAGACGGCTACCTTTCACTGGGCCGCGGTGACGGCGCGGTCGTGGCTGGCGCTGGCTTACCTGATGGTGTTCGGATCGATCGTGGCGTTCACGGCCTACAACTGGCTGCACACGGTGGCGCCGCCGTCGCGGGTGTCGACGTATGCGTATGTGAATCCGGCGGTCGCGGTGCTGTTGGGATGGATGCTGGCCGGAGAACCCATTGGCGTGGTAACCGTGGTGGCGATGATCATCATTCTGCTCGGGGTGGCTCTGGTGAATGCGGGACAGAAAGAAGAGCACGCGCCAGCGGGGACAAACGGAGACGCGGAGTGCGAAGAGGAAGAGGCGGTGGCGTAGAGAGGGCTTCGGGCGGTGAGCAGCGAGAAGACCAGAAGCAGTTCTTATGCTGCGACCGCCAATCGACTTGGCCTGCTGTTGTGCAACGGTTCGTACACCTCTCCGCTTACCCACAGGTGATGGAGCAGCACCGCCAGCTTGCGCGCCGTGGCGAGGAGAGCTCCGCCATGCAGAACTCATCCCATCTGATAGAGTGAATCATCGGTTCCGATTGTGGACAGGCTTGTTGGCGTATATTGGATCCGGCAGTATCGGGGCAACCCCATGCCGGATTACAGGGATCCTACGATTGACACAGCAGGGGGCTATGACCCACGATTCACGACGAACGGCTGATCGGTAATCGACAACCGAACCTCTTCATAATGGAAAGGGGCCTCAATCCGCGTTCTCGTGGTGGAGGATTTCGCACCCTTCAGGCAATTTATCCGCTCGACACTGGGGAACAATCCCGGCTTGCAGGTTATTTGCGAAGTGTCCGATGGACTGGAAGCGGTTCACAAAGCGGAGGAATTGAAACCGGACCTGATCCTGCTCGACATTGGGCTCCCCACACTGAATGGAATCGAGGTCGCCCGACAGATTCGCAAACTTGCCCCGGACTCCAAAATCGTCTTCCTGAGTCAGGAGTCTTCTTCGGAGGTGGTGGAAGAAGCTCTCCGCTTGGGCGCGTGGGGCTACGTCCTGAAAACACGTGCCGGAAGCGATCTCCTGCCTGCTGTCGAAGCCGTCCTGTCAGGAAAGCGATTTGTCAGTTGCAAGTAGGGACCCCTCAGGCTCAACCCGCAATCCGGCATCGGAGCGCGACATTGTCAAACCTTTCCCGTGGGTCGGGGGTTGCACTCGTCACGAGAAGGCCGCAATCGAAGGAGACCGAAGGCGATCAAGGCAGCATTAACCTACGCAGCAATATTTCCCCGTAGCAGAGCCAACGCGCTTTCTGGAAGGGAAAACCGCGTGAACCCACAATCTAAGCAGACCACAAGCCTGGGGAATACGAATACGCCCGGCTGGGCGAGATTCTGAAGGACGAGGAAATGGATGTTTATTTCAGCAGGAAATTCCACCTGATTGCTCGACGCGCATAATGCACAATTCATAACAACCCCACTGCGCGGGCCGGTGCTTTTTGCTGTCGGCGGATTATACATCTTTGTGAGTAGTTGTTGAAAAATCTTCATTACATTCGTTAGTGGGCTTCCAACCGATAGTCGAAGGGCCGATCTGCGTGGCTTCTCCAGAAATACGCGAGGATGATCACACTTGCGACCGCTGCGTACGCACACCATAGCGAGGTGAAGGCGTAGCGCTTGACCTCCATGACAACCAGCAGTATCGCCAGGTTTGCCGCGCCGAAGACTACCATCATCTTGATCTTCGAGAAAAACAGCGAACCGCACGTCGCAATCACATAGAGCAATGCAACCGCTGTATTGTTGGTCGCCTGGTTGATGTATACGATGCTGTTTCCCCTGACGTACAGCTGCAATGGAAATGCCGTCAGCGCCCACAAGATGTAGAGCGTAGTGGCTCCGCCGAGAACGAGGAACGGCAGCATTCGGCTGCGGCTCTTCGCGTTCGGCTCGAACAGCAACACGCTTAACGGCAGCAAAAAAGGAAGGAGACCCTGCGCATAAAGCATGAAGGCCGCGCCCATGTCGTGTGCCACCGCAGGCGAGAGAATCCCATCCAATCCCAGCCAGACAAACCCCTCGATGAACTGATGAATGGCGAATAGCATGGGCAGCGCAGCGAAAACCAGTTCGCGCCTGTGCTTCACCCTGGTCAATGTGGCGACACCGGCGGCGCCCAGAACTCCGCTGCCCACAAAGTTCGCGGTGGCTGAAAAACACACGGCTGGTCTTCTCCCTTGCGAACGTGACGCCTACTATCTCTTAACGCAAAACACCGGTATTACGCACCGGAATGTTTTACGGGAACGTTATTGCAGATCCCGCGCCTTGGCCTCTACCCGTCAACTCCCGACTCAACCCGCCCCATGCATTATCCTGTTCGTGAAACCTACACCCATGATCCCATCCCGCGGCCTTACATATTTCATCGCATATTTGCTATTCACCGTTGAAGCCATCGCTCAACAAGCCGCTCCCTCCATGCCCTCGAGCGGCTTCCCCGGACTGGATCAATACCGCAGTTCCCGCATCGCCATCTACACCGATGACTTCGGCGAACTTTCGCGCTACCGCGAAGCCAATGCCGCGCTCGCCGCTCCGAAGGCCAATGAGAATCGAGTCATCTTTCTTGGCGATTCGATCACCGACTATTGGAAGCTCGTCGATTATTTCCCCGGCAAGCCGTACATCAATCGCGGCATCGACGGCCAGACCACATCCCAAATGCTGGTGCGCTTCCGCCAGGATGTGATCAACCTGCATCCCAAAGTTCTGGTCATTCTGGCAGGGACGAACGACGTCGCGGGCGTCACCGGCCGGGCCCGCAACGAAGACATTGAGGCTAACTACGCGACTATGGCCGAGTTGGCGCGCCTGCACGGCATCCGCGTCGTTTTCGCGTCTCTACTGCCCGTCAACAACACCAGTTCGGAAGATGCGAAAGAATCCTTCGCGTTGCGGCCGGGCGAAAGATTGATGGCGATCAATCGTTGGCTGAAAGACTATTGCGCGAACAACGGCCTTGTCTATCTCGACTACTACACAGCCCTGGTCGACGAGACAGGAATGCTGAAGAAGGAACTGAGCGATGACGGGCTGCATCCCAACGCCGCCGGATACAAGCGGATGACCCCGCTAGCCAACGAGGCCATCGCCAAGGCGCTGCAGTAGCGGCTCGAGCGACCGAAAACAGAGGCCACACTTGAGGATGATGCTTCCCCTCCAAGCGGGCCTGTGTTTCAACAGTTGAGTTAAGCTAAGTTAAATACACCACACATGCCAGTGTCATGAACAAGAACAGTTGCTCTCGACTATCAGCGAAGATGTCGTTGGTCTGGATACTGGCCCTGGCGAATCTGGGCTTCGCGCAGACGCCAAACTTGGAGGGTGTGTGGGGAGCAAAGCGGCACTTTGGGCCGGAGGTTCAGGGTAGTCTCGAGATCATTCGCTCCAAAGACAGCTGCCGTGCAGTCATTTCGCACTATGACTTGGCATGCACCAACGAGGATGACCACGTCCGCTTCGATCTTCCCGACAATCGAGGCAGCTTTACAGGCCGCCCGCAGGAAAACGGCTCCGTGATTCGCGGTTACTGGATTCAACCTCCGACCGTAAATGACGGAACAAAGTTTGCCACTCCCGTAACGCTTCATCTCCACGGCAAGAACGATTGGCAGGGAACGGTCGCGCCTTTGCAGGACGACTTCACGATCTACTTAGTCATCAATCGCAGGTCCGATGGCTCATTAGGAGCCTTTCTGCGGAACCCCGATCGAAACATTGGCTTGCTCTGGAAGGTGGATCACCTGGAGCAGATGGGCGATCGGATCAAGCTCGTGGGCGTAGCCAACGGGACCGCGCCAAGCCATGTGTATGGCGAAGGCCTCTATCACCCGGAGGACAATCGCATCTCCATTTACTTCCCGGATCGCGGCGGTAGCTATGACTTTCAGCACATTTCTGACGATTCCGGGTTTTACGCGCGGGGAAAGAATCCGCCGTCCTATGAATATCACGCCCCGCTGGCTGAGGACGACGGGTGGCCGGTGGGCACTCTGCAGGATGTGGGAATGAAGGTGGACTCGATCGCCGAACTTGTAAAGGCAATTGACAATCTTTCCGTGCAGTCGGTGCACGACCCTTACATTCATGGATTTCTGGTTGCGCGGCATGGAAAGCTGGTGGCTGAAGAGTATTTCTATGGCTTCAACCGGCTCCAGCCGCACGATACCCGCTCAGCCAGTAAGAGCGTGACCGCGACTTTGTTCGGCGCGATCATGGAAAACGGCACCAATGTTTCTCCGGCAACCAAAGTCTATGATCTGCTCTATCATGGGAAACCTCCGGAGAATATCGATCCGCTGAAAAAAGAGATGACCGTCGAACATCTGCTCACCATGTCATCGGGTTACGATTGCGATGATAGCGATGGCAACCGCCCCGGAAGTGAGGACACCCTGCTCGACCAACAAACGAACGCCGATTACTACAGCTACACGCTTCAGCTTCCGCTGGAAAAAGGCCTCAAGCCAGGCCAGCAGGCCATCTATTGTTCAATCAACCCCAATCTCGTCGGTAGTGTGATTTCGACTGCCACTAACAAGCCATTGCTCGAGTTGTTTTCTGGCCTGCTGGCGGAACCGCTGCAGCTCAAGGACTACCATCTTAATCTACAGCCGACAGGCGAGCCTTATATGGGCGGTGGAATCAAGTGGCTGCCACGCGATTTCATGAAATTCGGGCAACTGATGCTGAACGGCGGTACCTGGAACGGGAAGCGGATCGTCAGCAAAGAATACGCTCTCCGCGCCTCTTCCCCGCTGGTGAGCATGCGGAGCTACTATTTTTCGCCAGGCTACGGCTATCTGTGGTGGGTCGCAGATTTTCCCTATCACGGAAGAAAGGTAAAGGCTTTTTACGCCAGCGGCAATGGCGGAAACTTCATCGTGGGTTTTCCGGAACTGGACATGGTGGTGGCATTCTACGCCGGCAATTACGCTGACCATACCATCCAGGTCATTCTGAAGGACTATATTCCGAACTTTATCCTGCCTGCGCTAATGGATGAGTCTCGTTAAGGGATCAACCGGAGCAGCCAAAATGCCAATATCGCCGCACTTGAATGACGCAAGGTGTACTGAGGCAGGAGGTAATCAAGGGGATCATGATCTCGTCGTGTTCAAGGATGGCGGTTCGTCTTCGCATCCGAACTACTGGGGGCAGCCAGTCTTATAAATAACTCAAGAAAAAAACGTGGGCCACTCCCTGTTTCCAACAATCCAGCTAATGCAATCAGCGGATTTTACATTGACCCCAATGGGGTGAACCACGGCTTCCTGCGGAGCGCGCAGGAGGAGGAGGATAAACACCGGAGCGCTTCGTACCTGCCCAGATTACGTTCTGAACTGCACCCCTGAGGTGAGACAAAAAAACCAGGGACAGTAAGTTGTGAAGAAGACAGGGCGGCGGTTTAGATCCGCCGCCCACGAAAGAACGTCAGTTGGTGAAAGTACCGGTGTCGGTTCCATTGGTCCACGTGCCATTGAAAAGATACAGTCCCTTCCCCGTGGTCGGGCTCTTCGAGGTATCCACGGTTCCAGTCCAGGTGGCATTGCCTGCAGTGCCGCTGTAGGTTGTGCCGTTCACGAGGTTGCCTGATATCGACCCCGTACCATTTTTGGTGTCGGTAAAGCTGCCTGAAACGCTGCCACTGGCGTCAATCGCAAGCGACCATGTGCCGGTACTACCCCCGCTATAGCCACCCGAGTAGCTTGCTGCTACGTTGGCGGCGACGGTGCCGGTCAGCTCGGTTTGTGCGGTAGTCGCGCTGGCGAGGGTTTGCCCCGGATTCACGGTGCTGACTGCGGTTTGCAGTTCCGTCTGTGTCGCGGTTGAGAAATCGAGGCTCAGGTTTGCGGCTGCCTGAACTTCGGCCGACGTAATCGTCAACGTGCTCAAAGAGCCGGGCTGAGTGCCTGTCGGAGTGCCGATCGAAATGATGAACTGGGCCGTGGCGACCACGGATGGGGTGGAAGCGTCGGCGGAGGGATTCCCGTTGGCCTGGGCGCAGCTCACCGGCGTCACGAAGGTTTGAACTGGCGCGCTGCAGATGGTGACTCCTCCGACCTTGAATGTTACGGTGCTCTTAGCAGGACAGGTAAAAGCTCCTCCCGCCTTAGTTACGTCTGTGATGCTTCCGCATGCATAGCTCAGTCCGACCACCTGCGCATCTGCGAAAACACCGTTGACATTGTTGCTGGTGGTGGTGTGCGAAGACGACCCGCACCCGGTAAGGAGTACTGTCGCAATACAGGACAACACAAGTAGACACTTGGGTTTGTTCATAGCTTCCCCTTCTTGAATTTGGAGGATTGCGGTCAACTGGCCTGCCGGTGCAAGTTCTGCCATCTGGCGATGCGACGTGGGCGGAAGAGCGTGAAGGACGGCACGCCAATGACTTTGCACACCATCAAGATTTTCGGGCTCCGCCGCCTGCGAACCGAGATATTGCCAATCACCGGTCTCATTCGTACACAAACGTGCTTGCTATGTCAGTGAGCCCGGTCACAAGTTGATCTGAGGCGTTCTTCCGGTCGCGGCGGTCCCGATTGGCATCCGTGGCCCCCACCTTCCAGAGGAGTCGAAGAACGGCAGTTGAGGAACCGGGGACAGAGGAAACGTTCAGCAGATTTCGTAATCTAAAACTGGGAAACACCCGGGGCCTCTCCCCTCGGCCTCGCCTCAAAGAAAATCTCTGCCTAAGCGGCCCTGGATTTCGAATCGCCTCGTTGCGTGCGCTTATGTGGTGCATTATCTTTATGCGATTACGCGCGACGAGTGATGACTAATGAGCGGTCTGTCTCGAAACATGGTGGACTGCATTCTCCTGGCGGTGATCGCATTATCGGCCGGCGTGTCTGCCGCCCAGAACGTCCCCAAACCTGCTCAACCAGCGATTCGGGATGGGTCGCACGATTTCGATTTCATTTACGGGAAATGGCGGATGCCGAATCACCGGCTGGTCAAGCGGCTCGCTGGCTCCCACGAATGGACAGACTTCATCAGTTGCGACGAAGGTATGCCGTTGGCAGGCGGCATAGGCGACATGGATATTTTGCGCACAAATTACTGGAAGGATTTCGTGGGGATCACGATTCGTACTTATGATCCGGAGACGGGGTTATGGCGGCTGTACTGGTTCGACAACCAATTCTCCCACGGCGTAATGGACCCACCCGTGGTGGGCAAATTCAACGGTAATGTGGGAGTCTTCGAAGGCAAGGACACCTTCAACGGAAAGCCCATCATTATGCGGTTCACCTGGACCGTGAATCCTAAGGGTTCAGAAGTGGTCGCCAAGTGGGAACAGGCATTTTCGGCGGACGACGGGAAGACTTGGGAAACCAACTGGCAGAATGAATTCGTTCACGACGACCAATGCAAGCCATAGCGAATCCCCGCCCAAGCGGAGCTTGAGCGGGGCGCCCTCGGGGGTCGGGACGGACGCGAAGGCTGGGCTATAACCGGCGAGACGTCGGTAGTCGCGTTGCACCTGTCGAATATCTTCTGTATGTCGAATATCTTCGGTATAGATTGATTCGCTGGCCCCCTTTCGACATGCCAACCAGCGAAGCTCGCGAGAATCGGATTC
>Ga0210401_10003686_pt1 | contig 16257 bp, 13 predicted proteins | sample IncBWH32MmetaG_FD_150866 | JGI IMG/M metagenome (GOLD analysis project Ga0210401, IMG submission 150866) | Forest soil microbial communities from Barre Woods Harvard Forest LTER site, Petersham, Massachusetts, United States - Inc-BW-H-32-M | ecosystem: Environmental > Terrestrial > Soil >... | reverse complement strand
TTCTTCGCGGTGAGCGTGATTTTGTGATAGCCTTCGGCCCCCGCATCGACTTTCACCGGCGTATAGCCCAGGCTGTATTGCATCCTCAATTCCTCGGCGATACTGGCGTAGATCTTGTCGATCGGTTCCGTTTTCGACACTTCAAACATGTGCGCACCAGTTTCCCGCGAAATACGCTGCAGAATTTTCTTGCCATCGACATGTGCTTCCTGCGGGTAGCGTCCGCTGCCTCCTCCAGGGTGGCCGCCATGACCTCCTCCTGGCCAGCTGCCTCCCCCGCCACCCGGCCAACCAGCGCCGCGGCCCATCCCGCCACCCCCGTCATGGTGCGGATCTGTGAATAAAATCGAATAGACCAGAGTGTCGGTGCGCTGGGCTGCTTCGATGGCACTCTCCAGCGATTCCTTGCTGCCCCGATCGACACCGTCAGAGAGGATGACGACCGCCTTCCGTCCTGGCTGTTTTTTCATCAGTTCGTTTGAGGCAAGGTAGATCGCGTCGTATAGCAACGTGCCACCGCCGTGGTGCGATCCGGTGCGATCGTCGGGATCATCTTGTGAAGCCCGCTTGAGCGACGGCGCGTTCAAGGATTCGAGCGCGGCTCGCAACTTGTCCTTGGAGGAAGTCAGATCCTGGAGCAGTTCGACTTCGCGGTCGAAGTGAATCAGGAATGCCCGGTCTTTGTCGGCGGTTAGCATCTGATCGAGGAAGCTCCTGCTGGCCGTGCGCTCTTCGTTCAGGACATTGCGCTGGCTCAGGCTGGTGTCAACCAATAAGCCCAAGGTGAGCGGCAGGTTGGTCTCCTGCGCAAAATATTTGATGGTCTGCGCACGGCTATCCTCTTCGAGAATGAAATCGTCTTTCGTCAGGTCGCGAACGATTTGGCCGTGCTTGTCACGAACCGTGACCGGAAGGTTTACGACCTTCACATCGACGGAGATCGTGGTCGATTGACCCCAAACTCCAGTTTGCGCCAGGAGCGCGATCATGAGCACCGCCCGGAATATGCAACGAGGCTGAGCAGTGCCGCTAGGCTTCGGGCGAGGTTGTTGGGCAATGAGAGTGAAAGTTGTCATTCTTGGAGGTCGGCCAGTGCAGCGTAAGGCTCCTAGCAGTCAGATTGTCGGCGTGCGGCTATAGTTGCCCGACGCATCTCAAGAGGGATCGCGCCACAAGAAAAAGTGGGCGAGAATTTACAAATCTTTACTCCCTGATTGTTGCTATCAGGCCACATCGCTCATTGAGGGGTTCTGAGCGCTGGTCAACCTAACACGTACCCGACGCAGAGCTGCCAGTGGATGAGGAAACGCGGCGTATCGTGGCGCGTATGGTTGAGCTACGCGCTCTCCACCGAGGCGTTGCGCCGTCGCGGCGAGTAACTCCTGTCCCGGAATCCCAGGCTTTCTTACTCCCTCGCTACCCCCAGCCTCGCTCCAACTACTGGGCACATGTTCTCCGCCGCAGCTTAAGGGAAACCGCCCGGGCTGCGGAGTGCGGGAAGGGCGTGTCCCAAGGGCTGACGAGCGTGCGGAAAGCAGCAAGGGAGAATAAGGAGATGAAGTTCACGCCACCCAACGCAGCATCGTTGATGTCGGAGGAAAAAAAAATATGGAGGGCCGCCACGTCGGCCTTGACTTTTATGACCTTCTCATAGAAGTGTAATGGCGATTGTTCACCAACGACTCGCTGTGGAAAAATCCCCGACGGTGTGACCAGTCAATCGCGAATAGCCAGACGGCGCTGCTAACGGATGTCGCGCGTCTCCACGCAGCACACATCGAAGCCCGCGTTGTGAATCTTCTGAACATCCAAGTTCCGTCGTGGGCGAAGGACGCGTCCAGCGCGGCGAGGATGATTAACGCCAGATCGGAAACGGCACAAACCTTGCCTGCATTCCGCGATCCTTGAAGCTCCGCAGTTGCGTGATCCCAGCAGGTGGGTTCTACTATTCGACGTTGAAAAAACACTAGGCGGGGAGACTCACCATGAAACGCGTAACAGGCATTGGCGGAATCTTTTTTCAGTCTGAGAGTCCGGAGCATTTGTATGACTGGTATGAGAAGCATCTTGGCATTAAGCGAGAGCCCCACGGACAGGGCGCCACATTTGAGTGGCGCGAGTTGCAATCGCCGGACGGAAGCGAGCCGGGTGCAAAGGGGGCGACGGCTTGGTCGATCTTTCCGAGAAGCACGAAGTATTTCGGGGAGAGCAAAGCCGGCTTCATGGTGAACTATCGTGTGGATGATCTGGACGGGTTGCTGGAGGAGTTGAAGAAGGCAGGAGTCGAGATTGATCCGCATCGCGAGGACGCAGATTACGGACGGTTTGCGTGGATCATGGATCCCGATGGAAACCGAATTGAATTGTGGGAGGCGCCGAAGGAGAATTGAATCGGCGCGACGAACCGGCTGGATACACTCGGGTGGAGGTAGCTGGCAGCTGAGTCCGTGCTATGACGATCTCGGCTTGCGTGCAATAGAACATCAACCCCGTAAGCCCGAGATCAACTGTTGAAAACAAGGCGTTATCACAATCTTGCGCCGTCTGTTCGTCCTCATCCAAGAGAGGCTCACGACGCATGTAGGTAGGGTTTACGGGTTTTCCCTAGACTCGGCTACGTTGCCGCAGACATAGACATTAGGGCAACAGCCTGCCCTGCTCTCCTTGGCCGGTCGTATTGCGCAAGACACTCAGTCAAGTGAGAATCGCAGCATGAAAACCGCCTATGTAGTTCGAGAACTGGTATCGCTACCGGCGGGTGAAAATGATTTTCTCACCCACTATGAGTACGGCACATTCCGGACTTACAAGGAGGCCAACGAATGCGCGATCGCGACACACAACCCAAGATGCTTTCCTCAGAGAGAGCAAGTTCTTGTGTCCAAGCAGCAGGACGCCTTCGTCAACTAGTACGTTTCCGGGGACGCATCCACGAGCTGTTGTAAACGCACCGACCATCCTGGCTCCTGAAACGCTACCCTTCACTCCTCGTTCGTGCCGGCGGGGCGGACCAAGGCGTCCCCCACACCGACCGTGACCCGATTCGCCAGATTTCCCTCCACCGGATAGAATAGTGGTTACTTTCGAGTGCACCATATTTCACCGGAAAATACTGAATCGCCTGAAGCATGGGAGCCATCCAAAACAAACTGACGGGGCCTGTTAGCGAGGAATTAACTCTCGTTCAGGCGGCCAAGCGGGGCGACGATTCAGCCTTCGAAGAGCTGGTTCGTCGTTACGACCGCAACGTTTTCCGGATCGCGCAACACATCACGCAAAACCGCGAAGATGCGGAAGACGTGGTGCAGGAAGCGTTCCTGAAGGCCTACGGAAATCTGGCGCAGTTCCAGGAGCAGTCGAAATTTTATACGTGGCTGGTCCGGATTGCCGTCAACGAAGCGTTGATGAAGTTGCGCCGGCGCAAGCCCGAGCGCACGGTATCGCTCGACGAAGACATTAAGACGGAAGACGACTCCCTGCCGCGTGAGATCGCGGACTGGAGCCCGAATCCGGAGCAGCAATACACGCAAGCGGAATTGCGCGAGATCTTAAGCAAGACCATCCAGGGATTGCCTCCGGGCTTCCGGACGGTCTTTGTGCTGAGAGATGTAGAAGGGCTTTCGACCGAGGAAACAGCAGCGGCGCTCGAATTGAGTGTTCCTGCGGTAAAATCTCGGCTGTTGCGGGCACGGCTGCAGTTGCGCGAGAGGCTGTCGCGTTACTTCCAGCGGCGCGAGCCGGGCGATGGCAAGACCGGTGCGAGAGGTGAAGATGTCAAAAACGACAAAGATGTGGCGAGTGGAGATGGCAACCAGTGAAATGCTCTGAGTTCCTGAGTGAGCTGACCAGTTACCTGGACGGCGTCCTCGACGAAAAAACTAAAAGCGAGTTGGAAAATCATCTTTCGTGGTGCCACAACTGCTACGTTGTTTGCGACACAACCAAGAAGACCATTGAAATCTACCGCGATTCTCAACTCTACGAACTTCCTGAAGACCTCCGCAGCCGGCTCCGTTCCGCCATCATGACCAAGTGCCAGCAGCAACGGAAACGCGGGCCGCAGAGCGTTTGATAGCTGATTTTCGATTGCGGATTGTAGATTTCAGATTTCCTGTTCCGGCGCTTACGTTCGCAGTTGAAAAATCTGCAATCTGAAATCTAAAATCTGCAATTCCCGCTTACTTCGGTCACGGCTACCTTTTTAGCTCAAAGGTATTTCAGGTCATGGCTTACCGTGTTTGTCCCTGGTGGGTCGGTTATCTGCTGGCGAGTCCTGTTCGCTGCTGGTTGGGACAAGATCCCATCAAGATTCTTTCCCCTTACGTTCGTGAAGGCATGACTGTACTGGAGCTGGCTGAACGTGGCCACGCCCGCGATGCGGCGGCGGCTACCGGACTAAGCGTGGCCGAGCGTCCCGCGATCAAGAGAACCCAGGCAGCTTTGCCCTTCAAGAAGTAGGGCCCTGTGGATGTTTTTCCCTAGATTGGCAGACTGTGAAAAAGGCGTTCACTGGCAGGAAAAGTGCTTCGGGCCGATATAAAGCCTTTCGCGTCAGGAAGGTAGAGCGATCCCACAGTCGCAACCCGCCCGGCACGAAAACCGAAACCCTTCAGGCAATCCATGAATCTAAGTATTTGAGTGATGCAGTAACGGCGGAGGGGGAATCACTCACAATAACCCAGGTACTGGCATACACGCTCAGGTATGGAAGGTGGGTCCATGATCGACAAATTGCTGAATTATTTCTTTGGCTGCAGGCACGCACGCTACAGCTTTCCCGTAACCGTCCGTCGCGCAAAGCGCCGCCCCCAGGCCGCTTCACTGACTGGAACCTATGTTGCCTGTCTCGATTGTGGCAAGGAATTCCCCTACGACTGGCAGCAGATGAAAGTCATCACTTCCCCCGAGCGTCATCGCGAACAGCTAGCCGAATTGGCTAAACACGCCGCGTAGAAACTGCGTTAACCACGAAGGACACGAAGGTGCACGAAGGAAGTTCGATTTCCTTCGCGATCCTTAGTGTCCTTCGTGGTTATTGCTCTTGAAGCGGCTCCTCTATTTGTGCCCAGGTAGGCTTGGAGTGTAGCTGCATGGGTAGGCATACGATCCGAGGAACGTAAACCGCTGATTGACCGACGTTGGCGCGGGATAAGGTCCGGCGAACCAATCGTAAAACACAAGGTCTTCGAGATGGTAGGTGATTCCCGCAAACGGGACCTTCAGCCCGAACGGCTGGACCGGATCGCCCGTTTCCATATTGGGATCAGCCAGACAAGGGGAATTGTTGACGGTAAACGGATCTCCCGTGGTCTCACCCAGTTCGTGGCTGAGGATGAAAAGATCCGGAACAAATCCTTCCCAGGGAGAGTTGAGATAGGGCTGGTTCAGCCTCGGCCCGGTGACGGAGTGATAGGCGCCCGCAAAGCATGGAGACTCGGTCGTGCCATCGCTCTGGCCCTCGCAGGTGTTGTAGGTTAAGAAAAACGGAAGCACGCTGCCGGGCAGGCCAGCCGAAGCGATGTAGTTCTGCTGCTGGAAATCAAACCAGTTGATGTCGATGTCGGCCATATTCCCTCCATTGGCCGACCCGGGAGTTTGCACGCCAAATCCCGCAGGCACGGTCCATACCACCTCGGCCTGTAGGACTGGTTGAAACAGCACGTGGTAGTCCGCGGCGGTGGTGCTCACATATTTCCACCAACTGCCGCGCTGGAAGGCATCGATATATTGCGTGTCGCCGAGGTTGACGCCGCCATTCATCCATGTGGTATTGCCGAAGATGGGCGAATTCGTGGTGGCATCGACGGCGTTCACACCCTTTTTCACCAGGACCGCTGCCGGGTCCCACACCGATCCATCGGGCAGAATCAACTTCACCGGGACGACGTACACAGGAATGATCGTGGTCGACGAGCCGTCGGCCGGGTTCCGTCCCAGCATGCTGAAGTGGTAATTCTTCCCGCCCCAACTGATGGTGCCATTCCAATGGGTGACCGTCGCGCTGGCCTCTGCCGACGGGCTGAGTGTCTTGCCTTGCTTGGCTGCATTCTCCAGGAGTATTTTCCGTGCCTTGGCCTCTCCCTCGCCTAAGTTAATTCTCGCCGGCTGCTGGGCGATTGTGAATGTCGCGGTGCCTAGCGAGACAGCTAACACTGCCGAGATCGTTTTCAGGTTCATTGGTCTTTCCTCCGTGAAAGTCAGGCTGGAATTTCCCTCGTTGATGCCTGCGAGCCCACGACTCGCTTGGCTTTTGAAGGCGACCATTCTACGACGAAATGACACGGAGCGTGTCAACAGAACGTTTCAGAGAGAATGCCCCATACGAATGCGGGGGCATTTTTTGGTGCTGCAAACCTGCGGAAGGCATAAACCACAAAGGGCACGAAGGTACACGAGGGAAACTCGGTTTCCCTTCGCGATCCTTAGTGTCCTTCGTGGTTATTGCTTTTAACGGGATGGATATTCCGCCGGAATCGGAACCGGCACGCGCTTGTCGATGGGAACGAATTCCCTTTCGCCGGGTCCGAGATAGACCTGCCGCGGGCGCGCAATCTTCTGCTCCGGATCCTTCATCAGCTCTTCCCATTGCGCCAGCCAGCCAGCGGTTCGCGGAATCGCGAACAGCACCGTGAACATCTCGGGCCGGAATCCCATGGCCTGATACATGATCCCGGAGTAGAAGTCGACGTTAGGATAAAGTTTGCGCTTTATGAAATATTCGTCTTCCAGCGCGATGCGCTCCAGTTCGAGCGCGATGTCGAGTTTAGGACTGCGTCCCGTAACCTCGAAGACCTGCTCGGCGCACCAGCGGATGATCTTCGCCCTCGGGTCGTAATTCTTGTAGATGCGATGTCCGAAGCCCATCAGCTTGAAGTGTCCGTCCTTGACGCGCTTGATATAAGCCGGGACGTTATCTTTTGTTCCGATTTCCTCAAGCATTCTCAGCACTTCTTCGTTGGCGCCACCGTGCAAGGGGCCGGCCAGTGCGCTTGCCGCCGAAGCCACGGCGAGATAGGGGTCGGTTTCCGAGCTTCCCACCGAGCGCATTGCACTCGTGCTGCAATTCTGCTCGTGGTCGGCATGCAGAATGAAGAGAATGTCGAGCGCCCGAGAGATCGCCGGATGGGCAACATACTTGGGCTCGACCATCTTCCACAGCATGTTCATGAAATTCTCGGTGTAGCTCAGATCGTTGTCCGGGTAAACGTAGGGGAATCCCACGTTGTGCCGGTACGACATGGCCGCGATCGACGGCACTTTGCCGATGAGGCGAACAATCTGGTGCATACGGTCTTTGGGACTCCGGACCAGCTTCGCGTCGGGATACACGCTGGACAGCGCCGCAATGGTGCTCACGAACATCGACATCGGATGCGCGGAATAACGGAACCCTTCCATGAATTTCTTGGTGGTCTCGTGCAGCATGGTGTGGTGGGTGATGTCGTACATCCAACTGTTCAGCTCTTTTTCAGTTGGCAGTTCGCCGAACATCAGCAAATAAGCCACTTCGAGGAAAGTGCAACGCTCTGCCAGCACTTCGATGGGATATCCGCGATAACGCAGGATGCCCTTGTCTCCGTCGATGTAGGTGATGCTGCTTTTGCACGAGGCGGTGTTGAGGTAGGCGGGATCGTAGGTCATCAGTCCGAAATCGTCAGGACCGGTCTTGATCTGGCGCAGATCCATGGCCCGGATCGTTCCGTTCTCCACCGGAACGGTGTAGCTCTTATTGGTGCGATTGTCGGTGATGGTGAGTGTGTTCTCTGGCATGAGGTTTCCGCCTTTACGCGAGCGCGATTGAAACAAGCATAGCCGAGCCTATGGCGGTTACTCAAATCGATCTGTGATTTAAATCACAGATTCCTGTGACGGGATGGCAAACCCCGACCTGAACCCCGTTCGCAGGATCTATTCAAACTCAAGCATCACGATTTCCGGATTCGAGCCTAGACGGAGAGGCGGCCCCCACGTCCCGGCGCCGCTCGACGTGAATACCTGCATGCGCCCGATGCGACTCAGTCCGTACACAAACTGCCGATAGACTCGGCGGGCCATCCAACTCCACGGAATAAACTGCCCGAGGTGGGTGTGTCCTGACAGCTGCAAGGAAAACCCGAGAGCTTCGGCGGCGGCGGGATCGTCTGGCGCGTGGGTCAGCAGGATGCTGGCGCGCTTGGGATCGAGCGGTAGGCGCCTCAGCACGGAGGCCAGTCCTCCATTCGTAGCGGCATCGCGATACGGAACCCCAACAATCTGCAAGCCGTCGACATTGACCCGCTCATTCTTGAGAACGCGCACGCCAGTGGCAGCAATGGCATCCAGATATTTGCTGTCGTCACCGAACTGCTCGTGATTCCCAGCCACGAAGAAAACGCCATGCGGAGCGGTCAACCGGTTCAAGGGTTCGGCGGCTTTGGCGGCGTCGATGGCGGTGCCGTCGAACAGGTCGCCGGCGATGAAGATGAGATCAGGCGCCTCCCGCAGGACTGTGCCGATCAGGCGCTGCAGGAATCCGCGATTGCGTACGTGGCCCAAGTGCACGTCACTGATCAAGGCTGCTTTACGCCCACGCCAGGCATCGGGCAGATTCTGCAGCCGTACTCGGGCGCGAGTAATGCGGGTCCAGCTCGCGTTCCAGATTCCATACAGCCCGAGCGCCACGGCGAGCGCGAACAGACCCTCTACCATCCGGTGAAAGTCAGTTCCAACGCCGGCCAATGTGGCGATTCCCAGCAGCACCCAGGAGAAGAGCGCCGCGAGAAATAAGAAACTCAGAAAGCCCATCCACGAGGCTGCGCCCTTATAGAGCACGCGTACCGGCCCGCTGGTGTAGGAGAAGGCCAGAACAGATGCAATTACGAAGCTGATCGACAGCAGGCCAAGGGCTGCTTCCAGCAGGCGCGGATGGCCTGGCACGTGATGGAACGTCCACGTCTGGTAGAGAAAGTAATGCGTGAGGAATAGAACGAACTGAACGATGGCGATGAAGGTGATGAAAGTCTTTCGGCGGTGCACGTTTCATTGGATTCCGAAAGGCACCCCCGGGATTCTGGAAAGGAATAGGGCAAAGAGGGCGGCTTTCTTTACACCGCCCTAAAAAACGGGGTTTTTCGGGGTGCTCAACCTACCCTTCGGCTATCCGGCCATAGAGTTCACCGCATCCAGCACTGGTCTCGCCAGCCGTCTCAGGCGGCCGGAGATTCTCTGAGCACTGCCTGCTGTCTCCTCATCTGCAACCACCGTGCTTTCGCGATCTGACTTCTTAGGCAGGCGTGCACTGACGAGGCGCTTTATGGAGCGAAGGTTCTGAGCATCCGACTCCGTTCGATTACCGGGTGCATCCGCGAGCGATCCATTATCTCGATCATCGTCAAGCAACGGAGCTACTAACCGCAGAGCCTCGACCTCTCGACGTAGTTGCTCGATGAGAATTTCTTTGGCTCGCAGAACTTCGTATACGTCGCGCATATCGCTCTCCTGGGAAACGTGATTTCACTTCGACTCTGGTCCCAATTTGGCAGCGGTGACTCGAGCCGTTATTTGTGCTTCACACTTCTATGGGGCCCCACGAACGCGAAGAGCCGCGTCGGCTCTTGAACGATGAAGATCACTTTCATTCAGCAGTATGGACTTTAAAAGGATTACCTCTCCGCAACCCGAAACCACATTAGGTATTTTCCGTAGAACCCTAAGGGAAATACTGTATCTCGTCGCAGGGAGGTGCCAAATCAGGGAGTGTCTTGGATGAAGAGAACCACGAAAAGGTGGCGCGAGTCTGATGGAACCAGGACCCGCGCTCTGTGATCTTATTGCTTAACGTTAATGTTGATGTTCTGCTGCACGCGGTACTCGATGCCGTCGGCATCCCATCCCTGGATGGTGAGGATGTGACTTCCGTCTAGCGAAGTTGTGATCTCGTGTTGCAAGGTGGCATTGCTGGAGGTGGCGACGACCGTGTTGTCGAGGTAGGCCTTCATCGTCGTGATCGGTTTCGGGTTGAGAAGGATCTGTGCGTTGAGGTTGAATGTATTGCCCACGCACGCCTCGTCTTGTGGCGAAATGACGTTGATTCCGGGAAAGCACTGATTGCCTTTCGGCGCGCATCCGTAGTTGGAATAGGTATATTTGCCAGTGACGCTCTTGGTCGCACTGTAAGTGTGGCCGCTTGAATCGGTAGCGGTTGCTTTTACAGTGTAGGCAACGCCCTGCTTCGAAAGTTGCACCGATGTGCCCACTCCCCAGGAATTGCCGTTGGGAACGCTGTTGGTTACTTTCTGCGCCAGCACCCCGTTGACGTAGAAGCTGATGCTTTTGATGGGGGATGTACCAGTCGCGGATGCGTCAACCGGCGCATTCACCGGCAAGATGGCGCCGGAGGGTGGAACGCAGAAGTTAATTCCCGGAGACTTCGGCATGGAACAAAGACCGAATCCCAGGCCAGTGATGGAGACGGAAGTGCTGGCCTGGTACAGATGGCCTTCGCTGTCCCAGGCATTCACCACAAAATGGTGAAAGCCGTTGTAGATTCCGCCGTCATACAGATCGACGCCGGTCTGGCCGGGCGATCCGTCAAAAACGTCCAGATTATTGTCGTACAGTCTGAATTCGGTAATGGATGTACCCTGAGCGGGAGTGGAGCGGATAGAAATTTCGGGCGTATAGACGACAGTGGAACCATTCGTGGGAATGCAGATTACTACTCCGGGCGATGAGGGGTTGTTGCATTGCGGCCAGGCAGTAGCGGCCATTGACGATACAGCAAGCAGGGTTAAAGTAATACAGCGTTTCACGGCAACCTCCGTGCAGCATTAGAGGACAGCGGATTCTGCGAAGGTTGTTTTTGGAAGATGCCGCTCCATAGATCGACGCGAGGATACTGTACTAATGCAAAAGTAATCATGTGTTTACCGCAAATGGGACACGACGGTGAGAAGTGGGATAAGTCTGTGAGGGGTGAACATCAAAATTCCCGCCCAAGCAAAGGTTTGACGGGGCAGCCTCCAGAGTTTGGTTTGACCCGGCAAGGACCCTGTGCCACACTGCTGGCGGATGTTCCTGCCATGCGCCGCTTTGCTGTGCCGTCCCTCATCTTCATCTGCAATTGCTTAATGATCTCGTTTTTGCTCGTGTGCTGCGCTGTCACGATGCTGGCGCAGGGGGCGGGTCCGACGGTGGACAATGGCTTGCGGGATTCTGCGTCGTTATATATCACCGCTCCCGGGACAGGCATTGTGGTCGCAACCGTGTCTGCGGAAAAAAAGAACGGTCACCTTGATCGCCAGGCGCTGCTTCAATTGATCAACCGGTCAGCCCAGACAGCGGTTTGGCAGACCACAAACGATATTGTGCAAGGAGCGTTTCAGGACGAGGTTTCGCAAGGAGTGTTTACCAACGTAACGTACGGAGAATACGAGATTGAAGTGAGCGCGGCGGGTTATGTGAGCGAGCGCCGCCAGTTGCAAGTGGTCAATTCATGGAGCCCGGTGCAACTAAAGTTTACGTTGAAACGCGATCCCGAGGCGATCAACCTTGATGTGCCGGATATGGGGCTCTCCGCGAAGGCGCGCAAAGTCGTGAAGCGGGGCGTCTCGGCGCTGAAGTCAAACAATCTGAAGGAAGCGGAGAAACAATTGCGCGCAGCCTATCAGTCCGATGCATCGAGTTCGGACGTTAATTTTCTGCTGGGCTATTTGTATTACCAGAAAAGCGATTACGGGCGGGCAGCGGATTACCTGCTTGCCGCTAGCAATATCAATCCCAGAAACACGCAGGCGCTCACGCTGTTGGGACGAGCGAGATTGCAACAGAAAGACTATCCGGCGGCGCGCTCGGCACTGGAGCGGGCGGTGCTGGAAGATGGGAATAACTGGCAGCCGCACAATTTGCTGGCCGATACGTATCTGCATCAAGGCAATTACGACGGTGCACGCGACGAAGCCCATGTGGCAATCGAAAAAGGGAAAGCTCTGGCCAGTCCAGCGGAGCTGGTGCTGGGAGAAGCACTGGTGAATTTGGGCAATAACAAGGAAGGGCTGGAGGCATTAAACCGCTTTTTGGAAGAGTCGCCGCGCCATCCCATGGCGGGGCAGGTGCGCGGCCTGATTGCAGAAATTGAAGAACATTCTGCAAATCCTATCGCGGTGGCCTCGGCGGACGCAGGCGCGTCCAAGTTGGTGGGAGTGGACCCCCTCCAGGCTCTTGGCGCTCCGCTATTCTCTTTGAAGTCGTGGCAGCCGCCAGGCATCGACGAGGTCAAACTCAATGTTGCCGTGGGAATGGCCTGCCCCACCGAGAAGGTGATCGACGAATCGGGGAAACGGGTTCAGGAATTGGTGGAAGACGTGATGCGGTTCGCCGCGGTTGAAGACCTGTTCCACCAAAGACTCGATGCCTACGGGCTTCCCATTCGCACGGAAACACGCAAGTTTAACTATGTCGCTGCGATTTCGGAGCAGCAGCCTGGGTTTCTTTCGGTAGATGAATACCGCGCCGACAAGTTGAGCCTGACCGGCTATCCGGACGAGATTTCCAGCACCGGATTTGCGGCGCTGGCGCTGGTGTTCCATCCGCACATGCGCGACAACTTCGAGATGAAATGCGACGGACTGGGAGATTGGCGCGGACGTGCGGCCTGGCTGGTGCGCTTCGAGCAACGCGACGATCGCACCAGCCGCATTCATAGCTACAAGGTCGGGACCCAGATTCACCCGGTCAAATTGAAAGGACGCGCCTGGATCACCGCCGACAAATTCCAAATCATGCGCATAGAGTCAGAGTTGGTTAGTCCGATGCCAGAAATCCAGCTTCTCAGCGAGCATCAGGTCGTGGAATACGGGCCCATCCCGTTTGCCGGAAAAAGCACGACTCTATGGTTGCCGAAGAGCGCGGAAATTTATTTTGAATTCCGCCATCATCGCTACTATCGGCGTCACAGTTTCGATCACTACATGCTTTTTGCCGTGGACTCCGAGGAAAAACGGAAAGAGCCTCAGAGCAAACCTGCCGATAAACCGATCGCGAAGGATGGGAAGAAATCATCGTAGAAATGTAGTTCTTGGGCCATCAAAATATGGCCGAAGGCGGCGCGGAATTTTCCGGGCAGATCGAAGTGCGAGACTACCTGCGCTCTCTTGCAGACGGCTAGCCGATGTTCAGGTCAGCGTAGTGGGCGAAGCTGGAGAGCGCTACCTGGTCGCTGCCGGGTATGTAGAAGCCAAACTTGCCCAGGCTGAGATTAGCGCCGGGCTGCGTCCAGCGATCCACGACGATCCAACTGTTCCCCTGCTTGATCTGATGGACGATCTCCGTGGGGGTCACGCGGACGTGGAGCGTGCGGAAACTTTTCTTCTCGCCTTTATGGGGAACGATGATCTCGTTCGTCTTGTTCCCGTTGTGAATGACGCTGCGATAGAAATTGTTGTCATCCATTTGGAACAGGACGTAGTTCTTGGAGTCGGTGTAGTTGAGCACCCATTGCAGCAGGTGACCCTTGGTAAGCATCGCGGAAAACATAAAGGTGCCCGAGGTAGGAGCGACGCCGTAAAGAGCGAAGTCCCCGCCTTTGCGAGTGAAAGAATCTCCCTCATGTTTCCAGGCCCCTGGGTCATCAAACTTCGACATGCCGTTCGGGGCGAGAGGCAAATCCAAAGTCTTCGATTGACCGGCGATAACGTCGAGCGTGGTCGAGCGCGTGAACCTGTCGGCGGTTCGCGCAGTAAGAGTGTAGGTACCCGGGGCAAGATTGAGCGGGACACCACTGCTCACTATGGTCAGAAGGTCGCCCTTCACGATTGCAACCTTGGCGTCGGCGGGGGCGAAGGTAATTTTCAATTCGCCGAGAGCGGCTTCCATCGCGGCATCCGCAGGGGCGAGAGTTATAGCTCCACCCGCAACAAAGTGTTTCTTGAATTGCCGGGACTTGAATCGCTCTTTACGCAGTTCGACGGTATGGTCTCCGGGATTAATGGTGGAAACCGAGAGCGTCCCATCGGGCTGAATGGTACCGACAAGAGTTTGATCGACGAGAACCGTGGTTCCCGGAGCGCCGCCTTGGATGGTCAGCGAGGCCATGCGAGGTTGGGGCTGGAGGTTGAAGATAAGCTTGGCCTCTTCGCCCTTGCGAATGCGAACCTTTTGCTGAGGAGGGTCCTGAAACCCGCTCTTAGAAACTTGTACAACGTAGTCCTTGAGCTCGAGATTCGGTAAGCGCAGCTGGCCGGCATGAGTGAGTTGCCGTTGAAGTTTTCCGTTGAGAAAAACTCTGGCGTCGTCCTGACCGGCAACGACCAGGAGCGTGCCCAGGTTGTGACCGGACTCGGCTGGCGGTTGATCGTCGGGCGGAAGTTTTCCAGGCGCGGTGTCGGGAGAACGACCCGAATCAGGAAGAGATGGTTCGGGAGTTGTTGGTGCGGGGGCAGAGACGGTGGGGGCGGAGGCGGCTGGAGCAGGAACGGCGGCAGTGGCTGCTGGGGCTTTCGCTCCTTGCGGAGCCTGATGTCTTTGCGCCCAAAAAAAGATCGCTGCGACCAGGATGATTGCAGCGGCCGAGGCGAGGAGGATCAGCATTGCGGAGTTCGATCTCGCGAGCTGGGTTGGCCGGGATGATCTTAATGTGACCTTGGCTGCGGGCGCAGGAGGCTCCACCACAGGAACCGTGGCGGCTGGTGTCGCGCTGAGTGACGGCTTGGGCAGAGGGGGGCGAAGTTTGCCACGAACTGGAGCCCTGAGCGGAGTCTTGCTCCCCGGAGTTTTGCTCGGCGCGACGATCGTGGTGTGAACTTCTTCAGGTGGAATGGGACTTGGCGCAGCCTGGCTCGACGCCGTCGGGCTTGGCAAGGCCGGACTTGTTTGAACCTGGCTTGGTTGAATCTGGTTTGTTTGAACCGGAGTTGGCTGAGCCTGAGTCGGTGGATCCTGACCGGGTGCAATCTGACTCGTATTCGCGGGTGCAGGTTTTGGAGCGCTGGGGCGCGGGACGTGAAGAATTACGGTCGCGCCTTTGCTGCGCGTCGACGCGCTGGAACTGTCCTGGGGGACCAATCCCAAGCGGAGCAGCAAGGCGTTGGCGATGGACAAGATTTCGCCGTCCGTCCAATGCTTGGCGGCTACGGCTTGTATGCGCTCGGCGATCGCTTGTTTTGCGGCAACATCCGCGGCCCCTTCTATTTCGCGCTGCATGCGCCGCAGGTCGTCCAAATCGCCGCGGCGGGCCTGGCGCCGGCGAGCTTCCTGGTCGCGCTGGATTGCATCCTGGATCTGAAGCAACTTGGGATCGTGGGGATGAACGGCCAATCCCTCAGCAACCCAAGCCAAGGCTGCGAACAGATCGCCGGAGGACTGCAGCTTGCGGGCTTGTGAAACCCAGTCCTCCACAGAGCTTGTTTCTTTCTTGCGAACGAGCAGGCTGAGGATGTTTTTGGCCGTAGGATGCGCGGGGTTCAAGGCTAGCGCCTGATTGGTCAGCGTCTCCGCTTTCAGCCAATCGTTTTCCACCAGGGCTTGCGCGTGCTCGACCAGGGCATTGGCGAGAATGGCCCGGGCGAGAGAATTATTTTTATCGAGCTCGTAGGCTTGGCGCAACAACTGAATCGCTTCGGCGGACTTTTGCTGCGCGAAAAGTCCCTGGCTTTCGGTGATCAGGCGGTCCGCGTCGGCTTTGCGCTTGACGCCATCGTGCGCGAGGTTTTCCAGTTCGGATAGCTGCGCATCGTTGGGGAAATCGGCGGCTGTGCCTCGTAACAAATCCAGGGCGCGAGCGTAGTCGCCCGAATGCAGACAGCCGTTGATCTGCTCAACGAGCCGCGTTTTGGATTCGGTGCGGGTTTGCTGGTCGCTTCTTTTCCCCAATCGCATTAACCCCGAAGGTCAAATCTGGATGTCGATTGCGGATAGTACCCCAGGATTTCCCGGTCGTGTGTCGCGCCAGTCGCCATCCGTGTTCAAATGTGACTCCCCTCGATCCGGATCGAAAGCTCGAGCCATGGGCCGCCCGTCGATGACACCATCGCCTAAGCGGGGGACGTCAGCATTCTTACTCGATTAGGCGGAAAAAGGTAGTGTCCTTGTAGTTGCGTCGCTGGCCATGTCCCCTATTGCGAAGCGTTTTCAATTCTTCGGGTATTTCAGGGATTCGGTTTCCACACTTGCAAACAACGCAGAGGTGGGGCACTCTCAGTCGGAGCGCCATCCAGAGAAATGACATGGTCGCGAGCGAATGGTTCCCCGTCCTGAGAAAGGAAATACAAATGGCAAAGTCAA
>Ga0210401_10003685_pt1 | contig 16263 bp, 11 predicted proteins | sample IncBWH32MmetaG_FD_150866 | JGI IMG/M metagenome (GOLD analysis project Ga0210401, IMG submission 150866) | Forest soil microbial communities from Barre Woods Harvard Forest LTER site, Petersham, Massachusetts, United States - Inc-BW-H-32-M | ecosystem: Environmental > Terrestrial > Soil >... | reverse complement strand
ACAAACCCATTGGCATGTTCACTCGGCCTCGGAAGTGCGCGCCGACTCGTGCCATCGGTGCAGGAAGTACCACTCCAGAAACATGACCAGGAAGAAGAAGGCGAAGCCCAGGACCGTAGCGGCCAGAACCAGCGCGAACAGATAATCGGTCTGCAGCTGGGATGAGGCGTAAAGAATGGAATAGCCGAGTCCGCCCTGGCCCACGCGGCTCGAGCCCGCGTAAAGCTCACCCGTGATCGCGCCAATCACCGCAATGCCGCTGGCGATCCGGATGCCTACAAACAGTGACGGCACCGCATGCGGCAGACGCAGTTTGAAAAGCAACTGGCTGGGTGAAGCATTGTGCATAAGAAAAAGATGCACCAGATTTTCTTCCACGCTGATCAGGCCCTGGGTGGTGTTCGCGATGACCGGCGCCAGCGAGATGATGAACGCGATCAGCGTCACTGCCGCCGTCCCGGCGCCTACCCACATGAGGATCAATGGCGCAATCGCAACGATCGGAACTGTCTGCAACAGGATGGTGTAGGGATAGAGCATTCGGCGCACCCACCGGGACTGGGCGAACATCAGGGCGATGACAACGCCTACAGCGACACTGGCGATCAGGCCGCCTCCGGCTTCGGCCGTGGTGATCGCCAGAGCGCCCACCAGCGATGGAAAGCGAGAAACCACCGCCCGCGCCACCGCCCAGGGAGAAGGCAGCATGTAGGGCGGCACGTGGAATATCCAGAGAACCAGTTGCCATATCGCCAGCAGCGCGGCAAAGACGGCGGCGGCATTGGCCAGCGTAATCAGTCTGGATTTCACGAGGTCAGCGCCTCCCGCAAGGCATGCGAGACTCGGGCGACAAGCGATTCAAAACCGGGCGCGGTGCGCAAAGCCGCGGTGCGCGGCCAGGGCAGCCCAACCGGGAGCACCGCATGGATGCGCCCGGGATTGGGTGCGAGCACGACGATGCGGGTGGAAAGAAAGACCGCTTCGGCGACCGAGTGGGTTACGAATACGGCAGTCCACTTCTGTTCGTCGCGCAAGCGCAGTAACTCTTCGTTGAGGCGGTCGCGCGCCATCTCATCCAGCGCGGCGAAGGGTTCGTCCATCAGCAGCAGGCGTGGGCTGGTGGCCAGAGCGCGCGCGATGGAAACGCGCATCTTCATTCCGCCCGAGAGCTCCCGGGGATAGGCCTTGGCGACATGGCTCAGGCCCACGAGGTCGAGCAATGCCGCGGTCTTCTGCTCGCGCTTCCGGGCGGTCACGCCTTCCAGTTCCAGACCCAGGCCGACGTTTTGCCGCACCGTGCGCCACGGCAGCAGGGTGGCATCCTGAAAAATGTAAGAGATGGTCTGTCGCGCATTTCGCGACAGCATGCCATCCACCTGGATTGTGCCTGCGCTCGCCGCCGTAAGTCCTGAGATCAATTTCAGTACCGTAGATTTTCCGCAACCTGAGGGCCCGATGAGAGTGACGAAATCTCCCTTGGCGACGCACAGATCCATCGCATCCAGGACCAGGCGGCCGCCGTAACTTTTGCTCACGCCTGCGAGTTTCACCTCCGGCACCGCGAAGTCTTCAGTCATTCTGCGGCCTCGCTCACTGGCAGATAGAGAGCCGAAGGATAGTTGTGGCTGTGATACACGATCTGGGTTGAGCGCTGCCAGTCCCAGGAGGTAGCACGGCAGGAAGGCACGTCAGTGCCAGGATTGCGGTCGTAGAGGGGAAACGCGCTGCTGGCGATTTCCAGCCGGATCCGGTCGCCGGCGGAGAAACGGCACGAGGTGGGTTCCAGAGAGAATTCCCAGCGATAAACTTCATCCGCCCTGTATTCGGTTTCACGAAAGAGCCAACTCGAGCGCGCAATCCCGATGCAAAGGAACTCGGCAGCGCCGTCCGGAAGCAGGCGCACCAACTTGGCAGTGAAGTCCGCACGGGCTGCGGAAGTGGTGCAATGAAATACGACGCGGGGAATACCAAAAATCCACAATGAGTGCGTCAGGGGTTCGGTCGTATAGACAAGAAGATTGTTGCCCAACTCCAGCACTGCCTGGTCGAACTGGCCGCTGGAAGCGTGTGCGCCGCCGGGCGCCAGCACCGGCACTTCGGGATCGTGAACAAAAATGTCGCTAGGCTCGTCAGAATCCGGCTGAGTTGTCGAGAGTATTCCATCTCCCTTCCGCGAATTGGCTTTGCCCGAGCTGTGCAAATAGAGAACGTGATTTGTCTTCTGGGGAAATACATCAGTCTGGCGCCAGCGATTTTCTCCAAGCACGAAGTGACGAATACGCGGCTTGCCGTTGAACTCGCCCGAATCCTTGAGCCAATGATTGAACCATCGGATCAGAAGTGCATCCGTATCTAGCAAAGCCTCCGAACCGAAGTCAGCCGCTCCGATCTGATCGCCCCATGGAATATGCATCCACGGCCCAGCAATCAGGTATTGGTGTTCTCTTGCGAACGCCGTGCCAGCGTGGCTGCAAAGGCTGAGAAACCCATCAATGCTGCCCTGAAGATAGGTGTCGTACCAGCCGGAAACGTGCAGCGCCGGCACGCAAATTCGATCGAGCGATTCGCTTACATCAAGCGACTCCCAATATTCGCCGGGCTGATCATGATCGAACCAGTCTAGCGCGTACTCGGGCAAACCTAGACCGTGCAATGCAGGGTGATCACGAAAAGGCAGGAACGAATACTGTGCCGGCAAATTGGCCCACGCCTGTTCCAGCCGATTGCTGGCGTCCAGTAATCGGTTACGGCGTGCCTCGGCCTTCAGCATCTGCAACCCCCAACCCAGACTGGAGGCCAGGCGAAGTGCACCCTGGCGATAAAACCAGCCGTGATAAAGGTCGCAGGCGGTCATGCCCGGCGCAATGCAAATCAAACCCGGGGGCTGAGCTGCGGCCGCCAGCAGTTGGGTCATGCCCTGATAGGAAAATCCGTACATGCCGACGCGGCCGTTGCTCTCGGGAAGTGTGTGAAGCCAGGCGATGGTCTCAGCGCCGTCGCGGCCCTCATAGCGAAACGGGTAGAACTCTCCGCCGGAGCCGCCGCGTCCGCGCACATCCTGAATGACCACGTTGTAGCCGTGACGGGCAAACCATACGGGATGCGCGTAGACGACCGTCGACGCAATATCTCGTCCGTAGGGTTGGCGCATTAATAAGGTAGCGTGGGGGCCAAGGGCGGAGGGGTAGTAGTGGTCGGAAACCAGTTCCACTCCGTCGGACATGCGACAGCGGACGCCGCGTCGGACGCGCACACCGTTGCCGCAATCGATGGAGCGGGCTTCAGCGCTAGTCATGTTTTGACGGGATTGGGATAGCGCGCCATCGCCTCCAGCGCCGCGCTCAACTTCGTTGCGGCTTGGTCAAGCCAGCGCGCGCCGTTGGCTGCCGTCGCCGGGCGCGGGTCACCCATGACGCCGCTCGACGCAATGTCGCGAGTGAGCCAGGCAAAAGTTGCGGGGGCATTTTCGGGAAGCAAAAGTTCCGGTTTGGCGATGTCCGCAATGTAATTCACCGTGTAAGCGGATTGATCGACGAGTTCCGGCACCGATGCCAAGAGCAGCGCGGTCTCCACTTCCCCAGCGTGGAATCCATAGGCGCGCTCCTGAGGGCTGAGGCCCTCGAACTGAACGCCGCCGGCTCCGTGCAAGGTGAAGGTTCGCAGGCCGAATTCCGCGCGCAAATCGCGGGCCATCACATCAACCAGCGCGGTGTTGCCGCCGTGCGTGTTATAGAGCACTACTTTCTGAAAACGCGCGCCCGCCAGGCTTGCACCCAGGTCTCGCAGCACCGCCATGAAAGTGGCAGCGCTCAGTGCGAGCGTTCCAGGGAAACCGAGATGCTCGTTGCTCTTGCCGTAATGCACCGGCGGCAGCGCATAAACCGGCAACTCGGAGGGCAATTTTGCCAGAGCGTGACCCAGCAGCAGATTGTTGATCAACGTGTCGGTAGCCAGCGGAAGATGATGGCCGTGCTGCTCGATCGCGGCCGTGGGCAGAACCAGCAGGGTGGACTCGCGCGGAAGCGCGTCAACCTGCTTCCAGTTCAGGCAGGCGAAGCTGCGGGAATCCGGAATCCATGTCTTCATCGCGTGCCGGCCGTTTCTGCCACTGCGGTATCTGGTTGGAAAGTGATCATCTTGCCCGGATTCAGCAGGCCCTTGGGATCGTAACGGTGCTTGGCGACCAACTGCACATTGTCGGCGCGATAGCGGCCGCCGCCCTCAACATTGTTTACATGAGGATTGGCCACGAACACGCCGATCTCCCGGCAGTAATCGATCATCTCATTCAAGCGTTCCTCGGTGGTGTAGTAGACCAGTGGGATAGCGCCTGGAATGACCCGTCCCTGGCCGTTCTTCATGAACTCCATGTGAAAGAGAATTTCGTTTCCGAAGCGCTCCCTTAATCGGCGCATCTGCTCGCGCGCCGCGTCCGGATCGAATCCGCATTGCAGGTAGGTATAAGCCGGATCGGATTTGAGAGCCCACAGCGTGGTGTGATTCCAGGTGTAGTCGGACAACAAGGGAATGGTGCGCACTCCGAGATACTTGCCCGAGAAACTTACTTCTCCACCTGCCTCCCGAGCCGAGGCCTCGAGCGCTGTGAGTTGCTCGGAAGCGATCAGGAAAAAGATCAGCGCCTTGTCCTGATGCGCATATTGGCGCACCGGAGTGAAGAACGACGGGATCGGCCACTCGAACGTGGTGACCAGCCGCTTGATCCAGGCCGCATCGGTTGCGATGCGTTCGCTGAAATCAAAAGCAGCATCGAAACCGCTGAATGCAACCACGCATTGCGACCACTCCACAGCCGGGGCCAGCGCTAGCCAGATGCGAGTGATAATGCCGTTGGTACCCCAGGCGTGGAGAATATCGTGAACCGCCTCGCCCTCATGCAGCAACGCTCGAGGCTCCGCTTCCATGGTTACTACCTCGAGTACCCGTACGGTATTGAAGTCGCGCAGGCCGCCATGCGCCACCGAACCAATTCCGCCTGAACCGCCGCCGAGAAATCCGCCGACCGTTGCTTTCACGATGGTCGAGGGGTAGCAGCGCAGTTCCCATCCTGACTTACGCGCTTCGGTTTCGAGCGAGCCCAATCGAACGCCGGGCTGGCAGACGGCGACGCCGTCGGCCTGAATATCTTCGATGCGATCCATTCGCGCGAGATCGAGCACTACCCCGCCCTGCAGAGGAACGGCCTGGCCATAGTTGCCCGTGCCCGCACCGCGCACCGTGACCGCGAGACTGTGAGTGTGGCAATAGCGCAATACGCTTTGCACTTCGTCCACACTCACCGGTTGTACCACCAGGTCTCCAACTTTGCCGTCGAGTTGCTTGCGCAGGACTGGCGAATACCAGTAGAAGTCGCGCGAAAGCCGTTCCACTACCTGGGGTTGGGTAAGGATGCGCGTGTCGTCACCCAGGAGTGAAGCCAATGCAGCGGCGTGGCGTGGATCCATCATTTTTATTCGGCGTATTTCATTCGGGCTGCTACGACTCGTTCACCTATGTTTGCTCGAACTCCATTTACGGAAAGCCTTCTGCATGTTGGGATGAGTGAAAAGCATGCAGCACAGCTCGCGCAGCACCGGGCCCTCGACTATGCAGGCCATATCCGCTCGGCGCGCGACTTGCCTGGCCGCAATGTGAATCTGAAGACAGTAGCGGTTGGCGTCCGCGATGGTAGCCCCAAAAACCACCCGGTCCAGCCTGGCCCACAAGGCGTTCGCCATGCACATCGGACAGGGCTCGCAGGTGGAGTACATGGTATATCCGGCCAGAGAGGGACGCTTCAGCTTTTTGCATGCCAGGCGGACGGTGCGGACTTCGGCGTGTGAGCTGGGATCGTTTTCGCGGGCTACAGCATTGGTCGCCTGCATCAGGCGTCGGCCGCTGCGGGTGTTCACGATCAGTGCGCCAAAAGGCACGGGGTGGGCGGTTTCGAGCGTGCGGGCAGTAAAGCCGTAGACTTCGCGTATGCGTTCTTCATCCAGCGACGTCACGCCGGCGCGACCGGCTGCCGCAACCACCATAGCGTAATCTAGCACGCAAATTGCGGGGGATCACAATCGGAAAATCTGCGACGCCCTATCGATTCCTTGGAACGGAGAGGCAGCGGTCGCGTGCTAGGCTTCCGGAGTGTATTCACTCCCTCAAGCTTCTTTAAAGAGCGTTTTCGGACGAAACGGGAGCCGCAAACTGGCCCTCGGAGGGGTCTGTTGTCTTCTTGTTCTATTCGTTGTCGCCTTCCCGGGATGTGGCCGCACATCCGGCGCCAGCGATTCCAATAGCAAGACAGGCTTAACCAAAGTCACGTTGCAGGCCGACTGGTATCCGCAGCCTGAACATGGGGGCTTCTATACCGCGCTGGTCAAGGGCTACTACAAAGACGAGGGGCTCGACGTTACTATCCAGCCCGGTGGTCCTTACACGGTGGTCGAGCAGCAGGTCTCTGTAGGCGCGGCGCAGTTTGGCATGGGATCGTCGGATCGGACGCTGGAGTCGGTTGCAGACGGCCAACCGCTGGTTGCTGTAGCCGCCACCATGCAGCACGATCCCCAGGGAATTATGGTTCGCAAGGACTCGCCCATCCGCTCCTTCGACGACCTGAACGGCCATACCATTTCCATCAAGCCGGGATACACCTGGTTCGCCTACCTGGTGAAGCGCTACCACTTGAACGATATCCATGAAATCCCTGCCACCATGAGCGTGGCCAACTTCGTCGCCGATCCGCAATACATCCAGCAGGCATTCGCCACCTCGGAACCGTATTTTGCGCGCCAGGCCGGCATCGAAACTCGTGTGCTGCTGATTAGTGAAACCGGCTACAACCCCTACCGCGTAATGTTTACGACACGTGATTTCCTGAAACAACACCCCGAAGTGGTTGCGGGTTTCGTGCGCGCATCGCTCAAAGGATGGCGGGATTATCTGAATGACCCAGCTGCGGCACATGCGGTGATTGCCCAACTCAACCCCGCCCTCAATCCGGATTGGATGCGCTTCAGTTGGCAGGCTCTACGCGACGGGCAATTTATAACCGGGGACAATCCCAGCGGAGCACAACTCGGTCAGATGAATTCCGAACGCTGGACCACGATGTACCAGCAGCTTACCGACCTGAAGGTGATCGAGAAGGCCTTCGATCCGTCCACGGCTTATACCCTGCAGTTCGCCGAGAAAAGATAGTACAGACACCATCGATCTTTCATGCCGCTTGCGCATCCGTCCACACCTGTTCCGGGGTGGGAACGTAGGTAAGCTCGAGACGGAACCAGACACCCAGGGGACACATTCTGCATTCGTGGAAGCGAGTTCCAGCGATATGCGTGACATGCTGGATCAGGGCATGGGGAGTCGAATGCAAAACCGCATAGACCCCTGATTCGGGAACCAAATCTCCGGAGCGGTAAAATCGTAGTGCTCTCATGGCGAACCTCAACTGTTTCGCCAAAAGTTTGCCTCAAGTCCATCCGGGCATCAATACGGCATTCCACCGATATTGATGGGTTTTTCTGCTGACCCTGGTGCTTCAAAAAGGATAGCTTTTGCGGCGCCAGCTCTTGATCTAAGCTGCTTGCCTCCAGCTCACCTGGAACCAAGCCGCTCCGCAAAATTATGCATAATCCCGTAGCATTCACAGGCATCCACATTCACGCCGCGATCGAATAACGCCGGGCGATCAAACTCTTCCCCGGAACTGGATAATTCTCCGGCGATCGCGCTTTGACGGCCTGCCAGCCGGTAACTCTTCAAACTGCTTCATCGCCTTACGCTCCGCCGCCACTTTCAGCCGCAGCTCCCGGCTGGCCTCGGTTTCTCGGTACAGCGTTTGCGCCACTGAAGCCGGGCCGCGCTCCTCGCTCAGAAGCAAGACCTCCAGCTCGAAATCGCCGCCGTCGTTGGTAACACGCAACATATCTCCAACCCGGACATCGCGCGCCGCCTTGGCGAGTTGGCCGTTGGATTGAATCCTGCCCAGCTTGCAGGCTCGCGCGGCCAATGCCCGCGTTTTGAAGAATCTCGCGGCCCACAGCCACTTGTCCATTCGTACCAAGGTCATGGTCTATTCTCCTACACGAATAAAATCCCAGCAGTGTCGTTTCCTGAATTTGACCAGAGTCATCCCAGGATATTCACAGGTCCGAGATTACAGAAATGTGTGTGCCCGCCTATTTTCGGAAAAGGCCCGCCGGCTACATTTATTTTTGTAAACATTCGCGAAGGAAAGTAAATCTTTGTACAGTCAGCAACCTCCTAGAGGGGTTCTCATCTCATCTAATGACTGATGGAAAGGCGAATCGAACTCGATGCGGCCCGAGGACTGATGCTGGTGTGGATGACGCTGACGCATCTGCCCACGATGATCAGCACTTACTCTAATCAACCCTTCGGTTTCGTCTCCGGCGCTGAGGGATTTATCTTTTTGTCCGCTCTGTTCACTGGCCGCATTTACTTTCTCCTCGCTGAACGCGAGAGCTATCGGGTCATGGCCGGACAGCTTTGGATGCGTACGGTTCGCCTCTACGTCTATCACGTCATGCTGTTGGGATTCGCATTTCTGGTGGTGGCGCATCTTGCCGCCGGCGGGACTCGACCGGCCTTGCATAATCTGCTCGACTTCTACTTTGCCGCTCCCCAGCAGGCTCTCATTGATGGCGCCTTGCTGATATACCGGCCACCCCTGCTGGACATTCTGCCGATGTACATCACCTTTCGCGTGCTCACGCCGGTGATTCTGACAATCGCCAGGAAGACTGGCTGGAAGTTGATCCTGACGGGAGGTTTCATGATCTGGCTATCGGCTCAGTTCGGACTTCGCCAGACGCTTTACGATTTTGGCACTCGAGCCCTGGGACTTACGATTCCGCTGAGCGCGACCGGCTCGTTCGACCTGTTCGCGTGGCAGTTTATGTGGATGATAGGCCTTTATTGCGGAGTCCGCTGGGCGAAGGATGAATTGCCGGTCGAAGAATGGGCTAAGCGGATGCTGATTCCTGCGATGTTTATCGTGCCCGCTCTCTTTGCCATGCGGTACGCCGTGGGACGCGGCCTTGAGCTCGGCATCTTAGAGGTATCCTTCGACAAATGGCATCTGGGGATCGTCCGCATTGTCGATTTCGCGGCCGTTGCGGCGTTGCTGATCCGCTTTCAATCCGTCGTAAAGCCGTTGGCAATCCGTCCCCTGGTCCTGATGGGCCAAGCTTCCCTGCAGGTTTTCTGCGCTCACCTCTTGTTCTGTTTCCTCGGACTCGCAATCTTGGGAGACGCCCCGGTGGTGAACGGTTGGCACGAAGCGGCACTGGTGACCGCGACCCTGTTGGGCATGTTCTTGACCGCCAAGGCCTTCTCCAGGAAAGACTCGAAGACAATGAAGTCTCACCCCTGGCCCGACCAGGCGGCCGGCAGGCCACTTCCCCAGTTCGGGGACTAATGCTGACAAGGTGTGCTGACCACGGTGTGCCGAAAAACGACGCGTCGGACCGGCAATCTCAGGCGGGCGTGGCTGACTCCTGCAACACGGCAGCGTGACAAGGGATGACAACCTCTACGACCGTACCGGGATGAGCATTCCTCACCCGCAGTTCTCCGCCAAACTCTTTTGCGCGCTGGCTCATTCCGCCAATTCCGACGCCAATGCTGTCAGGCCGGAGCGCCGAGACCTCTTCCCCGATTCCCTTGCCGTCGTCACGCACCCGTACGATCACCTCCCCATTGCTTCGAACCACGCTCACCCAACCCTTCTGCGCGCTGGAATGGCGAAACACGTTAGTCAGCGCTTCCTGAATGATTCGGAATATCGCTCTTTCCAACTCGGGAGCCAGCCGGGGAAAATCGGGGGGCTCCACTTCGAGTGCAGTCTCGATGCCGCTTCGCTTGGTCAATCCGTCCAGATACCAGCGCAGCGCGGAGAGCAATCCGACTTCGTCGAGCAACGGTGGATGCAACAGATGGGACAAGCTGCGAATTTGCTGCGCCGCGGTGTCAATCATTTTGCTCACTTCGGCAACGTCGCTTGCCAGTTGCGGTGAGTCCTCCCGGATCATCGCATTCAAGAGAAGCTTGATCGCGACCAGTTCCTGTCCCAGGCCGTCGTGCAGCTCCCGCGCGATGCGGCGCCGTTCGTCATCCTGCATCGTCATCAGTCGGCTGGAAAGAAGCCGCAAGGCACTGGTCCTCTCGTCCACGATCTTTTCAAGTTCAACCGCGCTGTCGCGCATCGATTGTTCAAGCAGTTTACTGTCGTGGACGTCGGCACAGGTGCCATACCAGCGAATCACCTTGCCTGTCTGATCGCGAAGCGGAAGAGCCCGGGCGCGGAACCAGCGATACTGTCCATCTTTTCGACGCATCCGATAATCGGATTCGTAATTGTCCCCAGATTGAACACAGTTGAGCCAATGCGTCATGCTTCGCTCGCGGTCATCGGGATGTATGTAGTCCAGCCATCCAAAACCGTTCGCGGAACCAGCCGGCGCTCCCGTAAATTCGTAGAATCGCCCGCTGATGTAATCTCGCGCGCCATCCGCTTGGCGGCTAAAGATAATGTCCGGCGCCGTCTTCACAATGGCGTCGAGTTCCTGGTTCTTACGGGCCAGCTCGACATTCAACAACTGCAGCGCTTCCGCGCGCTGCTTCAATTCCTCGGTTCGCTCAGCAACCCGTCCTTCCAATTCTCGATTCAGAGCCTCTAATTGGTTTGCCCGGCGATGCAATTCAGCAAAGACGCTGACTTTCGCGCGCAGGAGTTCTGGAATGATCGGAACCGAAATATAGTCCACCGCTCCGCGCTGATATCCCTTCAGCCGGTCGAGATCGCTCATGTGCACGGCTGAGATAAAGATGATTGCCGTATTCTGGCAACGCGGATGGTCTCGGATCATCTCCGCCAGCTGAAAGCCGTCGATCTCGGGCATGCTCACGTCCATGAGCACCACGGCGACATCCAGTTTCAGCAGCCGCTCGAGCGCTTCCCGCCCCGAGGTGGCTTTGATCAGATTCAGCCCCAGCTCTTCCAATATGACTTCATAGCTGAGCAGCTTGGCGGGCTGATCATCCACCATCAGAATGTTGACCTTATCGGAAGCGCTCATGAGCTCCTCATCTCTATCCCTCCGAACCGCACACCAACCCGACTATCGGTGAAGCCACATACGAAGTGCTGACAGCAGTTGATCGGTGTTGACCGGCTTCGCCAGATATTCCGAGGCTCCGGCCTCCAGACACTTCTCGCGATCGCCTTTCATGGCTTTCGCAGTCAACGCAATGATCGGCAAACGCCGGAACGAAGGATTCTGCCGGATCACCTGCATGGTTTCGTACCCATCCATTTCCGGCATCATGATGTCCATAAGCACAATCGCGACTTCCGGAGTTTTCTCCAGGGTCGTAATCGCCTCCCGGCCGGTGCCGGCGGTCAGCACCGTCATTCCGCGGCGTTCGAGGACGCTGCTCAAGGCAAAGATATTACGGACATCGTCATCCACCACCAGCACCTTCTTCCCTACCAGCGCGTCATCCGACCGGTGCAGACGATCAAGCAATTTTTGTTTTTCTGGGGGCAGGTTCCCCACAACCCGATGCAGGAACAGTGCGGTTTCGTCGAGCAGCCGTTCTGGAGATTCGACGCCCTTGACTACAACACTTCGTGCCAGGGTATGCAGGCGAGCATCTTCATCCGGCGATAGCTCTTTCCCGGTGAACACTACGACTGGCAAGTCGTTCAGCGATGGGGTGTCACGTAAGCGTTCCAGTACTTCGAAGCCCGTCATATCGGGCAGCCGCAGATCGAGTACCACACAGTCGAACGAAGACTCTGAGACCGATGCCAGAGCCTCGTTTCCAGTGGTCACCACCGAAATGTCGATATCGTCGTGCCCCAGCAGCTCGCGAATACTGAGCTGCTCGGCAGGGTTGTCTTCGACAACCAGCAGGCGCTTGCGGCGAGGCGCGGTGTATTCCTTGATGCGGTTGAGTGCCGATTCCAGCCCCTCGGGTGTGGTCGGCTTGGTCACGAATGCGAACGCTCCACGAGTCAGACCGTGATGCCGGTCTTCATCGAGAGTCAACATCTGTACCGGAATGTGCCGCGTCGCCGGATCCTGTTTTAAATGGTTGAGCACTGTCCAGCCCAGCATGTCAGGCAGAAAAACATCCAATGAAACCGCGGTGGGATGGAACTCACGCGCCAGAGCCAGCGCTTCTGCCCCGCCCATCGCAACCAGAACCTTGAACCCCTTGTCGCGGGATAAATCGCAAAGCACCCGCGCATAGTGAGGGTCATCCTCAACAATCAGCAGAACAGCATCGTCCGGCTCGAGATTGGCGCGGTCGTCGCTGATCCGTTCAATCTCCAACTCGGTGGCGACCGCTGCCAGTTGCCTCGGCAACATCACGGTTTTTCTGTCCGCAGTCACCACATTGCCCGCCGAGGGGCCAACATAGGTTTGCGGCAAGTACAGCGTGAACGTGCTTCCCCGGCCCGGCGTGCTGCGTAATTGGATCTCGCCGCCGAGCAGACTGGCCAGCTCGCGGCTGATCGCAAGTCCCAGGCCGGTTCCGCCGTATTTGCGGCTGGTGCCGGCGTCCGCCTGCTGGAAGGCCTCAAAGATAATTCGTTGCTTCTCGGAAGGAATACCGATTCCGGTGTCGGAAACCTGGAATGCCACCACCGAAGCGGCCGCCCCCAGAATCGGATGGTCGTCGCTCCAACCACCCGCAGCCACCGACACGGACAGATTCACTCCGCCCTGCTCGGTGAACTTGAATGCGTTGGACAAAAGATTCTTGAGCACTTGCTGCAGACGTTTCGAGTCTGTGACCAGGCTGCGAGTCAGGTGCGGATCGGTATGTACTTCGAAGCTGAGCCGCCGGTTCTCCGCCTCGTGACGGAACGGACGAGCCACCATATCAAGCAGGCTCGCGAAGAAAACTTCTTCCGCATCTACCGAGACTGTCCCGGACTCGATCTTCGACAGATCGAGGATGTCGCTGATCAGGTTCAGCAGATCGGTGCCGGCGCCGTGAATCGTACGCGCGAACTCGACCTGTCTTGACGTCAGATTGCCGTCGGGGTTGTCCGTTAATTGCTGGCCCAGAACCAAGATGCTGTTGAGTGGCGTGCGCAATTCGTGCGACATATTGGCCAGGAATTCCGATTTGTACTTGGAAGTCAGGGCCAGCTCTTTCGCTTTTTCCTCCAGAGCGCGCCGCGCCTGTTCGATTTCCTGGTTCTTGCGTTCTACTTCGACGTTCTGCTCGGCAAGCTGCTGAGCCTTCTGCGCGAGCTGCTCGTTGGTTTGCTGCAACTCTTTTTGTTGCGTCTGCAGTTCTGTCGCTAATTGCTGGGATTGCTTCAGCAGCCCTTCCGTCTGCATTGTCGCTTCAATACTGTTGAGAACGATACCGATACTGGCAGTCAGTTGCTCGAGAAACGCCAGATGGGAAGCGGTAAAGCTGCTCAATGAAGCCAGCTCAATCACCGCCTTCACTCGATCCTCGAATAGCACAGGCAACACGATCACATTGCGAGGAACGGCCTCAAACAGGCCCGAACGAATTGAAATCGTGTTGGGGGGAAGGTCGGTAATCAACATGCGCCGCTTTTCAGCCGCGCATTGTCCCACCAAGCCCTCTCCCACTCCCAGGCGCCGGAGATGGCCGTCGGCGCCGTCGGTGGCAAAGGCTGACAGCATCACCATCCCGGCTGACTCCTCTGTTTCCATCTGGTAGATCACGCCCTGCTGAGCGTCGACCAGCGGCGCCAACTCGGACAAGAGCATGCGGCCCACACTGGTCAGATCGCGCTGGCCCTGGAGCATGCCGGTGAAGCGCGCGAGGTTGGTCTTGAGCCAGTCCTGCTCGGTGTTGCGGTCCGTGGTCAGCCGCAGGTTGTCGATCATGGTGTTGAGGTTGTCTTTCAGGTCCGCAACTTCACCGCTGGCTTCAACCTGGATCGACCGAGTCAAATCGCCCTTGGTAACGGCCGTCGCCACTTCGGCAATGGCGCGCACCTGGTTGGTAAGGTTGTCGGCGAGCAGGTTCACGTTGCCGGTCAAGTCTTTCCATGTGCCTGCGGCGCCGGGCACGTTCGCCTGACCGCCCAAACGTCCTTCCACGCCTACTTCGCGCGCCACCGTCGTCACCTGATCGGCGAACGTGGCCAGCGTGTCCGTCATGTTGTTGATGGTTTCGGCCAACGCTGCGACTTCGCCCTTGGCGTTCACCGTCAGCTTCTGCGTAAGCTCGCCGTTAGCCACCGCAGTCACGACCTTGACGATTCCGCGCACCTGCTCCGTAAGATTGGCGGCCATCACGTTGACGTTGTCGGTCAAATCCTTCCATGTGCCGGCTACGCCGGGGACCTTGGCCTGACCTCCAAGCTTGCCGTCGGTCCCGACTTCTCTCGCGACTCGCGTCACCTCGGCGGCGAAGGCGTTGAGCTGGTCCACCATTGTGTTGATCGTGTTCTTCAGTTCGAGGATTTCGCCCTTCACGTCCACGGTAATCTTGCGGGACAAGTCGCCGCGGGCAACGGCCGTCGTTACTTCGGCGATGTTGCGCACCTGTCCAGTCAGGTTTCCGGCCATCGCGTTCACCGAATCGGTGAGATCTTTCCATGTGCCCGCCACTCCAGGTACGTTGGCTTGTCCACCCAGACGGCCTTCGCTGCCCACTTCACGCGCCACGCGTGTGACTTCCGCCGCGAAGGACCGCAGCTGCTCGACCATTGTGTTGAGGGTTTCCTTGAGCTGCAAAATCTCGCCGCGCACGTCGACCGTAATTTTCTTCGAGAGGTCGCCGGTGGCGATGGCCGTGGCCACTTCGGCAATGTTGCGCACCTGGCCGGTCAGGTTGCTGGCCATAAAGTTCACGTTGTCGGTGAGATCTTTCCAGGTGCCGCCTACGCCGGGCACCTGCGCCTGACCTCCCAGCTTGCCTTCGGTGCCGACCTCGCGCGCCACGCGCGTCACCTCGCCCGCGAAGGCGTTTAGCTGGTCGACCATAGTGTTGATCGTGTTCTTCAGTTCGAGAATTTCGCCCTTCACATCCACGGTGATCTTGCGGGACAAGTCGCCGCGGGCAACCGCCGTGGTTACTTCTGCGATGTTTCGGACCTGGCCGGTCAAATTTCCAGCCATCGAGTTGACTGAGTCGGTAAGGTCCTTCCACGTTCCTGCGACTCCAGGCACGTTCGCCTGTCCGCCCAACCGACCTTCCGTACCGACTTCGCGTGCCACGCGCGTTACTTCGCCGGCAAAGGCGTTGAGCTGATCCACCATTGTGTTGATAGTTTCTTTGAGCAGCAGAATCTCGCCGCTCACGTTCACGGTAATTTTTCTGGACAGGTTACCGGTGGCGATCGCGGTGGCTACTTCGGCGATATTGCGCACCTGCCCGGTCAGATTGCTGGCCATCGAGTTCACCGAGTCGGTCAGATCTTTCCAGGTGCCGGCCACGCCGGGAACCTGCGCCTGGCCTCCCAGCCTGCCGTCGGTGCCGACTTCACGGGCCACGCGGGTTACTTCGGAAGCAAACGCCCGCAACTGGTCCACCATAGTGTTGATCGTGTCTTTGAGTTCTAGAATTTCTCCCTTCACGTCGACCGTGATTTTGCGCGACAAATCGCCGCGCGCGACGGCGGTAGCTACTTCGGCGATGTTGCGGACCTGGCCGGTCAGGTTGCTGGCCATGAAGTTCACATTGTCGGTGAGATCTTTCCAGGTTCCAGCCACACCGGGCACCTGAGCTTGGCCGCCGAGCTTGCCCTCCGTGCCGACTTCGCGGGCCACGCGGGTCACTTCACCCGCAAAGGCGTTGAGCTGGTCGACCATAGTGTTGATAGTGTTCTTCAGTTCGAGGATTTCGCCCTTCACGTCCACCGTGATCTTGCGCGACAAATCGCCGCCCGCCACGGCAGTGGTCACTTCGGCGATGTTACGCACCTGCCCGGTAAGGTTTCCCGCCATCGAGTTCACCGAGTCAGTGAGATCTTTCCAGGTACCGGCCACGCCGGGAACGTTGGCCTGTCCTCCCAGCCGGCCCTCGGTTCCAACCTCGCGAGCTACGCGCGTCACTTCACCGGCGAAACGATTCAGCTGATCGACCATCGTGTTCAGGGTTTCCTTCAGCTGCAAGATCTCGCCGCGAACGTCGACTGTGATTTTCCGCGAGAGATCGCCGCTCGCGATCGCCGTAGCTACTTCCGCAATGTTCCGTACCTGGCCGGTTAAGTTGCTGGCCATGAAGTTGACGTTG